>OCZT010000006.1_pt1 | contig 171116 bp, 171 predicted proteins | sample 1539031 | NCBI WGS metagenome assembly OCZT01 (sample SAMEA3539308, study PRJEB22396) | soil metagenome | biome: tundra; feature: field; material: soil | place: USA | collected 2010-05 | depth 0.15 m
AACGCCTACGCCTACGCCTACGCCGCCGCCAGAGCCGCCGCCGCCGCCAGAGTCGCCGCCAGAGTCGCCGCCGCCAGAGCCAAGATGAAAACCAAAATAATAAAATATGGCATAACATTAATAAAAACATGAGAAAACGCAAGAGATACAAGCGCAGCTCGCTTATAGTTTACGGCAAGCCCGGATACGGGAAGGCAAACTTTAAAACACACGGGAGGAAAAGAAATGAACAGCGACACACCGCAAAACAAAAAGGAAATAATAATTAATGGCCGAAGCCAGGGATACATGGATGAAGCACAGCATCCTGGTGAGCTGGCCAGCCCGGATGAACGCGTCCGGCAGATGACAGCAATCAAAAAAGCAATGGATATCCAGGATGAAGCTCAAAAAAAGGCTATTGCCCGCGGACTTCCATATACAAATACAACAAGTTTTTATACGGATGAATACGACAGGCCGCTTTCATATTGGGATCCCAAAACCAGACAAAGCCATCCCAAAATCTCCATACCTATATGCACGTCAATAAACATTATAAAAATTAGCAATAAAAAGGCAATCGTGGAAGTTGATAATTTTAGGCACGCCGGCAAGTTTACTATAAATGCTGACGCAATCACATACCCGGCGGATCCGGGAAAAACGGCCGGCGGGCCTGAAACGCGGGAGAATAAATGAAAAACACAGAGCAGGGAACGGCAATGATACCCATATTGGGTACCATTGAAATCAATACCGGAAAAATAGTCTGGAATAAAAAGGGAAAGGCATACTGGAAAGGTGTAACTGCTGAACAGAAAAAACAAAAAAATACAATTACTGCAAGGCGCGCACTTTGGAAATATCCATACGAACCACAAAAGAAAAAACATGCTTAAAATTGTTGACCTGTTCTGCGGCGCGGGTGGGGAGTCTGCCGGGATAGAAGGAGCCGCACAAAAAATGGGTGAAAAGCTGAATTTATCTGCCGTAAATCACTGGGAGACAGCAATCGCCACGCATAAGCTTAATTTTCCTGATGCGGTTCATTACTGCGAATCAATACAGACCTTGAACCCGCTTGATGTATATAACGCAAAGGACCGCATTAATTTATTGTGGGCATCCCCAGAGTGCACACATCACAGCAACGCCCGCGGCGGTAGGCCATGTTCGGATCAATCACGGGCCTCGGCGTGGTTAATTTTGAAATGGTTGTCGGAACTGTACTGCCGGCGCGTAATTCTTGAAAACGTGCCGGAGTTTATAAATTGGGGACCGCTGGGATCGGACGGGCGGCCTCATAAAAATAAAGGGAGAAAAGCATGATTATTAAGGATAAAAAGAAAAAATCGCCTTTCAAGGCAGCAATCACGGCCCAGGACGTGGCCGACCTGCTCAATGAGATGAACCGGCTGGATCCCCAGGCAACTCTGCAGCTGATCATCAAAACAAACGTACCGTGTAACAACGAAATAGCAAACCATAAGACCATCCAGGTATATGCGGATACGGCTGCAGGTACAGCCAAGCTTACCATGCTCGGGTTTTTAAATGGCCTTTTCGGTATTAACAAGGACGGATACGGATGCCTGGCCGCGGTGTTTGACGATAAGACCGGCCGGCTCACTGAATTCCGGGCAAGTGACAATTTTAAGACGCAAGCCAAAATACCGGTATAGGGAGGAAGCTATAATGGCTAATACTGATTTGATTATAAATGCATGGGTAAGGCAGGATGATCCTATTACTTTTAAATCAAAATATTTGTCATTTGCAATTATGACAACCCGGCTATTTATGGGAGGAAACAAAAAACCGAAAGTAAAGACAACAACTGCGGCAATACAATTTTTTCATCACTCTTTACAGATAAATTTCACAGTTGAATACAGGGGGAGGAACTGATGCCTGATTTTCAAAGCGAACGGATAGGCACCGGGACAAAAGAGTGGAGCGACATAAGCCGGAACTGCGGGACCGGATGCGCAAACGGCTGTATTTACTGCTACGCGGCCTGGACAGCAATCTACCGGTATAAGCGAGTGAAGCCGGGGACCTGGACAGAGGAACGCATAAACATGGCCAAGGCCATGAAAAAGGAACCATACGGCCGGAATCCCAACCAGGTGGTTATGTATCCGACACAGCACGACATCACCAAAGCATATTATGATGTCTCAATCCACAAGGTCCAGTATTTACTCGATGTAGGATATAAGGTGCTGATCGTCACAAAACCCAGCTTTAAACTTTTTACCAGTTTTTGTGAGCACTTTAAAGAATATAAGGACCGCATCCTTTACCGGATCAGCCTGACCAGTTTGGATCCAAACGCGGCCAAGCTTTATGAACCGGGCGCGCCAGCACCGGAGGAACGGTTGGCATGTTTGAAGTGGGCATTCAAATACGGATACCAGACCAGTCTGAGCGTAGAACCGATGCTGCCAAGTAAAGAATTCACATACCGCCGGATGGGAATGTATATATACCAGACGGTCGCGGAATTTGTCACAGACACAATCTGGTACGGGACCATGAACCATGTACATAGCCGGATTGAAAACATAACACCAGCCTGGCAAAAGGAGATAGAGGATTTTCAGGCACCGGGAGAGGTTATACAACTATACCGGAGTTATCATCCGGCTGAAAACGCCTTAAAAATCAGGTGGAAGGATTCCGTCAAAAAAATCATCCAGGAGTACAAATCATGAAAGCCATAAGCATCCGCTCGCCCTGGTGGGAGAAAATCATATCTGGGGAGAAAACCATAGAGACCAGGACCTGGAAAACCAAGTATCGCGGACAGCTGCTCATCTGCGCAAGCAAACCGACAGGTCACGCAGTGGCCATCGCGTACTTGGCGGACTGCAGACCTATGACAAAGGCTGATGAAAAAGCTGCTTGCTGTCCTGTTTACCCGCGGGCAAATGCCTGGATGCTTAGAAATGTGATGGTACTTACAAAGCCCTTTCCAGTAAAAGGCAAATTATCATTATTTGACGTACAGCCTCCGACAGCCACCGTCGTTGTAAAGGATCTAAAATCATGACCGTATACGTCGAGGATTGCAGGATACCAAAGCGCGGGATGCTGTGGGCTCACATGATGGCCGACACACTGCCCGAATTACACCTTATGGCCCAGCAGATAGGATTAAAGCGCCGCTGGTTTCAGGACAAAAAGCATCCGCACTACGACGTAGTCGACAAATACAGGACCCGCGCTATTTATGACGGTGCCAAGCCTGTAAAGTCCTGCTTAATAGCCATGAGACCGAAAAAGGAAAGCCCGGCGCCGCGGCCGCAGAGTACCGTTACCACCGCCAAAACCATAACAAATAACAGCTCACAGCTTATATCTCGGAACGGATACATAAAGACCGGATCACTGCAAAAAGTAATTGATACGGGAGAGATAGTGGAGCTCACAGACATTACCGGCCAGGTGATAGGCATGCTGCAGAACTGGAACGCAATAAACATAGACGGCAAAATCAAAAATTATGAAATAAAGGAATTGAAACAACTCACGGAGGCGGATCATGAGCGAAAATCAGAATTTAAACTACACAGAGAAAAACAAAAGGCAGAAGTAGCTACTGCAGTTGGCGGAGACACTGCGGACCACAGCGGAGATTCAGGCAACATCCATAGAAGCGCTCGTAAAAGAGGTTCGGGCCGTGCCAATTACAAAAGAAGATATTCTCAAGATTATGCGGATCAACTTAAAGCAGGGAACCCTCAACGGGATCTATGGACAGAATGAAACCGCCGAGGAAATTATGAGAGTTATAAAAAACGGATGAAAAGAAGGCATAAAAACATGACTAAACGCGCTATTCAGGACTTTAAAAAATTCGCAACGTCGGGCATGGGAGAGGCCAAATCCGCGGTTCTGGGAGGAGATAGGGCAAATGCACCTGCTCCGGGAAGGGATAGCAACGTAAACAATAGTGTCGCGCAGCCTTTTTTTGTGGCCTCAGATACCCATAAAACAGGCCTCTGTGACGCACCGTGTGGCCCAGGGCTTGATTATTATGACCTTGGAGTACACATACTGGCTGGTTTTATAAATAACGCCCTTAAATTGACGGTGTCGGTTATTAATAACATAACAAAAAAAAGGGGAGGAAGCCATGCAGCAATATAAGCCGGGAGATGAAATTGTTTTTATTCGCAAATGTGAGGGAGTACAGGAAGGCGATAAAGGAACCGTAATGGCAGCTGTTCAAGGTGAAATAAAAGGTCTTGTTTTTATGACATATTCAATTCAATTACATTCAGGTCAGAAAAAACAAATTGTAGAGACCAACAATACAAAATTTTTGCAGGAAGTGAATAATGATAAAGGAAAACTGTACACGGCAGCACAAAAACTATTAAAAGAGCAGGGGGAGATTTCAACAAGCCAGTTACAACGGGCTTTAAGTATAGGCTACAGCAAGGCGGCTGATATCATTGATGCTTTAGAAGCCGAAAACCATATCACGAAAGCGGATGGAAATGGAAAAAGAAAAGCCATAAACGCGGGATAGACAATAAAACCGGTCAAACCGGGGAGAGAGGACTAAACATGGGACGAGTTCAACAATTAGATTCGGATTTCTGGGAGAACGGATACACGGGAGACAAACTTGATCCAGCACAAAAACTGCTTTATGTTTATTTTATTACCGGTCCAAATGCAAACATCTGCGGTATTTACCAGGTAGCCATGAAAACCATTGAAGTTCACACCGGATATGACCGTTCGGCCATATTAACGATGTCAAAGAAGTTTGAACAGGATTTTAAAATTATGTACAGAGACGGATGGGTGGCTGTGGCTGAACGCAGGGAACATAACAAACAGGACAATCCCAATATTCAAGCGGGAGCACTAAAAATTTACGAAACAGCTCCGCTTTTCGTAAAACAATTTATAAAAGACGCGAAAACACACAGAGAACAACAAAACGCTCTCACCGCCTCTGAACGGTTGGGTGACGGTCACATGACCGTTACACAACCGTTACCTAACCCCAATACAATACAATCTAATAATTATAATTATAATAATACAATGGCGGAAATTTTGTTAATTTTTAGGGAGGTTTATTACGAAACAACGAAAATAAAAGGAATAAACGAAGGTAGAGGACACTTCATCACGATAAACCAGGAGGATGAAAAGTTACTCAAGGAAAAGTTTGAAACTTTAACAGACACAGGAGAGCTGGGGAGGTCCTGGACGTATTTCTGTCAGCATTACGCGGGAGAAAACAAAATCCCATTGAATATCAAGACATTTTTAGCGCATTACGATAATTTAACTAAAACAACGGCATAGGCCAGGGAGGAACGAATGAAACCATTTTTAAAACAGTTAATAGATTGCATTGAAAGTTGGGTTTTGATAGGCGCGTTTATTATTTTTATTATTTTAATCTTCGGACATTTACCCACGGGAGAAAAGAAAAACAAAGCAATAACACCGGCAGTCCTGCAGGAACGGATACAACAGACACGCACATACGTGGCTATTTTGGAAACAATTAATTATTACAAGACAAACAATGATGACAACGGATATAGCCAGAACGCAGAACATCTGCTGCAGGTTTGGAATTTCTGCAAAGTATATGCACCAATGATTACCGAGGACTGCTGGATTGAACAGTTACGTCAACCGGAAACTTATAAAGCTAAAATACGCGCGGAGATAGAATCAATCGATATCCCGCTTTTTATGTTCTGCCTTTGTAGCGATGAAAGCGGATTTCAACCGGACGCAATTCACATAAATAAAAACAAAAGCCAGGATAGCGGAATAACACAAATTAACCAGACCTGCCAGAGTGAAATCACTGCCCGGATGCAAATAACCGATTTTAAGGACCGGCCATGGACCGACATGGAAAAGAACATCGCCGGCCGTTATATCTGGATTATGATGCGTGCAAAGGATGGAATGGCATGGAAACAGATGACAAAGCGCCGTGGGTGGAAGCTTTATAAACTGATATCCGAGAAAATCAAAAATTTTCAGCTGACGCAGGGAGGGAGCGATGAACGCTATACAACTACAGCTGCAGACTGATAAAGACATTACCCTGGCTCTCAGCCAGACGGACTGCACGTTTGACTTTATCTGGAAGTTGGCAGATCCGGAAAATAGAATTTATAGACTTAAGATCATTTTAAGGGATGACTTGGAAACCGCCGCATTTTACAAACAGTATTTATTAACAACACTCCGCGGGTACATAGCGGCCGGCGGAGCATTACCCGCGGCCGGAATTAAAATAAACCAAAAACAGGGAGACCAAAACAATGGTTAAAAAGCAGACAACGAAAAAGGCAAAAGAACCAGATACCATGAAGGGAATGGCCAGTGGCATACCGGTTTATTGCCGGTTTGATGAAATCCTTAAAATTGAAAAAGCAATGCCACATCCCAAAAATCCAAACACACATCCGGAACGGCAAATAGAATTATTGTCGCGTATAATCCGGAGCCAGGGATTCCGCGCGCCGATAACCATATCACAGCGGAGCGGATTCATTACCCGCGGTCATGCGCGGCTTGCTGCATCCAGGGTTCTGGCACTCACAGAGATACCGGTTGAATATCAGTTTTACAAGGATGAAAACTCTGAACTTGAGGACATGATCGCCGATAATAAGATTGCGGACTTTGCAAAAATTGACAGAAAAGTATTAAAAAGCATCGTCAGCGACATGCAAAAAACTGGCGCGGATTTAAGCCTGACAGGAATGGACAGTGATGAATTACTGCAACTTTTGAAAAACGAACAGCATGAGCCTACAGCTGAAATTGAAAAACCCAAAAAGACCAGGACAAAGCTCGGTGACATTTGGGAATTGGGAAAACACCGCCTGATATGCGGTGACAGCACAAAAGCAGATACAGTTATGAAACTCATGAATGGAAAAAAAGCGCATTTATTATTTACGGATCCACCATACGGTGTGAATTACGGAGAAAACAGCAAACAACCAAACAAGACTGAAGGCGGAAAAAGAAAAGGAAAGCTGATCATCGGTGACGATTTAAAAAAGAACAATCTGATCAACACGCTTTTACTTCCGGCTTTTAAACTGGCGTTTCAACACACGCGTGATGATGCTGCTTTTTTCATATGGCACGCCAGCTCTACAAAATCGGACTTTGACTATGCAGTCCGGGCAGCAAACCTGGAAGAAAAACAGCAAATAATCTGGATCAAGCCACAGTTTGTCCTTGGCCGTTCGGATTACCACTACAAACATGAACCGGCAATTTACGCGCAAAAGATAGGACACAAAGCGCGCATGTTTGGAAACCGCGATCAATCAACGGTTTGGGAATTTCAGGCAGCAGGAATCAACAAAGGTGATTTTTCAATAGGCAGCGGAATAAGGCTAAGCATGGATTCCGGCATGGAGATATTTATAAAAAAACAAGCTCCAAAAAGCTATAAGGGACGCATCATGCGGCTCAAGGACGGAGAAAAACTAACGCTTTCAGTTGATGATGGCAATTCAGATACATGGTTTATATCTCCGGATAACAAAAACACATATGCACATCCAACACAAAAACCCACTGAACTCGCTGAACTCGCTGAACTCGCTATACGCAACCATACTAATCCGGAGGATATAGTGCTCGACTTATTCAGTGGCTCAGGCAGCACGCTTATAGCAGCAGAGAAAACAGAGCGCGTGGCCAGAGTAAGCGAGATAGATCCAGGTTACTGTGACATGACAGCAATCAGATACGCACGCTTCTGTAAACAGAACAAACGCACCTACAGCATCAAGCTTAATGGGACGGACATAACAGCAGACTACAAGGACACAGGCATATAAGATGCCAACAAAGCGACCACGGCAATGCGCGGTCGCGGGATGCAGCGCAATCATTCCAATCGGTGAAGTTTACTGTACCATTCACCGCAAGGAAAAGTTTAAACGATACGAACAAACCCGCGATATAAAGATCAAGAGGTTTTACTCCACACAAGTCTGGAAGGATTTCAGACGCATGAAACTCGCACGCAATCCACTGTGTGAGCTTTGTCTTGCAGAGACAGGAAGGCCAGTCGAGGCAAAGATGGTACATCACCTTGATCCAGTCACAGAAGGCGGCACCTTTCTGCCTACATTTGAGGAAACACAGTCAGTATGTTACAAACATCACGCGATTCTGCATCCAAAAGGCGTGATAAAGAGCAGTATTCATGCATAATAACAACACTATTTCAGCATCCCACCAGGGGGGGATGCAAATGTTGACAGCACTTCACGAAAAGACAGCGTGGCAATCACGTGTGAATTTTCTGGAAACTCGGCAGGGGGGGGCATAATGGCCGGCGGCAGACCTCCAAAGTCAATCAAGGATCACGAATTAAACGGCAATCCATCAAAACTCGATTTACAAGCAATGAAAAAAAAAGTTTTGCGTTTGCCTTTTGATCCGGATTCATTCAAGGCACCGGCATGGATTAAAAAAAATAAAATTGCCAAAAAGGTTTGGAAAAAAACAGTCCAGGACCTAACTATGAAGGGAGTACTCGCAGGCGTTGATCTCCCACTGCTTGCCGGTTACTGTATGGCTTACGCCCAGATGGTTAAAGCCGGGGAGTTTTTGAACCGGATGCCGGACGGCGATCAATTTACAAAAATAACACAAACTGGATATTTGCAAGTGCTGCCACAAGTGGGCATGTTCCGGCAGGCAGCCCAGGACGTCAAGAGTTTCGGCGATGCGTTATTCTGTACACCGGTCAGCCGGCAGCGCGGTCTTGGATCCGGAGACGATTCACCAGGCAATACGGATTCAGAAATGGACGGCATCCTCAATCAGGCCAGGGACCGCGTAAAGAAAAATCTAAAAGTTATTAAGGGAAAAAAATAAATGGCCGCGGTGAAGCACCGGAGAATTCCAAAACAGGATAACATTCTCACTGCGACCAGGTACCGGTCCAAGGAGTTAGAAGATCGCGTAGTTAATTTTTTTAAATGTCTACGGCATACCAAAGGCGAGTGGTCCGGAAAACTCTTTCAGCTGCAGGACTGGCAAGAAGATAAAATTTTAAGGCCGTTATTTGGAACCGTTTGGGCTGATGGCACGCGCTGTTTTCGCAAGGCTTATATTTCCACTGCCAGAAAAAATGGCAAGACCGAACTCGGTGCCGGCATTGCTTTATATATGCTTACGGCCGACGGCGAGCAGGGCGCTGAGATTTACAGCTGTGCCGGGGACAAAGAACAGGCATCCCTGGTTTTCAATGCAGCCAAAAGAATGGTTGAAACAAACCCAACACTCCGGAAAAAATGCCGCATCATAGAGTCACAAAAGAGAATCGTTTATAAACCGACAAATTCCTTCTACCGGGTTATTTCGGCCGACGCAAAATTCAAGCACGGCTTTAATGCGCACTGCGTTATTTACGACGAACTCCACGTCGCCAGGAACCGCGAACTTATGGACGTACTCAGTACCTCAATGAAGGCTCGCCGGCAGCCACTCCTCATAGCAATTACAACGGCCGGATTTGATTTAAAAACCATCTGCGGCGAGATGTACCTTTATGCCCAAAAAGTTCTGGCAAAAAAAATATACGATCCGACATTTTTCCCTTTTATATGTGAGACAGACAAAAAAGATAAGTGGGATAATCCTAAAACCTGGGCAAAGGCAAACCCCGGACTCGGGACCATGATCAACATGCGCGATATCCAGGCTGAGGTACTCGAAGCCAAGGATAATCCTGTCCGGCAAAATATATTTTTACAGCTCACACTCAACCAATGGACACAGGCGCACAGCCCATGGATCCCGGAAAGCATATGGCATGCCAGCGCCGGAAAATTTGATCCTGAGGAACTGCTCGGCGCGAGATGTTTTGGAGGTCTTGATCTCGCAAGTATCAATGACGTTGCGGCTTGGGTTTTAACATTTCCTTTTTATGAGATGGTGCGGGACGAAAATACCGGAGAGGATAAAGAGGAAATAGAAAAGGTCATCCAGCTTTATAAATTTTTTATCCCTGAGGAAAACATGAAACAACGAAGCTTACGCGAAGGCGTACCTTACGACAAGTGGGCGGCCCAGGGATATCTTACGCCTACACCGGGTAATGTCATAAGTTTTTCCGCAATTAAATATCAGATACAGGAGGACGCGCGAGTTTATGATCTGCAAAGTTTGAACTTTGACCCATGGAATGCAGCCCGACTGGTACAGGAACTCGAGGATGAAGCTGGACGGCCGGAGGATAACCCATTTACAATTCAAATTAGAATGGGATTTCCATCAATGAGCGGTCCAACAAAAGAATTTGAGATACTTACCCGCAAGAAAAAGCTATGGCATGGCGACAATCCGGTGATGACATGGATGATGAACAACGTTGCAATATCCAGGGATGCCATGGAAAATATAAAACCGGATAAGAAAAAAAGCAAGGAAAAGATAGACGGCGTCACAGCCGGCATTATATCTTTGGACCGCGCGCTGCGCAGTCCGTCCGTCGGCGGTGGAGTCTACGACAAAGGCGGGATTAAAACATTATGAGCCTTAAATTCTACAGCATCCAGGACGCGGACAAACAGCTGGAGGCCATCCAAAAACGGGATGACATCATAAAAATGGTGTATGAAATTTATAAAAAAAAGTATCCAAAATACTCAAATGACGATTTGGTGATCATGATTGCGGAAAAGTCCGGCCTGGGCCGTTCTACGATTTGGGAGATAATAGCACGAACTGGCGGAGAATCTGTCTACGATAAAAGAGGTCTCCGATTCTTATAGTAATTAGCTTTTCCAATTTCTGGAGTGATTGACCCTTTCTTAATCCCATTTTAAATGTTATTTTCCGGTTGAAATCAAAAACATACAAAGGCCGGAGGGCAAAATTTGGGAATCCGCAATTTCATGTTCGATGTAAGCAAGCGAGCAATGGCATTTTTTGCACCGAGCCAGGACATCGCCTCGCTATACGGACCCTCATCAAACTCAGCTGCCGGCACGGTAGTAACCGAACGCACGGCAATGAACCTCGGAACTGTTTACGCCTGCGTCCGGATTATAGCGGAAACGATAGCATCAATGCCGCTCGTTCTTTACCGGACAAAAAATGGACAGCGCTCGCCAGCGACACAGCATCCGGCATACCAGCTCATGCGCTACAAGCCAAACGATGAAACACATGTACAGGATTACCTGACGTTTGAAATATCTTCGCGGCTTTTGTGGGGAAATGGATACAGCCAGACACTCTGGCGCGGAGACGGCAAGCCTTACAAGCTGGTGCAGATGAATCCGGAGCGCACTACCGTTTTAAGAGACCTATCAACAAAAGAGATAACATATAGAACCACTGACCTTTTCGGATACATCGTTGAGCTGTCCAAGGATGATGTGACACACATACACGGGCTCGGCTTTGATGGGATCACAGGCAAGAGCGTGATCAGCCTGGCCAGGGAAGCAGTAGGTCTCGCACTCGGTGCCGAAGCATTCGGCGCTAAATTCTACGGTGATGGTGCACATCCCGGCGGAGTACTGACACATCCGGGGACGCTCAGCAAGCCGGCATATGAACGGTTGAAAAAAGATTTTAAGGATAGGCAGTCTGGACTTGACAAGGCACATGACACGCTGATCCTCGAGGAAGGACTGAAATGGCAGCAGATAACAATCCCGCCGGACCAGGCCCAGTTCATAGCGACCAGGACATTTCAAAAAAGTGAGATAGCACAATGGTATGGGGTACCGCTTCCGCTCCTGCAGTCGACGGAAAAAAGTTCATCCTGGGGAACCACGGTTATCCAGATGGTTGACGGATTTATAAAATTCACGCTTCTGCCGATCATGAAGCAAATTGAACTGGAATATTTGACAAAATTATTTTTGCCGAAGGATTGGGACAGTTATGAATTTAGTTTTATTAACCAGGAACTCGTCAAGGAAACTCTGTTAAATAGATTTACAGTCTACGGAATGGCAATCACAAGCGGAATATTTTCGATTAATCAAGTCCTCGCGATGGAAGGCATGGACCCCATCAATGGCGGCGACAAACATATCCAGCCGCTGAACATGAAGGACATAACGGCACCGGATCCGGCGCTGGCCGCAGCAGCAAACGGTGAAGGGGATGGAAACGGTGAGGAAGGCGATGGTGCCGCGGCGGAGACAGAGGATGACACGGAGGACGGTACCGACAATGCTGATGACAATGCTGGAAAAAGCAAAAAGAAAAATGTGGAAGTCACCGACGAAAACGACGGTGACACCGTAAAAATAAAAAAAGTAAAAGACGGAGGTAAGAAATGAAAAAAGAAATCAGAACGTATAACTTTGAGATCCGGGCACTCGATGACAACAAGGACGGCAATATGGTCATAGAGGGACATGCCGCGGTGTTTGATCAGGAATATAATTGCGGGGAGTTTGATGAAACCGTAAAGCGCGGAGCCTTTACCCAGGCAGTAAAGGAAGATGACGTCTGCTGCCTATGGCAGCATGACATGGGAAAGCCGCTCGGCAGGACCACAAACAATACCCTGCAGTTAAAAGAGGATGAAACCGGACTCGCAATGCGCTGTGAGATGGCGCCGACTACATACGCCAAGGATCTGCAGACACTAATCAAGCGCAAGGACATAACGCAAATGAGTTTTTCATTCAATCCACGGAGCTACATCGCGGCGGACAGCAATGGAGACCAGCATGAGATGGACGGAGACTCCTGGAGCTTTGTTAATAACAGGTGGAAACGGCAACTCACAAACTGCAAGCTTTACGATGTAAGCCCGGTCGCGTTCGGGGCAAATTCAAATACGGATGTGAGCACAAGATCGCTGGAAATATTTGAATCCATAAAAACAAAAGCGGCTGATAAAACAGCCCAGGAAATAAAATCACAGGCCCAGGCAGCCGCCGCGGCACGCGGCAGGTCCCTGGAGCTCAAAATCAAGGAGGTTTAAAAATGAAAGTAGCATTAACGACAGGCGAAACGGAATTTAAAGTACAGGAAGCTGCCGACAAGAGAGCAATGATCTTTGAGGATATGAAAAAACTCAACGATCTGAGTTCAAAGGAAGGCAGGGCAATGACCACTGAGGAAAAAAGCAAGTGGGATGCCATGAACAAAGACGTGGACGCGCTGCGCGGGGCAATTGACCAGGAATCAGACGCAAACAAGCGCACAAAAATGCTTGAGGACCTGGATGCGCAGATGAAGGCACCGCTTAAGGGCCAGCACGATGTGCGGCAGGACACCAGGGCAATCGACATCCACAGCAAGATACCCCAGGAGATGCGCGACGCGTATGTCCAGTTTTTCAGGAATGGACAGTTAAACGACGCGGAAAAGCGCGCACTGCTTGCCGGCACGGATACCCAGGGCGGATATTTGATCACGCCGCAGATCCTGGCAAAGGAAATAATTCATGCCGCAAACATGGTAACGCTTTTTAAGGGGATGACATCAAACTTCCCGGTTACCACAGCGGCATCGCTCGGAGTTCCGACCCTGGATACAGACGTAGACGACTGCGACTGGACACCGGAAGCGACGATAGGCAACGAATCGACCGGCCAGAAGTTCGGGAAAAGGGAACTCAAACCTTACCCGCTCGCCAAGTTTATAAAAATCAGCAACCAGCTGATCAGGCAGGTCGACATTGACGTGACCGCGTTCATCAACTCCAGGCTCGGATATAAGATAGCGGTCGCCCAGGAAGCCGCGTATATGACCGGAGACGGCGTAAACAAGCCGCTCGGCATTTTCACAGCAAACGATATGGGCATCGGAACCGCGCGGGACGTGCCACAGGACGTCGCGCATATCGCTGGCTTCACGGGCAACGATATAATCAACATGTTCTACGGGATCAGGCCGGCATACAGGCCAAAAGCACAGTGGGTAATGAATCCCATCATCGTGAAATACGTCCGCAAGTTTAAGGGCGCGGTAAACCAGGATTATCTCTGGCAGCCAGGTCTACGCGGCGATGAACCCGACACACTGCTCGGGAAAAAGATTTACACTTCCGAAAAAGCTCCGGCCGCGGTAACTGACAGCGCCTATACGATGGTATTCGGCGATTTCAGCTATTACTACACGGTCGACTGCCTGGCAATAGTGATCCAGAGGCTGAATGAACTGTTTGCGGCCTCGAACCAGACAGGGTTCGTCATCAGGTACGAGGGAGACGGAATGCCGGTACTCGCCGAGGCATTTGCAAGACTTATAATCCCGGCGGCATAAAGAAAAACCCCTTTTTTGAAAGTATAAGATTTATTTTTACCGGCCGCTCGGATGACTAAACGCCGGAACCCTGCAAGCGGCTGCAGGAAACCGGCAGAACTAAAAACAACGCGAAATTAAAATATCGCGGAGACAAGATGGAGGCAATCAATGCAACTTTCAAATGAAGCAAAAATAACAGGCGTAAAGGAAACAACCGCCGGCACCACAGAGGTAGACAGCGGCGCGATTGACATGCAGGGATACGACGGCGTGATGTGCGTTGTGCGCGTGAACGTAAACAACGCGGGCAATTACTTAAAGGCCCAGAGTGACGTAGCATCAGGTCTGGGAACGGTCGCGGATATTGCCGGCAGCAAAGTAGTCTGCACGGGAGCCGATGAATTTCTGTTCATCGACATTTACAGGCCACAGAAAAGGTACGTCCAGTTTGCAGTCATCCGCGGAGCATCCACGGCAACCGGAGATATGGTGATACTGCGCTACAGCGGCGACAAAAAACCGGAAGTAAACGCAACACTCAACGCACTGGCCGGAGTTTTCCTCCAGAGCCCTGCGGACGGTACCGCTTAATTTAAAAAGCGGCCGAGCGCTTCGGTCGTTTGTTTTTGTTTTCAAATTTCCTCCCTATGGCCGGCCCTGACGCAAAACAGGGCCGGCCATTAACTGGGAAAAAAGAAGGCAAAAAACGAACTTATAAATGTTCCATGTGGAACAAAAAAAACGGAGGATGAAATGAAAGTAAAAATGAAGCAGACAGTATGCCAGCCGACTATGAATTACAACGAGGAAAAAATTTACGTCACTGACGGCTCAAAATTCACGGAAAAGGAAGCTAAACACTTCATAGAGATGGGAGCCGCGGAGGAAATGAAGGGTGACAAGGTTATCCCGGCGCCGCAGAGAGGCATAAAGACTGAAAACACAGCCGGCGGCCAGGGAGCGGAAAATACAGGCGGACCCGGCCCGGATGATGACCCGAATTTCAATAACGACGATGACACCGAGGATTCCACCGACGATGAAGCAACCAAAAAGGCAAAATTGGAAAAAAAGGCAAAAAAAAATAAAAAGTAAGGGAGTAAACGCATGTCGAGTGGCAACGATAACGTAGCGATCATCCCAGAGGTACCTACAGCGATCCGGATCCTTTCAAACGGGCCTATTTACTTCGGCACGGTTGTCCGCAACTCACAGCCATCAAATGAACCGGTGGCGCTGACAACTGCAAAAACTCACTGCAGGATTGATGTGACAAACACGGATGAGGACGCGTTAATAACCCTGATGATGAAGGCGGCAAGGAAATTTTGTGAGGGGATACTCAGGCGGGCCATTGTCGCGTCAACCTTTACACTGACTCTGGACCTGATCCCTAACTATAACCAGGAGATAGTCCTGCCATACCCGCCTTTGATATCACTCGACACGGCAACCATACACTTAAAAACTGGAGATCAAACACTCGACCCGGATGTTGACTTTGATGTTGACCTTGAAAACGGAAAAGTAAAGCTGAACCGGGAATGGTACAACCACTCGCCGGATTTAACTCCGGACCTGCTGAAGGGGTTCGGCGCGTTTGAATTGAACTACACGGCCGGCATGGCAGTAGACGGGCGCAATCCCGACGTGGATGAAACCATCCAGCTGGCAATCTTAATGATTGTCGGACACTGGTACGATCATAGGGATTCAATTACGGAAAACCGGTGGATGACGGAAGTACCGCAAGGCGCCATGGCTCTTTTACAGCAAAACAGGATATTCTTCTAATGGGACGCGACGTTCAGGAAGCGGGTAAGTACAACCGGCGTATCACAATAGAGCAGGGATATGTTACAGAGGATGATCCAAACAACCAGGGCGGGTTTGAAACGGTCTGGGTTAAATTTGCAGACGTCTGGGCCTACGTAGAACCGATCCGGGCCGACGATCCATATTACATGCAGCAGATTGACGGCCGCGTCGACATGAACATCTGGATCCGTTATTTGCCGGGACTGCGCGCAGACTGGCGGATTATTTATAACGGTCAGATATTCAACATCATGAACTTCTACGATGTTGATACGACACACAGGGAAATGCGGATTGTCTGCAAGATGTTGACCAGCAAACAGCCGCTCGGCGCCGTAACCCAGCCTACAATAACCAGCCCGGCCGCGAATGCGACCGGAATCAGCCTGACCCCGACGATCACAGCCTCGGCTTTTGCGGTTACTGCAGGCACGGATACGCAGCGGGCCACGCAATGGCAGGTGACCATGGCCGCTGATGCAGGATTCCACACGCCAATCATCAACCAGGTGACGACCACGGATCTGAATTCCATCACACTGCAGGCTGGAAAATTGGCATATTCGACCTATACGATCGACGGGCACCACACATTGATACCCAATACCTACCTGGTACGCGTGAATTACGCAGGAAAGCAATACGACGCGAGCGTATGGAGCACGGCGGTGAGTTTTACGACCATGACGGATCCGGGAGCATAAAATGAGCATAACAATAACAACAAACGCAGAGACCATCAAGATAGACGCGCTCAACCTGAAAATACAGGAAAAGGTCAAGGAAAAGATCAGGGAGAGTGCGGAGCGCGTAGAAGCGGATGCTGCAGCCCACGCACCGGTCGCAAAACAGACATTTACAAAGCCACACGGCAAGACAACCGAGATCCCGCCGGGTTTTGGCCGGGAAAGCATCCACTCAACCATGCATCTTGACAAGTTTTTCGCAAAAGTAACCTATCTCGGCAAGGGTTATTACATGAAATACCCGGAATTCGGGACCGCAACCCAGGCCGCGCAACCCTTTCTGGGGCCGGCCGCGCACAGAGAGGAACCCATATTTTTAGAATCGCTGAAGGATGCAATCGCTGAGGGGAGTAAATAGTGGACACACTCGTCTATGAATCAGCCGAAAATGCGCTTGACCAGGCAATCGTCACCAGGCTAAAGGACGTTATAACGGACGACAACACAAAATACGTCCCGATTTTTACGCAGATACCCAAAGGCGAGGTTTTCCCATACATCAAGGTGGGTGAAAAATTTTCAAATGACTCATTCAGGACAAAAACAAGCTATGGCGAGTCGGTGATGGTAAGGATCCACGCCTTCAGCCAAACGCAGGGGACAAAGGAAATAAATAATATTACAAGCCAGATAAAAGCAGCAATCGGCGGAAATTACCTGGACTTATCGGCCGCGGGATTTAATAACGTTGTCATGAACATGTCCCAGTCCCGGATTTTTCAGGACGAGGCAGGAGGCTCGGATTTTGGTTATACACACCACGCAGTTATAGAAATAGAATTCAAAATTCAAAAAACATAAGGAGGCAAGAACATGTCTGAAAAAGCAAAGGCAGGATGTGACGCACTGGTTTATATCAACACAGGAACGGTTGACACGCCGATCATGACGGTGCTCGGTGAACAGACGGATGCAGAACTAAAAAGAGGTACGGCTTCAATGGATACCACCAGCAAGGATGACGCAGGCTGGGAGTCCAAGAGGCCGGGGTTCAAGAACTGGTCAATAGACTTCTCCGCTTTCTACACGGTCGACGACACGGCATACCTGGCCCTCGAGCGCGCGTTTGAAAACAGGCAAATATTAAGGGTACAGTCCTTATTCCCGGACGGAACAGCCTGGTCAGGCGACGCCATGATCTCATCGGCGCCCATTTCCATGAAGCTTAAAGACGCAATCGTTGTGCAGTTCACAATGGACGGCGCCGGAGCGCTCACAAATAACCTGCTCGGCACAATAACGACACCGTCGATAACCACGCCGGCAAATGCGGCAACGGGAATTGTCGACACGGCAAACATGGTCGGCTCGGCGTTCGCATCCAGCAACACGGATACGCACACCGGCTCCGAGTGGCAGGTAACACTCGCGACAGATCCGACATTTGCATCACCTGTGATTGACACCTTAAGCAACGTCATGAAAATCACGCTGCACGTCGGCGCGGGAGAGATGACAACTGGCACGCAGTACATTGCGCGCGTGCGCTACAACGGCAAGAAAAACGGCTGGAGCGCCTGGAGCGCTACAAACGGATTTACAACCGCTTAAGTTTTAAGCGGCTAAAATATCGCGAGCGGCCGGGGATGAATACCTGGCCGCCGCGTAATTTTTTGATTTTCGGAGGGAAAGACAATGGCAATGGAAATTAAAGTTATAAATTACGACGGTAAGGACCGCAAGCTTGAATTTGATATTGATGGACTGATATCAGCGGAAGCATTATCAGGTAAGGCATTCGGGGAGGCCATGATAGATCCGTTCAGGGGACTTATGAACATAAACACCTTACGTGCCTACCTCTGGTCCGGACTCCACAAAAACAACGCCGAACTAACCATGCAGGAAGCCTCCGAAGTACTCAATGCTGGCATAAAGGCTGGGAAAAGCCTGCGGGACATCATAAACGACATCCAATACGCTCTTAAACAGTTTGGCATCCTGGGCACAGGTGAAAGTAAGGGAAACTGACAGACGGAAGCGCAAAACTTACCCGCGACTTCCGATTTTACGATTGGGTAGAGAAAGCAGAGGAAACGGCATACGGACCGTTGAATCTGACGCCGCAGGAATTTTACGGCATCAGCATAAGGCAATACAACAAGCTCATCGAGGGATATGAATTCCGCAACCGGCAGGAATGGGAGCGGACGGCCTGGCAGACAATGGCTCTTTTAAATATTCAGCTCGAACGCAAAAACAAAATAAAGAGTATTGATGAACTGATTGGACCATCACCTAAAAAACAGAAAACTCTTAAGGTCAAAAGCAAGGCGGATTTTGTGAAGGAACTCAAAAACTTGCAGGAGAGGATGAAAAATGCCATCAGCAAATGAAATAGGAAGGCTTGTAGTAACGATAGGTGCCGACCTTACCGACTTCAACAAACAGATGAAGGCTCTGCAGATGGGCATGAAGCAGGCGCTCGGCAAGGACGCGCTCAACCTTTCAAAGGATCTCGAGATGGGACTAATGGCCGCGGCTGCAGCTGCCGCGGCGTTCGCCGGCACATCCGTAATGATGGCCGCCAACCTGGACGAAACCAGGATTGCATTCACCAACCTTTTAGGATCCGCAGAAAAAGCAAATCAGTTTATAGGCGCGCTTGAGGAGATTGAAAAACGATCCCCGTTTAAATTTGAACAGCTCGACCAGGCCAGCCGCAAACTGCTGGCCGTCGGCTTTTCAGCCGAACAGATAATACCCATTTTCAATACCATCAACGATACCGTCTCAGGACTTAAACTCGGCGACTCCGGCCTGGGTGATCTTTCATCCGTCTTTGAAAAAATTCAGATGGCCGGTTCAATATCAAACCGCGAACTGCGAACCTTAAAGACGGAAGGCATAGACGCCGGTGCCATGATCGCCGAAAAAATGGGAGTATCAATCCCAACAGCCTTAAACCTCATAAAAGCCGGTGCCGTGGATTCCAAGACGGCTATAACGGCCCTGGTCGACGGTATGAATGAAAAGTTCGGAGGTATGGCCGGCAAGCTCGGCACGGAACTGCCGCACGAATTCAAACGGATGGGTGACGACGTGGCCGACATTATGCGCACAGAGGGAGAAAAAATAGAAAACAGTTTCGGAATTAAAAAATTTGTAGACGATATCCGTGTTGACTTTGACAAATTCGCCGAGGCATTGAAAACAAACGGCATCGGCGACTCGCTCGACAAGGTATTCGGTTCAAAAACAATGGACATGGTCAAGATAGCAGCCATAACGATCGGCGGCGCGCTCCTGGGAGCGGCTGTACCGGGGCTAATAGCCTTCACAGTCGCGGCATACGCAGCCTTAGTACCACTTACACCATGGATACTGGCCGGGATAGGGATAGCAGCCCTGGCATATCTGATAGCATCAAACTGGGGACATTTGATGACCTGGTTCCAGGAAGCCTGGATCAATGATGGATATACGGCCGTGCATTTTTTACATCAAATCGAAACCGGATTTTTAAGCCTGGCCCAGATAATCCTCGACAACGCTGGTAAGCTGTTCGGATGGGTACCTGGCATAGGGGACGCAATCAAGGGAGTACAGGGCAAAATCACGGAATTAAAAGGCAACCTGCAGGCCGCTGATGATGTGGACTTTAAAAAAGCCCAGGCCGCGCTCGATAAGGTCAAACAAAAGGCCCAGGCCGCTGCAGATGCAGCAAAGGGAGTGACACCGGGAGGATCCACACCAAACAATCCAAACGCTTTAGACTCACTGAAAACTAAGGCAACCCTTGATTATTTGATTTACGAACAGCAGCTGACGGCCAAAATCAAGGATGCGGAAAATAACTATGACCTGACGACCTTCAAACAGCTTTTAAATGACAAGGATGCCGCTTTTATGGACAGCCTGGCCGCGCGCAAGGAGGCCATGTCCCTATATGAGGCCATGCAGCTGGCCGCAAACAAAACCCTGGCTGAGGCTGGCTTGGACGCGCAAAAGAGTCTTTATGACAACCTGTCAAACTCGATGATCAGCGTGATAGACGGCACCACAAACGTTGTGACGGCCCTGGAAAACATGGGCAAGCAGATAGCAAATATTTTTTTGAAATACGGGCTTGACAAGATTATCGGCTCAATCATGGCTCCAGGAGTGAGCGCCGGCGCGCCACTGACACCTGATCCGGCCAGCATACCCATGCATGGCGCCGGGGGACATTTTGACACGCCACACATCGGCATAGTCGGCGACGTCCCGGAAACGATAATACCTGATACAGATTGGAAAAAATACACAGCATCCGGAGATACAAAAGTTACCACAAATATGATAAACAACACCGGTACACCGATGAAACAGACATCAACCAGCACGCGGCAAGGCAAGGAAACTATCGTCAATATAGTTCTGGAAGCTGTGGCACTCAATCAGGGAGGACTCAGGACCGCGCTTAAGGGAGTGACCGGATGACAACGCTGACCTTTCCTACATTACCCACTCCTCAATTTCCAATAACATCTGCAAACGAGGATCCTACAATAGCGACGGAATTCGAAAACGGTATGACACAGACCCGGCCGCGCTTTACCAGACTACGGCGGAACTGGACCTTGAAATGGAACTACATGCTCAACGGCGACCGTGACACGCTCGCAGCCTTCTGGATCACGGCCGCCGGCGGTGCTGCATCATTCACCTGGACAAACCCCTATGACAGCCAGACATACACGGTTCGGTTTACCGCTCCAATAAAAGAGACCTGGACCACAGACCAGGTATGGCAGATTGAAATTCAAATTCAGGAGCTATAACATGAAAAAAATATTATTTTTAATTTTGATGATGCTGCCTATTGCCGTAAATGCTGCGCCAATAACTTATGATAACAGTGCGAGTCAATCCTACACAACGGCCAATTGTTATGTAAATGTGTCTGTTAATGCAGCCAATACACATGGATATTTGATAGTACAGTTGATGAATTATAGTTCACGGAATGCGTCAATATCGTATGGCGGTGTTAGTATGACATATCTAACCGGAACAGCTAATGGTACATATAATTATGTTTATGGGCTACAAAGTCCGCCAACGGGAAATAATGGTTTGTCAGTAACATTGTCATCAGCCGACACGGGAGCGCTGGTCGCCGCGAGTTATTACAATGTGTTGGGGGTACGTCAAAATATAATGTCATCAGTAACTTCTACATATGTTTGCAGTACGGTAACGGTGTTGGGCGGTTCGTGGGTTATTGGCCTTGGAACAATTAGGGCATCATCATTTACGGTAAGTCCTGGTTCTGGATGGACATCAAGACAAAGTAAAAATGGTGATACCCATATAACTGCATTACTATTTGACGGAAATGCGTCTGAACTTATTGGAACTTATTTTCCAAATTTTACCTCAACAGTTTCTGGTACTGAAGTTCTATTCGGAGTTGAACTTCAAAGTGTAGATGCGCCGACAGCTACTTTTTCGCCAACTTTTACCGCGTCCCCAACTTTCACGGCCACAAAAACAATATCTGCGACATTCACAATAACACCTACAATAACTCGGACGTCCACACCTAATCCGTGTGGACCGATAGTGAATCATTATGCCATTTGGCCACCAAGCGACACATACGGCGCGTATGACGGTAATACCTATTGGATAGGGTATGGCGGCTGGGGCCAACTCTATAAAATGCACAACGCTACCGGCACATGGGACACATACGGGTATTATATGGGGTATATCGAAATGCTCGGATGTTATGACGGCAGATACATGTGGTGGGGTGGCAACAATCGCATTACCAAAGCAGACCCGACAACAAACACCATAGTGACATACGTTGATTATCCGTCAGCACATTACGGAACTCAAATTCAGGGATTGACGTACGATGGAACAAATCTGTGGGTGGCTTGGGACGCGCCTATCCGGGAAATTATGAAAATTGATAGTACGGGAAACTGCATTACTACATACGGAATCCCGGACGGGATAAACGGGATAGACCACTGGCAAGATTCAAGCGGCCAGATGTGGATAATAGGTGCGTGTACTTACGGCTTCATAAAAATGAATGCTACTACAGGAACATACGTGTATACAGCAAGCAGCTTTTATAATGTGCGTCTGACACATGACGCAACTTACGCCTATCTTGCAGGATGGGCAGCGTCACCGGCCAACAATATATATAAATACCGTTTGAGCGACGCGTCTTTTGTTACAGCTTGGAACTCCGGAACTTTGAGAAACGATATTACAATCGACTGGTCAGGTAACTTATGGTCAGTCGGAAATGATAATCGGTTAATTTGTACTGATACTTTAGGAAACCCTCTCTGCGAATATCCCGGATCCGGTGGTGGATGTGTCCTGTTTGGCGGTGGTAAAATCTGGGCAAACAACGGGTACGACACTGTAGATTCCTCTCGTGTTGGTGTTTGGGAAATTGCGTTAAACACGTTAACGTTTACGCCGACACCTACATTCACGCCTACATTTACAGTAACACCAACCTTTACTCCGACAGCAACCCCTACAATAACCCCGACGATTGCGATGAACTGGACGCTGATCACTACTACACCGGGGTGGGGATCAAGGGATAAATTTACAGCATTAAAACTTGGAAACACTTACGCCATCGGTGGAGGCACACACACCGATGCCACTCTTTATAACGACTGGTGGACATCCACCGATTTAATAAACTGGACCTTAAAAGCAACAAATGATAATTTGAGAACGAGCTCACCAGCAGGAATTACTTTTAATGGTCAGGCCTTTATTTATGGTGGTGGCCTTGTCCAAGCTTTTGGCACACCGTATCCATATTCTCCGATTAATAGTACATCCGATTTTGTAACATGGCAAACAAATACATATACGGCTGAGGTATTGCCGTTCAAGCGCTATTACGATACTGTTTGTCCTGATTCGCAAAAACGTACTAAATTTACAGTGGCTAATTATAATAATACGTTATACATAGCAGGGGGGCAATGGTGCGGACCGTTTAACGCAAGTCCTGGATCCTATTGTCCGCAAAGTGGAGACCTTAGGCAAAATTTAAATGATGTGTGGCATAGTTCTGATGGCACAAATTGGAGTGAGGATACCGCCGCCGCAAATTTTCCGGCAAGATGCGACGGGCAATTGGTTGTATTTAATAATAAATTATGGATTATCGGCGGAACAAATAATACTACACCGACTTATTTTAATGATGCGTGGTGGACAACTAACGGAGTTGACTGGACGGCCGCAACCCGCAATGCCGAATGGGCGGCTACAGATGCCTTAAATGCATTTGTATATAATAATAAAATATATGTTTATTTACAGGTGCTGCAGCAACTCTGGAAATCTTCTGATGGCGTTTTTTGGGAATTACAAAATATGTCATATACAAAACCTGTGGCCCGCAGGGAAGCCAGCGGCGTTTTTGAATTTAATAAATTAGTGCTTTTCTCTGGATATGCAAGCGGATATGATTTGTTAGACGTTTGGCAAGGTGAATTATTAGAGCCTACATTCACATTTACCCCCACGTCCACGCAGACCGTAACTAAGACAGTGACGCAGACCGTAACGCAGACCGTAACCCCCACGGTAACACAAACCGTAACCAAGACCGTAACGCAGACCGTAACCAAAACGGTAACACAGACAATAACGCCGACCTTTACCATAACACCGACCGTAACCCCTACGATAACCCCGGCGGCGTGCCTTTTATCCGGGGACATTAGCCAGTCCACCACGGACGAATACTTTGTATTCAGCACGGGATTAATTTACAGCCCATCCGTCACGCGCCGGCCGAACCTCACAGATAAGATTCACTGCCTGAGCCTTAACCTTTCGGTTTTTTCCTATTTTTCAAACTCATGCCTTGTCATTACACGTGTCCCGTCAAAATACGACTTTGCCATGCGAGTGGCGCTGGCCCAGGCGACGGCAATAGGGATCACTACCTGGCACTACGCAACCCCAACCGTCACGCCGACACCGCACTGACGGGGAGAACAAATGCCAACACCTATCTGGCCCGCGGACGTAAAATCAGCCCTTCTATTTGCCACCGACACATCTGACGATACAGGCAACTATACCTGGACAAACACAGGAAGCGCTCCGATTGCGGCCGGTGTTGGGCCCTTTATTACCGGGCAGAACATAAATGCGGACATCGCAGACAACCTCCAGACCATAGACATCCTGGCTATTATCCCGGACGGAACCACACACGGGACTATATACGCCTCAGACAATGGCACCGAGATAACCCTGCAGGATGGACTTGTCTACATCAACCAGAAATATGTCGGGCAGGCTGGCGGGTTTGCTGTGCCTGTGGGAGTCAAGTTCAGGATACAGATAACCTTTGACGGTCAGTTCGAGATGGTTTATTTAAACGGCAATTTCATGACTGAGCAGCAATACACAGGATACCCGACCGGCACGCAGCGCCTTGGTAACGACACGGCCGTCGACAACCCGTTCGGCGGATACATCTACCAGCTCGCAATCAGCGTAAACAATTACCAGGGAGTGGAAATATTCCCGCTTGGGCCCTACAGCACGGCCGCTACCATCTTTAATAAGAACCGCCTGCAGTCTGACGGCGCCTGGATCATCCTCATGGCAATAACAATCCCCGGCTTATCGGAAATAATGAGGATAGCCAGGAATACTGAAAGCATATTCTGGGGAGGATATACCTGGCAGGCTTATCCCTTCCAGATAGATGATATCAATGAAAACACAAAGGGAGAGATGCCTGTTATAAACATCCAGATTAGTAACATAACCAGGGAGATACAGGCTTACCTCGAGCAGACAAACGGATCCATTGACACGGAAATAACAATTTTAATTGTCGGTGCGAAACACCTGGATGACAACGTCCCGGCCTGGCAGGCGACATATGCGCTCATGCAGGCCTCCTGCGATGAAAATTATATAACCTTCCAGTGCGGCCCAAAATACCAGGTCAACAGCCGGCGGCCGATCTTCAGGAATATCAAATATTTATGCCCGTTTGAATATGGCGGCACGATCTGCGGCGCGCCGGCAGCAACGCTTACAGCATACCCGACATGCGACAAGTCAATCATCGGATGCCAGATACGCGCAAACCAGACCAGATTCGGTGGGGAGATATCCATACCGGGTGACTACATTGGATCATAAAATCGATATACAGGACCTTATAGGCAAACCATTTGTAAGCGGCGGCCGCGGGCCTCAAGGATATGACTGCTGGGGACTGGTAATGGAGGTTTTCAGGCGTTACGGCATCACGCTGCGGGACTATAGGATTGACGCCAGCGATACAGCATCCATAACCGCCGCGGCGGATATGGATGTTTTAAACGGGGGAGATGCCGGCAGTTGGAAAAACGTCACGTCTTATAACGAACCGGAACCGCCACGTCTGGTAACCTTTCAAATTAAGGAACCAGGCAAGGTCAATCACGTTGGAGCCTACATAGGCGAGGGCAGAGTGATCCACGTACTCGAGCGGAAGCTCGTCTGCATCGAACGGATACGAAAATACCAAAACTTTATAGAGGGAATTTATGAATTTAAAAAATAAGATCAGGATAATAACCTGCGACAACCCCTTTAACCTGGCAAAAAAGACGATTGAGGATAAGCCGCTTTTCAAACCTACATTTTTAAGCGAGATAATAACTATTGACTGGAACGAATACTCGGTTGTATATAACGGCCTGGTGATTAAAAAGAAGGAGCAGGCTACAACCCTCATAACTCCGGAAACGATAATAAATATCATCAGGACCGTGGGGAGCGGCCAGGGAGCGGAAAAGGCGGCCGGAGTAGCAATCATGTTCGCCAGCATGGGCCTGGCGAGCGCTGTGGGCGGCGGTCTGCTCGGGGCCGGGCTCGCGGGAGGGGTATCATTCCTTGGCGGATTTATAATATCGCTCTTTGAACCAGCTAAAAAGGATAATTCATCACCAAGCCAGAACTATGGATGGAACAGCCTAACACCAAAAACCGGCCAGAGCTCGCCGGTTGAAATAACATATGGAAGTGCCAGGATGAAAGCACCCCAGATCCTCGGGATCACTACATCCGGATCTGACACGAGCCAGTACCTGTGTATGATACTCTCGGCGGGAGAGGGACCACTGGACTCTATATCGGATATCCAGGTCAACGGTAACCCATATGACCCATCTGACCCGACACAGACAAATATACAAAGCGACTTCAGGTACGGCACAAACGACCAGGGACCACTGCTTTTAATCCCTGAACTTTTGGACGCGTTTTCATCCCTGCCATTATCTCTTTTAATAAACACCACACCGCAGATAGCGGAGACTAATTCCAATTACGCAAAATCAATAGAGATATCCCTGGATTTTGCACAGGGTATATATGCCATGACAATCCTCGGGGATTCTACCCGCTCATACAATCCGGCACCGGGGGATCCCCTGCAGGTAAAATTTATCATTAAGATTGACTATAGGGTGGCCGGTACCTCACCATGGACCACAGTCAACTGGAATTTTCATGAACAGGTTATCGGCCCAACAAGGCGGACATACCGGATAGATGGTCTGGCGCCAGAACCCTATGAAGTCAGACTATCAATCCCGCTGTCCTCCGTTTTTGTCAATTACTGGCGCCGAGAGTGGAGTTTTATAGGCGTTGGAAACATTGTTGATGACTGGTCACCGGTAACGCTTGACGATAGCGGCAATTTCTATTATGGCGACAGTACTGGGCAGGAAGTAAATATGATAATCGGATGTACGTGGGATTCTCTAAACTGTTATATATCCGCTGGCTTGATCCGGCAGAACAAAGCTCTGGTCGCTTTGAAAATAAATGCGACCAGCGTTTTAAACGGCGGAATCCCGACAGTTACCTGGACACAGACACGGAACAATGTCTGGGTTTGGAATCCGTACACGGTAGCCTATGAACAGCAACCGGCAAACAACCCATGGTGGGCGGCATATGACATGATCCATTACGCCCGGCAGGTCAAAAACATAAACACTGGACTTATGGAGTTTATAGTTTACGGCGCGCCGGCAGACAGCATGCTATACGATGAATTCAAGGACTGTGCGGATTACTGCAGCGCAAACGGTATCACCTTCAATTTTATCCTTGACGCCGCCGGCACGCTGCAGGACGCGCTTAAATTTTGCCAGGACATAGGGAGAGGGACAGTCCTCATAAAAGGCACTTCCTGGGGATGCACGATGGACAAACCCGGTGACGCGGTTCAGATCTTTACAATGGGCAATATCATCCCCAAAACCTTTAAAGAAACGTTCCTGGCCATAGCGAGCCGTGCGAACAACGTCGAAATATCATTCACAGACAGCTCACAGAGCGGATGGCCCGAAACCGTCATGCCGGTCTATGCAAAGGATTGGGATGATACAAACGCGGCCCAAAACCCGACACAGCTCAAACTTAACGGCATCATAACCCAGGCACAGGCGTACAAGCAGGGAAAATATTATCTGCGCTGCAATATTTATCTTATAAGAACCTGCGAGTTTCAGGTTGGACTTGACGCACTGGCCTCAGAAGTCGGTGACATCATTAAACTGCAGCACGATGTCCCGCAATGGGGATTCGGGGGCCGGGTGATATCCCAGCCGGCAATAAACCAGATAAAACTTGACAGACAGGTAACGTTTGAACCCGGCACAAACTATTCAATCACGATTAGGCATTCGGAATCCGACACAATGGTGACATACACGGCCAGCAGCTCACTGCCTACAATCTTGGTAACAGATACGATAACAATATATACAGCGCTTTTCGCACCGCTTATCCCTTATGACGACATCTGGGCGTTCGGTGAGACTAACATTGTAACAAAGCCTTTCAGGATCACGGCCATAACCAGGGCCATGGAGCTGACACGTAAGATAACCTGTATGGAATACAACCCGGCGATTTATGACGAAAGCGATCTGACAAACGGGATTGTGCCGGTCATAAACTACAGCCAGCTCCGGACCAGCGTAGAAGTGGTCTGGCTGGGAGCGGCGCCGGACACGCGTATGGCGAGTGACGGGACACATTACACTAATATAAACGTCAGCTGGCAGCTTCCACACTCGCAGGGAGAGATTATTAATGCATTCAGGGTTTGCTATTCCTTAAACGGCGGGCCGTTTATTTTTTGGGAGATTACCAGCACCTATCAGACAACAATAACGGATATGCAGCTCGGCAACTATACCGTCCGTATCCAAACAATAAATATCCAGGGGTTAGTATCAAACGGTAAAGTTTCAAACAATGTTGCGGTAACAAACGCGCTTACCGCACCACCGGATCCGGACGGCCTGACACTGCATCAGCTTATGGACGGCACATGGCAGCTTGCAGTGATCTACAACCAGTTCTATCCGGCGGATTTTTTAGGCTGGGTTTATAAAATAAGGTCCGGCACCAGGGCATACTGGCAGGATGCGACAGCGCTCACGGCCGCACCTACCCAGGGATCAATTATAATTTCAAGCCTTCCTGCAGGGGAGCAGACACTGATGGTAAAGATGCAGCTCAAAGGCGGAGAACAGTCCGTCAATTTTGCGTTAGCGGTCGCAAATATCGGAGATCCTATCCTTCCCAATATTATCGGATCATATGACATGATAGCGCTGATCGACTTTACTGTAACAAACGGTTCGGTCGCCAGCTCCCACATAATCGCCGACGTCGATTCAGGCGGACTGTTCTGGCAGGCTAATAACCAGTCGCCGGCCTGGAACCTGACTGGATCGATTTTGTTCTGGTCCAGAAGTACATATAAACAAATGACGGTATATTCCACTCTGTTCTCGTTTGGGACATTAAGCGGGTTATGCTCTCTTGATTTCTCAATCGCCGGACCATATGACGTTTATTACAAGCTCGCGCCGTCCGGACCTTACCAAAAATACACCGGCCCGTTTTCGTTTACGTCCGGGCAGGAATGGTACTTCATGGTTGTGACCTATCCAGGCGCGGAGCAGGGTGACATATCCAAGTTTAAAATCACCACTACAAGCCCGCCGCTGATAGACTCACTGCCAAACATAGCGATATCATCCGGCGGGACGCGCGTGGCACCGACAAAAACATTCCAGGCGATCACGGCGTGTCAGGCAACCCTGCAGATATCAAGCGGTTATCCGGCGATCACCATAGTCTTTTCAGACCGGGATCCGGTCCTTGGCGCGATCTGGCAGGGTTACGACGCGGCCGGCAGCCCTGCAGCGGCCATGGCAGATATAAAGTATGAAGGATATTAAAATTTTAATAGGGCAGTATGCCCGGAGGACAAAATGAGTAAAATAGCATTACCCAGTTCAAGTACGATGTTAACGGTCGGTACGGCCACACAGAGCAATGTCATAGACGGCCTGCAGGCAATGCTGAACTGGATGTCCGCGATTGATATTTATTACTGGAACCCGCTGACAGCCATAACGCTCGGCCAGACTGTCGTAATACAGTCCAAAGGGCCAGGATGGACCGCTGTCTGCACGCAGGCGGGCACCACGGGCTCCGGAGAGCCTACATGGGGCGCTGGGACAGGCAATGCCATAACCGGAGACGGTAGCGTCAACTGGACGGTATATAACGTATCGTCATATAACAACCTGCCTGCAGGCTCGGTTACGGCCGCACAGATCGCATCCCTGACGATTACGGCCGCGCAGATTGCAAATAATACGATCACGGCGCTAAACCTCGCAAACAACATCATCTCTACATCACAGATAGCCCAGGGGTACGGCATAGACAAAGCCGGGGATGTAAAGATGTTTGCCGGGCCTAAAGCAAACATCCAGACCGGCTGGCTTTACTGCGACGGCTCGGCCGTTTTAAAAGCAACCTACCCGGCGCTTTGGACATCCATAGGCGCGACATGGGGAACCGTAACAAGCGGCATGATCCCCGGCGGAGCCAGTACCGGTGATTATTTTCTATTGCCGGATCTTCGCGGTGTTACGGTCCGCGGCGTATCGGATGGCAGGCAGGTCGGCGGAGTAACCCTGGATCCGGGCCGCGCGCTCGGAACCTACCAGCCGGATGGGATAGTCCAGCATACCCATCCATTTGCGCATCAGGCGTCTAAAAACTCGATATCGGCAGGTAGCGGGTTCAATCCATATGAAAGCGGGAGCGGATCCGGCACGGGCAATAACACGGTCAACGGTACCGGAGCGAATGAAACGAGGATGATGAACGAGGCACTATATTTCATAGTCTGCGCCGGTGCATACTAAACTAACAGGAGGCTATTATGGGTGGAGAAAATTTAAGCCTTGAAGATATGGTAAAGGACATACACAGGCGGATGATAGACGAGTCGGGTGTTATGGCAAGATTAGATGAAAAGCAAAAATCACAAATGGAAGATATTATGCGTGTAGATAAAATGGCAAAAAGCACTAAAAAAGCGGTCCATGGAGAAAACGGGGATTATAAAAATGGGCTTGAATTTAAGTTTGATAGACTTTATGACGCTTGGATAGCTACTAACACAATGGAGAAAAACTGTCCTGGTAGAAATATAGAAGCTCTTAAAAAAGAGATATTTGAACGCTTTGAAAAAACAGAGGATAAAGTTGAAGGTTATCTTCAGACAATAGAAAAGGTTGCATTGCTTAAAACTGGGGAAGAGCAAGGAAGGGCAAAAGCGAAGGAACAAAATGACGCAGATAAAAAAAAGTGGTGGGGTTGGTTTATTACAGTAGTACAGACCTATCCGGTGCGTGTCCTTATTACCTTTCTTTTGACATCTTTGCTGGGCATAGGACTTACTTGGTTTGGGGTGTCCCATGAACGCATAAATAATGCTAAAGAAAAAATAAAAAACGGGGTTGAAAAAACCCTTGATAAAAATATATAAATTCAGGGGAGGAATACCATGGCAGACTTCAACGCCTTAGAGGTTATCGATGACAAGCTATTTGTTTATAGCAATACAAGTAATTTCAAAGATTGGCTCGCAAATAAGAGCCTGGTGTTAAGCACCACTGTTGTCGACGGGGTGTCCTTTATCGATAAATTGCTGGTATCGGCCTTTCAAAATAACCTGAACCCCAAGTTATTGCTGGCAACCTGCCAGAGAGAACAGAGCCTGATAACCACTAAAGCACCTACACCGAAGCAATTAAATAGAGCCTTTGGAGCTGGATGCACAGACAGCGGTGATTTAACCGGGATAACAGGTCTGGCAAAACAGATAGATCTATCGGCGGCCACATATAAAAAGTGGTTCACCGCGGCAAAGGTGCCGGTGATCATGTCTGTGGATGACGCCACAAAAAAGATAGATATACAGAACGCCGCGACATACGCGCTTTACAAGTACTGTCCACACATAGGAACCAGGCTAAGCCCACAGTTCAAAAAGTATGGTTTTTATGGCAACTTTGTCCTGTGGCAAATATGGAATACGTGGTGGCCGGAAGATTTTGCATAAAAATAAAATATAAGGAGAAAACAAATGCAGCTGAACAACAATCTAAAGCCTATTGATTTTGAAATCCCGAGTGTAGCCTATGGATTCCAGGGCGGGGCCCTTGCAGGACCATACCCGGCGGGAGTAATGACTGCGCACGGTCAAATGGGACTGGTTAAAAAGGCAAGCCTGTTCATGGGTACATCAGTCGGATCCGCAAACGGAGCTGTCGGCGCCCTGGACTGGACGCAGCTCGCGGCGCTGTGGGAAAACATAAAAACATCAAAGGATGTCTGGAAGGGTGACCTTAATAATAAATTTACAGATGTCTGGGGCGCGCTGTTTGCGGAATCAATTCTTGATCCGGCGCCGTTTTACGCGATCATAGACAAAATATTCGGTAACATGACCATGGAACAGCTCGCCAAGATACATGACATAGAGCTGATATTCCCGGCGGTTGATAACAATACACATCAAATCCAGTTTTTCTCAAGCTTTGGCCCGTACAAGAATCTAAAGGTCGCGGACGTGATCAAAGCATCCACCGCAATCCCGGCTGGCCTCAAGTCTCACAAAATAGACCTTGGAAATAATGTCTCGCACTGGTTCAGCGACGGCGGCGTCGGAGCAAACAACCCGCTCATTGCCGTCCAGGAATATAACAGGGCCTTCCCAGTTGACATGATTAAAAAGCTTATTTTGATTTACTGCAGCGGAGACATCCCTGCGGTAGACAATAAAGATTACCGGCTCGCGCGGGACGCTGGACTGGTTCAGATACAAAATTCCCTCGAGGTACAGGAGCAGGTCTCGGAGAACCTCGCCGAGCTGATGACCAGCTACGGGGTAATTGATATATGCGCTATATACCACAAAGGCGGGCTCGGGGATTCCATGGTGGCGGATCCAAAGCGTCTTGATGTCGGATATCAGGACGGGGTGTCGATGGTCGTGTGGGATTATAAGCTCCAGGCAAACATAAGCATTATAGACTTTTTAAAGAGAAAATAACATGCAGCCTGACACAGGCAGCATAGAAGGGAGGAACCCATGATAGACGCAAATACAATTACAGCAAGCGCACAGGCAGTCGTAGCAAACTCACATGCAGTCGCAGCCGTCGGCCAGGCAGTCGCGGCCGCGGTCGGACATGCAGCAACCAGTGTGGCGACAGGCCAGACAGACCTCAAGACAGCGATAACACAGCTGACAGGATCTGTGCTTCTTTTACTTGCTGGAATGGCAGTAAATTTTGTTCAGAGTAAATTTCAGCACAAACAGATTCTGGATGCCCACGCCGAAACCCAGGCAGCCATAATCTCCGTTTTAGCACCGGACGCAGCAGCGGCCGCAGCAACACCGGCGCCGGCACCAGCCAGCCCTGCAGCAAGCCCGTCGGTCGGAACCGAAAATAAGCCATAGCCACCGGGGACTCCTTATTTAAGCCTGCCAGCGGCAGTCCACACAGCACGCTGGCAGGCAAACGCCAGGCCGGGAGGGATAACATACCCCGGAAACCATCCAACCCCCTTAAAACGCCTTACATTAAGCCTCAGCCCACAGACAACCAACATTTCAGGCAACCCAGTACTTACCCCCAAAAGATTAAAATATATTGTCGGTTATACTTGACAAACAAGGGAAAAGACTGTATATTATAACCGACAAGACAAAAGAATCAAAAACGGAATACGGCCCGGAGCCGTGGGAGGCAAAACGTGGAAAATATTGAAATGAAAAAAGCATGGACAGACGAAATGCATTCAAGCGATGGAAAACACGTAATTACACTACACGGGGAGAGAATAGAGATCAACAAAACACGTGTAGCATACCGCCGGCCGACAAAAAATATAATAATTGTGGGTTACATACAGCAAGCTGTTCAAATTGACGATATAAAAATTATGGTGGCAAAGACAAAAAACGCAGGTGAAGGAGCATGGCAGCGGGTGCCCATTGCGGATTTATTTGTGGTTGGATAACGCAGAGCCACAGGCCGCGAGGCCCGGCAATGCTGCAGCTTGGTGGCAAACCCAGGCATAAACGGCCGGCGGGCCTGAAACGCGGGAGGAAAAATGGCAAAAACAATGGAACAGATTCAAAAGGGAAAAACAGACAAACAAGCTAAGACCTGCATGGAATGTACATGGAACGATGACAATGAATACTGCGCGAGGTTTCATTTAACAATAAAAAGTGACAGTGTGCGCTGTGAACATTACAATAAACTGAATATAGAGGAACAGGAAAGCCTCGTTGTAATTGCAGGCAGGATGGCCAAGGTCCAGGTTGACCTTGAAAAAGCTAAGATAGCAATGACCGCGATCCACGCCGTGATCAGCGACAGCGACATGGATAATAACATCAGGGACGCGGCAGACAACCTCAAGGATATGCTTAAAACAAAACGGATGGTACTCAGCAAACAATACTACGATGACCAGCTCAAAATCAACAAAAGGGAGGCACACTAACCATGATAACCAACCAGACACCGGAGACAAAGGCACCAGAGCCGCGACCAAAGCAGCGCAAGATCATCCGGAAGGCGCTCGCCGGCGCCGTCGACTACATTACTTACAACAAAGGGATTTTCACGGCAAAGGCATTTTATTATTACCGACAGGGGAGGACGGCCGACGCACTGGCGGCCGGGATCATGAACATACTCGCACCGATAGCAAAGGAGCAGGACCTGTACATAAAGCTCTTAAACTGGAACGATGAATACCATCAATGGCCGACTAACAGCTGGCTGCAGGCGCGGTTTGAGGTAAGCCAAAAGCAAACTACGGTTTTATAGGACAAATTAAACTTGACAGGAATTTATAAATATTGTAAACTTTAGCCGACTTAACAAAAATATCGGCGGGAGAAAAAAGAAAATGAAAACAAGCACATCAACCCAGCAAAAGCATTTTTCAGGCGCGCTCATCAAACAATATAGGGAAAAGACCGGCCTGACCCAAGCAGCTGTAGCCAAGATTGCGGGAAGCAGCCGGCCGCAGCTGGCCGAGTTGGAGAGCGGGAGCGTCGCAAACCCTACCATAAAAACCATCCAAGCGATTGCCAAGGCCCTGGGATGTCAGGTAACTGACTTTTTTATAACCCCGGAGGAAGCGGACAGGACAGCAACCGAGAAAAAGTCTGTAAAAAAGAAGGGAAGAGTGAAACCATGAAAAAAGCGATCATATCAATATTAATTTCAAGCCTTTTTGTTTTACCCTGCATGGCAGCAAAGCGGGCAAGCCAGGTGCAGGAGGAAGCGACACCGGCGCCGATCAGTGAGGATGAAATACGGACCACTACCACCACAATAACCGATGCGCAATTCAGGCTGGCACAATACAATGCAAACCTGGCAACCGTCCAGCTGAGTAATACGATGAAAAGCATGCAGTCTGACCTGGACGCAATAACAATATTTCAGGAAGTGGGATTTATTTGTATAGTAATTGGAGTGGTAACAACATTTTATTTATACGCACACGCAAGCAAATAACAAACCGGGAGCGAACATGAGCGAAAAACTGGCAAAGGCGGGGAAAAGCAAAATCGTAGTTAACATAAGATACATTATGCGAAGTTGATTCTATATCAACATGTCGCTAGTTTTATCTGTTTAGCCTGCTTGTTTTAAGCGTCATATACTTTGAAAATGTATGTTATTTAGATGGGTTTAACACTTCATTCAACAATTCCTGCGATTTTATCCCCTTTGCCCTGTATTCCATAAGTATAACTATCTGGCTTTCAATCAAGGCTTCAGATGATGCCAATTTGGCCCCCTGAACGGTCTTTAACTTGACTTTCAGGTATTTTAGGTATATATCCAGCGCCTCTATCCTTAAAGCCTGTATTTCTGACTTATAACGCAGATAATCAATGGTCTGCCTGTCATTAGCCTGCCCAACAGCTGGATCTGTTATGAATTCATACCCGCAAAGCTCAACTGTCTTAAGATTGTCCATGAAGTCAAGAATAGCCATAAAATCCTTGTTCAAGACATTACCAGCCAGTTCCACGGCAAGTTTATCGCGGTCCTTGAGAAGAATTGCCGTGTTTCCGGCGATCTCATCTTTGAGCCCGGAAATTTCCGTGATTATCCGGCTGCGTTTTTGTACGGATTGCTCCTGGCTGTTGCGCCCGATGAAATTCCAGATATTGTTTGAACTGGTGCGGTCCTTGAGTTTTTCAATTATTTTTTCTTTTTCAGCGATTTTTTGCCTGGCTGACTCTATCGCCGAAATTTTCGACCTATAATCATCCGGGTTTCCGTAAGGCACTGCCAGAATACTGGCGCTTAAAGCCGTTAAAAGCCATGCTAGAATTATTTTTTTCATCATTCAGCATCCTTTATGCCGTATTTTTGCATCTTATACTGCAGCGTGGTCCTGTTTATTTTTAATGCTTTCGCGCTTTTTGACTGGTTGTATTGGTTGTTTTTAAGCGCTGTCATTATAAACCGTTTTTCGATGTCTGAGAGCATGTCATCGAGGTTCTTGTCATTGGCTGACAAATCCTGCGCCGGAACTGTGTCATCCGCGTTTTTTTTGCCAAGGGCAAGGTCTATCCTGAGATTATTATCTTCGGAAAGTATGACGGCCCGTTCTACGATGTTCTGCAGTTCCCTTACATTTCCGGGCCATAAATATTCCTCAAGCAGCACTTTATTCATTTCGTCGATTACATAATTACCCCGCTTCTTCGCAAAATACAACGCGAGTGTCACTATGTCTTCTTTGCGTTCTCTTAAGGGGCTTATATGCACCGGAAATACATTTACCCTGTAATACAGGTCTTCCCTGAATGTATCGGCCTTTATCATAGCGCTTAAGTTCCTGTTGGTCGCGCACAATATCCTCGCGTTTGTCTCTATTGATTTATTTCCGCCGACCCGCTCAAAAGTCCTGTTTTCGATCAGGCGGAGGAGCTTTACCTGTATGTCCAGGGGGATGTCGCCGAGTTCGTCCAGAAACAAGGTCCCGCCTTCGGCAAGCTCCACTTTGCCTTTTCTTTGCCTGTCAGCGCCTGTAAAAGAACCCTTTTCATGGCCGAACAGCTCGGATTCTATAACACCTTTAGCATAAGCCGCGCAGTGCACGGGCACAAAAGGGCCTTTCCTGCCGCTTAATTTATGTATGGTATATGCCACCAGTTCCTTGCCTGTCCCGGTATCGCCGGTTATCAGCACAGTGATATCCGAAGGCGCTGCTTTGGCAAGGTTCTTTTTCAGGTTCACGATGGCGCTGCTTTTGCCTATGATATCCCCGAAAGCCGAATCTTTCTCGCTTATATAAAAATCCTTTTCATCCGATATCTTTTTTATGTTAATAAGATTTTTCACCTTGATCTCGATCTCTTCCAGTGAAAAAGGCTTGGGAACATATTCATTTGCGCCGGCTTTCATGGCTTCAACCGCATTTTGTATCGATGAAAAAGCCGTAATAACTATCACCGGACACTGCGGATATGCCTCCTTGAATTTACGCATCAAACTTATACCGTCCATACCCGGAAGCCTTATATCAGTGATAAGAAGCTCAAAAACATCTGATTTTATGAATTCGAGCGCGTCTTCAGCGTTTGATGCCGTCTTTATGTCATAGCCATCGCTTAAAGAAGCCTCCAGACTTTCCCTGATGTTTTTTTCGTCTTCCACAACCAGTATTTTGTGCATCATTCCGCCTTTTTTATTCCGGTATTTTTATCCTGAAACAATTTTTGCCGGAGCTCGCGTCATATTCCATGCTTACTCCGTGCTTTTCAACGATGTTCTTCGTTATTGCCAGCCCGATACCCATGCCTGTTGATTTTGTGGTGAAAAAAGGGATAAATATCTTAGCCGCTGTTTCAGGCGGTATAACCGGAGCATCATCACATATCTCAAGGTTTATCATGCCGTTTTCTTTTTTCACGGTCAGGACGGTCTTTGAAGCTCCCGCCTCATAAGCGTTCTTGATTATATTTTTCAGCGCCCTTTCCATCAGAACATCATCGATATGTATGCTGTCGTTTGCCTCTATATTGTCGTAAACAATTTCCAGGGATCCGTACTGTTCCTTTATGGCGCCGATGAAATACCCCAGTACAAAAGAACTTTTTTTCAGCTCATTATCCCGGGCAAAACCTATGAATTTCTCGGTTATGCTGTTTAACCTGTTTACCTCGGATTTTATCTTTGTTATTGATTCCGCGGTTTTTGGGTCGGGTTTCCCCCTCTGTATGATCTCGGACAGGTTATATATTGCCGCGGCCGGGTTCTTTATCTCGTGCGCCAGTCCCATGGCCACTATCTGTATCTCTTTATACCTGGTATCTTCCAGCACTTTCAAACCGTGGACCATCCTGTTTATCTCGCTTTGCAGGAATGACAGTTCGTCAAACCAGTCAACTTTAATAAGCTCTATTGCCCCGCCTTTTGATATGGATTCCATGGATTTGACCGTCTGCCCTATCCTGCGGGTGAACAGAAAAGAAAATAAGAAAGAAACAGCCAGCGCGAACGCAAACAATACGAGCATGATGTTTGTCTGAAGGGACCTTATCTCCCCGAAAGCGGCCAGCGCGCGGCCCCTGATAGTCAGGACTATACTGCCGTATATCTTCCCGCTGTTGGAATACGGCGTGGAATATATCTTGACCGGGACCCCGCTTTCAAAGTAAGTGATGCTCTGATTTCCGGGAGGCAGGTAGCTTTCGACCAGCTTGAACCCTTTTTCCGTGGAAATGGCCTCCCTGCCCGCATTGTTGAAAAGTGTAATGTCCATGCCCCGCGTATCCTTGATCTTCATCAGTATATCCATGCTGTGCGAATAAAAACCCGTGAACTTATCCTCCGAGGAGAGCGAAAATGCGGTTGGCGCCAGGCTTTCTTCGATGTTCCCGCTTATTATGGCGAGCCTGCTGTTTATTTCCCGGTCAAGGACATTTTTAAAAACGGCGTTGACAAGCAGGTTTAAGAGGATAAAATTAATTACAAGTATTCCGGCCACACCGGCAAACAATTCCCATTTGAATATCTTTTTATACTTCATTTATTTAAAAGCTTATACCGGAGCCGAGTGATACGGTAATATAGGCGTAATTGTAAAGCCCCAGCGCCTCATACTTCATGTTGGAATTATACCTGGTGTAGTCAATATTAAATAACCAGTTCCACCACTCGCTGATGTTCTGCTTCAGGTCAAGACCCACGGTGTAATTATTATCCTGCTGTTTTTTGGCCGTATAAGCGCCTGAAGCGTCTTTCGCGATCCTGTTTTCATAAGACACAAGGTCCAGGCTGAATGAAATGACGGCCAGCGGGCTGTAAGCGCTGAAAAATTTCCACGGGAACTCATAAGTTACCGAAAATTTACCGGTATTTTCCACGAAGTCATAATATCCCTTCGTATAGACATCATCCGACATGTCCGTTGTTCCCATAGTGTCGTAATAATTCTGGTTGGACACGTTTTTTATGAAATCGTACTGGAACTCCACGCCCGACTTGTTATCTCCGTAATACGGGAGGTCTATGGAAAGCTTCCCTGTCCTGTCAACCCGCCTGAGCGCCTCCAGGCTGCCGTCCGCCCATATTAATTTCTGCTGGCTGTACGGTAGGTAATCGTAATTAAAATTGACCAGCAATGACCATCCTGATTTGCCGAATTCAACTTCATCGCCTATATAAGCGCTGTAAATCAGTGTGTCCAATTCCTTCGTGTAATTATTCGGGGTGGTTGTGACCGAAGCCGACTCTGAAAGCAGCGTGTTGTAATTCCTGAACCTGCGGTCAAGGTATTTTACGCCCTCGGTAAGCCGGTTATTTGCGTTCCATGACAGGAATTCATTATAATTTTCCAGATAAAAACCGTTATCAATATAGTCATAAAGGCCCAAACCCGTTTTTTCATCAGCTGTCTGCTTTGAAAAGTCGGTTCTGACAAATCCGCGCGCCTTGACTTCCCACTCCTTGCCCAGGTCATAATTAACGCCGTATGAGGCGTAAAGATCCAGCCACTCGGCAAAAAGAAAACGCTCGTCCGCAATATTCAAAGGCTGGGCCGTATTTGAATAATCAGCCGTAAGTGTGGGTATGAACCACAGGTTTGGCAGAAGGTCCGTGTTGAACATGCACGAAGAAGCCAGATCGGCCGATCCGCTCAGCTTTGTTTCAGGCGATTTCTCGTTTGAAACCACGCTTGGATAGGTTAAACGGCCCGACAGATCAACAGCCGGCGCAAAATCAGACGCAAAAACAGGGACAATTGACGCACAAAACAACACCGCTGATAAGATGATCCTATTCATTTTGCCTCCTAAAATTAGTTTTAGTTATGGAACAGATTCGTGATATTGCATCCTGTTATCCTGGTTGTCACGCGGATTTAACAGGTCCCAATAATCCATGTTAAAATCCATAATTAAAGGAACAGCCGGTTTGGCCAGGACGTTCGCATAATGCATCCACATATATTTTGACAATATTTCAATACTTCCTTTTGTAAAGATATTCGAACTTATCACGGCTTCCATGTTAGTGCTGTTAAACAGGCCTGCAATGTCACTTTGGGCCACAGGCGCTGATGCCTGTGTCCCGTTGTTATTTATAAAGTAATAATCAACCTTCAATATGGTCCCGTCATTGTAATGCTTGAAAACGCTCCTGTCATTTAGGTCCGAAGGGTTTGCGCGTTCCTCAAAGTAAGGGGTATATACGGGCTTGTCAGCAGTATTAGGGTTTGTAAGGTCCGTCCAGGTCTGGTCATACTTGTAGTCTTTATTCATTTGGTAGGAATAAGCCGGATCTGAAGAATTGACGAATCCAAAAGACCTGCTTTCTTCGATCCTGTCATTTACCGACAGCTGCTCGGAATTTTTGACGTTAATGCGGTCGTTTATCTGGGGTGCGGTTGAAAAACCCCAGTCATAACCGGTCATCATCTGATATGAGGTATCTGTTTCGATCTTATCCGTGCCGTTCGTTATCATTGTGTTTTTAGACATCAGGTAATTGGCCGGCCCGTTTGGATACGTAGTGCCGTCCCAGAAATTGTTCCAATAATTTTCCGGAATAATATCCTCAACAAGGTTATTGGCGAAATAATATGCCGTCCTGATCGAGTTTATCCGTTTGTCAATTGATGTAAGGTTAAGATAATCAACTTCATTTTTTACCGGATTTCCGTCCGTATTGTATTGTACAGGCCTTATAATGTACTCCGCGAACCTGACCCTGTTCCCATGTGCGTCTATGGCTGTTTTCCCGTTATAAGCATCCTGCTTTGCCTGGTTGTTTGCGTATCCCATCTCTCCCAGAGACCGCCTGCGTGTATCGCGAAGCTCCCGCCTTAACCGGTCCTTCAGGCCATTATTATCGCCATGCAGTTCCCCGCCATTATCCTTATTTTTTTCTTCAAGAAATTTTAACAAAGTCCCGTCATGCTTCATTTTCGTTATCTTTTTGATGGTTTCCAGCATGGCGTCCATGGTATCCTTATCCTTGAGCATTTCCTTTAAAGCGCTGGGAACAGATGGTTTACCGTCTTTACCTGTTGATGATTCGCCGTCTTTATCTACCCTTACCCCGTTTGAGCCGTCGGCGCCGGTAAAAAGCACGGAGCCTTCAAATACACCAAGCCTGCTTCCGATATCCGCCGAATTAACGGCAAGCCTAGTACCCTTAACCGCGGCTATTGCCATCTTTGTATGCACTTCAAATGAAGATGATGGGTTCAGCAGCTTATCCACAACAGCGAGGATCTTACCAAGGGCAAGGTTAAATATTGTTTTTGCAATTCCCGTATGCGTGTCCCGTTTCAATTCGGCGAGTTTAAGGTTCGCGTTTTCATCAAGCCGCACGAGCGTTGCATCGTCAAAGGTTATCTCCATATAACTGCCTGATGATGTCTTAAATTCGTCGCCTTCATATATAGGCATGCCAAAAGACACGCTTTTCCAGTCAACAGACGCAGCAGGCTTGACGCTGCACCCGCCTTTAAAATCAGTGATTATCGCAATTGATTCAACCGTGTTAACGGGAACATTATTTTCCGCGGCAGCAAAAGACGTAAACAAGGCCATAAGGATGATCGTAAATATGAGATATTTCATGTTTTTCAAGCATAACCTCCTAATTTTGATGTTGAATTTTACCATATATTGAAAGTAAAATCAAGATTTCAACACTTAAAGTTATATGCTCCTTATGCAGAATGCGGGGATACGGGGCATCATGAAATGTTTGCCGACAATATCAAAAATGGCACCTGTTTTGATATCTTGCAGGGACGGCTTCAAATGTCTTCAGTCCGTCCGTATGTGTTGATCAAAAAAAAGTCCCTGATTTAATCCAGGGGCTTTTTTTGATATTATTTATTGTGCGGATATAACCGTGGAACCTGTATTATATGTGTTTGCGTTTTTCGGGTTTATAGCCACCCACCATAGCAGTTTGGATACCACGTCTATGCCGAGCCCCTGGTCAACAAACTGGTTGGAGTTAAGCTGGAGTTCCACGTTTGTATTGTAGGCCAGATTAAACCAGTCAGACAGATTTGAAGGCCTTGTCTGTATCTTGCCATAATCGTTAATAAGATAAACCCTGAGCATGAGGTTTGAGCCGTCATTATACGTCCGTGTAGTTGACGCGGCAAGGTCCAGATTGCCGGATAAACGCAGTTGTGTCACAACGTCGGAAGTGAAAACCTTTGGCAACGAAACAGTTGTAAGGCTCATCAAGCTGCCGGTTATTGGCGGAGTCAGCGCGACTCCCATGTTTGTGCCAAGTGTCTGGGTAATGATCGCATTTGCTGCAGTAACCTGGTCTGCCGCCGGTAGGTTTGGTGATACAAGCTCACTTAAGCTCGTGTTAAGGTCGGCAATCGAGGTAAAGGTCTTATCGTCCTCAAGCCGTATCCACTCGCGTGCCACTAATCCTGTCTGGACCTGCATGAGCACATTGCGCTTATGTTCCTTGACGCTGTTGTTTATCAAGAGCGAGTATTCATAGTCCAACAGGTCATATTTACCCGTATTCATGTTTGCAATTGGTTGGGCAAGAAATGTCCTGCCGCTTGTGTTGCCCGCCACGGACGGGGCTGCGGCAACTTCGTATCCGTAAGTATTGATGAACTCCACTTCATCGCCGCCGTTTGACATTTTTACAGTTTGATTGAGCCTGTAATAAGGCGGCATGTTCGGCGCTGCGGGCGACATATCCCACTCCCGGCTCCAGGCTGACTTAGGGATTTCCGCAGGCAGGGCCGTATTAAACGTGTTGAGCACATGCAGGTAGTCGATCCTTTTGTCGCGCATTGTCATTGAAAGCAGGTCAACTTCCCTGGGGTCGGGCCTTAACAGGTATTCTTCCATCCTTATCCTGTTCCCGTGTACATCTGTCATTGTTTTGCCGAGGTGCAGATCAGACTGCATTTGCGCATTTACATAACCCAGTTCGCTCGCAGCATTGGCCCTTGCATAACGCAGTTCTTTGCGGGTCCTGTCCGCGAGTAAATTGTGGGTTTTCCGGTCCGCATCCGGTATTGGGCTGCTATTTTCCGCGATCTTTGCGCCGGTTTTCTGCTTTTGTATGATATAGTCCCTGATGTTAAGGTGTGTGTTTCTTAAGTTGCGGAACACATTCACGTCTTCCCTCATGACGTTTAACTGGGCTTTTATATGCAGGAGTTTTTTCAGTTCCGCCGGTATGGACGGAACGCCGTCCGGAGAAGTTACTTCCGATTCATTGCCCAGCCCGACCTGTACGGATTTTGACCCGTCAGCGTTTGAATAAGCGACCGAACCTTCAAATACGCCGAGCGCGCCTTCTTCAACCGCAAGCTCAGTGCCTTTTACCGCGGCTATGGCCATCTTGGTATGCACTTCGAAAGCTGATTCGGGATTTTTTAAATGGTCGACTATGGCGACTATGCGGCCCTTGATAAGGTTGAATATAGTCCTGGCCGCGTTCTCGTTCCTTTTAAGTTCGGAAATTTTAAGCTGTGAATCAGCGTCAACCCTTACAAGGGTCGCGCTGTCAAAAGCAATTTCAACGGAACTGTCATTTTTTGTCACAATTGTATCGCCTTCATATACAGGCATACCCACTGCAACGGGGTTCCAGGCGCCCGTGTTATTTACGTAGCCTGACCCGCTGAATTTTGAAACAACGGCAACCGAGTCGGATAATGCAGGTTCTGCATAAGCCGCAAAGCCGGTCAATACCAGGACCAGTATCATAAGTACCGCAAGTTTAAAATTTTTCATTTTAAACCCTCCTTGATGGAATTTTAATCACATTACAATGATATTATAGCAATAGGCATGCCATGTTTATTCTGTTTAAAATATGGGGTTTTATAGGTTTTGGCTGCCTGAAAACCGGCTATGTGCCGGGAATTCGGCATTAATAAATTTAAACTTTTGCTATGCTATTTTTTTTCCTGCCATTGGTCCCGGCTTTAGGGTCTGGATCTCTTCTATATGGACAAGAACAACAGCGAGCGGTTTGCGCATTTTGTTCTTTTCCGCCATTTCCACTGCCTGTTTGTACAGGTCGCCGCTGTCCTGTATTTCCCCGCTTCCTACAAACCGGTATCCATCCACCACTTCCCTGTTCACAACCGCAACAGACAGCTTTGAACCGTCTTTGATGTTCTTAAAAGTTGCACCACCTGTGCCTTCGGTAAAAATAAGCGTCTCATCGTTTAATACTCGTGTTGAGCGTTTTGGCGCCACGTTCGGATGTCCTTCTTTGCTGCAAGTGCCTATAAAGCATTGCTGCTTGGATATCATTTCTTTCATTTCATCAGTAAGCTTGGCCATAAATAGTATCTCCTTTGGTTTTTTTGGCAATTACAAAAACTTTATTCGTTCACCCCATGGCATTTTTTATACTTTTTGCCAGACCCGCACGGGCAGGGTTCGTTCCTGCCTACTTTGGGCTGTTCCCTGCGGTACGTTTCCCCTTTTGGAGGACCGTCCGGGGAATTGGTCATCATTTCACCCTGATCCATGGGCGCTCCCGTGGCCGTTGGCATAGAAAACTCTGGCCTCGATTCCTGCATTTTAGACGCGAATTTTTTGCGCTGAAGCTGTGATTCATTTACAACCTGCACCCTGAACAGGAATTCCACAACTTCGGTTTCCTGCGAGACTATCATGGCCTGGAATAACTGGAAACCTTCTTTTTTGTATTCCAAAAGAGGGTCCTTCTGCGCGTAAGCGCGAAGCCCTATGCCTTCCTTTAACTGGTCCATGGCGTAAAGGTGTTCGCGCCACTTGGTGTCGACAACCTGCAGGGTTATATTCCGTTCTATTTCCCTCATTAATTCAGCGCCCAAAGACGCTTCTTTTTTTCCGTATTCGGTTTTCAGCTGTTCGTATATATCCTCTTCCAGTATTTCCCTGGTAAGCTGTGAAATATCCTGCTTATCCTTATCCACGGTATAATTAACCCCGAATGAACTTTTAATGCGTTCGTTCATCTGCGCAAAATCCCACTGCTCGGGATATGTTTTTTCCGGGGCTATGACAAAAACCACGTCTTTTACAACTTCGTAGAGCATTTCCATGATGGAATCCTTCAGGTTGCTTCCCTCAAGTATCTGCACCCTGCGGCCGTATACAACGGAACGCTGGTTGTTCAGTACGTCGTCAAATTCAAGCAAATGTTTTCTTATCGAAAAATTGTGCCCTTCAACCGTCTTTTGCGCGCGTTCTATGGATTTGGATATCCACGGGTGTTCCACGCGCTCGTCTTCGGACATACCCAGGCTTTCCATTATGCCCTGTATCTTGCCCGAGCCAAATATCCTCATGAGGTCGTCTTCAAGCGAAACAAAGAACCTTGTTTCTCCGGGATCTCCCTGCCTGCCCGACCTTCCGCGTAGCTGATTATCAACGCGTCTTGATTCATGGCGTTCGGTCCCTATGACATACAAGCCGCCAAGGTCTTTCACGCCCTCGCCGAGCACGATATCGGTTCCGCGGCCCGCCATATTTGTAGCCACAGTCACGGCGCCCTTCTGCCCGGCGCGTGCCACTATCTCGGCTTCGCGTTCATGGTTCTTTGCGTTTAAAAGTTCGTGCTTTACGCCTTTTTTATTCAATATGTCGCTTAAAAGCTCGTTTTTGGCGATTGACGTTGTGCCGATCAGCACGGGCTGGCCGTTCTTATAACGCTCGGCTATTTCATTCGCAATAGCCCTGAATTTGCCTTTTTCATTTTTATAAATTGCGTCGGCCGCGTCCAGCCTCACATTGTCCCTGTTTGTGGGTATTGTAAGCACGTCAAGCTTATATATGGTCCAGAACTCTTCCGCTTCCGTTTCCGCGGTACCCGTCATGCCTGCCAACTTTTTGTACATCCTGAAATAATTCTGCAGGGTGATCGTGGCAAGCGTCTGGTTCTCGCGTTCGATCTTGACGCGCTCTTTCGCTTCCACTGCCTGATGAAGGCCGTCGGACCACCTGCGCCCAGGCATTAACCTGCCCGTAAACTCGTCCACGATGACTATCTTGCCGTCTTTGATAATATAGTCCTTGTCAAGTTTGAAGAGCGTATGGGCCTTTAATGCCTGGTTCACGTGGTGGATTATTTCAATATTCTGCGGGTCGTACAGGTTTGATTTGTTGAGGAGTTTTTCGCATTTGGCCACGCCTTCCTCGGTAAGAAAAGCCGTATGCGTTTTTTCGTCTATCTGGTAGTCCTTTTCCTTAAAAAGTTTCGGGATGATCCTGTCTATGGAAAAGTACAGGTCGGTCGACTCTTCCGACGGCCCTGAAATAATGAGCGGGGTCCTGGCTTCGTCTATCAATATCGAGTCAACTTCGTCGATTATCGCGTAGTTTAATTCGCGCTGGACCCTGTCCTGGGGATAGACCGCCATGTTATCCCTTAAGTAATCAAAACCATATTCATTATTTGTCCCGTATGTGATGTCGGCGGCATAAGCAGCCTGCCTTTCACGGGTTTGCGTGCCGTTTTTGATGCATCCGACCGTGAGGCCGAGAAAAGTATATATGTTGCCCATTCCCTTGAAATTGCCTTTGCCCAGCGAGTCGCGTTCCGCCAGGTAATCATTGACGGTTATCACATGGACGCCCTTTCCCGTAAGCGCGTTTAAGTATACAGGAAGCGAAGCGACAAGTGTTTTTCCCTCCCCGGTTTTCATTTCGGATATCTTGCCGCTGTGCAGGACCATGCCGCCCATCAACTGCACATCAAAATGCCTCATGCCCATGACGCGTTTTGAAACTTCCCTGACCACCGCAAACGCCGCCGGCAGTAAATCCTCCACAGTCTCACCGTCCGCCAGGCGTTTTTTTAATTCAGGGGTCTTGGCTTTTAATTCATCATCGCTGAGTTTTTCAAGTTCGCTTTCCATGCTGTTTATCAGGTCGACTGTAACCTGCATTTTCCTGACTTCCCTGTCCACCCTTGTTCCGAATATTTTTTTTAGAAAATTGATCAATTTTGTTCTCCTTAAGTAAGTGATACGATATTAAATATAAACGGTATTAAACAACAACTGCGGTTTAAACGGCCCTTAAATATAAATTTACTTGATCTCGAAGTCGTAGTCCTTCTTGCCAGTTCCGCCTGTGCGCCTGCGCGTCAGGATTATAATGAGTATTATCAGCAGGATCAATATACCGCCTGCTATGATGTATAAAAGATACGGATTCGACGGTTCTATGTAAATATCCAGGGGATAATCCCTTTCAAACCCGGCTGCTTTTACCTTAAGAGTCAGGGGCAGTTTCGGCTGCCCGTCATAACTGCCGAGTATCACTATCTCATATGTCATTTCTCTTTTGTCGGTTGGAAGCACGGTCTGCAGGTCTTTTTCCGTGCCTGCAACCACTATGCTTGTATGCCCGGAAATTAGGGCCGCGTTGGTGTAAAAAGATGGCATTTCGCCCGTGTTCTGGAGGGTGAATATCAGCCTGAACTTTCTGTCGCGGTCCAATATCCCGAAATAATTTTCAAAGGTCCTCTTTTTCGCGACTTCTTCAGCCATGGCCTGGACAACGGCGAATTCAGCGGCGCGTTTAGACGGCTGCGGAATGGCGGTCGGTACAGGCGCTGGACGCGCTTTAACAACTTTTTTCAATATTGGTTTGGGGGTTGGCTTGGCCGTCGGCGTCGGCTTCGCGGCCGGCCTTGGCTTTTCCGTAGGCGCCGGAACCGGAGTTGCAGGAACTTCTGTGGCTTCAGGCACTGCGGTCGGCGCAACCGGCACTACCGTCGGTTTTTCGACTTTGGTTACCGAGCCGCTGTCTAAAAGGTCGCCTGTTTCGTGCTTGTTGACCGTATCGCCGTCTATATAGTCTTCGTTGTCAGCCGCAAAAAGAAATGCGGGTATGGATATGATGATCAAAGCCAATATTGCCAAAAATATTTTTTTCATAATTCCCTCCGTAAGTGGATTAAATACTCGTATATAATAACATAAAATACGTATTTTTTGCATAAAAAAAATGCATTAATGGCCGCGGGATCAAAACTGGATAAGCAGGGGCTTTCAAATAAGTCAACACTACGCGCGCAAATAAATGATTTAAAATTATTTTACCGCGATTTTCATTATCTTATCCGTTTTCCCGGCTTTTACCCTGAGCAGATATAACCCGCACGACGCCCTCTGGCCGGCCATGTTCCTGCCGTACCATTCATAATCGTTCCAGCCCGGCTGCATTTTAACCGCGTGTTTTTCCACGAGTTCCCCGAGCAGGTTATATATATAGAACCTTTTATGTTATTCGCTTACCGGTCTTGCCGCTAAAACCAGCTGCCCATTACCCCCGCGGTCAGGGTAACTGTTCCAAATTTCAGGTTATAGGAAGGCACGCTCACCTCTATAATTATGTCGTAATAATAATCCATCGTTATTCTCAAGCCGCCGCCTGCGCAGGAATAGAAGTAGACAGACAGGTCCGGGTTATCTATGGTGGAATAAAAACTTATTGCCGGCCCAAGTCCGGCGAACACATATGGAGAAACCGCGTCTTTTGTAAAATTGTATTTGAATTCAAGCGCCAGCGGCGCGCTTATCAGCCCCAGTTCCGCATACGATCGGGTATTTATGGAATAATTCCCATTCATTAAACCTATCGGCCCAAAAATATTGATTCCCATTGTAAATGCGAGGTATATGTTACGGTCATATTGGTAGCCGCATAATACCTTAAATAACAGCCACCCCTCCCCGCCCGTTAAATTAAATACAGGCCCGATCATTGCGCCAAACCTGTATCCTTCCGTATACGGCTGCTTATAATCAAACGCCTTAACTGAAACAGCCAGGGCCAGTGACAGACATAAAGCCAGAATAAAGGTCCTCACACGCAGGCCTTTTATTTAGCGGCTTCCATAGCCGTTAAAGTCACTTTCCTGAGCGGGATATTTCCAAAGGTTTTAGTGAATAATTCCTTTTCCGTTTTATAGTCGTCTATTATCTCTGTCTTTAAAAGTTTATTGAATTCGTCCCTGTAAAGATGCACGGTTCCTATATATACCGCTTTGTCATCCGGCTTAATATCTATTTTATATCCCATCGGCAAATAAACAACGCTTCTCGTATAATAGGTTGTATTGCCCGAAGCCTGGCTGAAAAGCTTTAGAATGATAGCCCCGCTGTAAAAATATAGCGGCACATTTTCCGCCACAGCATAAAAGGTCTCCCCGAACTTTGCTTCTATCCTGTCCTTCCATTCCGGCGACATGAGCACTGCCATTGTTTGGCTGGCCTTTTCCAAATCAATGCCTTTCGGGTCAGTACCGTTAAGAACAACCAGAGCGTTCCTCAGCGCTGCGTCCATCACGCCGGACAACATGTCTCCCGCAAGTATCTGCCCGAAGGACTGTTCCGCCTGGACCAATTCGGGATGCAGCACGAATTTCCCGACAATTATCACTTTATCTGGTTCAATATCCGCCGCGCTCTTTATCATTGTTCTTGTCGATGCCATGCAGGAAGTCAGCATTACAACCGCGCATAAAACCATAGCCAGTATTAAAATTTTTTTCATTTTTCCGCCTCCAGCTTATTCAGCCTTTTATTGAGTTCTTCTTCCCATTTTGTGCCTGCGCACAGTAAAACAATCGGCTTTAGTATGTCAGCTTCTTTAATGCCATCTATTTTTTCAAGCCCAAATCCGGATGCAAACATCCCCTTTTCCTTCTCAACTTTGTAGGCGCCCATGTAATAGATCCCGGGCTTTTCAAACCTGAAGCCTTCGGTAACACTCCCCAGATCGTATACGGAATCGCCGCCGCCGAACTGACTTATCTTGTATGAACCCAGCCTTAAATTTCCGTTAAAGAATATGCCTTTTTTGATATATGCGCCGTACTTACGAAACCCCCCGTTCTCAGCCTTTGGCGCAGCCTGCAGCAAAATGAGCCATGACATTTCTGAAAAAGGCTCGTCGTAAAGAATATAACCGTATACAAAAGCCCGCGTCTCCGGCGTGCCGGTGCCTACATAATCATTTACATTAAAAGTAGCGCAACCTGCAGCAAACGTAATGACAAAAACCAGCAGCATTACCGCAATTTTTTTCAAATATACACCCCCTTGTGCAATTTTTTATAGAAATATACCTGTCAGATTAATCTATGAAAAACCCTCCCGTAGTTTTACTGTATAATAGATTATATCAAATTCAGTTTAAATGGTCAACGCATACCTCGGACAGAATCGTACGCTAAGGCTTAAAAGCCAATGATTGTAATCGTTTTTAGAGTCAAAAACTCGATATTTTGACCCCAAAACAACCTTATCATGCCCAAAATTTTGCATGTTTAGAATCCCCTTTTCGGACATAAATCAAATACCTTCCCATGCCAAAATTCGAAGTGTTTTACGGTCTTACTTTTTCAACGCTTACAATATTCGCACCCAACTACTTTAAACCGCCATGTACCATTCGCAGTAGCTCAGGTACATGGCAAGCTATTTTTAATAACCTATAGCCAGCCTCGTTATCAGGTTCTCCGGCATTTGCAGGGCCCGCATTTTTTTTTGGGCGGATTTTATATCATATGGGAGCCTTTTAAATGAAAGGGTTTTTGATTTTGTATCAAAAAAAACCGAACAAAGATCGGATTTATTATCCCTTGGCTGGCCGACGGACCCGACATTTACTATGTATTTTTTTCCGGGAGTCAGCGTAAATACCTCCATCTCCTCTTCTATGTTCATGCAAATATCCTCGCCTGAGCCCATTGAATACTGGTATACAAGCGGGTGATGGGTGTGGCCCACAAAACATACGGATTCACTAAAAAGCCTGATGTTTTCCTTGAATTTGTCCATAAGGAAAAGATACTCGGTTATTTTCGACCTTGGCGAGCCATGTACAAAAAGCATGTCGTTTTCGCTTATGGATTCGGGAAGTGATTTCAAATATCCAAAATCTTCAGGCGTTAAAAGGGTCAGGTTTATATCCATGGCCGTCAAGGCCTCCTGGTTAAACCCGTCTGTTTTGATCTTTCCAGCTGCCACCGCGTCGTGATTTCCCATAATGCAGCGAAAATTCGGGATGGCCCTCAATTTTTCAATGCATTCATGGGGCGATGCGCCGTAACCTATGATGTCGCCGCAGCATATGATGTGGTCCACGGGATTTGTTTTTATGTAATCCAAAAAAGCCGCCAAAGCCTCATAATTCGAATGAATGTCCGAGATTATTGCGTATCTCATGATATCACCCCATATTGTTATTTTTTTTCATTTGTCATCTTCTCTATATATTCAAGTTTGTTCTTTGTCCTGGATATTTTATCCTGCAGATCCGCATCGCCCGGGTTTAAAACCAGCGCTTTTTCCCAGCAGGCTATGGCCTCGTCATAGTGCTGGGATGTGTATTGTTCAAGGCCTTCGATCCCGAGCTTTTTAAGCGTTTCCTTTATCTGCGCGTCCATAACCGCGAGCCTTTCATCGGGTGTTTTGTTATAAGGGTCAAGTTTTTTAACGGCGCGCAGCCCTGCCACGGCTTCGACGATCTTATTGCCCTGCGCGTCGGCAAGAGCGCCGGCAAGCAGTGTTTCAACCTGCGTTTTTAAAGCGTTTGAGGCAGCGGTTATTTTACCGCTTATTTCCGGATTATTTTTATCAAGTTTTAAGGCTGAACCATATTCCTGCAGCGCATCATTGTATTTGCCAGCGGCAAAATATCTATCCCCGCCGGATAGTACCGCCTTTATTCTCTTTTCTGTTTTTTTTATTTCAGCCCTGCATTTGGAGGCCATAGCGGCCATAGCAGGCGGAGCGTTCTTTGCCGGATAAAGCGCTGCCGCGGCCGAAAATTCCACAAGTGCGTTTTTAAAATCAAGGGATTTATAAAGATTTTTCCCGGCATTAAAATGCCCTTTGGCCGCGGCTATGGACGATTCCAAAGCCGCTGTTTTGGCAGATGGCAGGGTTTCTGCGGGAATTGTTATATCCATGGGTTCAGCCTGCGCGGTGACTGCGGCGGACTGGGTAACCGAGCCTTCCGACGGCAGTACCGGTTCTGAACCTGTAATGCCGCCTTCAACTTCAGGCATTTCAGGCTCGCTGTTAATCACAGGAAGGGCGGGTTCTTCAACCTCGCCATTATTGTCCGTGGGCAGGTCTTCGGCAAATACACAAGGGGATAAACAAAGAAAAACAATTACAGCAGCAATCAAGGAAGTTTTTGCCATTTTAAATCCCCTTTTAATATTTTTCTTCCTTTTTCAGGGCGCCGCCCGGGTCAAATTCCCTGAGCATAAGCAGTTTCCCCTTCCTATAAAATGCCTCGGTTTCAAGCCGGCCTGTTTCAAAATAATCCCGGACATAACCGTCAAGCTGTCCGTTCGCGTATATTTCTTCCTCCTGCAGCATTCCTGTGGGATAAAACAGCTTAAATATCCCGTTTCTTTTTCCGTCCTTGTAGGTGCCTTCTATCTTAACCGCTGCCAATTCGGAAAATTGCTTCCAACTACCGTGAAGTTCATTGTTTTTAAACGAGCCTTCTTCCTCTATTTTGCCCTCTGTGGAAAGTAAAAGATACCTGCCGTTTAGTTCCCCGTTCTTATATGCCATCTCGGACGCCAGCAGGCCGCCGGGATGGTACATTCTGACTATGCCGGTGATCTTTTTGCCTTCTTTTTTGATCGTGCCGTTGTCATTATAAAACCACCTGGATATTTCCCGGCCGTCCCTGTAGAAAATCTGCATATTGGCGGCCATCACAGCGGTAAGTTCATCCATTTGATTCTCCCGTCATTGACATTTAAAGTTTCCTTTATGCGTATACATTATATATGCTGTTCAGGGCTTTGTAAATCCCTAAAAACCCGGCATCCGGCTTATAATAATCGTGTAGCGGCGGAATATTATTCCGCCGCCTGTGGTTTAACAAACTTCAAATGCCGGCCGAATTATATTCGGCCGTTATACTGTGTCATTACATCAAAACCCCGTATAAGTACCGCAAATAAATGTTATGGCTTCCAGTTCTTTACTTTTGTTTTTTCCTTCCTGTAAGCCCTGACGCCTATGAATGCGAATATCACAAGCATCATGGCCGCGGCCGCTATTGCGGCGGCCCGCATGAGCCTTTCTTTGTTTAAATTAAACGCGATGTTCCATAATTTCACGTTTTTATCACGCGTAGTCTCGGCAAGCATGCTTCCGTCAGGCGAGAAAACGACCGAAAAAACCTCATCCTCCTGGCCGGCGATGGTGTTGATAAGCTTTCCGTCCAGGGCATCCCATAACTTAACAAGCGAGTCCTTGCCCCCGGACGCGATGAGTTTGCCGTCGGGAGAATATGAAAGCGACCATATTATTCCGCCGTGCGTTCCGGACGTCCATTTCAGGTAACCATCCTCCACCCTCCATGATTTTATCTCACCGCCTTCGCCCGCTGAAACAACACATTGGGAGTCTTTTGAAAAAGCAATGGTATATATGGGGCCGCCCTGGTCAAGATGCCTTACAGACTGGAAAGAAACCCCGCCTTTTTGCAGCAGTTTGCTGATCAAATCGTTATAATTTATCTTCCATAACTGCACGGCATTGCCGCAGGCAGCCGCCAGGCGCCGTCCATCGGGCGAGAACCGCACGCTTCTTGCCCATGTATTGGAAACGCCTATCTCCTGGAACTTTTTCTGTTCTTTTACGCCCCATATTATGATCTTGTTGTCGCTTCCACCGGCAAGCAGCCGGCCATCGGGAGAAAAAGCAACGGAAAATACCGGCGTTTTGAAGTCTTCAAAAGTTTTGACAAGACCCCCGCCTATAACTTCCCAGAGCTTTACCGTGTTATCCCTGGCGCCGGTCGCTATATATTTTGAATCCGGGGAAAAAGCCACTGTTTCCACAGGCGCGCCGTGTTTGATGGATACGAGAACCGTGCCTGAATTCACGTCCCAGATGCGTATTTCCCCGCTTAAATCGGATGTCGCAAGGTAATTATTATTCGGTGAAAAATCCGCGCATGATACGGAATCGCCGTGCCCGGATAGATCCCTAAACAGCGATACCCCTGCGTTTGCGGATGAAAAACCTATTATAACGGCTGAAATAAAAACAATTAACCTGCGCATGCATTCCTCCTGTATTATTGGATCATTATAACACAAGATAACGCAAATACAGAGGAGAAATTCAATTCATCACCTGTTCTTCTTGTCCTCTATCTTCCGCGATAATTCGGGCTTTAAATCCACGACTATCCGGAACTGTTTGTCCGCTTCCTTGAATTTTCCCTGCTCGTGGAGCATGAAACCGTAATGCATCCGTGATTCAGCCGCATTCGGGTTGATGTCGAACAATTTTTTGAACTCTTTCTCCGCCTCATCATACTCCGTCAGTTCATGATATATCTCAGCCAGCGTGAAATGATATGACGCATCGCCAGGCTTAAGCTGTATGGCTTTTTTTAAGTATTCCTTTGCCTTATCATACAGGGCAAGCCTGGATGAGATATTTCCCGCCATGTAAAAAGCATGCGGATTTGACGGGTCCTTTTCCATTATTCCCTCCATAATAATCCGGGCCTCATCATATTTCTTCAGGTCAAAAAACGCCATGGTCAGGCTGTATTTCAGCCTTAAATCATCCGGCCTCAGAGCCGACATTAACTTTGTCTGTTCAAGGGCTTTTTCATTTTCACCGGATGCCGTATAGGCGGCGCACAGACTTTGACGCGCCTTGTAATCCGACGGGTTCGCGTTGATGATCTTCAGGTATTCCGCCTCAGCTTCATCTTTTTTCCCGTTCTTTAAAAGCGCGCCCGCATATCCGTGCCTGAAATTCGTGTCGTCGGGTTTTATATCCAGGGCCTTTGAAAAGGCGCCGGATGACCTTGGGTAATCGCCGTTATTAAAATAAAGCTGCCCCAAAAGCGAGTAACTTTCCGCGTTATGCGGCTGCAATGCGGTTATCTTCAGGTATTCACGCTCCGCTGCTTCCAGGTCGTTTTTACTTAAGGCTATCTGCCCTGCTGACAGGTGCGCATCTGCATTGTCAGGCTCGATCTCAAGCGCCTTTTGAAGTTCTTTCTCGGCTTCCTTGTCCTGCCCTTTTTTCTGCAGGACAAGCGCCAGTTTGGAATGCGCGGACGCGTTCCCCGTCTCGATTGACAGTGATTTTTCCAGGTGTTCCCCGGCTTTATCGTATTTTAACAGATTGAAATAGCATAACCCGAAATAGTAGTTTGTCTCCGCATTTTCGGCTTCTATGCCGTACGCGGCCAGAAACTGTTCCAGCGCTTCTTCATACATTCCCTTGCCCATGAGAAAAACACCCAAGTTCCGCCTGGTAAAAGCGTTTTCAGGCCGGTCTTTGGCCCCGGCTTCAAGCAGCGGCTGCGCGTCGGCATTATTACCGTGCTTAAAACATATCATGCCAAGCATGCTTTCCGCGTTGCCGTGGTGCGGGTCTGTTTCAAGTATTTTCCGGCATTCCTGTTCGGCTTGTGTAAGATTATTCTTCTTAAAGTAAAGCTCAGCCAGGTCAAACCTGACAGCCGTATTTTCCGGGTGCGAACCCAGGGTTTTCATGATTATATCTTTCGCATCTTTTTCAGAACCGCAGTCAACGCATAATGACATATAAAGCCTCATGGCTTTTTCATGGGACGGATTTATGGAAACGAACTGTTTTAAGGAGTGTAACGCCTCATCTTTTTTATTTAAAGCCAGCTGGGCCAGGGCAAGATTATAAAAAGATTCAATGTGCATGCGGTTTTTTTCTATGGATCTCTTGAATTCCACTTCAGCCTTTTCATTATCCCCTGTTTCAAGGTATATAACGCCGGCTTCGTCGTGTGCGGTCTTATTGTCCGGGTCAATCCTGGACAATTCGGCGTATTCTTTACAGGCCTCCTTGTATTTTTTTTCTTTTGCGAGGGTTAATGCGAGTTTATGCAGTGATTCCCTGTCTTCAGGCGCTATTTTGAGCGATTTCTCATATTGTTTCTGCGCCTCGGCGTAGTTTCCCAGGTCAAAATATACGTTCCCAAGCGCATAACAGGCTTTCGCATTTTTGGGATCATGCTGCATTTCTTTCATCAAAGCCCCTTCCGCTTCGGTTTTTAACCCCGCAGCGCAGTAAGAAAGCCCAAGTGCATAATAAACCTTTGGAAAAGACGGTTTTAATTCCGACAGTTTTTTTAAGGCTCCGCTTGATTCCGTAAATTTACCCAGTGAATAATATACAGTGCCGAGATAATAATATGCGTTTAAGTTATCCGGCGATATATCTATGGTTTTCACAAAATACGCGGCCGCCTCTTCATTTTTCCCCTGCGCCCTGCATGCAAGCCCGGCGCCGTAATACGCGTTGAAATGCGACGGGTCCGCGCTTATTATCTTTTTATACAGGGTTTCGGCGTCGGCATATTTTTTTTCCGCATAATAAACCATGGCAAGATTGTATTCGGCCACGGTGTTTTCCGGGTTCTTATCCAGGGCCTCCATAAAAAAAGTCTCCGCTTTTTCGTATTCTTTATTATTATAATAAATCAGCCCAATCGAAAAATAGGCGTCATCATGGCTTGGATTTATTCCCACGGCCCTTTTATAGGACTCTTTTGCCTCTTCATGCCTGGCTGTTTTCGTATAAACATGGCCAAGCAGATAATAAGCTTCCGCGAACACAGGGCTTATGTCCACAGCTTTTTTTAAATTCTCCTCGGCTTCTTTAAGCCTTTCCAGGCCGAGGTATATGAGGCCAAGCTGGTTATAGGTCTCAGCGTAGCCTGGGTTTATGGTTATGGATTTATTGAGAAGGATTATTGCTTCCTCATGTTTTTCAATACCTTCAAAATATCCGGCCATCTGTGTAAGCAAAATACCGGCAGTATTATAGTGTTCCAGCGTCCTCTTATATATTATGTCCTCCCTTACGGACTGCGTAAAGGGGTGCTGGGCCCCTTTATCCCGCACGTTTATGTTTATTTTTACCGTACCGTCGTCAAACCTTAAGAAAAAATAACCCGGCGCCACCGCGCCGAACACGGGCATGTAAACAGCGTCGGCGATCATAAGGTATATGAAAGACAGCGTCAGGCTTGTCCCGCTTTTATTCTTTAAAACTTTTTCAATCGAAATATGCTGCAGGGCCTCGGACTTTCCCGGCTTAATCCCGGATCTGCTTCCGGAAAAAAAATATTTATCCCATTGTTCATTGTAGGTAAAGGCTTTTTCATTGAAGAAAAAGTTGTTTAGAAAACTTATCTGTTCCTTCGGGGATTCGGCTTTATCCATGTTATGCCTGAATTCCTTGACATAAGAAGTTATAATCTCGGCGCATAACTCTGGTTCCATATCCGGGTCCAGCATGGAGTAAAGCCCAAGTACCGTTTTTTTAAGCTCAAAGTTATGCTGGTCTTCGGGAAAAACCGAATTTAACCTGTTTGAAAAGGCGCGTTCAACGGTTTCCATCAGTATCCACGCCTCCTTATCAGTCTGGCAATCGCGTCCTTTGCCTGTATTACGGTTTTTTTGTCATTTAAAGCCCTGTTTAAATGATCTTCGGCCATTATATACCTCTTTTCATCAAGATACACAAGCCCCAGATTAAGCTGCGTCGCGGTTGAATCCGGGAAAAGCCTAAGCGATTCTTCCAGTTCCCTGCCTGCGTCTTCAAGTTTGCCGTCCTGCGCGTACATGATCCCGAGATTATTGCGCGATTCGGGGTAATCAGGCGCCATCTCCGTACTTTTTCGGGCAAGAAAAAGCGCCTTTGAATATTGCTTCTCAACGTAATACAAATGCGAAAAATTATTAAGGAATGCGGCGATCACGGTAAAGTTATCCAGGCATTTGTTGTAAATGGTTTTGTCCAGGAACTCGGCGCCCGAGCTTCCCTTATACCCGTAATATTCATATCCACCGAAGGTTGTCTCCGAATTTATGCCGCTGTGCCTGCTGTCCTGGTACCTTACGAATATATGCCCGGGGACTATTACGCCGTAGATGGGTATATTCAGCCTGCCTGCGACTATCAGGTACAGCATGGACAGGCTAAGGCATATTCCCTGCCTGCGTTTTATCACCCTTTCGATGGACTGGTAATTTAAAAAATCTTCGGCAGTTACGCCTGTATCGCCCGCGCCTTCGTAAATCAGGGCATTTGCCTTGGCGTCAAAAACATAGCCGCCGTTCACGAAAAAATAATCATTGAATCTTTTCATTATCTCTTCAGGTTCAGCGCTGTTATTTATGCTTTTTTTTACGCCGGCAGCAAGTGAATCAATCTGCGCCACGGTCCACCCCTTGTCAAAAGCCGGATCAAAAACCGCGTTTAGATCCAGGACAACTTTTTCAAAACTGAAGTTATTCCTGTCCGCGGGTATGCAGGCCGAGATCTTTGATTTAAAAGAGGCTGTGCCGCTGAGATTGTCGGTAAACAGTCTGCTTTTTCCAAGAAAAAAAAGTACACAGCCGATTGCCGCAAGCACAATAAAGCCTGTATACTTTTTAAAAAATTGCATGGTATTCCCCTTTCATAACTTGTTGACATATTATATATCATCAGGGGATATTTTGCAATTGGAGAACGTGCAGATTGCGGAATGCGAATTTCGGATTGCGGATTTGTTTGATTCAGACCCAAACCTTGGGGATCCTGAATTACGACTTTTTAATTCCGCAATCCGAAATCCGCGTTCCGCAATAATTTACGTTACTACTCCACCCTGACTTTCTTTATCTTCGTATTTTTGTAGTAATACCTGAGTATTTCCTTATAAGTCCTTCCTTCTTTTGCCATTTCCCTGGCGCCTTCCTGGGACATGCCTACACCGTGACCCCAGCCGCGGCCGTCAAAAGTAAACTCATTGTCGGAAACGGAAACCGTAAAATTCGTGGAACGGAGCCGATCATTGCCTATCCATGAACGCAAATCTTTTCCCTTTGCGTTCAATTCGCCTTCCGAACCTGTTATCCTGACATTTTTAACCCTGTTGCTTTCCGTCCTGTCAGTTATGTGAACATCGTATACATTGCCTATGCCTGATTTGTTCTTGGAAATAATACCGGATAATTTTTCCCTGTTTATTTTATAGGACCAGCTGTAACTCCTGCTGTTTGCGCTGTAAGGGTCGTCTACGCTTTCCAGGTATTTATATTCCCCTCCCCAGACTTCGGCTGACGATGCCGTCTTACCGCCTGAATTTGAGTGAAAAAATGCCTGTATTACTTCCCCCTCATAACCCAAAACCTCACCGGCAGTTTCATCTATGGCGTCATTTGTGGCCCTGGCCTCAATATCACGGCCCTTGTATACCTGCGAAAAAACACCGGAATCAAGGTCGTATTCCGGGGTTTTATTCTTTAACCTGTTATATACGGCAAAAGACCTGGCCGCGACGGCCTGGGCTTTTAAGACTTCTTTTTCCCAGCTGTTGGATACTTCGCACGGCAGAACCCCGTAAAGGTACATTTCAAGCTCGATTTTATTGACTAAAAGCAGATTGCCTGCCGACAGATAAACCAGGAAATTCCCCCTGTAGGTTTTCCTGTTATTCATCAAAAATCCGTCCGGGCATGTTATCTCCACCCTGGTTTTTGCGGTGTTTGTGCCGTTGATCACGATATTCCCGTCGGCAGCCGCCGTAAAAATAAATTTTCTGGCGGCCCCAACCCCTGCCGCGTCAATGATGGCGGGCGCATCAGAGGCAACGGTTATGGATTCCCCGTTCCTTTCCAGAAGCACTTTTACGACTATATTTTTATCTGTTTCTTCCGCCTTGATCTCCGCGCCAACAGGGACGTATTTTGACCTGTCTTTGGATTTAAGGTCGCTCTGTGTTATTGTAACGGTTTTTTGTGTGCCGCTGTATCTGTTGCCCATGGAAACACACGATAAAAAACATGATAAAACGGACATAAAACAGATCCATAAAAGGGTTTTATGATTATTCATTTTCTGCCCAGGATAAAAAATATGACCGAAAGGACCAGGCTTATGATTATGGAGGTGGTAATCGGAAAATAAAAAGAGGTGTTCCCCTTTTGTATGCGTATATCTCCCGGCAGGGAACCCAGGTGAATATCCTTGAAAAACATCAGGATGACCCCGGCTATAACCGCGGCAATTCCCGCCGCGATCAGTATTTTTGCGGTTTGATCCTGCATCATTATCCCGCTGTCACTGATAAAACTTCATCAAGTGTGGTAAGCCCGGCCCTGAATTTCAGGAGAGCGGCCATACGAAGTGAGTTCATGCCGTTTTTTATGGCCGCTTCTTTTACAACAGTGGCGTCCGATCCCTTTAAGATCACTTTTTTCATATCCTCGTTGATTTCCATTATCTCATATATGGCAACCCTGCCTTTATATCCCGAACCGTTGCATGTGGGACATCCGGTTCCTTTCATGAACCTGGATGCCGCGGATATTGCCGGAGTTATGCCTACTGATTTTAGTATCTCGGGGTCGTATACCGCGGGTTGCCCGCAGTCACGGCATACCTTCCGCACAAGCCTCTGCGCGACTATCAGTATTACAGCGGACCCTATATAAAAAGGCTCTATTCCCATATCCTGCAGCCTGCTGATCGTCGTGGGCGCGTCATTTGTGTGAAGCGTGGATATGACAAGGTGCCCGGTCAGGGCCGCTTTTATGGCTATCTCTGCCGTTTCATGGTCGCGGATCTCTCCGACCATTATTACATCAGGGTCCTGCCTTAAAAACGAGCGCAGTGTGCTGGCAAAAGTGAGGTCCGCCTCGGGGTTCATCTGTACCTGGTTTACGTTCGGCAGGTTGTATTCCACCGGGTCTTCCGCGGTCATGATATTTATGTCGGGCGCGTTTATTGTTGATAAGGCGGAATAAAGCGTTGTTGTTTTTCCCGAACCGGTGGGACCTGTCACAAGCAAAATCCCATAAGGGCTGTTTATCGCCTTCTGGAATTTGGCGAGTTCATCCTGTTCAAAACCCAGTTTTGTCAGGTCCAGCTGCAGGTTAGCCTGGTCCAGGATGCGCATGACTATCTTTTCACCCCAGACTACAGGCAGGGTTGATACGCGCAGATCAATGGTTTTGTCCTTTACCTTGATTTTTATCCTTCCATCCTGGGGTTTTCTTTTTTCAATAATATCAAGACGCGCCATAACCTTGTATCTGGACGTTATCGCCCTTTTATAATTGACGGGCGGAGACGGCTGCTCTATGAGCGAACCGTCTATCCTGTAGCGTATTTTAATCTCTTTTTCAAACGGTTCTATGTGAATATCCGACGCGTTTTTTTCCACCGCATCGGCGATAAGCGAATTGCAAAGCCTGATAACCGGCGCTTCATCAACCGTATCGCCGTCTTCGGCTGAAGCAGCATCTTTTATTACCTCTAGTTCCACATCGGACCCCGACATCTCTTTTAATGTATCGGAAGTCTGGCTGTTAACTTCCTTTTTCATTCCCTGTTCTATGGCGAGCTTTATATAGGATTCGGGAGCCATCGCCATTTCTATTTCTATGCCGCCTTTGAACTTGAATTCCTTGATGAAAGATGATAATTCGGGGTTCATGGGGTCGGCGCAGGCAAAAAGTACGGCTTTTCCGTCGCGCCTTACGGGAAAAATGCCCAGGGTTTCAGCCTTGGCGCGCGGGATTATGGATAACAATGAAGCGTCAAGAGCGGCTGACATCATATCTATATACTCAACGCCGTAATGGACAGCAAGTCGTTTTGCCATTTCTTCCTCGTCGGCCCCCAAAAGCGCGAGGTTAAAAGCCAAGCCCGACTTATTCTGAGCCCTCATTTCCACGGCCTTAGTGAACATTTCTTCGGTAATCAAACCCTCATCGATGAATTTTTTCCAAACGCCTGTGGCCATGGGTTCCTCCAAAAATAATAGTGCCGGGTGTTGAACGATCTATCACAAATCCTGGAATAAATCATTATTACATTAAGATTATATAAGGTTTTATGGACAAAGTAAAGCGGGATAAATAATCTGGAAAATCGCAATTAAATTACTTTTTCCAGCTCAACCACACGTTCTCCGCGCCTAATATGGACTCCAACTGCATTAAAATGCTCTCATTAACCTTTATTTTCATGTCATCCGCAAGCGTGGCCTCGACTTCACGTCCGTCTTTGGTCAGGATGTGCATTACAACTATTGAATCGCCTTTATGGGCTGAAATTATGCTGTTTATTTCCTTTGATGTGGCTTCTTCGAGGGCTATTTCACGGAGCTTTATATGCAGGAACTTTCCCAGCTTTGAGTAAGCGTCATCTATGGCTATTAAACTTTCCAGGAATATCACAGGGTCGTCGCTGTAGTAACTTATCCTGCCGCGCACAAGGAACATCATGTTTTCCTCAAAGCCCTGGTGTTTTTCCCTGATTATTTTCTCCTGGGCTATAATAAGGATTTTATCGGTCATGTCTTCGAGTATAAAATGCAGCGTTTCCTCGTTCTTTGAATTCACTTTTTTCGCGAAGGAGTGCACTATGCCGCCGACTATGACATTTCCGCTTTCCTCTTTCTTTTTAAGCTCCCTGATGGGCACGGTAAAATTTTTGAGAAGTTTTTCATATTTGGTAAGCGGGTGCGCCGACACATACGTGCCGAGAACTTCACGTTCGTATGTCAGCAGGTTGCTCTCCGGCCATTCGGGAGTATCAGGCATCTTTTGTTCTTCCTGGTCGGATTCAAAAAGCGAGAACTGGCCCACTTCCATGTCGCTCTGGAAACCTGCGGCCCCCCTGATGGCCACGTCTATGGAAGCGTAAACAGCCGCCCTGTTCGGGTAGGTGTAATCAAAAGCACCGGCTTTAACCAGGCTCTCAAGCGTTTTGGTGGTAATGGCGCGGTTTGAGACCCTGCGGGTGAAATCAAATATATCCTTAAACCCACCGCCTTCTTTTCTCTGTTTTACTATCTCTTCCGCGGCGCCGATCCCCACGTTCTTGATGGCGGCCAATGCGTAGCGTATTATGTTTTTTTCTACGGAAAACACAACTTCGCTTTTATTTATATCCGGGGGCAGGACTTTTATGCCTATATTCCTGCAGTCATCTATGTAAAAAGACGTCTTGTCTATCTTATCCATGACGCTTGTCAAAAGCGCGGCCATGTATTCGCCTGTGTAATGCGTCTTTAAATAAGCCGTCTGATATGCCAGCACCGCGTAAGCCGCGGCATGGGATTTATTAAAGCCATACTGCGAGAACTGGTTCAGTTTATCAAACTGATCCTCGGCCTTTTCTTCCGATATATTATTTGCCCTGGCGCCGTTTATAAACTCGACCTTGATCTTTGCCATTTCTTTTTCTTTTTTCTTGGACATGGCGCGGCGCAGGTTGTCGGCTCTTGCCACGGTAAAACCCGCGATTTTTACCGCTATCTGCATGACCTGTTCCTGGTAAACGGCTATGCCGTATGTTTCTTTAAGCACCTCTTCAAGCTGCGGAAAATCATACTTGATCTCCTGAAGCCCTTTTTTTCTCTTGATATAATCGTCTATGTATTTCATGGGGCCCGGCCTGAAAAGCGCTATGATGGCTATTATTTCCTCGAACGCCGTGGGTTTCATTTTCTTTAATATGTCGCGCATCCCGTCGCTTTCAAGCTGGAAAACGCCGAGCGTGTTCCCGGCCGATAGCTGTTCGTACACTTCCGGGTCGGAGTAGTCATCTTCCTTGAGCACGATCTCCTCGCCCCTTGTTTCGCGCACCGCGTCTATTGTCCTTTTGATAACCTGGAGGTTGCGCAGGCCCAATATGTCAAATTTGATGAGTCCGATCTTTTCGAGCGATTCCATCTGGTACTGTGTCATGAAATTCAGGGCAATTGCCCCGTCATTTCCGCTGTCGCGGGGCACCGCTAAAGGCACAAAATCGCTTAAAGCCGACGGCGCGATAACCACGCCGGCCGCGTGCGTGGAATCCTGCCTGAGCATTCCCTCTATCTTAAACGCGTAATTCAGTACCTCATCCGTCCAGTTTTCCGAAGATATGAATTTTTTAAACGCGTCATCCTGCATGACTTCCTTAAAGCTGATTTTGGGGCCGTCCGGCACAAGCTTGGACAAACTGTTTACTTTTGCAAGCGGTATGTCAAGCACGCGGCCCACGTCTTTGATGGCCTGTTTGGGTTTTAACTGCTGAAAAGTAACGATTTGGGCGACCTTATCCCTGCCGAATTTATTCACAATAAACCCGATTATCCTGTCCCTGCCCTCGTCCGAAAAATCCATGTCTATATCAGGCGGTGACACACGCTCCGGGTTTAGAAACCTTTCAAAAAGCAGCCCGTATTTTAACGGGTTAACGCTTGTAATGCCCAGGACATATGAAACCAGGCTTCCTGCCGCGCTGCCCCTACCCGGTCCGACCGGGATATTATTTTTCATGGCAAAATCCACGATATCCCTCACTATTAAAAAGTAACCGGAATAACCGAGCTGCTTTATGGTGGAAATTTCATGGTCCAGCCTTTGCGTTAATTCGGCGGAAGGCGACGGGAATTTTACGGCAAAATCATCGCGCACTATTTTTTCAAGGTATTCATCGTAGGATTTCTCGCCGCCCGTATCGTACGAAGGCATGTGCGTTTTTTTATTTATCGGCAGTTCAAAGTGGCATTTGGCCGCTATTTCCACGGTGCTCGTTATAGCCGCGTCATCTTCCGGAAATATGGAAAGCATGTCATTGTAGTTCTTAAAATAGAATTCATGGGTTTTAAAGGACAACCTGTCCGAGTCGGCCAGTTTTTTTCCTGTTTTTATACACACAAGTATGTCCTGTGCTTTTGCGTCATCCTTATTCATGTAGTGTACGTCATTAGTAACGGTCAGGGGTATGGACAGCTTTGCTGAAAGTTCCTTTAACCCCTTGTTCATGATCAGCTCTTCCGGCAGGCCGTGGTTCTGCATTTCCAGGTAAAAATTGCCATCCCCGAACATCTTATTATATTCCTGCGCCGCCATGATGGCGCCTTCAAGGTCATTGTTGATGATCTTATTGGGAACTTCGCCCTGCATGCACGCTGACAGGGCTATCAAGCCTTCGGCGTGTTCGCTCAAAAAAGCCCGGTCCACTGCGGGTTTGTAATAAAACCCGTCAGTAGCGGCTAAAGTCGCGATTTTTAGCAGGTTTTTGTAGCCAATTTCATTTTTTACGAGGAGTATGAGGTGGTTTTTTTCCCTTGATTTCTGCCTGATGTCGTCAACAACATAAGTTTCAAGGCCTATTATGGGCTTTAAACCGGCGTAGGTCAGGCTTGAATAGAATTCAACCGCGCCGTACATGTAACCATGATCGGTTATGGCGCAGGAATACATGTTATTCTGCTTGCAGGCTTCTATGATGTCCTCAAACCTGCACATACCGTCTAACATGCTGTACTTGCTGTGCAGGTGCAGATGGACAAAATTGTGCTTCAAATTATGCTCCGTTTTACAGTTTAAGATTGTTAATGCGTTTTATCAACAAAAACAATAAGTCGTAAAATATTACCATAAATATGATTTTTGTTAAACAAGAAGATTAGGCTTGAAAATCGCATTAGAGGTCTTGTTTGCGATTTTCAAGTGTGTAAAATCCATATAATAATAGGCTGAGTACGGCTAAAGAATCCGTCTAAAAATTTGCCAAACGGGTTAAACATTGGATTTTATCCAATTTACGAAATATTTAATTAAAATGTGGCCTTACACCATCCTAAAAACCATCACCCGTTCCTTATCCCTGAAATCCTTAAACGCCCCCGTGAACTTCCACTCGGGTTTGCTGAATAATTTTTTTACTTTTTTGCCCATTTTATCGCCTATTTCCATAACTATAAACCCGCCTGGATTCAAAAACTTTTTCCCGTTTTCCGCGAACTTTTTATAAAATGAATAACCATGTCCGCCGTCTGTCAGGGCTGCGCGCGGCTCCTTTAGAACCTCTTTTTGAAGGGTTTTCATGGCATTTAGGCGTATATAAGGCGGGTTGGATACCAGAAGGTCAAACTTCAGGTGATGACGCCTGCAAAGGCTGAAAAAATCGCCTTTATGCAGCTTTACGCTGCGGCTCACGCCGTGTTTTAAGGCATTTGCCAAAGTAAGGTTTAAGGCCTTTTTATTCAGGTCAAAACAAAGGACTTTTTTGATACTGCCGGTTTCTTTGAGCAAAGTTACGGACAAAATGCCCGAACCCGAACCGCAGTCAGCCGCAATTGCACCCTGAACCAGGCTGTCTTTTATGGACAAAACCGCGTCAATAACAGACTCGGTATCGGGCCGCGGTATAAAAACCCCTTTTTCAACCTTAAATTCCCTCCCATAAAAACATTCGGTCCCGGTTATGTACTGCAGCGGCACATTTTTCGTCCGGAGTGCCGTCATGTTAATAAACAGTTTCAAGACCGCTTCCGGGATCATTTCCCTTAAACAGACATAAAGTTTTTCCCTTGTCATACAGCCTGCATGCAGAAGTAAGGCCTCTGCTTCCCTGAACGCGGATTCTTTATTGCGGAACACAGGCGTGAGCCTTTTTCTGGCGTCAGCAAGCGCCTGCGAATAAGTAACCTTGATTCCCCCCATTAATTCAGCCTTTTCTCATAAATCGTGCCAGCATAAAACGCAAATAGTTGAAGAAACTCATTTTATCGTTGATTAACATTTTGATTTCCTTTGTTTTTGACATATCAAACGCGCTGTGCCCGGTTTTATTTATCATGCTTATGTCCGCACCCGCCTTTATCAGCAAAGAAACCGCTTCTTTATGCCCTATGGCAGAGGCTTCCATGAGAGCCGTATTACCATCAATACTTACATCGTCAAGCCTGGCTCCCGCGTCTATAAGCACACGCACCGCGTCTATCTTCCCGAACCAGGAAGCGGCGATCAGCGGTGTAATGCCTTTGCTGTCAGGCAGGTTTATGTCCGCCCTGGAATTTATAAGTTCTTTTGCGGCATCCATAAAACCCGCCCTGACGGCCAGTATAAGAGGGGTGAATTTATACGGGGACGAAGTGTCAGGCGCGTTTACATCAGCGCCTTCTTTGATGGACGCGCGTATGGACTCAACATCACCGGAAGCGGACGCGGCAATGAGCTTTTCGTTTAAGACTGAATTCATAACACCCCTTCTTTAAATATATAATCAAACAAGAACTTACCGTAAAACTTTTTACGCGCCGGTCAGCAGTTTTTGGTTCATGTCAAAAGTCAGTTTTTCTATGAACTCTTCTATGTCGCCCTGCATAACAGCTTCGAGATTATAAACGGTCAAGCCTATCCTGTGGTCGGTTACCCTGTTCTGCGGGTAATTATAAGTCCTGATCTTCTCACTCCTGTCGCCTGAGCCTATCTGCGCCTTGCGGGTCGAATCAAGTTTCGCTTTTTCATCGCCTTCAAGCTTGTTCTTTACGCGCGCCCTAAGTATGGTCATGGCAAGTTCCTTGTTTTTGATCTGCGACCTGCCGTCCTGGCAGAAAACTTCGAGCATTGTCGGCAGATGGATTATCCTGACAGCAGACTCTGTCCTGTTGACGTGCTGTCCACCCGCGCCTGAGGCGCGCATAACTTCTATTTTCAGGTCATCCGGCCTTAATTCGACATCCACTTCTTCCTGTTCGGGCAGTACGGCAACCGTTGCGGCCGAAGTATGTATTCTTCCGCTTGTTTCGGTATCGGGCACCCTCTGCACCCTGTGTGTCCCGCTTTCAAATTTCAGTTTGCCATACGCGTTTTCCCCGGTTACCATAAATATGACTTCCTTGACCCCGCCGAGTTCCGTGGGCGAAGAAGACATTATTTCAAGCTTTAATTTATGGGTTTCTATGTACCTCGAATACATCTTGAACAGGTCCCCGGCAAACAAGCCTGCTTCATCCCCGCCTGTGCCTGCCCTGATTTCCATAATAGCGTTCTTTTTGTCATTGGGGTCCTTGGGGATGAGCATGTACTCAAGTTCATTTTCCAGCTTCAACATGCGTTCCGCCGATTCTTTCATGTCCTGGCGCGCCATATCCTGCATTTCCTTATCTGTTTCATTATTCATTATTTCTTCGGAGTCTTTGACTGCGGCACTGGCATTAAGATACTCCTCGAATTTTCCGACTATGGGGCGGTAATCAGAGTGTTGTTTCATTTTTTTTGAATACAAATCCCTGTTTTGGATAACCGCAGTATCGGACAGCTCATAGTTAAGTTTTTCAAAGTTTTCCTTGATTTTTTGGAGTTTATCAATAAAGATCATTTTTTCTTTGCCTTCCCTTTCGGGGCCTGTTTTTTTATGAAAGCATTTTCCAGGGCGACAACTTTTTCAAGCGATTTGACCGCAACTTCCAGTTGCTCCTTATCCGGCTGCCTGGTGGTTAAACCCTGGAAAGCAAGTCCCGGCGCTATAAAAATTTTCATAAAAGGGTTGTCGCTGTACTTATCCGAAAGCTTCAGCAGCTCGTATGAAAGCCCGACTATGGGGAGCAAAAGCGGTATCTCGCAAAGTATCCGCTGCCACCACTTGAGCTGCGCGGGAAGGAATATTACAAATAATATAAGGCTTATTAAAACCGTGATTATGATAAACGCGGTGCCGCAGCGCGGGTGTTTTGTGCTGTAAGGTTTTATGTTGTTATAGACAAGTTTCTTACCCGCTTCAAAGGCGTATATCGACTTATGTTCCGCGCCGTGATACTGAAAGAGCCGTTTAACGTCATTGAAAAACGATATGCCCCAGACATAAAGGAAAAATATGATGAATTTAAATACAACCATGCCTATGTTGAAATAGTACCTATTGGTGTTCAGTTCATGGAATCTTTTGGCGATAAGCCTGTTTATGCCGTAAGGAAGAAGTATGAATAAACCGAGCGCAAGCACGATCGCAAAGGCAAAAGAAGCGGAAGTTTCAAGCGCTTCGTTGCGCGGCTTTAAATCCTTAACCCTGATCTTTTTCTTTTTGGCTTCCTCTTTCAGGATATCCTCTTCCATCAGGTTGGCAGAGATAGTCAGCGACTTAAATCCAAGTTTCATTGATTCATACATGCCGAGCAGGCCCCGCAAAAACGGCCATTTCCAGAATGCGTGCTTATCGGATGCGCTGTTCACATTGCCGGACTCCACCGTAATGCTCTTATCCGCCCGGCGGACCGCTACAGCGTAAAAATGCGGGGAACGCATCATGACGCCTTCTATGACAGCTTCGCCGCCGACGTTGTATTTTGATTTTTTCTCAGCCATTTGTAAAACTCCTTTTAATTCAAAATTTAGAATTCAAAATTCAAAATTATGGTCTATTGCTGCGGGCTTGTCGCCCTTGCAATATTATAATAAGGTCGCAAAGCGACACCTAAATTTTTAATTTTGAATTTTGAATTCTAAATTGCAATTCACCGGTTATTCCGCCACACCGGAAAATGACCTCCATTGAATAAAAATCGCCCTTTGTCAGGCCGTCAATACGACACAGCATAACAAAGGGCGGTATTTTATCGGGCAGCTATTCTTTTGTCTTTGCCGGCGCAGGTGTTGCCGCGGGTGTTGCTTTGCTCGCTCTTTTCCTGAATTTTTCAACTCTTCCGTCGGTATCCATGAATTTCTGGACGCCGGAGAAGAAAGGATGGCATGACGAGCAGACTTCAACCTTGATGTTGCCTATCGTGCTTTTCGTTTCAAAAGCGTTTCCGCAGGCGCACGTTACCATGGCCTGTTTGTAATCCGGGTGTATTCCTTTTTTCATTTCCGTTTCTCCTTGATATTTTGTTTTTATTCCGCAATCCACTGTCCGAATTCCGCAATAAGTTTAATCTATGTTCATCGCTTCCAGGAATGCCTTGTTCGTTTTCTTCTTTGTCATTTCCTCGTTTAAGAACTCTATTATATCAACCGGTTTCATTTTACTCAAGAGGGCTTTTCTCAAAACCCACACTTTTCTGAGCGTATCTTTTTCAAGCAGGAGCTCTTCTTTCCTTGTCCCTGATTTGCTTATGTCTATTGCCGGGAACAGCCTTCTGTCCGCGAGTTCCCTTGAGAGCACGATTTCGCTGTTGCCGGTTCCCTTGAATTCCTCAAATATGACGTCATCCATCTTGCTTCCGGTTTCTATCAAGGCCGTCGCTATGATGGTAAGCGAACCGCCTTCTTCGATGGCGCGCGCCGCTCCAAAGAACCTTTTGGGTTTCTGCAGTGCGTTTGAATCTATACCACCGGAGAGCACCTTGCCCGAACTTGGCGCCACGGCATTATACGCCCTGGCAAGCCTTGTGATGGAGTCAAGAAGGATAATAACATCCCTTTTGTGTTCTACCAGCCTTTTGGCTTTTTCCAGGACCATCTCAGCGACCTGCAAGTGCCGTGTCGGCGGTTCGTCAAACGTTGAAGACACAACTTCGCCTTTCACGGTCCTTTCCATGTCCGTTACTTCTTCCGGTCTTTCATCTATAAGAAGCACTATAAGGAATGCATCGGGGTGATTCTCTGTGATTGAATTTGCTATTTTCTGCAGCAGGACTGTTTTGCCGGTCCTTGGCGGCGCCACGATCAGGCCCCTCTGGCCAAAACCAAGCGGCATTAAAAGGTCCATGATGCGCATAGAAGGGTCCTTATCCTTGTTCTCAAGGACTATGTGCTTCTCGGGGTAAAGTGGCGTGAGATTGTCAAAATAGGTCTTGTCCTTTATCGTTTCCGGGTCATCGCCGTTTATTGTCTCAACTTTCAAAAGTGCGAAGTATTTTTCCCCTTCTTTCGGCGGCCTCACCTGTCCGGCAACCACGTCGCCGGTCCGTAGGTCAAATTTCCTGATCTGCGAAGGAGATACATATATATCATCCGGTCCGGGAAGATAGTTGTAGTTTGGCGAGCGCAGGAATCCAAATCCGTCCGGGAGTATTTCAAGGACGCCTTCGCCGAATATAAGGCCGTTATTTTTCGAGTCGGTTTCAAGTATCTTGAAAATAAGCTCCTGTTTTTTCAGCGTTGCGGTTTCTTCGAGTTTGAGGTCTTTCGCGATTTTCTGGAGTTCGACCAATTTCTTAAGCTTTAAATCCTGTAGATTCATTTAATTGATTACCTCCTAAGGTAATTGGAAACAAGGCTTTTTTTAAGCCATACCTTATGCAAATCAAAACCCTGTAAAACAAGGTGGATTTAAGCACAGGTTTATTATGAACAAAAAAACAAGCAGATGATTTGGAAAAGCGATTATAGATTTCCTCCTGACTGACTTGTTATTACGTGATAAATATAACCTTTTTTTAAGAACTTGTCAACAATAAAAAGCAGTTTTTTAGTATTTTCTAATAATTTAAAACCGCCGCAGATTCCAAATATTCCTTCAAAATCTGTTTAAGCGTCGCCTTGCCCTTGCTTGTTTTAAAATAGGATTCGCGCCTCAACGCATCCTCTTTGGATTTGTGGCCTTCGAAGTAAATAAGTTCAACCGGCCGACGGTTGCGGGTGGAAACGTTACTTCCTTGGCTGTGTTCCTTTAACCTTCGGTGGATGTCCGTTGTAAAACCGGCGTAGAAGTCGTTGTCGAGGCATAATAACACATAGACGTAAAAGAAGTTTTCCATTTTCATCCCCTCCCTGTACCAGTCGTCGCTTTGCTCCTCCGGTACAGGGCACGCCCTGCTTGTGAAATAGAACAAAAGAGTTTTTTCATTTTCATCCCCTCCGATGAAAAGATAAGAACCTTGTTATTTAGATCTTAACAGATTGAATATTTAACTACCGTTTGCGTTCAACCGCCCTGTACCAGTCGTCGCGATGCTCCTCCGGTACAGGGCATTCACCACTCGCCGACGATAAGTGCGTTGTTTATTAGTAGGAATTTGGCGCGCCATGAACCCGAGCGATAGCGAGTGGTTCATGGTACCGCTAAGGAGAATCGAACTCCTATTACAGGATTGAGAACCCCGTGTCCTAACCGTTAGACGATAGCGGCACTAAATATAACAAAAAGAAAATTAACACAAGCTGTTTTAAATGTCAAGATTTCAAATATATATGGTATATCAGCCTATCATTTTTTCTATGAGGTTTTTGTCTTCTTCCTTTAATGCAAGAAACTCCAGGCCGAACTGATGCTGGCCGTTTACTTCTTTTATCCATTTAATTTCCGCAAAGGCCGTGATCGGGCCCTCCTTATACTCCGTCTTAAACTCCAGTTTTATGACATCGCCCGCTTCGCCTGTTATATTGCCCTCTATCCTCACGCCGCCTATGCTCAGATCCCTGCTCATCCCGTCGTTTTTTACGGCGAGAATGGAGTTTTCCTTGGGCATCAATTTGTATTTAACAGGATACTGCAAATAAGCCCTCTTAAACTTTCTTTTCTCAAGATGTAAATCGCCTTCATTCATATATTCACCCCGGCATTCGTATTAATTACAGCTATAATATAGGGTTTAATCCGCGCAAAGTCAATAAATAAAAACAAAAAATTCATGTTTTTATGTTAAAATGAATTATTAACCGGTAAATTCCAAGGAGAGATAATGGAGATTAACGATAAGAATTCATGCAAAAAGAGCGATGAGGATGACCACGATCACGACCATGAACAGCATGTACATCATCACGGTCATGACCATGGGTTGACCGGCGAAAAAAATATATTAAAAGCTGTAATTCTAAACATTATTATCACTGCCGCGGAGATCGCCGGCGGGATCATATCAGGCTCGCTTTCCCTGTTATCCGACGCTTTTCACAATCTGTCCGATGTGGTGTCCCTGATAATATCCTATATAGCCATACTTGTCGGGAAAAAATCAAAATCATCCACCAAAACATACGGTTATAAAAGGGCTGAAATACTGGCGGCTCTGGCAAATGTCATAGTTTTATTCTTTGTAAGCGGATTCATTATATATGAGGCCATAAAAAGATTATCCAGACCGGAACCGGTCAATTCAGTCATAATGTTATCCGTGGCTTTTGTCGGGTTGCTTGGAAACGGCATTTCAGTGGCCATGCTGTTTAAGGACTCCAAATCAAGTTTAAACATAAAATCGGCGTTTTTGCACCTTCTTGGCGATACGGTTTCCTCGGTTGCCGTCATCCTGACCGCAATAGTCCTTTTATTCAAACCCTGGTATATCCTGGATACGCTGATATCCATGTTTATATCGCTTTACATCATAAAGGAATCCGTATCCATACTGCTGGAAAGCATAAATATACTGATGCAGGGGGTTCCAAAAGGGCTTGACAAAAATAAAATAAAGGAAAAGATATACTCTTTGCGCGGGTTGGGCATAAGGGACATCCACCACATTCATATGTGGGACATAACACCGGGCAGGACGGTTTTTGACGCGCACATTGTCGTTAATAAGGTGAGATTAAAAGATGCGGACCGGATAATAATGAAGGTTAATTCTTCGCTTTCAAAGGATTTTCACATCAGCCACTCAACTATACAGATCGAATCGGAGAACTTCAACCACTGCGTCACCTGCGACCTGTAAAATGACCCCGCCTATTTTGACCGTTTACTCTATCCTGTCTACTCTCTGAATATTTTGATCTTATGAATGGAGCATGTCGTCGAGGCTTTCAGCCTCTTCTTCGCGCAGTCCCACAAACTGGACGCCGAATTCGTGCATATTTCCATCACTTTTAACCCACTTTATTTCAGCCAGGACTATTATGATGTCCTTTTTATCCCTGCCAAAGATCTCGCACCTTATTATATCACCGGGGACTCCGATTGCTTCACCCTTGACCCTTACACCGCCTATGCTGACATCAGCGCTTTTTCCCTGTTTTCTTATGGTTTCAACGCTTATTTTCTTGGGCATTATCTTATAAAATATAATGAACTCTTTTTCATGCCTCTTATTGGAACGTTTTTCGACATACATCCTGCCTTTAGTGTTCATTCAAAGTGCCTCCTGTATTTAAGGTTATTATAATTATTTACTTCTCAAGCGTAATTTTAAATTTCTGGATTTCCGCCGGCACATACCATTTAACCTGATTATAGCTTATGCCCGCAGGGGCCGGGGTTATGCCGTGCACGCGTTTGTGTATGGCGGTCAAAGTGTAAGGGGCGTATAGGAAGGTGCATGGCGCGTCATCGGCGATTATGGCGTGTATTTTTCTGTAAATCCTGGTCCTTTTATCCCGGTCAAACGTAGTCCTGCCTTCTTCCAAAAGCCTGTCAACTTCCGGGTTATTATAACTTATAAAATTAAATTCGCCTTCTTTTGTTTTGGAAGAGTGCCATATGTCATAGCCGTCCGGGTCCCTCGACAATCCCCAGCCCATTACAACCGCGTCAAATTTTTTCTTGTCTATGTACTGTGTCAGGAAAACGTTCCATTCAATCACTCTTATGTCAACGGTTATCCCGAGCTTGCCCCACTGTTGCTGCGCTATGGCGGCAATTTCTTCCCTTTCCTTGTTGCCGTGGTTGGTATAAAGCGTAAACGTGAATTTTTTTCCGTCCTTTTCAAGCAGGCCGTCTTTTCCCTTTTTCCAGCCCGCTTGCGCAAGGAGTGTTCCGGCACGGACAGGGTCGAAACCACAATCAACGACCTTATCATTGTAGGCCCATGAACCCGGTATAAAGGGACCGGTCAGTTTCCTGGCCAGGTTTTGACATACGCCCGATATGATCTCGTCCCTGTTAATCGCGCAGGAAAGCGCCTGCCTGACTTTTTTATCCTTAAAAAGCGGGTTGGTTTGATTGTAACCTATGTAAATATACTTTAATGCCGGGAACTGGTATTTATTGAAATTATCTGCGAAGGCGGCGATGTTTGTTTTTTTTAAGTACTGGTCGGGGGTGAGCATCATCATGTCAAGGGTCCCTGATTCAAGGTTCATGAACTGCACGGACTGGTCCGGTATGAACATGCACGCATACCCCGTAATGTATGGTTCGCCTTCATAATAATCCTTATAGGCATAAAGCTCGATTTTCTGGCTTGTGACCCATTTTTTGAACCTATATGGGCCCGTCCCGACCGGCGACCTGTTGAAAGCCGTATTATTAACATCCACTTTTTCCAGTAAATGAGAAGGCAGCATTGACATGCCCCATGATTCCAGGGCCGGGGCATAAACTTTTTTATAATATACCTTAAAAGTATACTCATCGGGCGTTTCAACCCTGTCCACCAGCTCAAAGTTGGACCTGTAAGCGGTCTTGACGTTTTTATCCATGAATTTATCAAAGGTAAACCTGCAGTCCTTTGATGTAAATTCAACTCCGTCGTGCCACTTGACGCCTTTACGCAGGAAAAATGTTATGATTTTCCCGTCGGGAGAGATCGTCCACTTCCGGGCCAGATCGCCTTCGAGATTAAGGTCCTTGTCATAACGCACAAGGCCGTTAAATATCATTCCGGTTATGTTCAGTGATGACGCGTCAGAAGCCAAAAGCGGGTTTAATGTGGCCGCCTCCCCGATGTCTGAATCAATTAACACGTCGCCATATGCGGGCCTGTCAATATAATCTTTTTTCAGCGTATATTTTGGCCTACGGCTGCATGAAAGCACAAGGATTAAGACCGCAAATATGATCACTGCTGTTTTTAACAAACGCATTTTATCCCCCTAAAAATGTCAACTGCCATTGCGGGTTTTAAGTCCCGCAATGGCATTTGATAATACGGCTGAAATTATTTTGCGCCCGCAGGTTTTGAAGCCGGCACGCCGGGTTTTGTAACAGGAACAACCGGCGCCGCCTGCAAAGGCTTGGCTTGGTTTGCCGCGCCCGGTACTGCCGGAGCTTCTGTCTTTACCTTGTCCAGCACTCCCTGGTAATTGGTTGCTTTTCTCGATTGAAAAAGCGCGAGAAAAATCGAAGTGGCCATGAAAAGAACGGCAAGGATGATGGTAAACCTGGTAATAAACTTCTTTCCGCCGCCCGAACCGAGCATGGTCTGTGCCGCGCCCGAACCAAAAGCAAAACCCACTTCAGATCCTTTGCCTGTCTGTATAAGCACTATGGCAATAAGCAGTACCACATTTATTACATGTATTACCCAGATAATATTGTAAAGCAGCATTAAATACTCCTTCCCTATCTATCGATAGAATTTAACTATGGCTTCAAATGAATCGGCTTTTAAGGCTGCCCCGCCCACGAGCGCCCCGTCTATATCGGGCATATTCATCAAAGTCTTGGCGTTATCCGGTTTGACCGATCCGCCGTACTGTATCCTTACCGACTGCGCCGTGGCCTGGTCATAAAGAGAGGCCAAAGTTTCCCTTATGAACTTATGCACCGCCTGCGCCTGGTCGGGTGTCGCTGTTTTGCCTGTGCCGATGGCCCATACAGGTTCATACGCGATCACTATGCTTGTGACTTTTTCCTTGGATATTCCTTTTAATCCGCCGGTTACATGATCCTTCACTACGTCATTTGTTATGCCTTTTTCCCTCTCGTCAAGCTTCTCACCCACGCAAAGTATCGGGAAAAGCCCGTACTCAAGGGCCATTTTTACCTTTGTATTGATTATTTCATTTGTTTCATGAAAATACTGCCTTCTTTCGGAATGGCCCAATATGACATAGTGGCATCCTGCGGAACGCAGCATAAGAGGTGATATTTCGCCTGTAAAAGCGCCTTCCTGCGCCGCATACATGTTCTGCGCGCCTAAAGCTATATTTGACCCTTTAATGACCGCGCTGACCGCCTGCAAGTCGACAAAAGGAGGGCAAATAGCGATCTCCACCTTATCCCCATCAGCGTCTTTCAGAACATTTTTCAGTGACGAAGCAAGTTCCACCGCGTCATCAATATCCTTGTACATTTTCCAGTTTCCCGCGATCAAAGGTATTCTCACAAAATCCTCCATTTTTTTAATTTATTACATACGTCAATATTATTTGTTGGTTAAAGCGGCTACTCCGGGAAGTTCGATGCCTTCCATAAACTCCATGGAAGCGCCGCCGCCCGTTGATACGTGTGTCATTTTATCCGTCAGTTTCAGTTTCTTCAGGGCGGAAGCGGAATCCCCGCCGCCTACCACTGTCACCGCGCCTGATGCCGCAAGCGCCTTTCCTATTTCCATGGTGCCTTTTGAAAATTGTTCCACTTCAAAAACCCCCATGGGGCCGTTCCAGAATATCGTCTTTGCTTTCATGATGATATTTTTAAACTTATCTATTGTGTTCAAACCTATATCAACGCCTTCCCAGCCTGCATCAATTGAATCCCTGAGGACTGATTTATATTCGGCTGTCTGGAGCGCTGTCATGAAATCAACGCCTTTTGGCGGGGTCTTCGCCACTATGTGGTCTATGGGAAGGTATATGGAAACGTTCTTGTCCATGGCTTTCTTCATTATGTCTTTCGCCGTGTCAATTTTGTCTTTTTCACAAAGCGAATCGCCGATCTCGCGCCCCTTTGCCTGGAGGAATGTGTAAGCCATGCCGCCGCCTATGATTATGCCGTCGACCAGGTTTAACAGGTTTTCTATCACCATTATCTTATCTGAAACTTTGGCTCCGCCTAAGATGGCTAAGAACGGTTTTTTCGGGTTGGCAAGCAGTTCGCCTAAAAATTTCAGTTCTTTTTCCATTAAAAATCCGGCCGCGCATTTTTTTATGTATTTGCACACGCCTTCCGTGGAAGCATGCGCCCTATGTGCCGTCCCAAACGCGTCATTGATGTATATATCGCCCAAAGAAGCGAGTTTCTTTGAGAATTCCGGGTCATTGGCTTCTTCTTCACTGTGAAATCTCAAATTTTCAAGCAGCATTACTTCGCCGTCTTTCAGGGAATCAGCCATCTTTTTGACTTCATCGCCGATGCAATCGCCGGCGAATTGTACCGGCTTGCCCAGCAGTTCTGATAGTTTCACGGCAACCACATCCAGTGAAAATTCAGGGGCCTTTTTCCCCTTTGGCCTGCCAAGATGGGACATTAAAATGAGCCTGCCGCCTTTTTTCAGGACATACTTTATTGACGGAAGCGAAGCGCTTATCCTTTTATCCGAAGTAATCACCCTTTTGGTGTCCAAAGGCACGTTAAAATCAACGCGCATTAATACCTTTTTGCCCTTTATATCGCCCGCCAGATCCTCAATTGATAATTTTGCCATGTAAATCCTCCTTGATTATGATTTCTTTTTAAATCCCAGAGGCGTTGTTTATCACAACGCCCCTGGTATGTTGTTGCATAACTTTAGTTTTTAGAAGCCTGAAACTCCGTGCTCCTTAAATTACAGGCCTTTGCTTACCATGTAATCGGCCAGATCAACTACCCTGCAGGAATAACCCCATTCATTGTCATACCAAGAAAGTATCTTTACCATATTCCCGACAACGTACGTCATGTCTCCGTCAATTGACGATGAGTGTGAGTCGTTTAAATAGTCATGCGAAACAAGGGGAAGTTCCGAGTATGCGATTATGCCCTTTAATTCGCCTTCGGCGGCGGACTTTAAGATCGCATTTACTTCCTCTTTTGTAACTTCTCTTTTCATTTCAAAAACCACGTCAACCGCTGAAACGTTGGGCGTCGGAACGCGCATTGAGTAGCCGTTGAGCTTGCCTTTCATCTCAGGCATAACAAGCCCTATCGCTTTTGCGGCTCCTGTGGATGTAGGGATCATGGATAAAGCCGCAGCTCTTGACCTTCTTAGATCTTTGTGAGGTTGGTCAAGGATTTTCTGGTCGTTTGTGTAGGAGTGAATCGTAGTCATGAGTCCCTTAACTATCCCGATCTTCTCGTGAAGGACCTTTGTGAAAGGCGCCAGGCAGTTTGTCGTGCAGGAAGCGTTTGACACGATATGGTGCGTTTTGGGATCGTATTCTTTTTCATTAACGCCCATGACAAATGTCTTGTCCTCGCCTTTTGCCGGAGCTGAGATAATAACCTTTTTTACCCCGCCATTGGTCATATGTAGAACTGCTTTTTCCTTGTCGGTAAAAAAACCGGTTGATTCAATGACCATTTCAATACCCATCGTATTCCACTTGATGGCTGCCGGATCTTTTTCCTTGAATATTTTGATCTTTTTTCCGTTGATTACAACATCCTCGCCGTCGGCATGTACATCCCCGCTAAAAATACCCTGCACCGAGTCATACTTGAAAAGATGCGCGAGTGTCTTCGCGTCCGTAATGTCGTTTACCGCAACTACTTCTATCTGGCTGTTTTTCTTGGCCAGCAGAGCTTTTAAAACGTTCCTGCCTATGCGTCCAAAACCGTTAATTCCTACTTTTACCGCCATATCCGTACCTCCGTTTGTTAGAATTAGCAACGTTTGATTGAACGTGCTTAAATATCCGCTAAATTATATTATATTGGGGAAATTTGTCAACGGTTTTTTACCAAACAGCATGTGAATTAATGCACGAATGGCTGATTTGCCTTCTGTTTGAGAAGTTTTGACGCCGCATCATAAACTTCATCAACCGTTATCATTTCCATGGGCTGCATTGATCTTGTCCTGAATTTTTTTGAATCAACATCAATGCCGGTTTTAGCCACATCCTGCAGGTGCGATATCTTAAAGTGGCCGTCTTCCTCCCTGTAAGGATGCCATTCAACAGGATTTTCAGGGCCGAATAATGTCAGGGTTTTTATCCCTAAAGCCGCCGCCATGTGGCGCAGGCCCGAATCGTTTCCTATGAAAAGCCTCAGCTTATTCAGGAAAAAAGCCAGCCTTAAAAAATCAAGGCCGCAGTAAAGTTTCGCTTTTTCGCCTATTCCGGCCGTAACTATCTCTCCAATTCCCTTTTCATCCGCGGAACAGAAAACCGCTATTTTATATCCGTCCGCAGCAAGGCGTTTTCCCGTTTCTATAAAACCTTCTTTCATCCACATTTTATTGTCCCGTTTCGCGCCAATACCCAGGCCAACCGTCAGCCATACTTCATCATCATCTATATACCTGGTATATTCCTCGTTTAGTTTAAGTTCGGTCTTTTTCATTTCGTCGGATATGTCCGCCAGCTTGAGCGGGTTTAAAGTATCCAGGTCACGCTCAATTATGCTCTTTTGCGCTTCTATTATGCCCAGCGGCACCGAGGAAAAATAATCTTTGCCGCTGTGGTTGTGTACAAGGCGGAACTTGGCGCCGGATAACAGCGAAATAAGCGCGCTCCTGAATGTTGCATGCAGGTTCACGCAAAGGTCAAAATCATATTTGCGGAGGCGGAACACAAGACGGATAAGATCAAAAGGGTCGTTCTTGTCGTATGTTATCACTTCATGAACGTATGGAAGCAGGTATTTAAAATTCTCATATTCTTTCTTCAGCACATATATTATCTTTGGGGCGGCGCAGTTATAGTCAAGGACCTTTAACACGGGAGTGGACAGGACAATATCGCCGATATCACGGAGCTTGATCACGAGAATATTTTTTATGGGTTTAAGCACGCAAAACCAGCCTTGTCAAAAGCGCGGCATAAAGGCCGGCATTCTCTTTAAAAGTTTGATAACTTAAGGTTTATACAGTTCGTAGTGGTCGTTAAGCAGTTTATTTACCTTGTCTTCTTTTGTCTTTATCATTGCCTGATATTTGAAAACGTAGTTTTTAAAAAGTTCGTTGAACTTGTCAATATCTTTTCTTATATAGAACATTTCCTCGTCATTATACCCATACTTGAGCTCGACTTCGTTCGTGCGCTGGATTTTCTTGCTGAACCTCTTCAGAAGGACCTTAACGCGCGCCTGATTTTTCACCATCGCTTTGTAGTCTTCATTAAATTCGGTGCCCCACTCTTCGGCGAGCGCCAGGCTGTGCTCGGCTTTATCCACCTGATTTTCCCAGTCAAGTTCCACCTGGTCGCGTTTGTCCAAAAGTGCCTCGGTGTGAATCCTGCTTACTACCTGCCCCATGTCATTATAGCCTTCCATAAAATCTTTTTTAAATGTCTTGGTGTACCTTTTTGTATCCTTGGCGCACCTGTTTAAAAGTGATTTTGTGTCCACCAAAAGGCCCCATGCTTCTATTTCAGGCGTCTTGATGGTAAACACCGGCGTCACGGTCGGAACCGGTGTATATATGAGGCTGTTGTCGTCAAAAATATTTGCTTCAGTCCCGGGGCCTTTTACAACACCCAAGCTCACAGGACCTCTCCCGCCTTCTTCAGTCTGCGGAGTGGCGCCCGCCTTGGGAGTGCTTTTACTTGGCGCCGCATATAAACCGGCCGCCAGAAAACATAATATTAATAATGACATAACGTATTGTATACTGGAACGCATAAAACCTCCTGTGTTTTAAAGGTATTTGATATTTTAACTTAAAGGCGGGGTAAAAGTCAATAAATTAATCGAATATATTTATACTTTCGGTTATGTTGATACTATCGCCCCCCCTTCGTTGTGGGCCGAATAATCCTGTCAACACACATTGTGTGTTGCCGGACTTCGTATTCGGCCCCTACAAATATCTGCCTGCATTTGTAGGGGCAGCATATCATGCTGCCCGCCCTTTGCGGGGTTTTCGACAGTATCCAGTGTATATATATAAACAACAAAGGCGCGGGAAATCTAACCCGCGCCTTTGTGTTTAAAAACTGTTTATTTAGTAAGTTATCCTGCAGCCCAGTGTGGGCCTTACGAACTGTGAAATATTGGTATTGTCATACGTGCGCCAATCCGCTATATCCACGGCAAACTGCAGTATGGCGGAATCAAGGATGTATAACTCAAAACCGGGTGAATTTGTCAAATACCTCTCGCCTGTCGTGCCCGAGGCGATATTGTCAAAACCCGTGAAGTTATGGTCCGCAAGATTCTGCTGGAAAGTAAGCCTGAACCATTTGGCAAAGGACGGCCTGTAACCCGCCTTGAAATAATACCCGTATGCTTTGGCATCACCCGACGACAGCGCTTTCTGCAGCACGGCGCCCGCTGCTTCGCTTCTTATCGTCAAATCCCCAAAATCCAACATCACGCCGAAGCTGTAACGCATGAGGTTGTTGATCTCCTTATCGTCCCATTTGCCCAACGCGATGGAACCGGTGAGTTTTACCGGCCCTAATTCAGGTTCGGCATGGAGCATTACCGTGGGCTGATTATTGTTGTCGAGGTAAGCGCTTCCTCCGGTGTCTATAGCGCCGTTCATTATGTAAAGGAATACGGGTATGGACACGCTGGAAACCGAGAAACTTTTGAGTATTTCCAGACCTGATTCGTGCATTTCACCGAGGAAAGGGCTGTGAGTGAACTGCCCCGCATTGAATTCGTCCTCGAAGAAAAGCTCGGTGCCGTAATCAAGCGTGAACCTTGGCCTTAATACGCCGAACGACAGGTCCACTCCGCCGGGCAAAGATGCTTTTGCCAGCAACCTGCTCCAGCCGTCAAAAGAAGGGGTAACATCAAACTTGGACATTTTTGAATTGATCGGGTTGCCAATTGATGGTGTGGCGCCTGTATCGCAGGCAAACTGCGGTTCAACGTCCACAGAGAACCAATCGGTCAGGTCCTGGGATATATATATCCAAATATCCCCTATGGTAAACCCCCTGGATTCAGAGCCTGTTGCACCGTTGCTGGTACCTGACGAGTAATCGAACAAACCGATCTTAAGCTGGCCGCCGACATGCGTGGCAGGCGCTCCATCAGCATAAATAGCTGAAGTCAGACATAAAACAACTGCAAAAAACAGGAACATCTGGATCTTTTTAAACATTTTTCCCTCCTTGGATTTTAACTCTATTTTAATCAGAAACATTTTATATATATAGCAAATAAGAGCTGGAAAATCAAGTATATTTAAATACAGAAGGGTTTTAACGGCAAGTGACATAAATAAGATCGTCCTGCGGCGGATAAAATCAAACGATACTGTCGGAAAAGCCCGCAAGGGGCGGGCAGCATGATATGCTGCCCCTACAAATGCAGGCAGATATTTGTAGGGGCCGAATACGAAGTCCGGCAACAAGCAAAGTGTGTTGACAGGATTATTCGGCCCACAACGATAGTTTTTAGGGATTTTCCGACAGTATCCAAACATTATCATCATAATGATGAGAGTTTTCCGGCAGTGTCCAAGCAGCCTACATTGCCATTTTTGCAGGATCCACGCAGTCCGTATCCATCCATTCTTCGATAAGCTCTTTTTTAAAACGCCACGCACCCAGTATTTTCGTGCCGGGAATTTTATTAAGGCTTAATAGTTTATAAATGGTGACCGGTTTTACTTTAAGAAATACCGCGACTTCCTTTAAGGTCAATACATCATTGTTTAAATTTTCCAATTTACACTGCTCTTTTGTGCTTTTCCACAAGCAAATTCAGGTAATCTATATCTTCTTCTTTCAAAGCTATAAAACTTAAGCCCGCTTCAAAATCCGTGTTGTCATTTTTCTTTACGCACCATTGGACCTCACAAAACGCCTTGATGGCGCGTACAGAATTCCCGATTGCAGATATTTCAATGCGTATTACATTTCCCTCCACGAGTTTACGCGGCACCTGCATACATAATCCGGACCTGGATATATTTAGCGTTGTCCCTTCTTCGTATCCGGTTGATACGGCGCCGTCACTATCTGAAAGGATTTTGAATTTAGCATAAGCTGTTAAATCAACCCGCTCATCAACTCTTTTTTCCATGAAGGATATCATGTATGCACTGCCTCCTCGATTAAATGATAATTGAACCAGTTCAATTATAGCACGAATTGTTCCGAAAGCAAACTATATTTATATGAGTTTTACGATGAAATAAACGTTTAAATGTGCCTATTGGGGCTTTTTGGATAGCCTTGTCCTTACAGGGACAATTTCAGAAATCTGATATTTCTCTATTTTGTGCATTATTATCTTTCTTGTTATACCGAGAAGCCGGGCTGCTTTTGTCTGATTTCCTTTGGTTTTAATCAGGGCATTTACTATGGATTTCTTTTCCATTTCGGAGAGCGGCATATCCGGCTGCGGCAGGGTTTGTTCATTCCTTGATTCCGCGTACCTTTCATAAGTCAGGTTTAAAATATCCGGTTCTATTATATCGCCATCTGATACCACTATAGCTTCTTCAAGGACATTCCTGAGCTCCCTTATATTTCCGGGCCAGTTATACCCCATCAGCATTTCCATGGCGCTGTCTGAGATCGTTTTCCCGGTCATGTTGTTTTTCAGGCATATTTCCCTGAGAAAATAATCGGCTAGTAATGGTATATCCGCTTTTCTGTCGCGCAGCGCCGGCATATGAAGTGATATGACATTCAGTCTGTAATAAAGGTCTTCCCTGAAGCGGCCGTCAGCGACCTCCCTCTTAAGTTCGGAATTCGTGGCGGAAATTATCCTGACATCTATGGTCCTGGATTTATTTGAACCCAACGGTTCCACGCGCTTGTCTTCAAGCACCCTGAGCAGTTTTGCCTGAAGCCTGTAATTTATGTTGCCTATTTCATCAAGGAATATGGTCCCGTTGTCGGCTATTTCAAACTTACCCTGGCGGGTGTTATATGCCCCCGTGAAAGCGCCTTTTTCGTAGCCGAATAACTCCGATTCCTGAAGTCCCTCGGGTATGGCGGTCATGTTAATGCATATCATCTTGCCGTCTTTGCGTTTTGAGAGGTTGTGTATGGCCCTGGCCGCTATTTCCTTGCCTGTCCCGCTTTCACCCGTGATCAAAACTGTGGAGCTTGATTTTGCGATATTGCCGATCTTCTTGAATATTTCCCTCATCTTTTTGGATTTCCCTATCATTTTCTCAAAAACATTTTCCCCGTGGATGTCCCCTTTTAATATTGCAAGTTCTTCCTTTAACTCTATTTTTTCGAATATTTTACCTATTGTAAGCTTTAGCTCGTCAAAATTCAGCGGTTTTTGAAGGTAATTATCTATGCCGAGCTTCAATGCCTGCACCGCCGACTCCACGGTACCATAGGCCGTCATAATGATAACAGCGGTGCCGCCGTCTATTTCCTTTATGCGTTTATACAGTTCTATGCCGTCCATTTCCGGCATTTTAAGGTCAAGCAGGATGAGGTGTATGGGTTCTTTCTTTATGAGTTCAATGGCTTCCAACGGAGTCGACGCGGTGTATACCGCGTAATCATCCTGCGTAAGGATTGCGTTTATTACTTTCAGCGTTGACTTATTGTCGTCAACCACAAGTATCTTCCTTTTGTTCATCCTTTTAGCCTTCTTTTCTCAAGCGGCACCGATATTGTAAACTCTGTGGATATGGCCGGCCTGCTTTTCACGGTTATCAAGCCGCCATGCTTTTTAACAATTGCATTGCTTATTGAAAGCCCTATGCCCAATCCCGAAACTTTGGTGGTAAAAAACGGCTCAAATATGTGTTTTAAGTCTTTTGCCTTGATGCCTGTCCCGTTATCTTTCAGGGTTATGTAAGCGTTCCTGTTATCCGCGTCAAGTATGACTTCCGCCTTTGGTTCCTTTACACCCCGCAAAGCATCCGCGGAATTTGAAAAGAAGTTTACCATAACCTGCCGCATCTTTTCCTGGTCCATGTACACTTCAGGCATTGGATTCTTCCTTATGGTGACCTTAATGTCCGCCGGAAAACCATGCTTAACCATCATCAATATAGCCGTTATGAAGTTTTCAAGCTTTACTTTACCGGGCTTAAGGCCCAGTCCCGATGAAAAACTCAAAAATTCGTTTAAATATCTCTCCAGCCTGTTTATCTCGTCTATTATTATGCCTGTAAATTCCTTTATTTCATCCTGCCCGCTGTATTTGTCATGCAGGTATTGGCTGGCGCCCTTCATGGAGTTGAGTGGATTCTTTATCTCGTGGGCTAAAGCCGCTACCATACGCCCCGTCCTGTCGTGCTGCCCCGTGCGCGACGGGCGCTTTTCAGCGTGTGCCGTTGCTTTATCCTTCATTTTACCGCCTTGATCATTTCTTTTACGGCCTTATCCATGCCGACGATAACCGCCCTTGCTATAATGTTATGCCCTATATTTAAGTCTTCAATCTCTTTAATACCCGCTATTTTACCGGCATTACCGTATGTAAGGCCGTGTCCCGCGTTTACTTTAAGCCCGAGTGACCTGGCGTATACGGCCCCGTCCTTTATTTTTATAAACTCTTTATCCATGATCTCTGCGGTTTTTGCGTTCGCATACCTGCCCGTGTGTATTTCTATGAGATCCGCGCCCGCTTCCCTGGAAGCTTTTATCTGTTTTGGGTCGGCTTCTATGAATAGGCTGACATCGATGTTTTTTGCCTTAAGCCGTGAGATGACTGTTTTCAGCTTCTTAAAATTCACTATTACATCCAGTCCGCCTTCAGTTGTCAGTTCCTGCCTCTTTTCCGGCACTATAGTAGCCTCATCCGGGACTATGGACAGGGCCTTACTGACTATACCGGCAGACAGGGACATTTCAAGGTTGAATTTCCTTTTGACCGCAGCCTTAAGCCTTTCCACATCTTTATCATTAATATGCCTTCTATCTTCCCTTAAATGCGCGGTTATTCCGTCTGCGCCGGCCTTTTCCGCCATTATTGCGGCTTCCACAGGGTCGGGAACCACATCCATACGCGCCTGCCTTACAGTCGCCACGTGGTCTATGTTTACGCATAATTTTGCCATTATCTGGACCCGTCGGTTCTTTTTGACTGTTGTAATTCTATCTCTATCTGATAAGGCGTTACATTGCGGATATCCAGGCCCCTCGGGATCGATTTTATATTCATAGGGGTTATCCTGTAATTGTTCTTGCCTTCTTTTGAGCCTTTGAGACTTATAATGACCTTAACTTCTTTTTTATTTATGTTATTTACAATGTCACGCCTGCCTGTGAGTTCTATGTCGGCGGAATTTGCCACCTTATTTATTATCTGCATATCGGACGGGAAACTGTCAAACTGCACAGGCGCGCTGATGACAACGCTTAAGTTCTGCTCGCTGGCCACATAGAACCACAGTCCTAAAGCCGTAAGCAGGGCCCCGAGCTTGTACTGCCAGTTATTGAAAATAAATTTTTTAATCGCGTCTGTCATATATCCTCCTTAATGATGCCGCTTTTGGACCTTCGGGCATTTTGAGTTTTTTAACCGGAAGTTCACCTTATCTTCGGCGCGTACAGGGACAGTATCTCCAGCAGCGTTTCACCGTTTATATCCGGGGTTATTTTACCGCCTATTGCCAAAGATATTGACTTTCTTTCTTCGGATACTATGATCGTTATCGCGTCCGTTTCCTCGGAAATACCTATGGCCGCCCTGTGCCTCATGCCGTATTTTTTGTCTATATCGTCTTTTTGTGTCAGAGGAAGTATGCATCCTGCCGCGGCGATCCTGCCTTCACGGATTATAACGGCGCCGTCATGCAGTGGCGATTTATGGTTAAATATCGATATCAAAAGTTCCGAGGACGTCTCCGCGTCCAGGGTTGTCCCGGTTTCCATGAAACCTTTCAGGTTTACTTCCCTTTCAAGCACAATGAGCGCGCCACTTTTCTTCTTTGCCAGTATTTCAGCGGTTTCCTTTATTTCCCTGTAAAGCTGGCCGTGTTCCTTGAATATAAACTTGAATATCCTGTTCTGCCCGAACTCAACAAGCGCGCGCCTGAGTTCCGGCTGGAAAACTATTATAAATGCTATTATCCATATGGCGCTTAAACCGGTCAGGATCCAGGACATTGTATCAAGCCTAAGCATCCTTGATAAGACGACAAGCACGAGTATGATGCCGAAACCCTTAAGCATCTGTATTGCCCTGGTTTCGTGCAGAAGAATAAAGAGGTTGTATAAAATGAAGGTTACAAGCAGAATATCCAGGACATCATTCCATCTCATTCCGGCGAATGTGCTCAAAACAGCGTCAAATCTTTCGCTCATACTTAACCCCTTTCCTATAGAATTTATTTAGATACTGTCGGAAAAACATTACAAAACAATGAAATTCTTTATCCGCACCGGACACGACCTATCATAAGGACTTTTCGAACAGTATCCAAGTGATACTGTCTGAAAACCCTCATTAATATAGCGTATTCTTTTATCGTGACTGGTACTGATAAGATTTTGACTCAGGCCTTTGCGCGATACCCCTTTATAATACAAGCGCAAAATCCTGAGGCAAAATCTTATCAGTGCCAGCCACGACTTAACATAAAGGCTTTTCGGGCAGTCTCCAAGAACCTGCCAATCCCATATTTGAAGTATTTTATGGTATTACTTTATCACGCTTACAATATTCGCACCGGGCAACATAAAACACCATGTACCATTCGCAGTAGCTCAGGTACATGGCATGCCATATTCGCAGTAGCTCAGGTACATGGCATAAGCATCATTTATAATCCGACATGGCCCTTGTCATTAAAGCCGTTTCTTTCATCTCTTTGACGTCATGCACCCGCAGCATATCCGCGCCTTTTGCGGTGCATAACGCGACCGAGGCCGCCGTTCCAAACAGTCTCTTATCCGCGTCAAGACCCAGTACTTTTCCTATCATGGACTTCCTCGAAGTCCCTACAAGGAGCGGTATTCCAAATTCCTTGAACTCGTTAAGCCTGTCTATAATTTCAAAATTGTCCTTTAGGGTTTTGCCGAACCCTATGCCCGGGTCCAGCATAAGGTTTTCTTTCTTTATCCCCGCAGCAAGCGCGCTGCTTATTCTTTCCCTGAAGTAATCCTTGATATCATGAATCACACCCGCAGGCGAATACACGGGGTTTTCCTGCATTTTATCTGGCGTACCGTTAATATGCATTATTATGAATCCCGCGTGCGTTTGTGCGGCGATTTTCATGATTTCAGGCTCATATGTCCCGCCTGATATATCATTGATTATGTCCGCCCCCGCCTTTATCGCTTCATAAGCGGTTCCTGATTTGTATGTGTCTATGGATATGAATATCTTCCCGTTTGCGGCCCTTAATGACCTGATAACCGGCACTACCCGGGCTGTTTCCTGCTGGGCCGTTACCCTGGCCGCGCCCGGCCTTGTTGATTCCCCGCCTGCATCTATGACATCAGCGCCTTCGTTTATCATTTTCAGGGCGTGATCCAGCGCCTTATCACTTTCAATGAACAACCCGCCGTCTGAGAACGAATCCGGGGTTATGTTCAGTATGCCCATTATCCTTACGGTATTAAAATCCATTTCACGTCCGCGGGCCTTAAATATCATCAGGAGCCTTTGCTTATCAGCTCGAGCGCTTCCTTGCGCGTTGATTCATTCTTCCTGAATATGCCCCTGATGGCTGATGTGACCATTTTTGACCCGGGTTTTTTAACGCCCCTCATGGTCATGCACAGATGCTCAGCCTCAACAACGACAAGAACCCCGAGCGGTTCTATGGTTTTCATAAGCGTGTCGGCTATCTGGGAGGTTAGGCGTTCCTGCAGCTGCAGCCTTTTCGCGTACAGTTCAACTACCCTGGCGAGTTTGCTCAGACCAAGCAGTTTGTTCTTTTTTGGTATGTAGGCTATGTGCGCCTTGCCTAAAAACGGCAGTAAATGATGCTCGCAAACGGAATAAAAAGGTATGTCCTTTAAAATAACCATCTCATCATGTTCTTCGGTTTCAAAAACCTTGATTATATCTTCGGGTTCCCTGCCGATACCGTCAAATATGTCGGCGTACATATCGGCAACCCTGCGCGGGGTCTCCCGCAACCCTTCCCGGTTTATATCATCGCCTATGGCCCCTACTATGAGTCGCACGGCTTTTTCTATGGATGCCCTGTCAAACTGATGCTTTTTTCTTTTTGCCATTGCGCGCGTACTCCTGGTACATTTTTTCGAATTCTTCACCCTCTATGGTTTCCTTTTCAAGAAGGGCCTTGGCCATGACGTCAAGGAACTTTTTGTTCTTTTTTAGTATCCCATATGCCTCCGCGTGCGCCAGGTCAATTATGGATTTTACCTCTGAGTCTATTTTCTGCGCGGTATCTTCGCTGTAGTTCTTTTCCCTCATAAAATCTTTTCCGATAAATACTTCCTGATTTGACTTGCCCCAGGCCAGCGCGCCGAGCTTGTCGCTCATGCCGAGTTCGCATACCATCCTGTGCGCGATCGAAGTGGCCCTTTCTATGTCATTGGCGGCGCCTGTAGTATAATCCACAAATACAAGCTCTTCCGCGGACCTTCCGCCCATAAATATGGTTATTGTATTTACAAGCTCGCTCCTTTTGTAGGAGTGCTTATCCTCGATGGGAAGCGACAGCGTGTATCCCAGAGCCATGCCCCTCGGTATGATGGATATTTTATGGACCGGGTCAGTGCCTTTTAAGAACCTGGTTACTATGGCATGGCCGGCTTCGTGATAGGCTGTATTGTTGTTTTCCTTTTCCGAGGTTGTCCTTGATTTCTTTTCCGGGCCGGCAACCACCCTCTCTATGGACTCTTCCAGTTCCGCCATGGTCACCGTCTTTTTATTCCTTCTCGCGGCCAATAGGGCGGCTTCATTCACAAGATTAGCGAGGTCCGCACCCGAGAAACCCGATGTGCGTTTTGCGATGATGCCCATATTCGCGTCAGGATCGAGTTTTACATCCTTGGAATGGACCTTTAATATCCCTTCCCTGCCTTTTATGTCCGGCCTGCTTACAACAACCTGCCTGTCAAACCTTCCCGGCCGCAGCAGCGCCGGGTCAAGAACGTCCGGCCTGTTTGTCGCGGCAATAAGTATGACGCCTGTATTGGTTTCAAAGCCGTCCATTTCCACGAGAAGTGCGTTTAATGTCTGCTCGCGCTCGTCATGACCGCCGCCCATGCCGGCGCCCCTATAACGGCCCACGGCGTCTATCTCGTCTATAAATACTATGCACGGGGCGTTTTTCTTTCCCTGTTCAAATAAATCCCTGACCCTGGCCGCTCCGACGCCCACAAACATTTCCACAAAATCAGAACCTGATATGGAAAAAAACGGCACGCCTGCTTCACCGGCAACCGCGCGCGCCAATAAGGTTTTTCCCGTACCCGGCGGGCCGAGCAAAAGAACGCCTTTGGGTATCTTGCCGCCCAATACCTGGAACTTTTTGGGTTCTTTTAAGAACTGGATTATTTCCTGCAATTCTTCCTTGGCTTCGTCCACGCCTGCCACGTCGGCGAAGGTCACTTTGCCGCCCGTCTCGGCAAGTTTTGCCCTGCTCTTGCCAAATGTCATTGCCCCGCCGCCGCCGCCCTGCGAACGGTTCATTATGAATATCCAAAATACAATAAGGAGTATGATGGGTCCCCAGAAAATTAAGAACGACTTGAATATCCTTCCCGCGGTGCTTCCAGGAAGTTTCGCCACGATCGAGACATTAGCGTCGTGAAGCGACTTATAGAACACAGGGTCATCAGTCGGCGATGTGGTGGTGAATTTGGAATTATCCTTTGCCAAACCTTCCACAAGGATGAGCCCTTCTTCTGTCCTGGAAACATTTACAGTTGAAATATCGCCCTTTTTAACCGCGTCAAGAAAGTCCGAATAATTGTAATTCTTCGGGCCCGCCTGTTTGTTCTGGTTAAAATACGAAAATGAAACAATTATAACAAGAAACAGGAATAACCAAAATGTAACTGAAAAATCAGTCTTATTTTTCATGCTAAAAATCTCCTTTTTCGTGTGACAAAGTTATTTATGTCCCAAAAAGCACAATTGGAATATAAATTATATAATTTTTCAGGATAAATTACAAGAAAATAAGACGGTTTTTACGCCGGAATTTTACAACAGGCGCCGGGAATTTGCATTTAGTAATTGTTTTAACGTATATGCTTTCCTGTCATATGCATGCATAAAAACTCGCCGGTGAAAGACTTTTTTGACCTGATTATTTCCTGGGGTGTGCCTTCAAAGACCACATAACCGCCTTTGTCCCCGCCTTCAGGGCCTATGTCTATTATATAATCGGAATTTTTAATTACATCCAGGTTATGCTCTATGACTACGACCGTGTTTCCCAGCTCGACCAGCCTGTTTAGTACGCCCAGCAGTTTTTCAATATCCGCGAAATGCAGGCCCGTTGTGGGCTCGTCAAGGATGTAAAATGTCTGCCCTGTGGAGCGCTTGCATAACTCGGCGGCAAGCTTCACCCTCTGGGCCTCCCCGCCGGATAGTGTTGTGGCCTGCTGTCCCAGGGTCATGTATCCCATCCCAACGTCGTCCAGTGTCTGCAAGACTTTTTTGATGGTCGGTATGTTGCCAAAAAATACAAGCGCGTCTTCCACCCGCATGTTCAGCACTTCGGATATGTTCTTATCCTTGAAAGTTATTTCCAGCGTTTCCCTGTTATATCTTTTTCCGCCGCATTCCTCGCAAGGCACGTAAACATCGGGTAAAAAATTCATTTCAATGCGTATTATCCCGTCCCCGCCGCAGGCCTCGCACCTGCCGCCCTTGACATTAAAGCTGAAACGCCCGGGTTCATACCCGCGCATTTTAGATTCTTTTGTGTCCGCGAACAGATCCCTTATCTCGGTAAAGACGCCTGTGTAAGTCGCGGGATTTGACCTCGGCGTCCTGCCTATGGCTGACTGGTCTATCTCTATGATCTTGTCTATCTGCTGCCAGCCTGTTATTTCCTTATAACCGCCCGGCCGTATGCCCCCGCGGTAAACCTCATACATCAAACCGGGATGCAGTGTCTCTGCTATCAGCGAGGATTTTCCCGAACCGGATACCCCGGTTATACAGATGAAATTTCCCAACGGGAATTTCACATTAATGTTCTTAAGATTATTTGTGGTTGCGCCTCGCAATTCTATGAACTTATCCGCGGTTCTTTTTACCGATTTCTCGATCGTTATCTTAGTTTTATTGTTAAGGTATTTCGCTGTCAGCGAGGTTTTGTTCTTGAGCAGGCCTTCAAGATCGCCCGCATATACGATTTCCCCGCCGTGCACGCCCGGCCCGGGCCCCACGTCAACGATGAAATCCGCGTTCACTATTGTCTCTTCATCATGCTCAACAACGATGACCGTATTGCCAAGATCCCTCAATTTCTGCAGGGTCGCGAGCAGTTTTTGATTGTCACGCTGGTGAAGCCCTATGCTCGGCTCGTCCAATATGTATAAAACCCCCACCAGGCCCACGCCTATCTGGGTTGCCAGGTGTATCCTCTGGAACTCCCCGCCGGATAAGGACCCGGATTTCCTGTCCAGGGTCAGATAACTTAAACCCACATTCAGGAGGAATAAAAGCCTGCCCCGTATTTCCTTGAGTATTTGCCTGGAAATCATCTCGTCCTTTTTGGATAATTCAAGGCTTGAAAAATATTCATACGACTTTTCTATGGACATGCGGGTGGCGTCTATTATGGACATGCCGCCGACGCGTACCGCGATTGTCTCGGGTCTAAGCCTCATTCCGTGGCACGCGCTGCATTCTTTTTCCACCATGTATTTGTTAAATATATCCTGCCTGATCCGCTCAGCATCGGTACCCCTGTAGCGGCGGTCAAGAAAAGGAATAAGGCCCTCAAAACCGCCCGAATGTTTCCAGTCGGTGGTATAATTTTTGTACTCGTATTTTATGCTGTCATCAGTGCCGTAGAGTATGATTTTCCTGATCTTTTCAGGGAGATTCTTAAAAGGCGTGACCAGGCTGAATTTATAATGCTCGGACAATCCGGTGACCAGGTGCCAGTAATAGCCGTCATGATTGCCCCAGGGCTTTAACGCGCCTTCCTTGATGGATAAAGCCTCGTTTACCACAAGTTTCTCATCAACTTCTATCCTGCTGCCTATGCCCGTGCATTCGGGACAGGCGCCAAACGGACTGTTAAAAGAGAACATCCTCGGCTCGAGTTTTGTCATGGAAAAAGAACATTTGGGGCAGGAAAGTTTTTCGGAAAAAAGAGTGTCCGACTTTTTCCCCGTGTCATGTATTATGACTATGCCCTCGCCTATTTTTACCGCAAGTTCCACGGACTGCGTCAGCCGTTTTTTATCGGACTTTGAAACCGCCAGTCGGTCCACGACTATTTCCACGGTGTGCTTTTTGTTCTTGTCGATGTTTATTTTATCCTCAATGGATTTTACCTCGCCGTCTATCCTGACCCTTAAAAAACCCTCTTTTTTTACATTTTCAAACAATTTTGTGTACTCGCCCTTTTTTCCCGATATGACCGGCGCCAGTATGAGTATCTTTGTGCCGTCGCCGGCATCGATCACCTTGTCAACTATCTGCTGGACGGTCTGTGATTGTATCCGCGTCCCGTCATTCGGGCAGTAAGGCACGCCTATCCTGGCCCAAAGCAGCCTCAGATAATCATATATTTCAGTGATGGTCCCGACCGTGGACCTGGGATTGCTCCCTCCGCTCTTTTGCTGTATGGCTATTGCAGGGGAAAGTCCGTCTATGGTGTCCACATCAGGTTTCTGCATCTGCCCCAAAAACTGCCGTGCGTAAGCTGAAAGCGATTCCACATACCTGCGCTGTCCTTCGGCGTATATGGTGTCGAAAGCCAGTGATGATTTGCCGGAACCTGAAACACCTGTTATGACCACAAGTTTGTCGCGTGGGATAGTAATGTCAATGTTTTTCAGGTTATGTTCCCGCGCGCCTTTTATTACGATTTTGTCAGCCAAAATTTTCTCCTTTTAAGTACGATTTAAATATCCAATTACTGCGTTGCTTTTAAAACCGCCTTAAGATCATTGATCTTACCCTGCTTCATTATCGCCTGGATCCTGGAAAGAGCCAGATGCCGGCTCTGAATGTCCTTTGTTGTTTTATATAAATTTACCCAGTACATGACGGCCTGGTCGGGCGTTTTTGATATATCGTATATATTGCCCAGCATGCGTTCTATTATGGCCGGATGGTCGTCAAACTTGATTGCTTCCTCCAGAAGGCCCGTGTACTTGATCGTATCCCCTTTTTGCCTGTAAATTATCGCTCCCAGGTAAAACCTGAGTTTCCAGAATCCAGGATTATACTTTAAGCCTTTTTTAATCAAATTTATTGCTTCGTCATAGCGGTGCAGGTTAAAAGCCAGGATGGCCGCGCCGTAAGTGTAGGCAAAAGTGAAACCGGGGTCCGTGTCGGTCATGGTGTCTATATATTTATATAGGTCCCTGTACCTGGTGCCGGAGTTTTCGGCATCGCCGTAATACTGCAGGAACTGTATGTAATCCATATCCGCCGCAAGCGACCTGAAACCGAAACCAACGGAAAATAATTGCGGAAAATTTTTGTAAGAATGAAGGCTGAGAAAATACCAGTCAGGCTGGGACTTTATGACCCTTTGCGACGCCTGGTTGTTTATGACGCAGGCAGCTGCGGCCATGAATATCAAAACTGAGATTAAAACTGTCTTTTTGACCAAGGCGCCACCGTTTAAAGCCTTAAAGGCTTTTAAAATTCTTTCCTGCTGAAAATAATGGAGGTTAAAACCAGCATTACAATTATATACAATGATGTGTAACCTAAAACCAGCCCCAGATAATTCAGGTCAAAAAGAGCCTGGCTGCTGTTTATCTTATCCTTCATGTTGAACAATTCAAGGTTCGGGACAACATAATATATAAGATCAACGGCCGCTTTCACAACGGCCCCGCCTGTTTTATCCGCCAGGTTCTTAAGGTGTATGGTCAGGTGCCCCATGGCGTATATGGAAATAAGGAATATTATGCAGCCCGGCACAGAAGTCGTGACCACCGACAAAAACATGGCTGCCGAGGCCAGGATCGCCACGCTTAAAAATGAATACATGGATGCCTCGATAAGTTTTATATCCCACGGTTCCCCGCCCCTGAATTTGACTATAAGCATCAGGATCACAAGCATTATCAGGATATTCATCAAAACAGTCATCATCATTCCCAGGTATTTTCCCAGTATATACTCGTACCTTTTTATCGGCTTGACAATGATAAGCGTGAGTGTTTTAAGCTCTGTTTCCTCAAAAAGCTGTACGGTCATGGAAAGGACGATCGTCAAGAATGCAAAAAGGCTTATGGCAAAAAGCCCAAAATCCACGACCATCTTTACTTCAGCCTCCCGGGCAAGTTCGCTTATGGCAAGCGAGAACCCGATGGCAAAAACCGCGAATAATATGAGGACATTGAGTATTTTATTCCTGAAACTTTGCTTAAATATGTATTCAGCCACGGCGGCTATGCGTCTCATGCTTTATCCCCCGCTTTTATTTTTGCCACAAAATACTTTTCCATGCTGCCGAATTTTTTCATTGCGGTTTTCATCGGCTGCACGTCGATTAAAAAGCCCTTATGTATGACAGCCACCCTGTGGCAGATCTTTTCAACTTCACTCAGGATATGGGAATTAAAAAATATTGTTTTGCCTCTTTTATTCAGGTCTATTATTATATCCCTTGTTTCCTTGTAGCCCAATGGATCAAGACCTGACATGGGTTCATCCATAAAAAGCAGGTCGGGATCGTTCAGGATGGCCTGGGCCAGGCCCAGCCTGCTCTGCATTCCTTTTGACAGTCCTTTTATGCTGGTATCGGATTTCGCGCCCAGCCTTACTATCTCAAGGACTTCTTCTATCCTTGCCTTTTTCGATCTTTGCGGCAGGCCCAAAAGTTCGGCAAAATAATCCATGACCTCCCTGACTTTCAGGTATTTAGGGAAATAAGGAAGTTCGGATAAATAACCTATTTTTGCCCTGACTTCTATGTCATCGATGGATTTACCCAGTATTTTTACGTCCCCGGCCGTAGGTTTTAAGAGCCCGAGCATGAGTTTCATAAGTGTAGTTTTACCCGCGCCGTTTAATCCCAAAAGCCCGAAAACCTCGCCTTTTTCTACAGAAAGATCTATGTTTTTCACGCCGACAACCCTGTCATTTTTCCAAAAATCAAGCGCCTTGTATATCTTTGTAAGCCCTTTTATTTCAATAACATTTTCCAAGTTTGCCTCCTTCATGAAAAGTAAAAAGTAAGGTATAATATTTTAAATCTAAAAAAACATCCTGTCAAGGACGGAGTTATAGGACGGAGTTATAGGACGAGGTTATAGGACGGAATTATAGAATGTTGCTTTGCCTTTATTGGATTTGACTTAAATTAATTATCCTGCACAGCGGCAACAAACCGACCGTTGAGAAGCATTTTCAATGTTTTTGCCGATATACCGGCCGGATTTAACAAAGCCGAGACAAGAACATTGGTATCAATTACAACTATCATTTTTTCCTATATTTCCTTGTTTCCTGTATCTCTTTCTCAATTGACGCGTGACTTATGCCCTTAGCGCCCGTTTTTTGCATCGAAGCAACCGCTTTTCTTGCCATTACAGCCGAAGTTTCTTTAAGCATAAACTCAAAATCCGTCTCGTTTGTGGGAAGTATGAAGCCTATGGGTTTTCCGTTAAAAGTTAGCACTGTCTCCTCTTTGCTTATCAGTTTCCTGGTTTCCTTATTTTTTGTAGCTAAATCCCTGACAGTTATGAATTTCATGCGTCACCCCAATTCTTTTAAAGAGTATAACATATGTATGACAATTATACAACATATTTTTCAGTAAAACACTTATAATGTAATATAAATGCTTAAAAGTTCGAATCCATCAAGGTTTGTCCAATAATCATGAATAAAAATAAGGCTAAAAAGGATGCTGGACATAATGAATAACGTTCGCAACTGGGTTTAAGCCAAAAACAAAAATCCGTTTATAAATTATAAAAATTCGAGGACCGGATTTTAAATAAATTAAATCCCTGATTTATCTGTTGTCTTTATCTTCTGCTGACTACAAATTCTTTGTCCTGCAAGCACACGGCCGACTGCATTTTCAGCTCGTTATATGAAGAGAAAGCGTACATTCTTACCCCTGGCCGGTCTGTTTTCACGTCGTAACCGGTTTCTATCTTCACGATATTTTCTATGTCTTTTATTGTACATTTTTTTGCATCAAAGTCGATCTTTTTCATGTCCTTGATATCCAGGCTGCCATATCCGCCGCTTGGCAGGTATATAGCGCCGTTGGAGAAATCAACGATAAAAGCTACTACACCCGGCACTATAAAAAGCAGCAGGCAAAGCCCGTCCATTACCGCAACTCCGGCGTCTATAAGATTACCGCCCTTCTGCCCGACGCGTTTTGGGTACATTATCGTCCCGCAGCCTATTAGAAGAGAAACAAGTAACATACAGACCGACACCTTTAAAAAATACAATATTTTCCTGCCCATAAACAACCTCACTTTTGCAGGCCATAATAATACCCGCTATTTTTTGAAATTATAGTATCTTCTTTCCCTGAAGGTTTGACCTCTACCTGTATCCCGCCAATCCATTACACAGCATAAAACATTTAACCGCTGATATTAAATCCTGATTTTCCGGATTCTATCGACCTTTTTCCACCCGCCCCGTCTTTGTACCTTGCCCCTCCCGCAGGCAGTCCGCCCGCGACAAAAAGAAAAGTGTCAAACATCGAAATGATACTAGAGAATATCACCATGGTTTATTGCCATTGCGATTTTCAGGCGGGATGAATTCCTTGTAAAAACAGATTCAAAATATTATAATCCTTGCATGGATAAAATACCTGTAATTGATAAGGCAAAAACAGCGCTCGTAGTAATAGACCTTCAAAAAGGCATCGCTTCCATGCAGACGCAGCCGCACGCGGCAAAAGACGTGATACAAAACGCCGCGGATATGGCTAAAGCCTTCAGAAAGAACAATATGCCGGTTTTTTTGGTGAGGGTATCATCCGGTCCAAAAGAAAGGCTGAACCCCGCGGCAGATGTTATAAGGCCAATGCCGGCCCAGATGCCGCCGGATTGGAGCGAAATAGTGCCCGAGTTATCCGCCGGGCCCGAAGACGTCATCATAACAAAAAAACAATGGGGAGCCTTCTACGGCACGGAACTCGACCTGCAGTTAAGGCGCAGGGATATAAAGACGATAGTTTTGTGCGGCATCTCCACCGTGTTCGGAGTGGAGAGCACGGCCAGGAGCGCATACGAACACGGCTACAACCAGATATTCGCGGAGGACGCGATGTCCGCGCAGAGCACGGAAGAGCACGAACATGCTATCAAAAAAATATTTCCAAGGATTGGACTTGTGCGGAGCACGAAGGATGTGCTGGAGGCACTGGGGTAAACCGGGTGGTTATCAATATTCCTAAAGGCCGTTAAATACCTCCAAATAAAAAAATACGAAAAGTGTCAACCCTCGAAATGATAATTGATAATATCACTATTGTTTATTACAGTTTATAGTCCAAATCCCATAAACCAGCATATAGAACTGAATAATTCTGGAATTTAAGGCTTAAAATAAATTATTGCCTTTTAAATAATCCTCGATTGTTTTTATGAATTCCTTCCCGTATTTAAGTACTTCTTTTGCGTCTTTTTCCGGTATTACAAACGTATACTCGTATTCTCCTATTTGCCGTTTTTCAAAGGCATCGTTTAAATTTCTGCTCATGTCCTTTGGGAATACTCCCGTCTTTATAAATTGTTCTCCAAATGCTGAAATCGCGCCCTTGTGCGAGGAAAAGCTGAGATTTTTGGTCAAAAGGATGGCTTCGACAGTATAAAACATCGCATAATATACCCTGGATACCGAAGATTCATAATCTTTTTCCTTTATCAACATTTTTGCTGAACGCAGATATTTGTCGGCACGTTCAAAAAGTGACTTTACTTCTTTCATACCGCCACACCTTCACGCCTTAAATTTATCATGAGCGGGCTGTTTATGGATGCATAATCGCCTGAAGAAACCGGGTAAACGGATATAAGCACGCTGTATTCAAGGTTTAAATCCGTAATTGCTTCTATCATCCTGCTGATCTCGGCAGACTTGCTTATATCCCCGTCCAACACAACGGCAATATCTATATCTGAATTTTCCGTCTGCTGCTCTCTCGCATAGGAACCATAGACAATAAGCTGTTTAAGCCTTGAACCATACAGCTCTTCAAGTTTTTGCTTCAATTTCGCAATTATTACTTTTATTCTGTTTTCCATTTTAAAAACTCCCGGTTACTATCATAAACGTGCTATTAATCATCATCTGATTTTATCACTTTATATCATGTACTAGCAAGACAAAAATATATTACTGCGTCAACATACACAGATTTCGTCACGTATCAGGTCAAGACCCTCGAACTATTTAAGCCCGCAGCAATCCCGTGATCATTTCCGCCACAGCTTTTTCACAGTTGAGCAGGATTGACAGGTGATTTGCCCCCATAATTATCCGTTTCACTGAACGTTTTTTTATGCTATCCGCGGAAAGGTTAAAATAATCCAACACTTTTGAAGGCTCAAAAAGCTCGTCATTTTTCCCTATGAACAGCCCGTAAGGCCGGTTTATGCGCCTGAATTCGCCCGGCGGGTCATAAGGGGTCATGGCGTTTGCCATATTCACGGTAATTGAAGTTATGAAAAGCGGGTTTGCAGCGAGTACTTCCCTTGGGTAATTAAAACGGACCGCCTTAAAACTGCCCAAAAGTTTCCCTCCTGATATTCCGTTGATTATGAATGCCGGCAGGTTCACCTTTGTGAATTTCTCCCTGTCAGTTTGCTTTTGAATCCCTGATTTATAACCAAGCTGGGGTGAGATAAAGATATAACCGTCTGCAGGACTATCCGTGTCCCATGAAGCGTAGTTAAGCACCATCCCGCCGCCTGAGGAGTGCCCGCCAATAAAAAACAATATGTTAGCGTATTTACTTTTCAACTCCCTGGCCATTTTTCCTATATCATCCCAGCACTGTTCCTTCGATGGAGAATGCCCACGCTCCCCGCCGGAATTCCCGTGCCCGCGAATATCCATAAGCACAACGCCGGTATTATAATTGTTTGAAAGATTAGAAGCAAAAACCGCATATCCCCCGCCGCTATAGGCCCCGCCTCCGTGAAGAAAAAGAAGGATTGAGGAAGGGTTGCCATGGATAAAATTGTAATAAGCCAATTTGACGCCATCGGAAGCAGATAAAAATTCGGCCCGCGGCAATGACATTTGACCGGCCGATCTGATCTCATCAAAGGAAAACGGATCTGTGTCGCTGATACATCACCTCTGCAAATTTTTATACCTGATGAATAAAACCAAGGGACACGTAATTTGTATCTATTTTATCACCCATGTTTCCAAAGGCAAGAGTAAAGAAAAAACAGGCGTCCAGATCATTTTATGGGGAGAAGTCCCGGCCTTAAACCGGATTTCAAATCTTGTTCGAAGACGAAGGGTTTCTTTCATTCTCAATATTTTACAAGTGCATATTATTATCAAATATTATGTAAAGAACTGACCTCATATATACTTTTATACGGGTAAAACATCAATGCCACTGAGGTCCCATATCATCGGCTGGATAGGTACTTGTTATTCTGGTTTGATTACTGCCGTCGGCATTCATAATGAAAATATTGACACAGGCGGTCCTCATGCTGGCAAATACAATTTCATTTCCGTCCGGCGACCATTTAGGCGAAACATCCCAATAACCACCTGTTGTCAGCCTTACGGTGTTGCTGCCGTCTGCATCCATAACGTATATTTGAAAAGTAAAGTCACGGTTACTATCAAAAAGTATTTTACTTCCATCTGGAGACCAGGAAGGTAATTCATCTGTATTGGGACTGTTTGTCAGCCTTGTTTGATTGTTGCCGTCCGAATCCATGACATAAATCTGCTGATTTCCGTCCCTTGTGCTTACAAAAGCTATTTTTGAACCGTCCGGCGACCATACCGGCTCATAGTCATCAGATGCATTATTTGTAAGTCTTATAACTCCGCTTCCGTCGGAATTCATGGTGTATATCTCCAAATTTCCGTCGCGAATGCTTTCAAAAACTATTTTATCTCCCCCGGGCGAATAGCAAGGGCTTGAATCATCAAACGGATTATTAGTCAAATTTAACGAATTACTTCCGTCAGCATTCATCTGATAGATCTCATAATTGCCGTCCCGTTTAGTGCCGAATATTATTTTACTGCCGTCGGGGCTCCATTTTGGGACATTATCAGATGCGGGATTGTTTGTAATGTTTGTTTGACCACTGCCATCCGCGTTCATCGTATATATTTCATAGTCGCCGCTGCGGTTGCTATAGAACGTTATTTTCCCGGCCAACCCAAGCGTACTTGTCAAAGTGACAGTTGCGGTACTTGTGATCTGCAATGTAAATGTCACAGTTGGGGTGTTTATGGAAGACGGGGTTCTTGTAAATGTTGGCATCATTGAAATTGCGAAAGAAGGTGTCGAAGTAAATGTCATGGATGATGAAGGGCAAGGAGTATTTGCTGATGTGTAGGTTTGCGTTAAAACAGGGGTGTTTAATACTGAAACGGATTGAGTGTTTGTAGATGTTGCAGTAAATATTATATTTGTCGTCCCAGGGATAGTTGCCGGTTGATATTTTTTTGAGCATCCAAAATAAATAATCGAAAAAATAAAAACAGAACAGAACAAGAACGGTGATATTTTTTTCATTTTTCATCCCCTTCGTATATTAATTATAATATCATTTTTAAATATGAAAGTCAATCCTTGAACCACTCAATATTTTACAAGTGCATATTATTATCAAGTATCAGGTAAAGGCCTGACCCCATCTATTCTATACATCACCTCTGCAAATTTTTATACCCGGATGAATAAAACCAATGGCCGCGGAATTTGTACCTATTTTATCACCACTGTTTCCAAAGGCAAGGGGAAAGAAAAAACAGGAAGATGGGCTGACGGAGTAGGGTTGGCACCTCGGCTTTGAATTGTGTAGTCGCGGGCCTACGTCCAATCGGCCCGCGCCTAGATAAGGATTGGAGATACGCAACCATCAAGATAGTTCACACAACCAATTTATCTCCGGCATTTCGTAGAGCAGCTGCTCCATGTGCGCCGAAGCGAACCTGCGAAGGAGCATGCCGCCGCTCACCACGGCTTTTCAAAACGTACCGTGCTAAGTGTCAAGCGTCAGACCGCACAAACAACTTTTATATTTTTTGCTTTTCTTTTTCATATAAGAGCCTTGCCAAATATAAATTTCATTGAAGATAAAAGCTATAAGTGAGGTCTGACCCCTTCCACCATTTTCAGCGTATTCCTTTCTCATTTTGGCAGCATTCGATATTACATTCTTGTTGATCCAATACTCCAATCCTGGAAAAGCAGTAAAATTATTCCTACCATTGTTTGAACATGAAACAAACAGCATTGAAACAAGAAACAACAGAATGGTTTTTTTCTGCACAACAGCCTCCTTTATTTATTTAAGGTATATCGCAAGAATAAATTATCAAACCTTGAAATTAAGGGCAAGGGTCAAACCTCATCCACCCATTTCCATCCATGGCTTTAATTTAGACTTCTTTACTTTATTTTTGTGGAAAAAATCATAAATCCTATCAAACACCGTTAAATGCCCGGGGTCCCTTCCTGTTCTTTTATATAGCACATACCCATTCCATGTATGCCGCCATGTCTCCCGGACAATCCAGCTTTTTTCCAGATAGTCCTTTACAGTTTCTCCTTTGTCTTCCGAGTAGTATTCATCATAATGCTCGCAGTTCTTCTGGATTATTATATCCCTGTACTTCCCTGCCCTGCATTCTCCAAGGGTTAATTTTCCGTGTACCGGGTACTTTTCACCCGGCGTTTCCGCGGGCGGTAAATCAGAAACTTCGGTTGCCATCAGTTTTGTTACGCGCAGGTTTTTGTCAAACTCATAAAGCGTATAATCCTCAGAACCGGCACCTCCGGCCCATGTGTGATGTGACAAGAGCTGAAATTGTTTGACTCCATCGCATTTTAAATCAACAAATTCAAAATCACATTGCAGATCCCTTGTAGCTTCACGAAAAACCGACAACGTATTTAGGTTATCATCAACAACTATTATTCCGTGATAGCAACAATTACTGCAGGAACCGTAGGATGAGTATTTGACTATTATCCTCTCAGGGAGCCCGTTTAGTATCTTCTCCCGGCTGCAATTTACAAATTCGATTATTTCACTGTCTTCCTCATTCCCGAGCGGCCAGGGGTTTTGTAAAAACATTTTCGGGTTTGTTTTCAGTAAAACATCGTCCATCTGTTCCAAACTTAACACCGCGCCGGGAGTCACAGTCAATCCGGCAGCCTGAGTGGCTGCAGTTAAAGCCAAAGGTATGGTTTGAGCGTTGTTAGTCAAGGGAAGCGCATAAGCCGAAGTAATCGTCATTGGGAGGTCAGCTATATTTTCTGCCGTGATAGCATTTGGAGACAAAGTAATAATCACCGCTAAAACCAGAATAAAATTAGACGCTCTCCTGTTGTTTTTATTCAAAATTATATGTCCCTTCCCTTTTCTGCTGACAAAGTGATTTTTCGGGCGTATTTTAAGGGGCAGTGGTCAGACATCGTATTGAGCCTTTAGAATTTTTCACTTCTGCTTCTTTTCATTTCTTGCATATTATTTCGCATTTTTCGTCCATCATCTGACAATGCCGCTTGGTATCTGCCTGAAGTAAGCCAAACAACTTCACCAAATCCTTCACATTGCTGTTGAAAATCTTAAAACATTCGGATTCTACTATGCCTTTTTCAAGCGTCCTTGCAAGCTTGAAAGCCTGCTTGCAGTCCATGCCCCTGTTTTTCGCACTGTCAATCTCGCCACTAAGAAAAATAATAGATTCTTCCAATGATTCTGTTTTAATATAATTCAAGTCAAGTTTTATATCTTTGTCATCCACCAGGGTTCCAAATTCACGCAACATTCTTGCATGTTGTTTTTCTTCCCCTGAAATACCCTTCCAGAACTGCCCATGTTCCGGGAATATATCCCCGAAAACAGAGTAAAGTTCCATTACTTTTTCCTCATTAACAGCAAGCCTTTCAACAATTGCAAGCGTCCTGTCCATGATTCCCACCCCAATATCAGATTGTAAACTTTTTTGTTTATCGTACAATTCATTGTATTATATTACTATTAAAACAAAAATACAATTAGTTTATCGTGTATGTCCCTTTGGACTTTGGGCTATTACGAGGATTGAAATACCGCTGAAAAATTACATATTTTTGATTGTTTCATATATGATGGGAACCCGTTTTAAATCGTAAATTGTAAATTATTCATTTTGAACTGTATTTTATTTTATTTTAAATACCTTTCCGCATATTATCTTCCCTTTATCCGGTTCTTCTAACATATACAGGTAGACCCCAGGCGAGGTTCGCTCGCCAAAGGGGTTCCTGCCGTCCCACTCTATGAGGTTTGTATCGCTTCTCCTTGACGCGACTAATTCGCCGGATAATGTGTATATTATGACATTTGACCCCGGTTTGACGTAGAGGAACTTAAGGGTCCCCTTAAAAGCTGTATCGCAGTTATAAGGGTTCGGGTAAACCACCAGCTCGCCTGTAGGGTACGGCGTCGGCGTCATGGTAATGGTCGGCGTCTGTGTCACGGTCCGGGTCAGTGTCTGTGTCACGGTCCGGGTCGGAATCTGTGTCACGGTCACGGTCAGGGTCGGCGTCACGCTTTGCATCTCGGTGCCTGTATAGGACGGCGTTGGAGTTATTGTCGCAGTGCCGGTTTTAGTGCGGGTTGAGGTTGGCGTTGCGCTTTGTGTCTGTGTACCTGTACCGGATGATGTAGGAGTTATGGTCGCAGTCCCGGTTTCAGTCCCGGTTATGGTCAGCGTGGGGGTATTGGTGGACGTAGGAAGCACTTCGGTATACCACGCTTCACGGCCGCAGCAGGTCATGCCGTCTATGGACCACATCTTATTGTCAAAGACCGTGGTCCCGCCCTCGCACTCATTGCCAAAAGCCGCAGTTGGATTCGCGCAGGTCCAGGTAACACCGTCATATGAGTACCAGACATCGCTGTATATGGTCGACCCGTTCTTCCCGCCTATAACCCACATCCTGTTATCATACACCTCAAAACCCATGCCTTCCCTGGGCGAGAACCCGGCATTACCCGTGGCCAGGTTCCAGTCTGCGCCGTTCGTCGACCACCATACGTCATTCGCGCTTACCCCTGTATATGTATAGCCGCCTACGACCCAGAGCCTATCGCCCGATCCCGGGTTATAAACCGCGCATTTTAACGCGAGTCTTCCCCCGAAAGCCGCGTTCTGCGTCGCCGCATACCAATCTGCGCCGTTGCTTGAGTACCAGACATCCTTAAAATAAGTCGCGCCTGCGGTGTTATAACCTGCCATCACCCACATCTTCGGCCCGGTGCCGTTGTCAAATACCGCAGACCCATACTGGTCCCTTGGGCTAAACTGCGCGTTACTTGTAGCAGCAGCCCAATTGACCCCGTCTGTTGAATGCCATGCGTCGTTCAGGTACAATCCCGAGGAGTTGCCTGAAATGACCCACATTTCATTGTTGTAGACAAGCCCCTGTACGCCCGCCCTTATGCAAAAATTCGCGTTCCCTGTCGCCAGGTTCCAGTCTGCGCCATTTGATGAGTACCAGACGTCATTCATGTGTACGGCTGACGCGTTAACCCCGGCGATGACCCACATATAATTGTTATATGAAAGCACGGCGTTCAAATTCCTTGAAGGGAATGCGGCGTTGCGCGTGGCTGCAGTCCAGTCCACTCCGACCATCGCGTGCACGGAAACGCAGAGAAAAAGCGTAAAAATAAAAACACTCATTATAAAAGGGTAAATGCCCTGCCCCGAACCTGTCCTGTCCCCTTGTATCATGTTTTCTCCTGTTAATATATTGCGTAATTATTCATAATACCTGCTTGTGGGGTTAAAATCAACATAAAACAAAGACCTTAGAACCGCGATAGAAACAATTGAAAAAGGCCGTCCAACCTTGTAGAATGCTGTCTGCGAAGACATCAATCAACTCACCTAACGGGTGAAGAAGGAGAAAAGACCTTAAGCATGCAGTAACCCATCCCACTTTCCAGTTAAGCAAAAGGCAACAAAAACAGTGGCTGGCCGATTTGGACGCGATTCGCAACACCAATCCTGCTGGCCCTTCGACAGGCTCAGGGCCTTTATCAATTATATTTCAGGATGCTGCACATCCTGAGCTTGTCGAAGGATGGCTGGGCATAATGCATTCGAACTAAAACCTCTGAATTCAAGTTCAAATACGGCGCCTATTAGGATAAAAACTCAGGGACTTTTGATAGTTTGTCAGTATTCAACCGTTCTCCTTAATCCTAAACCCTTAATTCTCATTCCTCTAAAATTTTCATCAGAAAATTTTAAGTTCCTATATGTATCGGCTCCACTATTTTCTTTATCAGCACTATCGCCGATAATGACGTGAGATAACTTGTCTTCGGATTGTTCGGCGACGGCAAGTTTTCCGTGATGGCCCTGAACCTTCCGAAATCGCCTTCCACTATTATCTCGTGGATGTTATTTGATATGAAAGGATCTATGATTATTTTGACATGAGTCTGTTCGGCCCCGACGCCCGCGAGGCTTAATGTCGCGGCTATGTTGATGTTCTGCGGGAAATCCTTTACCGCGTCCCTGGCGTTGCCGTCGTATACGGTGGTTTCAGTTTTAATTTCGTCAACGTTGATTCCTTTGTCTATGAGGGATTTAACGCCCTTAAACGCTTTTGGCGGTTTTCTGGTTATCAGGGTCACTTTTCTTAAACCTGAATACTTTGCGGCATCAAGCCCGTCTATTCCGACTACGGCGCCGGATGGTACGAATACGTTTATCTTCTTTTTCCTCGCCTCTTCTATGAGGTCGGTGTTTTCAAGCACGCCGCCGGCGCTTAAGAACATGATGTCGCGGTTATGCCTGATCGCCATTTTAAAGATACCGTTCACGGCGTCCTTATGCGCGCATTCCACTACCAGGTCGCAATTTTTCATCAGTTCTTCGGCTTCCAGGAATACCGGTTTGACGTTCTTTAACTTCGCCGCGAGCGCGTCGTATTTCTTCCTGTCTATGTCAAAACACGCGTAAAGCAGGACATTTATGTTGCCTTTGTCAACGGCTTCGGCAATATCACTTCCTATGGCCCCGCAGCCGATGATGCCCAGTTTTTTAACTTTGATCTCCATTTAAGCACCGCCTGATTTTATTTTGTTAGATGAATTCACTTTCACTATCCTGGGTTTGAAAGCAGCCCTTTCTCCGGCTTCTACAAGCCCGTAGGACACAATGATTATTATGTCATTTTTTTCCGAAAGCCTTGCGGCTGCGCCGTTTATGCATACGGCGCCCGAGTTCTTTTTTCCTTTTATAACGTATGTTTCAAACCTTTCGCCGTTATTGATGTTCAATACATGCACTTTCTCATTTTCACAGATATCAGCGGCCAGCATCAGCGCCTCGTCTATGGCTATGCTGCCTTCGTATTCAAGGTGCTTATCAGTGACTGTTGCCCTGTGTATTTTTGATTTAAGCACTTCCACAAGCATGGATTACCTCCGGGGTCATATTTTGATTATCGTATTATCTATAAGCCTTGTCTTTCCCACAAAAATTGCCGCGGCTATGAGCACATTGCCCGCTATAATCTCTGCGGGAGCCAGATCTTCCGTCCCGGCTATTTCAACGTAGTCTATCTCTACTCCCGATTCTTTTATCTTGCGCCGGATCTCTTTTTTTATTGTTTCAGCCGATCTTTCGCCTAATTCTACCATACTTTCCGCCATCTGCAATGATTTATATAATATGGGCGCGGTATCGCGCTGTTCCGGCGTTAAATACGCGTTCCTTGAGCTTAATGCCAGCCCGTCTTTCTCCCGCACGATGGGACAGATGACAGCTTCAGTATTATAGTGCAGGTCCTTTATCATTTTTGAAAGTATGAGCGCCTGCTGGGCGTCTTTTTGGCCCAGGTATAACCTGTCGGGTTTTACTATGTTCAAAAGTTCCGCGACTACGGTTGTCACGCCCTTAAAATGCCCGGGCCTTGACGCGCCGCAAAGGACATTTGCCATTTCATTTTCCAGTGTCACGTAAGACGCCGCTCCCGGCGGATACATCATATCCCTGTCCGGGGTGAATACACAGTCAACCTTGCGGGTCTCTTTCAGCATTTTCAGGTCCTTTTTCAGCGGCCTCGGGTATTTATCAAAATCCTCGCCCGGCCCGAACTGCGTCGGGTTCACAAATATGCTTACTATGATTTTATTGTTTTCAGCAGATGCCCTGTCCACAAGCGACAAGTGCCCCTCATGCAGGGCCCCCATGGTCGGCACAAAGCCTGTGGAGTGGCCGCGTTTTTTCAGCTTTGCCGTATATTCATGCATTTCACTTATTTCTTTGATTATTTTCATTTAAAGTTCCCGCCTAATAATAATATTTTTTGCCCGGAAATTTTTTGTTCCTCACGTCTGAAGTGAATTTATGAAGGGCCTTTACCGAACGGATTGCCGCATTGTCGTATTTTTTCACAAATTTTGGGGTAAAATCCTCGAACGCGCCGAGCAAATCCGGCGTGACAAGCACCTGGCCGTCGCAGTACGGCCCTGAACCTATGCCTATTACAGGTATGCCCACGGCTTTGGTTATCATAGCTGCGGTTTTTGAGAGCACTTTTTCAACAACCAATGCGAAAGCACCTGCTTTTTCTATGGCTTTTGCCTCGGAAACCAGCCTTATCTTGTCCTCATCATTTACACCCTGCACGGGATATCCCCCGTATTTGTTGACTGATTGCGGCTGCAGCCCGATATGCCCCATGACAGGTACGCCTATATCAACTATGGCCTTTATCTGTCTGTAGATTTCAAGGCCGCCCTCGAGCTTGACGGCCGAAGCGCCGGAATTTTTCATTATTTTCCCGGCATTTTTCACGGCGGATTTTACGGATTCCTGGTATGACATAAAAGGCATGTCAGCGACGATCATGGTGTCTTTTGCGCCCCTTTTTACCGCCTTTAGATGGTATATCACGTCATCCACGGTGACAGGCAGCGTGTCTTTATAACCCAAAAAAACCATGCCGAGCGAATCACCGACTAAAATAATGTCAACGCCGGCTTTTTCAAGATATGAAGCCATGAGATAATCATAGGCTGTCAGCATGACTATTTTTTTCTTTGATTTTAACCGGGCGATCTGCGGGGCCGTATACATATTACTTATCCAGCCTCGGGGTGTAGTAATTAATCCCGCCTTTGATATTAAGCGCAAAATCCTTTATCATCTTATATGCTTTTTTGTCGCCGACAAAATCAACTTCATCCGTATTTACTATCGCGAGCGGGCCGGCCGTATAATTGGAGAAAAAATGGTTGTATGCCTGTGAAAGGTTATAAAGGTAGTCCTTTGAAATGCTTTTTTCAAAACTTCTGCCGCGCTTTTTAATCCTGTCCATGAGCACCTCAATTGAAGCCTGCAGGTATATTACAAGATCGGGTTTTAAAAGCTGCGCTTCGTTAACGACCACGCCGTATATTTTTTCATAAAGATTAAGTTCATTTTCACCGAGCGTTATGTAGGCAAATATGCGGTCCTTTTCTATGAGATAATCGGATACGATCTTTTTCGAGAAAAGATCAAGCTGTTTTAAGGGTTCCTGCTGCGTGGCCCTGTTTAAAAGGAATGTAAGCTGGGTCTGCAGCGCGAAAGTGTTCATTTCCTTGTAGAATTTTTCCAAAAAAGGGTTGTTGTCAACCTGTTCCAAAACAAGTTTTGCCTCCAGGTCCGCGGATAACATACGGGCAAAAGTGGTCTTCCCCACCCCGAGCACGCCCTCTATGGCTATGTAATGAAAGTCACTCATAAAATTTCTCCTATGCGCTGCGTACTTTCCGCAAAAACACCTTTATTTAACAGTTCTTTTACCGTTAAATTGTTTGCAGGATGCGGGAAATCACCCGCTATTTCGGATAAAGGTTCAAGGACAAATTTTCTTCGCGTTATTTCGGGATGTGGAATTACAAGCCCCGGGCTGTTAATTATTATATTACTATAAAACAATATGTCAATATCTATAATACGCGGCCCCAGGTGCCCGTCTCTTATCCTGCCCATGGAAAGCTCTATCTTTTTTATCGTACTTAAAAGAGCGTCAGGCGCCATGTCAAGTTCCGTTTCTATGCACATGTTGTTGAAATCCGGCTGGTTTTTCATTCCCACAGGCTCTGTTTCATAAAGCCCGGACCGCCTTACCGCCTTTATGCCGTTTTGTTCCATCAGATTTAAGGCAGTCTTTATGTTTTCCGGTTTATTGCCTATGTTAGAACCTAATGAAAGGTAAATTCTTGCCATGATGTTTATAACTTTACCTTTTTAAGCCTGTCCAATGCCTTTGAAATAAGTTCCTCTTCAACCGTAAGGGCTATCCTGAAGTACCTGTCTCCGGAGAGTCCAAAGCCTATGCCCGGGGTTACCACGATATCCGCTTCATCAAGCACTTTTGTGCAAAAATCCATGGACTTAAGATTCCCCGGAACCTTCACCCACAGATAAAGCGTTGCCTGCGGCTCTAAAACCTCGTATCCCATGGCCCTTAATCCTTTTGTGAAAGCCTGTGCGCGGCTTTTATAAAGCGCCCTTATCTGCCCCGCCTCTTCATCGCAGTTCAGGAGCGTCCACGCAGCGGTCTCCTGTATAGCTGTGAAGGTCCCCGAATCCATATTTTCCTTTACAAGCCCGAGCCCGTTTATCAGTTTTTCACCGCCTACGGCGAATCCTACCCTCCAGCCCGTCATGTTGTACGTTTTTGACATGGAGTAGAATTCGATCACATGGTCCTTCGCGCCCTGCATCTGGAGCATGGAGATCGGTGGGGTATTGAAATATATCTCCGAATACGGCGCATCCTGGGCGATTATAAAATCATACTTTTCCGCGTACGACAGCGCCTCTTCATAGAACTCTAATCCAGCCATGGCGGAAGTGGGGTTGTTCGGATAATTAAGCCACATTATTTTTGTCTGCTCGTAGACCTCCGCGGGTATATTTGCCAGGTCCGGAAGAAAATTATTTTTCTGTTCCAGCGGCATGGCAAGCGGCACACCGCCTGCTATAAGCGTCCCCGACGTATAACCAGGGTAGCCCGGGTCGGGTATGAGCACTATATCGCCGGGATTTAAAAATGCGAGCGGAAGGTGCGTGATGCCGTCCTTGGCGCCGATCAGGCACATGGTTTCACTGTCTGTTATTCCCACGTCAAATCTCTTTTTCATCCACTTCATCACTGCCTGCTTAAATACAGCGCTGCCCCGCCCGATCGGGTACTGGTGATTTGACGGCTTGCCCACAGATTCCCTGAAATTGTCTATGATCCTGCTGGGCGTGGGCCTGTCCGGGTCGCCTATGCCGAGGTTCAGTATGTCCCTGCCCGCGGCTATGGCGGCTTTTTTCTTCTTATCAAGCTCGATAAAAATATAGGGCGGCAATGATTTTAACCTGTTATTAATTTCCATAAAGACCTCCGTATCATACTGTTTTATTTTATCTTACAAAATTAGTCAGCCTTCCGATTTCGCCTATCTCAACTTCGACCTTATCGCCGCGGTTCATGGGTCCTATGCCCGCCGGCGTGCCCGTAGATATGATGTCACCCCGGTTTAAGGTCATTATCTTTGAGATAAAACTCACGAGTTTCTTTGTTTTAAAAATGAACTTTGAGGTATTTGAATCCTGCTTTAACTCCCCGTTCAAATACAGCTTTATGTCCTGTCTGTCGGGATTTATGTCCCTGACTATGTACGGTCCAAAAGGCGCGAAAGTATCAAATGATTTGGCCCTGGTCCACTGGCCGTCTGTTTTCTGCAGATCGCGGGCCGTCACGTCATTTAAACAGGTATAACCGAGTATGTGTATGTCAACCTCGTCTTCGGGGATATCTTTAATTGTATTTTTTATGACAATGGCCAGCTCGGCTTCATAATCCACCCGGGATGCCATGTCCGGGTATATGATCTCATCCTTATGCCCGATCACCGCGCTTGGGGGTTTCAGGAATATCACGGGTTCCGCCGGCTTTTCCATTTTCATTTCTTTCGCGTGGTCGGTATAATTTAAACCCACGCAAACGATCTTTGAAGGGTCCGTTGGAGGAAGTATTCTCACGCGCGAGCTTTCAATGACGTTTGGCATGACCTTATACTGCGTATATATATCGCCTTCTATGTCGGTTATGTTCCCTTCGTTATTCATGATGCCCCACTGTGGGACGCTGTCTTCTATGGAGTATCTGACGAATTTAATCATGCAGCTGCAGTACGTCCGCCATGGAGTAAAGCCCTGCCGGTTTGTCCGCCAGGAATTTTGCGGCTTTGAGCGCGCCCATGGCAAGTGTTTCCCTGGAAAACGCAGTGTGGGATATTTCAAGTTTGTCGCCCATGGACCCGAAAATCACTTTATGTTCCCCGACTATGCCGCCGGCCCTTACCGCAAATACCCCGATTTGATCGCGGTCGCGTACATTATTCCTTCCGTCGCGTCCGAAAACCATGTTAGCTTTCGGGTCGAGCCCTTTTTCTTTCAGTATAATTTCAGCTGTAGTAATAGCCGTTCCTGAAGGCGCATCCTTTTTCATCCTGTGATGCTCTTCAATAATGTCTATATCATAGTCGTCCTTTAAGGCGCGTGTGGCTTGCTTTAAGAGCTTCCACATGACATTGACCCCTATGCTGTAATTGGAAGACATGACTATAGGTATACGCTTGGAGGCAAGTTCTATCTCAAAAAGCTCATTGCTGTCAAATCCCGTGGTACCTATAACAACAGGCTTATTTGCTTCAACCAGTTCTTTCAGGTGCGTTAAAGTGGCTGAAGGGGTCGTGAAATCTATAAAAACATCCACGGCTGCGATCCCTTTTTTCAGATCGTCAGTTATGGAAAACCCGCTTATTCCGGCGCCCACAGCGCTGTTGCCTTTGGCCTCCAAAAGCAGGCCGATCTTATATATTTCCGGGTTCTGCGCCGCAACCGAAACCAAAGCGTTCCCCATCCTGCCCGCAGCTCCGGATATTCCTACACGTACCATAAAATAACCTCCGTTTTTAAAGAAAATTACTAATTACAAATTACTAATGACTAATTAAATCAATAGCCTTACTTTGCCTCAATTAGTAATTAGTCATTAGTAATTAGTAATTTAGACCTTCAACCCGTATTCTTTCATCGCTTTCTTGATTTTATCCAGGTTTTCCTTATCCGGTTGGGTCATAGGCAGCCTTATGTCATGCGATATTAGACCGAGCATGGCGCATGCAGCCTTGACCGGGATCGGGTTTGTTTCTATGAACATGGCCCTGATCAGCGGGAACATCCTGTGGTGCATTTCCTGCGCGCCTTTTAAGTCCCCGTTATTGAAAGCAACTATCATTTCTTTTACATCCTTTGGAATAATATTGGCCACCACTGATATGACGCCCTTGCCGCCTATGGATAAAAGCGGCAGAGTCAAAGCGTCATCACCCGAGAGTACGTCAAAATCCGGACCGCACTGCTCTATAACTTCGCTCATCTGCGCCAGATCCCCGCTTGCTTCTTTTACGCCTTTTATATTCGGTACTTCCTTCGCGAGCCTGACCATTGTCGGGGTCGCCACATTCACCGCGGTCCTTCCGATTATGTTATATATGATCACGGGTATTTTTACCGATTGCGCCACTGCCTTAAAATGCTCGTATAGGCCCTTCTGGGTCGGCTTATTGTAGTAAGGGTTGACGACTAAAGCCGCGTCAGCGCCTGATTTTTCCGCTGCCTGTGTGTATTCTATGGCCTCAGCCGTGGAATTTGAACCCGTGCCGGCCATTACTTTCATCCTGCCCTTTACAAATCTCACGGTTAAATCAACCAACTGCTCATTTTCTTCCGGGGTTAAGGTCGGTGACTCGCCCGTGGTTCCCGCCGGGACTATGCCGTCGGTGCCGGCTGCAGCGTGCATCTCTATAAGCTGCTTATATGATTCTTCGTCTATTTTGCCGTCCTTAAAAGGCGTTACTATCGCCACATACAATCCCTGGAACATGTCAGATCCTCCATCGATTCTTTTTTATTGCCTTAATCAGCAATCAATAATTAGAATTTAAAAGCGTCTTCCCCGACAACCCCCGACGCGACCACTCTCGCGTTGCCTTCGAGATGTACATCGGTTATATTTTTATTTTCATCCTTAAAATAAACCTTCAAGAGTCCGCCTCTGGTATTGAAAGATACGGGCGATTTAGCCTTGCCATTCAGGTAAAGGACTATGCCTGCGGCTGTTGCGCCTGTTCCGCAGGCAAAAGTTTCATCTTCGACGCCGCGTTCATAGGTTCTTATGTCAAAAACATCGTCGCCTTTTTTTTCAATAAAATTTACATTGGCCCCTTTGGGCGCAAAACTCGTATGGAACCTTATTTCTTTGCCTATGTGTTTTACCCTGACGTTTGCCAGGTCCTTTACTTCTATCACAAAATGCGGAACGCCTGTATTTATAAAAGAACCTTTAACTTCGCTGCCGCTTAACCGTATCTTGACCTGGTTCCTGTAATCAAAAGGATCTATCATCTTAAGTTTCACATCGCCATTCTTCTTTATCTCGGCTTCATGCGCACCGTCTTTTGCCAGAAAGGACATTTTTGCCTTTGCGCGGCCGTTTATATAGGCAAACCTTGCTATGCACCTGCCGCCATTGCCGCACATCTCCGCTTCTTTTCCGTCATTATTATAGAACTTCATGTAGAAATCATAACCTTTGGCGGCCTTTTCAAGCATTATCAGGCCGTCAGCCCCTATGCTGAATTTCGGGGAGCAAAGCGCTTCTATCTGTTTCGCGGAAAGTTTCACACTGCCGTCATAGTTATCCATCAGGATAAAATCATTACCGTTTCCGCTCATCTTTGTAAATTTCAAACCGTCGTTTTTTGCCATTTTAATTCTCCAATTCTTCTTCCATAAATCTCTTATTTCTCCCTGCTTACCAGGTCCTCATATGTTTCTCTTTCCCTTATCAGGTAATGCCTGCCGCCGTCAACCATGACTTCCGCGGCGCGGGGCCTTGAATTATAGTTTGAAGCCATGGCCATGCCGTAAGCGCCGGCTGAACGCACGCAGAGCAGCTCGCCGTTATCCATCTGTGGAAGGTGCCTGTCCTTGCCGAGAAAATCCGCGCTCTCGCAAATGGGGCCCACTATGTCGCAAACCTCAAGCTTTGATCCATTTTTTATATTGACCGGTATTATCTTGTGATAAGAACTGTACAGCGCGGGCCTGATCAGGTCATTCATGCCTGCGTCAACTATAAGGAAATTTTTCAACCTTCCTTTTTTATTGTAAGTTATCCTTGTGATCAGCGCTCCCGCATTGCCTATAATAAATCTGCCCGGCTCTAAAATAAGCTTCAGGTTAAAACCCGCCAGATGCGGCTTAATGGCCTTTGCGAAAATATCAGCTGTAGCCGGCTTTTCTTCGTTGTAAATAATGCCAAGACCGCCGCCTATATTCAGGTACTCGATACCTACGCCCTGGCACAGCAGTTGGGACACAAACTGCGCCATCTTCCCTACCGCGTTTAAGTATGGTATGGGGGTGGTTATCTGGGAACCTATGTGCATATCAACGCCTTTAATATTGATATGCTTTAACTTCTGTGCGCTTTTATATATTCCCATGGCCAGGTTGATATCTATGCCGAACTTTGATTCCTTTTTTCCGGTATTCACGTAAGCATGGGTCAAAGCGTCGACATCAGGGTTGATCCTGATCGCCACGTCAACTTTGCGCTTCATTGATTTGGCAACATTATTAATGGAATGCAGCTCTTCCTGGCTCTCAATATTGAACATGAGTATGCCTGACTTTATGGCGTATTTTATCTCTTCAGCCGTCTTGCCCACGCCTGCATACACTATCTTTTTCGGGTCCACGCCCGAGCGCAGCGCCCTGTATAATTCACCGCCGGACACTATGTCAAAACCCGAACCTTCCTTTGCCATTTCCTTAAGTATAGCGCCGTTTGAATTAGCCTTGATCGAATAGCATATGAGCGCATCCATGTCGGAAAAGGCGCTCTTTATCTTCCTGAAATGCTCCAGGAACGTCCTTTTGCTGTAGACATAAAGCGGGGTCCCGTATTTGGAAGCAAGCTCGTTAATATCAACGTCTTCGGCAAAAAGCGTCTTCTTTTTATAGTTAAAATAGTCCATGACGTACCTCCAACAATTCAAAACGCGCAGGAAAAGTATAGTATTTAATAATAACATAAAGAATATTTTTAGTCAACAAGCCGAAACAGTTATGTCAATGCAAAATAAGAATGTCCGGTTTTCTGCAAAATAGAAATGTCCGGTTTTTTATTGCTTTTTTAAGTTCAGTTACACTATTGGCGGGAAAGTCCTTATGATAGGTCGTGTCAGACGCATGGCAGTTTTATTTATGGATTGGTCGTCCGGTATTATAATGACAATTTCTGTCGTCAGGCTTTTCCCGCGGCATCACCTTAATACAATAAACTCGCCAATCCTGCTCTTCGCCTGTCTGCCTGTAGAATCTTCAGCCGCTAAAATATAATAATACACCCCGCTGGCAAAGCTGCCAAGTTCCTTCAGGGGCAAGTTCACGGCATAATGCCCTGTTATAGAATCGGCGGGCCATGTTTTATCCTTTAAAAGCCTGAAAGAAACCGTGTAAACCTTTATCCTTACGGATTTTGGCTGCTGCGTTGCATCCAGCCGCACATAAATCGTATTTTCCCCCGGCATTACGGGATTGGGATAAACAAGAACATTATTTATTTTAAACGCGGTATTTTCCCCCGCAGTTTGGGTGCTTGTCGGCGAATATTGCGGTGTTGCGGTAAATGTCGGTGTATCGGTCGGCGTTGGTGATATCGTGTCTGTTATTGTGGCGGTGTGCGTCGCGGTCCCGGTAGAAGTGACGGTAAAAGTCGGCGTGCCTGTCGGAGTGTCCGTGTTTGTATCTGTCGGCGAGTCCGTCGCGCTTGCAGTATAGGTCCATGTCGGCGTTTGTGTGCATGTGAATGTCGGCGTGATAGTCGACGTTGGAGTGTCGGTCGGCGAGTCCGTCACGCTTGAAGTATAGGTACAGGTCGGCGTTTGCGTGTATGTGAATGTCGGCGTGACCGTCGGTGTCATAGTATGTGTCTGCGTTTCTGTGGCAGTTTCTGTACTTGAAGGCGTATACGTTGATGTTCCTGTATTTGTTACGGTGAATGTCATGGTCACAGTAAACGTAAAGGTTCCGGTAAAAGTAAGTGTCGACGTTCTTGTCGGCGTGGCTGTTTTCGTGACTGTGAAAGTTGAAGTTACGGTAAAAGTCGGAGAATTTGTTGCCGTGGGTGTCGCGGTCTTCGTACAAGTAAAAGTGGGAGTGACGGTACGTGTTGCGGTAAATGTCGGGGAGTCCGTAAAAGTCCTTGTTACCGTCGGCGAAACTGAAAATGTAAAGGTAACGGTCACAGTCGGCGTTACTGTCGGAGAGTTAACGCCTATGTAAAAATTCTGCCGGCTCCCGTCGTCGCCGTAATGCATCCCGTTCCCCCCTCCTGACCATCCTTCCACCCTGACCCTCATTCTCGGTGAGTCCACTGTCCCGGGAGGCGTCCAGGTAAAATAATTGTCCCCCTGAACGCTTGTTGCCGCCGCTATCTGCGTCCAGTTCAATCCGCCGTCCTGGGAATAATATATCTTTACAGTATCAATGCTTGTGCCGTACTGTTGCCAGTGTATTACTTGCGGGGTATTATTGAGCCACGCTTCGCCACCGTCAGGCAAAAATAACTCCACATCGGAATCCATGCCCTTGGTCCCGGGGTCGAATGTAATAACGCCTGTCATTGTATTTGCCTCATTCGTGACGCCGTTATAGTATTTGTAATAATAATCATGCCGCATTTCATCCCATGTGTTGTAGACCATGATATACTTGTCGTCATTGTATCCCCATGCAGCCATGGCATGTCCGGTGCCTGAGAAATTGTCACCCCATATGCACGGTTTCCCGCCGTCTATGGAATCCGCAAGGTTCTGCCAGGACCAGTCATTGGCCGCGTTCCCTGCAAAGTACGTACTTGATGAATCAGTATATCCCCTTATGCCCGCCACCGTTGTCAATGCCGTCGCAGCCATGTTGACATATGTGCCGCCAGCCGCATTGGTCTGCATGTGATAGGCCAGCTCATAATGGGTCTTTGCCTTTGGCACGTCCGCATCGTAATAACTCCACGAAAACGTTTCGCCATAGTACCCTTTCAGCGCCAGCATTGCCGTTTTATCCATATAACATTGTATCAACTTTCCATAATCGGTGTTTTTTCCGTAACTCCCGCCGCCCATGCCTCCGTAATTATCCCAGTATCCCATGACCATACACCCCGATGTCGGGACACAACCTGCGTACCACAGGTAAGCGGGCATGCGCGTCATGTCGCCCCCGTTCATGTATGGTACATAATGGTAACCGGCCCGCAATGAAAATACGCATGAAAACATAAAAACGGATATGAGCAGGATTTTATTAATGGACATGACGGGCCCATTCCTTTTCGTAATATTTATCATTTGCCCCTGGCGAAAGTGAACCCGGGTATCTTTCCTTAAGTTCTTTCATATCCTCCATCTTTAAAGACAGGCCGTTAACCAGAATGTCTTTGCCGCCGTAATTAAACTCATAAAACTGATCCATAGGGGTGATATAATAGACTTTCACAATCGCCGCCCCGGACGGGCATTGCGCCGCCATAATATCGAGAACGGTGTAAAAAGGCGGCAGGCCATGGATAAACTCCGGCACCGGCGCCAAGGACCGCCTGCATGACACAACAACAGTTCCGTACTTTCCTGTTCCCCACTTCCTTTTTTTTGCTTCCAGAAATTTCGCGTCGTATTCTTTTCCGTTATGCATGGGTGATTTTATTATTTCCATGTAATCGGCCCTTCCCTGGATTATTTCCGATGTGATCGACGAGTAATCTCCGGGCGCGCCGCCGTCTATCCTGAAAATAAAATAATAAAAAGATTCGACGCCGTCGAGGCTGCAGCAGGGTATTTCCCCGGCCGGAACCGCCTGTCCCCACACTGAAACGGCGGATTCCACGGCTATTTTTCTCATGGTATCCAGGGGCACGGAATCCGGCGCAAGAGTGCCCCGTGAAGGAAACCCGTATTTATATCCTCCCGCGTACAGGTAACATGAGAAGACGGCTATAAAAAATGCAAATATTATAGAAATCTTTTTATTTGTCATTTTTACCTCCTTGTTATTAAGACAGGAATAACGGGTTGAAAGTTCCATTAATATGAGGTTTTTTTTTGAGAATCAGGTTTAGAAATGAATGAAATATTGCTGGTTTTGACCCGTTGGAGGAGCCGTAACAGGCCTTACTTTAATTTTCCGAAAGCTTTTTTGCCAGCTTGACCGCGTCATAAGCGTCCTTGGAATAGCCGTCCGCGCCTATCTCCCTGGCATAGCTCTCGGTCACAACCGCGCCGCCTATCATGAACCTGCAATTTAAACCCTGTTTTTTTGCGAGGCTGATAACGGTCTTCATTTCAATCATGGTTGTCGTCATCAATGCCGAGAGGGCCACTATCCGGGCGCCTGTTTCCCGGACCTTCTCTATGATTGTAAATTCATGGACGTCTTTACCCAGGTCTATGACATCGAAACCGTAATTTTTCAGCATTAACGCGACTATGTTCTTGCCTATGTCGTGAATATCGCCTTTAACAGTGGCGATAAGCACTATTTTCTTTTCGATTTTTACCCCGGGTTCAGCCTTTAATAGCGGTTCTATAATACTGAAAGCTGCCTTCATGGCATCCGCGCTCGCTATCAACTGCGGCAGGAAGTATGTTTTCTTTTCATACAGGTCGCCCACATAACTTATCGCGGGAATCAATTTTTTATCCACAATATCCGAAGGTTTTTCTCCGGCTTTTACCGCCTGTTCTATGAGCGCCCTGATGGATTCAGAATTGCCGTTAACTACCGCGTCGTATATGGTTTCCGGCCCTGCTGTTCCCGGTGTTTTTAACCCCGAACTTTGCGCATGGCCCGAAAACAATTTTACATACATTTCACTTTTTTTATCTTTCATTGTAAGCACATCAGCGGCGGCCTTAATGTTCATCAGGAGGTCCAGCGAGGGGTTTGCTATCGCCATTGTAAGCCCGCGGTCCATTGCCATGGCAAGGAACGCTGAATTGACATAACCGCGCTCGGGAAGTCCGAAAGACACGTTGGACAGACCCACGATTGTATTAAATCCGTCCTTTGACGACCGTGATATGAGCTTTAATGTTTCAGCCGCGGCTTCCTGGTTTGCCGAAACCGTCATAACAAGGCCGTCTATGATTATGTCCTTGTTGGTGAAACCGAACTTTTTTGCGGCAGTAAATACTTTATCAATGATAACCTGTCTTTTTTTCGCGGTTTCAGGCACTCCTTTGCCGCCAAGCGGCAGCAATACAAACATGGCGCCGTATTTTGCGGCGATCGGCAGGAGTTTTTTCATTTTTTCGGGCTCTCCTGATATGGAGTTGATCAGCGCGCGGCCCGGATATATCCTGAGCGCGGCTTCTATCACATCCGGCGACGGTGAATCTATGCAGAGCGGCAGTTCGCTTAATGAACTTAGCATTTCCACGGTCTTAACCATGACATCCTTCTCTGTAATGCCCGGCATCCCGACATTTACATCAAGTATCCGGGCGCCTTGCTGCGCCTGCTCAAAAGCAAATTTTCTTACTTCTTCTGTTTTACCGGCTTTAAGTTCTTCCTGAAGCTGTTTCTTGCCCGTGGGATTTATCCGCTCTCCTACCACAACCACGGGAATATCCTGCGACATAAACACTGTTTTTCTTGCCGATGTTACGGCGCTATAACTGATCTTTGTATCTTTCGGTGTTTTGGCGGTTTTTAACTGCGCGGTTATGCCGGAAATACATTCAGGCGATGTGCCGCAGCAACCGCCAAGAAGATTAACCCCGGCTTTTACAAACGGTTTTGTATACGATGAGAACGTCTTTGCGTCCATGTCAAAAATAGTCTTTCCGTCCACGAGCCTTGGTAGTCCCGCGTTTGGTTTTGCCATCAGGGGCACTTTTGCGTAAGGTTTCATCATTTCTATTACCTTGACCATCTCGGCCGGTCCCGTGGAGCAGTTTACCCCAACAACATCGGCTCCAAGCGATTGCAGCGTAATTAGAGCCGTAACCGGGTCAGTACCTGTAAGCGTCCTCATGTCCTTGTCAAAAGTCATGGAAACGATCACGGGTTTATCCGAAAGTTCCTTACACGCGAGCAGGGCCGCGCGCGCTTCCTGTATGTCTATCATGGTTTCTATGACAAACAGGTCGACCCCGCCTTTTAACAGCCCCTTTGCCTGTTCTTTAAAATGATTGACGCAGGTTTCAAAAGGCATATCCCCAAACGGTTTGGGAAAGTGCCCCGTAGGCCCTATGTCGCCCGCCACAAGGCCGTTTTTACCCAATGCTTTCCTGGAAATTTTAGCTAGTCCTTCGTTTAACTTCAGCACGTCTTTACCAAGCCCGAATTCATCAAGTTTCGGCCTGGTAGCGCCGAGCGTAAATGTATAAAGTATCTGTGTGCCTGCTTTGACGTATTCTTTCTGCAGGTCAATCAGATGTTTGGGGTTATCAAGCGCCCATTTTTCCGGGCATACGCCATTAGGCATGCCGCGGCGCTGCATGGCCACCCCGGTAGACCCGTCAAGGACAACAACTCCCTTTTTTATCAGGTCCAGGAATCTCTTTTTTGCATTTACCTTTTTTGCCATTACGAACAGCCCCTTTACAGGTATTTATTATTTTTATACAAGTAAATAATGATTTTTATCAATGTATCACAGAAAAAACTGATTTACAAATGGTTTTATAATTACTAATTAGTCATTGGTAATTGGTAATTAGTAATCGCTTTCAAGACACTCCCGCCACGGCAATCACGCTTTTCTCCGGCGTCAGCAGGAACCTGTCTGAAATACTTATCCCGATCTTCGACAGATTGAGCGTGTCATATATTACCTTCTGACACTCGATTTTCAGGTCCCCGTATCCCGGCGAGAAACGCCTGGTTATTATCCTTCCTTTTTTGGCCAGCTGGGCTGCAAGAAATTCCTGCATCCAGTCAAGCCCCGTGTCAGCGGTTTCCGAACCAACCGCGTCCAGTATAACACCGAGTGAATTGTTGCCCGCCTTCATTTCAAGGTCCCTGCGTTCAACTATGCCCGCGCCGGCCGTAGAAGCCATGAGTAGGACATCGCTGCTTGTCTTGAAAAGTTCCGTTACCTGGATGCTTTCTATGATAACTCCGTTTTCCAGCCTGACACTATTGCCGCTTTTTGATGTTATCTTTAGGAACAGGTAAGCGCCTTTTAAATCGCATAATATATCACCCAGGTTTATAGCGTCATTGATCTTTTTCTGCTGTTGTTCCGGCAGGACTGTTTTGCCCTTTTTATATCCCATACGGTACAGGACATTATCCACAGGCGCTTTGGCGTTTATACGTTCCAGATAAACCGTTTTTTCAGGCATTGCCTTCTCCTTGGGTTTTAAGGATTTTAACATATAAAAGAGTTGTTTCAAACATTGATATCGGTGGTTTTATTGAAAAAATCCAGCGCTATCCTTGCGAAATCATAATTTCTCGTCAGCATGGTCATGTGTCCGCCTTTATCAAATAAATGCGACTCAAATCTATTGCTTTTCTTTTTTAAACCGTCTACTATGCCTTCCATGCCCGGCACGGCTTCATCTGTCCTGCTTCCTGTCAGCAATACGGGCATTTTAATTTCCTCCAGGTCCTTGTGATATAATTTTTGCCCTGTTTTTGCGGCGTTTAGGAGCATTTGAGTGTCCATGTCCACTACTTTTTCCCACTTAAAACCGTGAAGCATGAACCATGCAAATCCCATTTCGCCGTTTTTCTCCGCGAGCCTTGCCTGCTTTATACTGCCCGCCATTTCAACCGGGATTTTTTCTCCTATGAAACTGTCGCAGATGAGTTTTATTACAAGCCCGGGCCTTTCCAGGGCCAGGTTCAAACCGACTAAAGCGCCTCCGCTTGTGCCTATGACATACGCGCGGTCAACCCCGAGCCTTTCAAACAGGGCCGCCGCGACTTTTGAATTCTCGAACCAGAAATCCTGCGGCAGAGTTTCAGCCTTTTCCGATTTGCCGTGACCCGGATAATCAAAAGTAAATACCTTAAAACGTTTCCCATAAAATCTTTTTATTTCTTTTTTAAACATGGCAGATGCCGTGGAATTGCCGTGAAGAAGCAGAAGATAGGGCCCCTTCTTCCCATAGGTGTTGAAATACACTTTCTTTTCATTGTACTTAAAAAAAGGCATTTATGTCTCCTTAAAAATAAACGGTCATTTGTTTATGTTTTATTGTATAACGAAAAACGGGATTTGTAAATTTATTTAGACACTACCGTAAAGACATCCTCCGGCGTGGGTAATTTTTACATATGAATCAGGCGCATGTGTACCTGGGCAAATAAGCAAACAGGCCGGCGGCTGTTTCTGGCCGCCGGCCTGTTTTTAATGGGATTATATGGATTAAAACATCATGAATTCAAATTTAAAAGCCGGATCGCAGCCTGTGCTTCCGCCGCGTTTTTATAGATCCATTTTAAGTATTGTGTGCCTTGTCCATTAATAACCAGCCTGTATTTCTGCCATCCATTATCCTTATATTGTATGGCCTGGATCCTCCCGTTTAAAGTAAAAATCATTACACCTGCGTCAGAACCCCTCCACCAGAATTCAAGCTCCGTGGGCCCTTCCACAACCACCGGTATGTTCCCAAAAACAGCGCAGCTGACCGCGTCTATGCCGTCGGGCATGGGACTGTCATTTTTAAGAATAGGTTTATTTTCCGCAGGATCTTCGTTCTCGGAAACTGGCTGATATCCCATAGAACTGTCATATTGCCCGATACTTGCCATCTGTACCGGCTCTTCGGCGCGCAGGACTGCCGCAGACAAAAACATTAAAAACGCGGCTGAGACCAATACTGCCGCCGTTAATATACTGCCGTTTGTTCCCTTAATTGCCGGTCTTTCATCCGCTTGCATCATTTTTATCCACCGCCGTTATTTGATTTGTTAGGTGAATAATAGCAATTAGCATGCCATGACGAAAACCTTTAAAACAATAGTATTTGTTGCGGATAGAAAAGGGTTTATTATCATTTATGATAACAGGTATGAGAATTAAGAAATGTTGTGCTTTTTTATTTTCCTGTAAAGGTTGGCAACACTTATATGCAAGGATTCCGCAGTTCTTATCCTGTCATTACCGCATTTAATCATCACTGATCTTATAAACTCTTTTTCCATAAACCCCATATAATCATCCAGACTCATATTTTCCTCGCTTCCGGAAATCGGCGCTAAACAGACGTTATTTATCGAAGTTTCTCTGTCCTGTATATACTGCGGCAGGTCCTCGGGGGTAATGACAATCCTGTTTTCCGACAACACTACAGCCCTCTCAATGACATTTAAAAGTTCCCTCACGTTCCCGGGCCAATCATAGGCGCATAACGCGTCCAACGCATGCTGGTTTATTTGCTTGAAACATGCCGCCTCAGGCAGTACCCTGCTATGTTTTAAAAAATAATCGCAAAGCATCGGTACATCATCAATGCGGTCTTTCAATAAAGGGAGTTTTATCATTATGGCGGAAAGCCTGTAGAAAAGATCCTTCCTGAATCTTCCGGCGCGCATCTCTTCTTTAACGTTCTTGTTCGTCGCCGCCACGATCCTTACATTCACTTTTATTTCCTTGTCCCCGCCGATACGCATGAACTTCCCGGTTTCAAGAGCTCGAAGAAGCTTTGCCTGGGCAGATGGGTCTATTTCGCCTATCTCATCTATGAAAAGCGTGCCTTTATCCGCCACTTCAAAGAGCCCCCTTTTTTCCCCATAGGCACCGGTGTAAGCGCCCTTTTCATGACCGAAGAACTCGTTTTCCAGCAGTTCCTTGGGGATTGCGCCGCAGTTAACCGGTATGAAAGGCTCTTCAGCGCGGGCGCTGGCTTTATGTATGCCGTAGGCCACAAGTTCCTTGCCTGTTCCGCTTTCCCCCTCTATGAGCACGGATATGTCGGATGGGGCTACTTTGCTTATAAAATTTATTATAAATTTTATTTTATCATTATTGCCTATAATGCCGAAATCAGCCATAGAAGGAACAATTACGCAGTTGTGAATTTCCTTAATGTGTTTTTCCATGATACTTTTAAAATGCGTTATACCGCATTGCGGCATAACGCATTCATCTGCGCCGGATTTAAGTATACGGTTTATGAGGTCCCCGTCCGTAGATTCAGGCAGGATAAAGATGATGGAGGTATCGGGAATACGGTGCTTTATATCAAGAAATGCATCGACAGCCTCTTCGTTTTTCCCAATATCAGCTTCAACAATAATGATATCACCGGGAATGATGCGCTTCTCATCCATGGGCCATTGAACCTTTTCAACCTTAATGTCGGTATTTAAGTGCATAAAATACACACCCAAAAAATCAAACTTTGCTGCCACATCCCCTACTTGCAGTATCCTCATTTTACCCGCCTTATTGCCTAATAACAGCTAAAAATTATAATAGCATACTATCGCGGATAGGCAGATAAGCTGGAATTTTAAGGCTGTATTGAAGCGTACCCTTCTGCCGAGGCTTTATAAACCCACTTCAAGTGCTGCGCACCCTTTTTATTAATAGTTAATTTGTATTTTATCCATCCATTGTCCTTATACTGTACCGCCTGAATACTGCCGTTTAAAACAAAAAGCATTGTTCCCGCGTTAGAACCCCTCCACCAGAACTCAATCACTGTGGGGCCATCCACAACTACCGGTATGTTCCCAAAAATAGCGCAACTGGAAGCGTCTATACCGGCGGGCATGGAACTGAAATTCTCAGCAGGAGGCGTGTTTCCGGTTGAATCATTATTTTCCGTGGCAGCCGTATACCGCATCGAACCGTCATATTGCCCGACGTTTGCCAGCTGTACCGGTTCTTCGGCGCGCAGGAGTACCGTAGGTAAAAAGTCCGTAAGAACTGCCGCGGACAATACCATAATTAATAATATACTGTTTCCGGTCTTTTTCATTTTCACATTTTTATTCGTTTGCATTACATATATCCGTCAGGGATTATTTTTCAATTTCATCGCCAAAACGCGGAAAAATTGTGTTTTTCCGGCCGTTTGCTGATTGATGTTCCATTTTTTTTGCATCGGCGCTTTTCTCCGGATAATCCGCTTTAAACCGGGACGCGCCGCAGTCAGTTGATAATTTTGCCCTATTATGCTTATGAGTATACCCGGACACGACCTGCTGATAAAGAACGATATTCGTCTTTATTCGGACTTTTTTCACCTGCGGTTAACCCTTTCGGATTGCTTTTTGGCCGATGAGTTTTTGATCACCATGGATTTTACGGCATAAAAAAAACCCGCTTTTGCGGGTTTTTTTACTTATATTATCTGTTTTCCGGTTATTTAAGTATTTTTTGAATATCCTTTGCTCTTCACTATGCGTTTCCCCGCGGCCTTTGCTATTGCCGTTGTGCAGCCGGCGCACTTGCCGTATTCTTCCGAAATACAAATCTTATTATCATAAAGTTTATAACTTTCCCTGTACTTTGAAGGCGTGAAATTCGGCATTATCACATTTGCGCCGATTTTCAGCGCCTGCTGGCGCCCGTCAGGCGCTATTGTTCCCATGGCGGTTGTTGCAGGCAGGTTGGATTTTGGCAATATGAGCCTTATCAAAGCAAGTGTCTTTAGCGTCGGAAATATATCCGTGTTTTTATGGTTTCTTAGGGGCGTATCCTGGTGGGCAAGAAACGGGCCTATGCCCACCATGGCAGGGTTGAGCTTAATAAAATATAACAGGTCATCTGCAATGGCTCCTACAGACTGGCCGGGCAGGCCCACCATAATGCCCGTACCAACCTCATACCCGAGTTTTTTAAGCGTGATTAGGCATTTTTTTCTGTATTCCAGGTCATCATCGGGGTGAAGTCGCCTGAACAGATCATGGTCAGTGGTCTCTATGCGCAACAGATACCTGTCGGCGCCCGCCTTTATAAATTCCCTGTAAACCGCAGGTTCCCTCTCTCCTATTGAAAGTGTTATTGCCATGTTTAAATCTTCATGGATCCTTTTAACCGCCTCGAGCACAACCTTATCATATCCCGGGTCCTCGCCTGACTGCAGCACAGCCGTAAGCGAACCGCATTTTTTCATGTAAGAGGCGGCTTCCAAAATTTCCTCAAGCGTCATCCTGTAACGCCCGACTTTCCTGTTTGCTTTATTAATACCGCAGTATAGGCAGCTCTTACGGCAATAATTTGAAAATTCTATGATGCCGCGTATATAAACTTTATCGCCGAAGTGGCGCCTGCATACAAGCGCGGATTCGTCAAAAACAGGCTTAAACTCCTCCCGTGTAGGTATGGAAAGAAGAAAAGTCAAGCCGTCTTTTGTTATATTGCCGTCTTTGATACCTTTCAGTGTTTTTTCAATTCCAGTCATTTTTATTTCTCCGTTTTCTCCCGGCATACCCGGCAGCGCCTTCAAATCCGCAATCCAAAAATCCACATTCCACGATCAAAATATCCCCTGCGTTTCCGGAAACGGCGCAATCACCCGTTTTAAAACGCCCTGAACATACGAGATTGCAACCCCGTAATTGGTTATTGGAATACCCAAGGTCCTGCAATCCGATATCCTTGCCATCATTTCCTGTTTGTTTATCATACAGCCGCCGCAGGCTATTGCAAGTTTATACTGATTAACGTCACGGCTTAAATACGGTCCTGCATTGACCTCAAACTCTATATTTTTCCCTGTATACTGCCTTATCCAACGTGGTATTTTTACCCTTCCTATATCGTCTGCCTGGCTGTGATGAGAACAGGCCTCAAGCATTAAAACCTTATCTCCGTCCTGAAGCCGGTCTATGGCTTTAACACCCCTGACAAATTCAGCCAAATCACCCTTAAGTCTTGAAAAAAGTATTGAAAATGTGGATAACTTTATGTCAACAGGAACATCACCTGCAGTCTTAAGAACTACCTGCGAATCGCATATGACAAGACCCGGTTTTGTGGATAAGTTTTGAAGCGCAAACTGAAGTTCCCTGTCCTTCACTACCATGGGCACAGCATCATTATCAAGGCAGTCCCTTATGACCTGTACCTGTGGTAAGATCAGCCGTCCTTTCGGAGCCCCAAGGTCGATTGGGACAACCAAGACAACAAAATCACCCGGGCTAATCAGGTCCCCTATTATTGATTTGTTTTCAACTGAAATTTTTGACCCTATTTTTATCAATATTTCCCTTGCTTCGTCAATGTTTTTTCCTAATGTACAGCTTAAAGAAAAAAATATAACCCCCCTTTCTTTTAAGGCATTTTCTTTTTGTTCATCCTTTGCTTCAACATCAATTTTATTGAAGAATACCACGACTTCTTTAACCTTGGATTTGAGTTCTTTTATGAGGTCATCATCATACGAATTATAGCCGAGATAAGTGGTAATTATAACCGCGAGATTGATGTGCCGGATTATCTCCCTTGTCTTTGCCACCCTCTTGTCCCCAAGCTCGCCTTCATCATCTATGCCAGCAGTATCATAGATGTAAACCGGCCCTAAACCAGCCACTTCCATAGCCTTACCAACCGGGTCGGTTGTAGTGCCTGGAGACTTATCCACAATGGCCAAATCCTGCCCTGTCAGAGCATTAATAAATGAGGATTTTCCGGCATTTCGCCTGCCGAAAATACCTATATGAAGCCTGTTAGCTATTGGGGTCTCATTCATGGCATTACACCTCTCCATAGAGTATTAAAGACAAGAGATTGGTAACTGGAGGACAAATTAAGCCTCAAACAATATTATTCCTTCTTAAAACCCAGCATCATCATCCTGTCGGATCTCACCAACTCATCATACTTTTGAGCAGTTAAAATTCCGTCTTCGGCCAATATGTCCCTTACCGGCCTGTTGGTTTTTTTATGTTTCTCATAGGCCAAAGCCGCCCTGTCATGGCCTATGTATTGACTTAAATAAGTCATAATGGCGATTGAATTGGCCAGGTTTTTTGTTATTTTCGACTCATTAAGTTTGATTCCCCTGACAACCTTCATATCCAGCGCCAGCGCCGCCTCTTTGATAAGCCTTAAGTTTTTAAGTATAAGATGCGCGACAAGCGGATAAAACTGGTTCAGTTCCATATTTCCCATGGCAGATGCCATGGATAATGTCAGGTCATTTGCCATGACCTGCAGGCATGACTGTGTGACGTATTCAGGGATAACAGGGTTTACTTTACCGGGCATTATGGTTGACCCTTCCTGCATGGCCGGCAGTATAAATTCGCCAATACCGCCTTCAGGGCCGGATGAGAGAATCCGGAAATCCTCGGAAATTTTCATAAGATTAACGGCCGCCGCTTTTATGATGCCTGAAACTTCCACAATAGAGTCGAGGTTCTGCGTGGCGTCAATCAGGTTTTCAGCCCTGGAAATATTCAGGCCCGTGAGTTCCTTTAGTTTTTCCGCAGCTAAAAATATGTATTCTTTTGGCGCGTTAAAACCCGTGCCTATGGCAGTGCCGCCAAGATTGACCGTCTTGATCCTTTCCCTGCACTTGAAGACCCGCCATCTGTCGCGGCCTATGGCCTCGGCATAAGCCGAGAACTGCATGCCCACTGTCAGGGGAAGCGCGTCCTGCATTTCCGTGCGTCCGAGTTTCACTATGTTTGAAAATTCCTTTTCTTTTGCCTGAAGGCTTTCCTGCATTGACATAAATACAGCTTCAAGGTCATTTAAGTAAAATAACACCGCTGTCCTTAAAGCCGTGGGAAAAGTGTCGTTTGTTGACTGGTGCATGTTTACATCGTCCAGCGGGCTTAAAAAAGAATATTCCCCTTTGTCCATGCCTGCCATGGAAAGGGCGCGGTTTGCTATCACTTCATTTATATTCATGTTCACAGACGTTCCTGCGCCGCCGGATAACGGATTAACGACTATATCGCCGTATGTTTCATGTTCCAGCATATCGTCTATCGCCGACAAGATCGCGTCTGCTTTGTCTGCGTCAAGCGATTTGATCTCTTTGTTTGCAAGCACGCATGCTTTTTTGACAAGAAAATATGACTTTATGAAGTACCTGTCAATTTCTTCGCCTTTGCCGAAGTTCTCAAGTGCGCGAACAGTGTTTATGCCGTAATAACAGTCATCGGGGATGTCTTTTGTCCCGAGAAAATCCTTTTCCTGCCTCATGCGCCCATCTCCAATATTATTGGTTTAAAAATACAGGTCCCTCTCGCCTTTTCTTATCCTTGCCAGGTAATCTTCAACCTGCTTATGCATAGCGGGCGTTGCATTACCCCTGACAAATTCAACATATTTATTGAGAAGTTTTTCGCCTTTAACTTTGACTGCTGGCGACGCGTAATCAAGCAGATATTCCTCAAATGTCAGGACCGCGTTCGGTATGCAAAGTTTTTTCATCTTGCCGGTCTTGGCAAGCGCCATAAAATCGCACCCCACCCTGCCGCACCTGTAATCAGCCGTACAAAACGAAGGTATATATCCGTCGTCAACGAGTTCCGATATATACTCGTCAAGTGAACGCTTGTCGCCTATCTCAAACTGCTGCTTTTCCATGACTTTATTGACCTGGTCCTGCCCGTTCGTGTAGCCGCCTATGGCAATATTTGTACCCGCGTCTGTCTGTGACACACCGAGCTGTATGAGTTCGCGCCTGAATTCGGGTGTCTCACGGGCGGTCAATATCATGCCTGTATATGGGACGGAAAGCCTAAGCACAGTAACGATCCTGCGCATGTCGTCATCCGTGACCTTATACTTGTTGTTATTGTAAAAGGGCGTGTTAATAGCCGGTTCAAAACGCGGAAATGATATTGTATGCGTGCCTACGCCGAATTCCCTGTCCATGTCGGCTGCGTGGTACATCAAGCCAAGCACTTCAAATCTCCAGTCGTATATGCCGAACAGCGCGCCTATGGCAACATCTGAAATACCTGCTTCCTGAGCGCGGTGCAGCGCAAATAGACGCCACTTATATATGGATTTTATGTGGTCCTTGCCGTGAAGCTGTTTGTACCGTTCCTTATTGTAAGTTTCCTGAAAAACCTGGTATGTCCCTATCTGCGCCTGTTTGATCATTTTATACTCATCGACAAACTGAGGCGCCGCATTTATATTTACGCGCCTTATCTCATCATTGCCGTTCTTTACGGCATATATGGTTTTCATGGACCCCGCTATATAATTGGCGTCCGAGTTCGGCCCTTCACCGAACACCGTAAGTACCCTTTTATGCCCCACGCTTGTAAAAGCCTTTACTTCCTCTTTTATCTCATCATAAGACATTACCTTATCCTTCATAGCGTCGTTGCTTTCCCTGAACCCGCAGTATACGCAGTCATTGACGCATTCGTTTGACAGGTACATCGGCGCAAACAAGACGATCCTGTTACCATACACTTCGTTTTTGACGTATCTTGCCGCTTCATAAAGCCCTTCCCATACATCCTTATCATCTATATTTATCAAGTAAGCCGCGTCTTCGGGTGATAATCCCTTTATGGTCTTGGACCTTGCTATCAATTCAGCGATCCTGGGCTTGTCAACGGTTGATCTTTTATTTATCAGGGATGTTATATATGTGTCATCTATAAAATCCTTCCTGTTTTCCGTTTCCAGGTACTTATTGATCTTGGCGATACGTTCCTGTTTCCATGTCAGTTCTTTCAGGGTATTCATGTTTATCACATCCTTTGTATGATTAAAACTTTATATTATGGGCATTTTAACCCATTTGTTCATTGTTTTCAAACTAATTCAGTCCTGTCTGGACTTTTCCGACAGTCTCTAAATGGTGATGGCGGAAACCCCCTAAAAGCCATCGTTGTTGGCCGAATAATCCTGTCAACACACTTTGTGTGTTGCCGGACTTCGTATTCGGCCACTACATATATCTGCCTGCACTTGTAGGGGCAGCATATCATGCTGCCCGCCCCTTGCGGGCTTTTTCGGCGGTCTCTAAATACAGGTTTAATCGTTACTTATAATACAATGGCCTTGCTTTATAATGGTTATGCAGCAGTTTATGGGCCTTTGGAGACAACGGTTTATCAAGGAAATCCCTGTAAAGCTGCTGCACATCCGGATTTTCATGCGACCGCCTTAACTTGGACTTCTTGTCATCGGTGTATATTCCTTCCGTTCTCTTCCTTCTTATCGCGTTTGTGACCTGGTACGGCTGGCCCCCGCCCGCTATGCATCCGCCTTCGCATGCCATGACCTCGATGAAATCATAAGGCATGGGCGTCCCGGCTTTTTTTGCGGCACGGAGTTCATCCATGACGGCGCGGACATTGCCTGTGCCATGCGCCACTGCCACGCGTATTTTTTTCCCGTTTATGTCTATTTCCCCGCTCTTTACGCCTTTTAACCCCCTTACTGCGTCAACATCAATTTTATCAAGATTTCTGCCTGTCAAAAAGAAATACGCGGTCCTGATAGCGGCTTCCATGACCCCGCCTGTCACGCCGAATATCGTACCGGCTCCTGTATATGTGCCGAGTGCGCTATCCGCTTCTTCGTCTTCCAGTTCCAAAAGCTGTATGCCGCTTGATTTTATCATCCTTACAAGCTCCCTTGTGGTGATGGAAACGTCCACATCCTGATACCCGGATGAACTCATGTCTTCTGTCCTTGAGACCTCGTATTTCTTGGCCGTGCAGGGCATGACAGATACCACGAACATGGTTGCCGGATCTATTTTCATTTTTTGCGCATAATATGTCTTTGCCATGGCGCCTACCATTTCATGAGGTGATTTTGCCGAGGAAAAATGCTCAATTAAGTCTGGATAATATTTTTCAAGGAAGTCAACCCAGGCCGGACAGCAGCTTGTGATCATGGGCATGGCGCCTTTTCCCGTATTTATCCTGCTTATTAATTCGGAACTTTCTTCCATAATCGTCAAATCAGCGCCAAAATTTGTGTCAAATACGGCTTTAAACCCCAGCCTCCTGAATAACGCATAAAGTTTCTTTGTCAATATGGTGCCTGAAGGCAGGCCAAAGGCTTCGCCTATGGCCACCCTGACCGCCGGCGCTACCTGTACTATTGGGAATATTTCAGGTTTCCCAAGCGCATCCCAGACTTTAGGTATCTCGCTGAATTCAACCAGCGCGCCAACCGGGCAATGCGCAGAACACTGTCCGCATTTTATGCACGGGCTGTCAGCCAGGGATATATCCCCGGCCGGCGCTATACGGGACTCAAACCCGCGGTTTACAAATTCAAGCGCGTAAACTTTCTGTATGTTCTGGCAGACTTCAACGCACCGCCCGCAATGTATGCATTTTACGGGTTCAAGCACTATCGCCTTTGTGGATGCGTCCTTTGGCGCCTGTTGAAGCATTTCCTTATACGGCCTGGACCTTATCCCGAATTCCTCCGATAATGTCTGCAGTTCGCAATCGCCGTTCCTTAAGCAGGTGAGGCATAAAAAAGGATGCGTTGACAGGATAAGGTCAAGCACACTTTTCCTGACCTGGTATAATTCTCCGTCATGTGTCGTAATATCCATGCCCGGTTCGACGTAAGTGCAGCACGCGCGAAGGAGTTTTCTGTTCCCCTTTATCTTTACAACACATATTCCGCAGGATGCGGTCGCGGGAAGGTCGTCGTGCTTGCAAAGCGTGGGTATCTTCACATGCGCGAGCCTTGCCGCTTCAAGTATGGTCATACCCTGGTCCACATTAAAATCCTTCCCGTTTATCTTTATATCCACCATTTTTCCGGTCACTTTTTCCATGTACATGATCGTTATCCTCTCTTGACTGCGGAAAACTTGCAGACATTGTAGCATTCGCCGCATTTTATGCAGGCTTTTTGGTCTATTAGATACGGTTTTCTCTTCTCTCCGGTTATGCATTTTACGGGGCACCTGACGGCGCATAGTCCACAGCCGATGCATTTATCCGTGATTATGACATACTCGACAAGATCCCGGCATTTGCCGGTTAAGCACTTCTTGTCCTCTATGTGCATCACGTATTCGTCTTCAAAATACTGCAGCGCCGAAATTACGGGGTTTGGCGTGGTCTGTCCGAGCGCGCAAAGCGAGGCTTTCTGCATGGCAAGCGATATCGACCTGATCTTTTCAATATCCTCTTTTTCGCCGCTGCCTTTTGTTATTTTCTCAAGCAGTTGCAGTATCTGCTTTCCGCCGATCCTGCAAGGCGAACATTTACCGCATGACTCGTCAACCGAGAACTGGAGGTAGAATTTATTGACATCCACCATGCAGTCATCCTCGTCCATTACTATCATGCCGCCGGACCCCATGATCGAACCTATGGACTGCAAAGATTCATAGTCGATCGGCATGTCAAGATATTTTTCCGGGATCACGCCGCCTGACGGCCCGCCGGTCTGGACTGCCTTAAATTTTTTGTTGTGCTGTATTCCTCCGCATATATCAAATACAATTTCCCTGATAGTCGTGCCCATGGGAACTTCAACAAGTCCGGGGTTTGTGACTTTCCCTGTTACGGCAAATACTTTTGTCCCTTTTGATTTTTCGGTCCCTATGGAAGAGAACCAGGCCCCGCCTTTTTCAATGATCACAGGCACGTTTGCCCATGTTTCCACATTGTTGATAAAAGTAGGCTTGCCCCATAACCCCGATACGGACGGGAATGGCGGCCTGGGCCTGGGATTTCCCCTTTTGCCTTCAATGGAAGCGATAAGCGCGGTTTCCTCCCCGCACACAAAAGCGCCTGCTCCCCAACGCAGTTCTATCTCAAAAGAAAAATCCGAACCAAGAATATTCCGCCCGAGAAGCCCTTTTTCCTTTGCCGCAGCTATGGCTTTTTCAAGCCTTTCAATAGCCAGTGGATATTCCGCCCTTATGTATATGTATCCCTGGTCGGCGCCTATTGTGTAACCGCCGATCATCATGCCTTCAATTACCGAGTGCGGATCGCCTTCAAGAACGCTCCTGTCCATGTAGGCGCCAGGATCGCCTTCATCGGCATTGCATATAACATATTTCTGCGGGCCAGGTTCCTTTTTTGTAAGCTCCCACTTCAACCCGGCCGGAAAACCGGCCCCTCCCCTGCCGCGGACACCGGACGCTTTCATTTCGGTTATTATCTTATCCGGGTTCAGGTCAAATATAGCCTTTTCAAGGGCTTTATAACCGCCCCTCATGATGTATTCATCGATCGATTCCGGGTCCATGTATCCTATGTTCCTTAAAACTATCTTAAACTGCTTGCTGGTGGTGTCTTTTTCCGGGATCGGCAGATGCTTGTTGTCATAAGACAAAATGAACTTATCAAGCCTTTTCCACTTTAAGTGTGCGTCTATTATGGCTTCAACGTCCTCCGGTTTAAACCTGGTATATATCACATTTTCAGGCATTATCCTCACTATGGGCCCGTCCGTCGTAAAACCTATGAAAGGGCTCCTTATCACCTCAAAACGTTCCGTGAGGCTTTTTTCATTTATGATCTTCACGAGAGTGTTGTATATGGGCCTTTCCTTTTGGGTTTCAGGCTCCCATACGAATATATATTGTTTATTCACCGTAGACCTCCTAGTCTTTGAATATATTCATGCCGGTATCTTTCGACGGCATGAATATAACATAGTTGTTCAGTATGTTCTTTTTTATCACGTGTTCGCTTACTATGGAATGCGCGGCTTTTTCGTCCACATTACCGTACAGTATTTCCGGCATGCCTTCGAGTTTTACCACAAGGTTCGGCTCGCAAAAACACATGCCCAAACAGCCTGTCTTTTTTAATTTAATATTCTCAAGCCCTTTATTTTTAAGTTCCTCTTCAAATATCCTGTAGACAGTGTCACCGCCTGCCGCGATCCCGCAGGTTCCCATGGATATCATTATCTCGCCTTTGTGACCGGGCTTGTAAGCTTTCCTGAATTTTTCAAGGTCTCCCTTTTTCATTTTAGGCATTTACCCCCACCTCCCCGGCTTTGCTGTATTCGCCGAGTATCTTCGGAAGTTCGGTTTTTTGCAGGTTGCCGAATGTCCTGCCGTTGATGACCATGACAGGCGCCAGCCCGCAGCAGCCGACACACCTTACGATCTCAAGTGAAAACAATCCGTCATCGCTTGTATTATTCACTCCGACGCCGAGGATATTCTCTATTTCCTGTATAATGTCGTTACCGCCCTTTAAGTAACACGCCGTGCCCATACACACGGATATCATGTTCTTACCCGGCTGCTTTAACTTAAAAAGATGATAAAAAGTAATTATGCCGTATATCTTTGCAAGCGGTATGTCAAGCTGCACAGAGACTTCCATGGCAATCTTTCTCGGGACATACCCGTAAATCTCCTGTATTTTGTGCAGGATCATTATTTCCTTACCCGGCTTGTCTTTCCATTTGTCCATAAAGTCAAGCAGGCCCTGGTCCAACTTTACAGTTTCCTTTTCCAGCATCATTTGCTTTATACCTCCACGGTTTGTATGTGAAATATTTCACTTGCTTTGGTAAGAAAAACAGAGAGCAAGTTAAACGCTCTCCCTTTGAGGCTCACCTGTTTATGTTCACAAATTAAATATACACTTTTACTCTATATTTGTCAATACATATTATCAGTAATTTTACATCATACAAATATGGTTAAAAATAAGCAAAATTTTATAAATGCTACCAAATTAGTTTCCGCTGAAAAATACATTGTGAAATAAAGTCTTTGAATATGACTGAAAAACGTAAATAGTCGGTATTTATTGAGCTTTTTACGCAAAACAATTCCGATTGTGTGTTGCCGGACTTCGTATTCGGCCCCTACAAATATCTGTCTGCATTTGTAGGGGCAGCATATCATGCTGCCCGCCCTTTGCGGGCATGTCCGACAGCACCACAACGACAATAAGCCGGGCCTTAAAGGCCCCGGCTTATTGTTTAACAAATGTGGCTTGTACTCAAAACTATTTAAACGAAGATACCCCGTTTTGTGTATTCCGTATGCAGCAGCTCATGGGACAGGTGCCCAAGCGGTTCTTTTAAAAAATCCTTGTACAAGGCCGCGACTTCAGGATTCTCGTGTGACTTACGCAGTCCCTTTTTCCTGTCTTCCGAATATATCGAATCCGCCCTTTTCTGCCTTATGGCCCAAGTGGTGGGTATTGGCTGTCCGCCTCCGCCCAGGCAGCCGCCCGGGCAGGTCATTACTTCAATAAAGTGATAAGGCGACTCCCCTTTCTCTATCTGCTCCATAAGCGTGCGGGCATTTTTCAGCGTGTGGGCCACAGCGACTTTAACCTTGGTTCCGTTTAAATCCAGCTCTGCTTCCTTTATCCCTTCAAAACCCCTGACCACTTTCAGGTCCAGACTGGGAAGCGGCTTGCCCACCACAACTTCATACGCGGTCCTGACAGCGGCTTCCATGACGCCGCCTGTCGCCCCGAATAAAACCGCGGCTCCGGTCGATGCGCCGAGCGGGCTGTCAAATTCCTCTTCTGCCAGGCCCGCAAAGTTAATGCCTGCTTCCTTGAACATCCTGGAGAGTTCACGCGTCGTCAATACATGGTCAATGTCGTAGAACTTTTCATCTTCATTGAGGTTCATTTTTTCCTTCCAAAAGTCAAAAGCCCCCATCATCTCCGGCCTTTTTGCCTCGTATTTCTTTGCCGTACACGGCATTATGGATACAACCGATATTTTTCTCGGGTCTATGTGCATTTTTTCCGCGTAGAATGTTTTTGCCAGCGACCCGAACATCTGCTGGGGGGATTTGCATGTTGAAAGATGGTCAAGTTGCTCCGGGAAGAAATGCTCGATGAATTTTATCCAGCCCGGCGAACATGACGTGATCATGGGCAGTGTCCCGCCTTTGGTCAGTCTTTTTATCAATTCATGCCCTTCTTCCATGATCGTAAGGTCCGCAGTAAAATCCGTGTCAAAAACCTTGTTGAAACCCAGCTTTCTCAATGCGGAAACCATCTTGCCGGTCACAAGCGCGCCCTGTTCCATTCCCATTGCCTCTCCTATGGCCACCCTGATAGCCGGAGCAGTCTGTACCAGCACCACTTTATCCGGATTCTGAAGGTCGCTCCATACTTCGGCGGTATTGTCAACTTCAGTAATGGCCCCTGTCGGGCAGACAAGCGCGCACTGGCCGCAGTTTGTACAGGCCACATTTCCTATGCCTTTATCCATATAAGGCGCAACTTTGCTCTTTAAACCCCTGTTTACGATATCTATGGCAAAAACAGTCTGCGTGTAAGCGCAGACATTAACGCATCTCTTGCACAGTATGCATTTATTCGGGTCCCTGGTTATTGAAAGCGATGATTCATCAAGCATATCCATGGGTTTGGTACGGACAAACCTGCCTTCCTTAATGCCTAAATTCGCGGCCATTGTCTGAAGTTCGCAGTTCTGGTTGCGCAGGCAGTTTAAGCAGTCATTGGGATGGTTCGCCAAAATAAGCTCCAGGTTCATTTTTCTCGCTTCCCTGACCTTTATGGAATTTGTCGATATTTCCATGTTTTCAAATACTTCAGTAATACAGGACCGTATCAGCGATTTTCCGCCTTTTACCTCCACTACGCAGATGCCGCACGATGCGTTCTGTGAGACATCCTCAAGAAAGCATAACGTCGGGACGTCCACGCCCGCCCCCTTGCATGCGTTAAGTATCGTGGACCCTTTTGGAACCGAATAAGCAAGACCGTTGATCTTTACATTTACCTGATTTTTGTTTTCCATGTGTTTTCTCCTTGGTTATTCTTCGTAGTGGTCTTCGTGCCCGGGTTTTATATCGCATCTTAGGCACCTTACTGCTTCGCACTTAGCCTGCTCGCCGGAATAACCGGAAAGTATTTCCTGGAAATTATTAACCCTTTCCCTTGCCGCAACCTTTTTTGGTTTTGTATTCTTTCCGCCCTCGGGTTTCAGGGAAACTTCATTTTTAAAAGTGAATTTCCTGAAAAGTTTTGAAAAGCGCCTTTCCTTTGTAAGTTCAAAATCCACCGCTTCAGACGCGGTCTTTGCGATGCCCATGGCTTCGGCCGCTGTTGCCGGGCCCGTTACCGAATCGCCTATGGCGTAGAACTTGTCATTGGTGGTAAGATAAGTGAACGGGTTGACCTTAAATGTCCCGTTTTTATTCACGGCAATGCCGTACTCCTGCGCGAATCCGGATTCCACCTGTTCGCCGATGGCCAGGATCACGGTGTCGCATTCCACTGTCTCATACTCGCCCGTGCCGACAGGTTTTCTCCTGCCTGACCTGTCTATGGAGCCAAGCTTCATTTTCTCGACTTCCACGCCTTTTATGCCGCCTTTGCCGTCGCCGACTATCTTGCTCGGCCCGGACATAAGCTTGAATTTTATCTTCTCGTCTTCGGCATCCGCAATTTCATGGATATTGGCCGGCATTTCATTTTTGTCCCTGCGGTAAACTATTGTGACATCTGCTCCCAGCCTGAGAGCGGTCCTTGCTGCGTCTATTGACACATTGCCGGCCCCTATTACCGCGACTTTCTTCCCGATCTTTATTTTTTTGCCGTTCGCAAAATTTTCAAGGAACTCATAACCGGGCATCACGCCTTTTAAATCCGCTCCCGGTATATCCAGTTTCTGGTCTTTTTGCGCGCCTATCGAGATCATTACCTTATCATAGTCCTTTGCGAGTGATTTATAGGTGACATCTTTTCCCACGGCGGTATTCATGATGAATTTAACGCCGAGTTTTTTGATCATGTCTATTTCCTTCGCAAGGACGTCCTTTGGCAGCCTGTAAGCCGGAATACCGTAATGCAGTATACCTCCCGGCAAAGAATGAGCGTCGTATATGGTTACCGTATGTCCAAGCCTGACAAGATAATAAGCTGCTGTAAGTCCGGCCGGCCCGGCGCCTATTATGGCTATCTTTTTACCCGTCGGGGCAAGCCTTTCCTTTATCAATTTATTGTAAATTTGTTTTTCTTTTCCCATTTTATACATGGTATCGGCGAGATAACGGTGTATCTCACCCTGTGCCACTGATTCGTCTATGGAATCCCTCCTGCACCTCATTTTGCAGTGGAAGTGGCATATCCTGCCCATGGTACCCGGCAGCGGGTTGTCCCTCAGGGTTGATTCAAAAGCTTCTTCAAGCCGGCCTTCTTTGACCATCTGAATATAAGCAGGTATGTTCATATGCAAGGGGCAGCTATTCTCGCACAGCGCCATGAAAAGATTTTCACACACGCCTGATTTGCAGCGTTTCTCAATAATATGCGCCTTGTATTCGTCCCTGAAATAACGCAGTGTGGTAAGCACCGGATTTGCGCTTGTCTGTCCGAGCCCGCAAAGTGATGAATCCTTTATCACATTTGCAAGCCTTTCAAGAGTCTCTAAGTCTTCGAGTTTTCCATTGCCTTTTGTTATCCTGTTCAGGATCTCCATTGATTGCGACAGGCCTTCCCTGCAGGTCGTGCATTTTCCGCAGGATTCAGAAGCCGTAAATTCCACAAAATACCTCGCTACATCCACCATGCAGTTGTCCTGGTCCATTACAACCATTCCGCCGGAACCCATAATGGCGCCGAGCGAATTTAATGACTCATAATCAACCGGCGTATTGAAATGCTCGACGGGTATGCATCCTCCCGAAGGCCCGCCTGTCTGTACGGCGCGTATCTTCTTGTTCTTGCCCGCGCCTTCGCCCATCTCGTAAATAATGCTTTCAAGCGGTGTTCCCAGCGGAAGCTCCACCAACCCCGTGTTCTTGATCTTGCCTACGAGCGAAAACACTTTGGTTCCGGAACTTTTCTCGGTCCCGGTTTTTGCGAAAAATTCCCCGCCCCGGTATATGATTACCGGCACATTGCACCACGACTCGACATTATTAATATTTGTAGGTTTTCCCCAAAGCCCTTTTTGCGCCGGATATGGCGGCCGTGGTTTGGAACGGCCCGCATGGCCCTCTATTGAGGACATAAGGGCGGTTTCCTCGCCGCAAACAAAAGCTCCCGCGCCTTCGACACACTCGATGTCAAAATTAAAACCTGAACCGAATATGTTATCTCCTATGATCCCCATTTCCTTGGCGGCTTCTATGGCTTTCTTTAAGCGCTGTACAGCAAGGGGATATTCAGCCCTTACGTAAACTATGCCTTTTGTGGCGCCCATGGTATAAGCGCCTATGATCATTCCTTCAAGCAGTGAATGAGGGTCGCTTTCGATCTCGTTCCTGTTCATGTACGCGCCCGGATCGCCTTCGTCGGCATTGCATATTATGTATTTCTGGTCCGCATTGACCGCGCTCATCATCTCCCATTTCCTGCCCACCGGAAAACCCGCGCCGCCGCGGCCGCGGAGTTTGGATTTTTTCATCTCATCAATGATGCTTTCAGGTTTCATGCTTTTCAGGGCTTTAAAAAGCGCCTGATAACCGCCGACCGCTATATACTCATCTATGTCTTCGGGATTGATCAGCCCTGCTTCACGTAGCACGATTTTTTTCTGCCCCTTGAAAAACGACATTTCATCCCATGACGGGATCTTTTCAAGCCCCTTGCCATAGACTATCTGTGATGTAAGAAAATCCCACTCTTCGATCTTGCACATTGCTTTCTTCATCGGCATAACTCCTTTTGAAACACTGCCGACTATGCCCGCCGCGTCCTTGACATTTACCTTGCTCAGTATCACAAGGGGCATACCGGGTATATAGATATTTACCAGCGGCTCATTTGCGCAAAATCCGAAACATCCGGTGATCTTAAGCTTTATGCCGGCCTTTTCAGTTTTAATCGCCTTCGCAAGCGCCAGGTAAAGTTCGTCCGCGCCGTTCCCTATTCCGCAGGTGCCCATCCCAACCGCGATCACAGGCGTGTCTGGAAGGATTTTTTTCATTGATTTTTTCTGAAGAGAGTTAAGTGCGTCAAGTTCGGTGATTTTCATCTTAAATTCCTCCCTTTCGATATCTTGGAAACGAGTTTGCGCATTTGTATGGTTGTTACATTGCTGTGGATCACGCCGTCTATGGCAACAACGGGCGCAAGCGCGCACTGGCCAAAACACGCCACTGTCCTTACGGTAAACTCATTATCAGATGTTGTAAATGTCGGTTCCCCGCCTTCAAGTTCCTTTTCCCCGCCCATTAACACGGCCACGTCGTCAAGCAGGGCCTTTGAGCCTTTTGTGTGGCAGGCTGTCCCCCTGCAGACCACTATGTTATGTTTGCCCTGCGGCTTTAAGTTAAAGAATGAATAAAACGTGACTACGCTGTATATCCTGGACAAAGGCACCTTTGTCTTAAAAGAAATATAAGTCAATACCTCCTCTGACAAATAACTGTTTTTGTTCTGTTTCTGGGATTCCTCAAGAATACCCAAAAGAGCGCCCTGCCTGTCCTTAAATTTATTAACAATAGCATCTATCTTTGCCCTGTCTGTTGCCGCCAAATCCGGTGCTGTAATTGTGCCCATAACGTCCTCCTTTTTAGTATGAATATTTTAGACTTTTATCATCATTTATCAGACCATTTTGCGCTTATCATGTGATTATTTTCACCTAAATATCATAAATCCTACTAATCCACTGTTATTTAGTGTTTATTTCCTTCTGCTTGTGAATAATCTTACTATTTGTGAATATACTGCCTTTGTTTGCTGGTGTCAATAATATTGTGTATTGACAGGCTAACACGTGTTAGGTTATAATCAATTATCGACTGCATTTTGAATATAGTCAACTTAAGTTAAAATTACACATAACAGGGGTTTTTTATGCTAAAAAGCAAAGTAAATGTACAGGAAAAGAGAGGGCAGGACACAAAAGAAAGGATCATTGCGGCAGCCATAGACCTGTTCTCGCAGGAAGGATATACCGGAGCGTCCATACGCGACATTACAGGCGCTGTAGGCATAAAGGAAAGTTCGCTTTACCACTATTTCTCCAGCAAACAGGAAATTATAGAGATCATATACGCGTCATTTAAAAACGCGCTGGCCCTGGAAAGGCAGGCACATGAATCCATTCCGACAGTGATCAAACCGTATGACTCCTATTTGCTGCTCCAAAATAACCTGATCTTTCTTAAGAAAATGTTCGATAAACCTTTCATGAGAAAAGTTTACAGGGTAATATCCATGGAAAGATACAGGGATAAACAGGCTTTTGAGATAATGTCATATGACATATACCAGTCAATCGCGGCCACTCATGAAATTATGTTCAAGAAAATGATAGCCGCAGGGATCATGAAACCGCTTTTGGACCCGGACATACTGTCGATCGAGTATACGTACGCTGTCATGGGAATATTCGGGGATTACAACATTTTAAAATACTATGAAAAAAGCACCACGGCAATAGAAGACCTGATGTTTGAGTATGTGAAGTTTTTCTGGGACAGGGTGAAGAACATATAACAAGTTCGGAGTTCGGGGTTCGGAATTCGGAGTTTTTCAGTTATTTGGGGTTGTAAATAAGTACGGGGTTTTTAACATCGGCTTGATAAATTCCAATGCCATATTCATGTTAGCCCGGGCCTCATTGGTCAATTCACCGTTAATATCCCATTCTTTCGCTTTGATCGACATAATAAAAGTTAATGGTTTTTTTGAATACATCTCCCAGCAAAAAGCCAGCAATGATTCCGGAGACATGGAGTGGGTTGAAAAAGATATTTTATCACCGGCCTGGATCTGCCGGAATTTATAGGGTTCTTCCTGCTTTGCGGCTGCGTCCGAAAATATTACAATATCATTTTCTTTAAGCATAAGCGCGTCTTCCGCGTTCAACTGGTAATTGGAATCAAAAGTCAGTCCTTCCAGCTTTTCCCCGGCGGCCCAAGCCTCAAGCTCTTCGGCAAAAAAAATACCCAGGCCGTCGTCCTGACGGCCCGGGTTCCCAAAACCGTATATTAGGATCTTCAATTATTTTGCTTTCTTGTCCAGTATCATGCCATTTGGATCAATTAAAGTGATCTCAAGCGGCATTTGTCCGTACGCGTGCGTGGCGCAGGACAAACACGGGTCATACGCGCGTATAGCCACTTCAACCGCATTCATCATGCCCTCTGTTATTTCTTTTTTTCCGTTCATCATGGCCTTTGCCACAAAATTAACCGCCCTGTTCATGGGTTCATTGTTATTTGTTGTTGAAACGATCATGTTGCACTCAGTTATCTGGTCATTGTTATTGACGCTGTATTCGTGGAATAAGGTCCCGCGCGGGGCTTCTATCACGCCCACTCCCCTTGCCTGCCTTGTTCCGCTTGTAACCAGATTGTCACTCTGCAGGTCGGAATCATTTAAAAGGTCCCTTATCATTTCCGCGGCGTGTATAGTTTCTATAAGCCTTGCCCAGTGCGTATGCATGCACCTGTTATTTACTTTGCCGGTTAAACTCTTATACTCCTCAAATTCCTTCTGTGCAATCGGGGACGGGATAAAATCAGCCGTATTCAAACGCGCCAGCGGTCCCACCCTGTACCAGCCTTTTTCTTTTCCCATGGACATCATGTAAGGGAACTTCATATAACTCCATGACTTGACTTCTTCCCTTATGTATTTAAGGTAATCCTGATAATCAACGTCATGCAGAACTTTCCTACCGTCGGCGTCTACGGCCCTTAAAACCCCGTGGTACAGGTCAAGCGCCCCGTCTTTTCTGACCAAAGACATGTGATTTGACGGGAAATATGAGAAGTTATCAATAAAATCCTTGTTCTTTTTATAATAACCTTTAAAAAAATCAAGCGCGCCTTGGGCCCATTTTACCATATAATCCGCGTTGTTCGGGTCCGCAGCCTTTAAGAATGAATCCCTTTCGGCAACACTCAGGTTCTTATTTATCCCGCCCGGTATGGCGCCTGTCCCGTGTATTTTTTTCCCGGCAGTCGCTTTTATTATTTCCTGGCCGAATTTTCTCATCAATACAGCCTGTACTGCCAGTTCTTTGTTGGCCATGGCAATGCCTATCACGTTCCTCAGCGCCGGGTCGGAATCATAGCCAAAAAGAAGATCAGGCGCTGCGAGATGAAAAAAATGCAGCGAGTGTGACTGGAATATTTGCCCGTAATGCATCAGCCTGCGCATTTTTTCTCCGGCCGGTGTCAATCCTGTGCCGGTTCCCGCCCCTACTATCACGTCTATGGCCTTGGCGGACGCTAGGTGATGTGATACCGGGCATATGCCGCAAAGCCTCTGTACCAACACGGGCGCTTCCCAGTACGGCCTGCCCTGAACAAACCGCTCAAAACCGCGGAATTCGACTATGTGCAATCTTGACTGTTCCACTTCGCCTTTATCATTTATGTTTATCGTAACCTTGCCATGCCCTTCAACTCTGGTTACCGGTTCAATTGTTATTTTTTTTCCCATTTTTTGTTCTCCTAAGGATTAGTCAAATCTTACGGATTCATAAGGCAATTTCAACTCGGCGCCCGTTGCAAGGGTAACAAGAGCGTTCCAGATGAGTTCGGCCGTGGGCGGGCATCCCGGCAGGAAATAATCTATCTTCACGATCTCATGGCATGGATAAACTTTATTCAGGATCTTGGGTAATTCAGGGTCGTTCGGTATTATTTTATTTTCGTTGCAGTCGCGGACCGTGGGTCCGTTTAAATACGCTTCTTCAAGACATTCCTGCAGGGGCACCATGTTCCTAAGCGCCGGCAGCCCGCCCATAATGGCGCATTCGCCCACGGAAACCAGCACTTTGCAATTTTTTCTAAAATCCAGCAGATTATGGACGTTCTCATCATTGCAGCATCCGCCTTCTATCAATCCGATGTCACACTGTTTTGTGAATTTTTTTATATCGTCAATCGGGGATTTATTGAATTCAACCAATTCAATCAGATCCAGTATTTTAGCGTCAATGTCAAGAAACGACATGTGGCATCCAAAACATCCCGAGAGTGAAGCTGTAGCAATTATTTTCTTCGCCATTAAGATCCTCCGTTTCCCTTATGTCAGGGTTATTCTTCCACATCGCTGCCTATCGGCATCTTGTCATATTTCCTGCGGCCTATCGGCACGGCAAAACCTTTTTCTTTTCTTATTATCGCGCCCACGGGACACATATCCATGGCCTGCTGGGCCAGCTCATCGCTTATGTCCTTTGATGTTTCAGGATCTATGTTAATTAAAAGTTTGTCGCCTCTTTTGCCGTACGCAAATAATGTCTTTCCGTCATTATTATGTATGCCCCTTATGCAGCGTTTGCATAATATGCATCTGTTGTGGTCCTTCAGCAGTTTCGGGTGCCATGCTTCAACTTCGCGTTTAGGGAACATGTAAGGAAAGTCAGGGACCATCATGGTGTATTTGTAGCCTAAAGCCTGCAGCTCGCAGTTCCCGGACTTTTCACACGAAGGGCAGAAATGGTTCCCTTCGGCAAACAGTATTTCAACAACCGATTTCCTGAAACTTTCCAGTTCCGGCACAGCTGACTGTATATCCATGCCTTCCGTAACCTTGGTTGTGCAGGCTGTTGCCGGCCGCCCGGAAATTAAAACAGTGCATATCCTGCACGAACCTTTGGGCGGGATGCCGGGATAGTTGCATAATGTGGGTATATATATATTATTTTCCTTTGCAGCTTCCACCAGCTGTTTTCCCTCTTCTGACATGCATTCCTTGCCGTCCACTATGAATTTAACAAATGCCATTTTATCTGCCTCCCCGGTTAATTTTTAACGGCTGCCTCGTAGTCGGCGGTTGCCGCTGCGAGGTTGAAAGCCGGGTTGATTATTTCCGAATTGCCTTTTACTTTTTCATCATACAGGTGCCTGAAATTCTTTATGGTCGTAAGTATCGGATTTAAGGCGGTCTGACCCAGCCCGCACCTGTTCTTTTTCATTATAGGCGCCCAGGAAACAAGCCTGTCTATATCGGAAACCGTGGCTTTCCCGCTGACTATCTTTTCCATTACAAGTTTGCTCATGCCGGTTAAGGCCCTGCATGGAACGCATGACCCGCATGATTCCTCCCTGAAAAATTCCGCAAAATTCAAAACTACATCCTTTAACAGGTCCCTGTTTTTGCCTATTATAATAAGCGATCCGCCTGTGGCCAGATCCTCATATGCAAGGGTCCTTCCGAATTCATTTGCCGCTATACATGACCCTGAAGGGCCTCCCACCTGGACCGCCTGCACATCCCTGGCGCCGGTCATTTTCAGTATGTCATTTACGGAAAACCCCCAAGGTATTTCATAAATTCCGGGTTCTTCACAGTCTCCCGATATGGAAAGGACCTTTGTCCCGCGTGATTCTCTTGTGCCTATTGTATTGTACCACTCATGGCCTTTTGTGATTATCTTAACCACGGTGCACAATGTTTCCACGTTGTTCACAACAGTGGGTTTCTGCAGGTATCCTTTTTCAACGGGAAATGGCGGCCTGTCACGGGGCTCCCCGCGCTTGCCTTCAGCCGATTCTATGAGGGCCGACTCTTCCCCGCATACGTAAGCTCCTCCGCCGAACTGTATACGTATGTCGAAATTAAACCCGTTTTTCCCGCCTATTGCGGTTCCAAGCAGGTTGTCCCTTTCCATATCCTGCAGGATGCTCACAAGGTACTTTTTCATATACATGTATTCATTTCTTAAATATAATATGCCATACCTGGCGCCCACAGCGTAACCGGCTATAGTCATTCCTTCAAAAACAAGTTTTGGTTCTTCAGTGAGGATAACCCTGTCTTTAAACGTGCCCGGTTCGCCTTCATCGGCATTGCAGAATATGTACTTGGGCTCTCCCTGGGCTTTCCTTGCGACTTCCCATTTCATTCCTGTCGGAAAACCCGCTCCGCCCCTGCCGCGGACAGATGATTTCTTTACTATGTCTATGACGTCATTTGAGCTCATTTTCGCCGACTTTATTTTTCTTAACGCATCACCGGCCGTATAATCGCCGGAAAAAATAACCTCGCCCTTTTTTCTTATGTGGTTCTTCACCGTTGCTTTCATGAGCGGATTTGCGTTCTGCCCGTCCCCATATGAACTGCCTTTGAGTTGTTCAATCGTCTTCCCGTCTTTCATCCCGGCGATCAGGGTTTTAACCTTGTCGGGCGTAAGCCTGGTAAATACCTGTTCATTGATTATGGCAGCGGGTTCCTGGTCGCTCATACCTATGCATGCGGTGCTGAACAAACCAATAAGCCCGTCCGGCGATACCCTGCCAAAGGAACAACCGGCTTCTTTTTCAAATGTTTTTACGATCTCGTCAACTTTATAGAATCCGGTAACCACGCTGTTATTAAGGTAAACAGTGTATTTACCCCTCGGTTCTTTTGTGAAAAAATGATAAAAAGAAACTGTCTGCTCCACATCAATTTTGGGTATATCGAGTGATTTTGCGATCTGCTCTATGGTCCACTCGGACAGATAACCCAGCTGCGACTGGATATCTATAAGAATATCCATTAAACGTGTTGGATCCCCGTTGTAATTCCTGATAATTGCATGCACTGTTTCGCCCATAATCCGCCTCCTCAGAAGAATATAAGATATTTTGTCTTTATTTTCCAAGTGAAATTTTTCACTCAAAATGCCGCCTGAAAATTTATTCCACTTTTAAGATAGTAACAAATTTTTATTTGCCTGTCAAGCCTAACATTCGTTCGGTAGCAATATATTTTTTGGCATACATATATGAGTTTTATCTGGCAGCGTGCTTGTGAAAAAAATATCAAATGCTATCAACTTGGTAGGATTAAGGTTATTATCAGCTGATTATTGGCAATTTTTCGTTACTGCCCGGTTTTAAACAAATAGGAATTTCAACCGTTATCTTTGTGCCTTTGCCTTCTGTCGAAATAATTGAAATATTCCCTCCCGCCCTTTCAACCGCCTGCTTTACCATGGAAAGCCCGAGGCCGCTTCCGCCGGTATTGTTCTCCAGCTTGAGCGCATTTGTGGCGCGGTAAAATTCCGCAAAAACTTTTTCAATTTCATTTGCAGGGATCCCTATGCCGCTGTCCGATATTTCAACAACAACATTCCTGTTTTTCTGCGCCAGGGCCAGCGTCACGACACCCCTTTCAGGCGTATAACGAATGGCATTTGACAGCAATTCTATCAGGACCGCCTGTATTTCCGACTCTGAAGCTTCTATAGCCATAGCCTGTCCGCTGTATACGATCTTTAGGTCTATGTTTTTTGCCGCGGAGTTTGGCTTTACAAAATTAACCGACTTTTTTACAGCTTCCGCAATATCAAAGACTTTCTTTTCCACATTGCTATTAAGCTTCATTATCGTGAGGTTAAGAAGGGATTTTGTAAATGCCATTAATTTCTCGGTCCTGTCATCCGCCCTTCCCAATAAATTGGATTGCTTATCGTTAAGAACCCCGGTTATTCCCGCCCTGACCGGATGTATGCAGCTTTGTATCGCCGCTATGTGCCCTTTTATGTCATGTGTAACCCTAAGCACGTATTCGCTCTTTATCTTGTCTTTTTCCTCAAGCGTCTTATTTATGGCCTCAAGTCTTTTCTCACGGTCCTTTAAGTTCATCGATATTGATGACGCCATATACAGCGATATGTACAGGGTGGTAATGAATATAAAAGACACGCTGGCCGCGTAAAGGCCGTTGTTATATAAAGGGATCTTCAAATAATTGCCGATTGGCCAGTGTTTAATAATGCCCGCATATTCCGCCAGTATCATGGCGTTGATGAGTATCATGGCCAGGGTTGTCTGCATTATAGCCTGCATACGCGGGAGTAATATTCCCGATATGATTATATGAAAAATGATGTAGAAAATAAACGGGTTCTCGATGCCGCCCGAGCTATGCAGGATCAAGGTCAGCATGATAAGGTCAAGGGATATCTGGATATTGTCGATCACGGTTATCTTATTTTCAATATCCTTATATTTTTTCGAGACATAGTGGACATATTTGAATAATAAAATATTGTAAACGAGTATAAACACTGCGCAGGCGTATATCGGGAACAAATTGATTTCCAGGGTGAAAAAATAGCCGATAAACGCGGGGAATGTAAAAAGGCCCATTATAGCGATCCATCTTAACCTTATCAACCACAGCGTTCTGTCATAGAATCCTGACTGCATTTACAACATCCGGCTAATCTTTGTTAAGGAGTTGTTTTATTTTTTTGAGCAATTCTTCAGGCTTGATCGGTTTCTCATAGAACGCCTCCACACGGAGGTTGTCGATATTTTTGCTGTCTGTGACATTCGGGTCCGAAAAGTAATCCGGCGGCAGCTGATCCGTATATGTATTGCCGGCGTTAAAATTAATATCCGTAACTTCCTTTATGGCTGTCAACATCAGGATGGGTATATCGCGGTGCTTAGGGTCGGCTTTAAGCTGCTTGGCGACATCAAAACCTTTATCAATCGACTCAAGCATTACATCGAGCACGATCAGGTCGTATTTCGTTGAATTTATCTTTTTAACGCCTTCTTCACCGCTTGAAGCCGATGATACATCATATCCGTTGCTTTCAAGCACTATTTTCATGGATTCCACAATATCATAATCGTCATCGATGATCAGGATTTTTCCGGGCACTTTTCACCTCCATTTTTTAATATCACTGGAACTATAGGCTTTTAAAACCAAAAAGTCAAGATTTTTTTTCTTCCATCCATTGTTTCAGTATATCATACCAGTTTGACATGCCGGTATTTGCCTGGACGGAAAGGTCCAGGACAATGGCTTTTTTATTTACCCTGCGTATGTTTGACATGGCCTTTTTCATGCTGAAATTCAGGTGCTTTAAAAGGTCTGTTTTATTCAGTATTATCAGGTCCGCCGCTTCAAACATGCCCGGGTATTTGACGGGTTTGTCATCACCTTCGGTAACGGAAAGCATGACGACCTTTTTATCTTCGCCGAGGGAAAAATCTGCCGGGCATATGAGGTTACCCACGTTCTCAAATATTATTATGTCATAATTTCTATTTGCAGCTTTGATCTTTGCCAGCCCGTATGATACCATTTTCGCGTCAAGGTGGCATCCTCCGCCGTAGTTTTCGGTCTTTATCTGGTAAACAGCCGATTTAGGGGCGTATTTCATGATCCTTTCCGCGTCATTTGAGGTTGCTACATCGCCTTCAATTACCCCGATGCGGTACTTTTTGCCTATTGACTTCAGCGTCATTTCCAGAAGGCTTGTTTTGCCGGCGCCGGGCGAACTCATTAAATTCAACGCAAGGGTTTTTTTTATCATTTTTTTATTATCAGCAGCAATAGCGTCATTACGCTTCATTATAGATTCAAAAACCCTGATTTCCGGCATTTTTCACTCCATATCTATAGTTTGTACGATCATTTCCCTGCCTGCCGTTATTTTGATGTCAGCGGAGGAACATTCCGGGCATATATAAGCAAGGTCTTTTATCCTGAAATTTTTACCGCACGAATTGCATAGTGCTTTTGACCTTATCATTTTTATCCGTATTTTAGCGCCTGACATGGGCGTCTTTTCGGATATTGAAGCGAAAGCAAACCTTATCGCTTCAGGTACAACCGACGTCATCTCTCCAAAAACGAGTTTTATGCCTGTTACTTTTGATAATTTATGTTCCTTAAGTTTCGCAAGCACAATATCTTTTATTTCCCCGGCAATGGCCAGTTCATGCATAATTAACTCCGTATGAAAATATTATTATAAAAATCATTTTTTGTCCACATCATTAATACGCCGGCAAGATGTTTCAGCATATTCTCGGCAGTTGTTCGCCCTCGGGCATAAGGACTATACGCTCACCGCCTGATGTTGTCTGCATTGTTACAAGCGGTTTTTTATTCTTTCCCGTCACACTGCCTATTATTGCTGCAAAAATGCCTTGTGGGGATTTTTTAAGCAGTTTTAAGGCTTTCTCAGCGTGTTTTGAACCGCAGAATATTACCATTTTGCCCTCGTTCGCCAGAAATAAAGGGTCAAAACCCAGCATTGAACAGGCTGTTTTTACGGCTCTGTTCAAAGGGATCGCATCCTGGAAAATCTTTATATCAACACCGGACGCAAAAGATATTTCATTTAATACTGCTGCCAGGCCGCCTCTGGTCGGATCCCGCATTACATGCAGATCTATCTTGGCGTCGAGCAGCGGTTTGATCATCCGAAATAACGGCGCGCAGTCGCTGGAAATAGATGTCCGCATTTTCAGGTTCTCTCTTTCCTTTAATATGGCTATTTCGTGGTCGCCAAGATTGCCGGTCAGTATCACAACGTCGCCGGGCCGGGCGTTTACTGAAGAAATTTTTGTTTTTCCGCCGTAAACCGCTCCTATGCCCGCGGTGTTTATGAATATTTTATCAGCCTTTCCCCGCTCAACTACTTTTGTGTCGCCTGCGGCTATTACTACCCCGGCTTCCACAGCCGTTCTCTTCATGGACGCAAGTATCTTTTCCAGATCTAAAACCGGGAATCCTTCTTCTATTATAAGAGCGGCAGTAATGTATAAAGGCTTCGCGCCCATGGCTGTCAGATCATTTACCGTCCCGCACACGGCCAGCCTTCCTATGTCACCCCCGGAAAAGAAAACCGGGGTTACCACAAATGAATCCGTGGTAAATACAAGCCTTCCTTTTGTTGCCGGAAGCAGCGCACTGTCATCCATTCTATCGAGTATAGGGTTGGAAAAATATTTTTTTATTATTGCTGATATGAACTCCTGCATTTTCCTTCCGCCGGCGCCGTGCGCCATGGTGATAACGTTGTCTTTCATTTACGAACTACCTCCTAATTGTGGGGCAATCATTTTTTAGGGCTTGTTCTGTGTTCTCTGTTCTGTGTTCTCTGTTCCGGTTAAAATCGAAACACAGAACAGAGAACACAGAACACAGAACAAACGAAAACTACCGTTCATATTTAAAATACGCGGCGCAGCTGCCTTCCGCTGATACCATGCAGGCGCCGATCGGATGCTCAGGCGTGCATTTCTTCGCAAAAAGGCCGCATTGTTTTGGTTTTATAATGCCTTTAAGCACCTCGCCGCACCTGCACCCTGCGGGTTCTTTGGAATAAGAAATATCGATCTTGAACTTATTTAACGCGTTATATCCGGCGTAGGAAGCGCGGAAACTTAACCCGCTTTTGGGTATAACGCCTATACCCCTCCAGTTGGAGTCTACTGCCTCAAACACTTCAGCCATTACAGCCGTAGCTATGGGATTGCCTTCGTATTTAACTATTCTCTTGTACTGTATCTCCACCTTGCCTTCATTTTTCATGTGCTGACGGACAATCATCTTGATACCCTGGAGAATATCAAGCGCTTCAAATCCCGTAATTACGCATGGTTTTTTGTATTTGGATGTCAGGTATTCATAAGGTTTTGCGCCTATTATGGCGCTTACGTGGCCTGGCGCTATGAATCCGTCAAGTTTCAGTTCAGGGTCGGACAACAGGGCTTCCATGGGCGGGATCACTGTTTTAAACATTGGAATTACGAAAAAATTATTTATGCCTTTTTGTTTTGCTTCCTTTACGGTTATCGCAATCGCGGGAGAAGTCGTTTCAAATCCAATCCCTATGAAAACTACATTTTTACCCGGATTTTTTTGCGCGATATCAAGCGAATCTTCAGGCGAATAAAGTATCCTGATGTCCGCGCCTTTTGATTTTTCCGCATTCAGCGTGGATCTTGTCCCGGGAACCCTCATCATATCGCCAAAGGTAGTTGTTATTGTATCTTTTTGTACGGCAATTTCTATGGCGCGGTCTATATCTTCGATAGGCGTGACGCAAACGGGACAGCCCGGCCCTGATATGAGATTTACAGTCGGCGGCAGAAGCTTGCGCAGGCCGTACCTTGATATATCCATGGTGTGGGTGCCGCATATCTCCATTATGTTAACCGGCTTTTTTATTCCCTTTGTTTCGCCCTTGATCACTTCAATGAGGCGCCTGACCTCGTCTTTTTCATTTAATTTCAGGGTCGCCATCACGGATCTCCTTTAGATACTTCCGGGTTTCAAGCGCGTAATCCTCGTCTATCTGTTCTATGGCAAATCCGGCGTGTATCAGGCAGTATCCGCCTATTTTAATATCCGGTACAAGGGTTATGTTGGTTCTTATCATGATCCCGTCCAGGTCAACTTCCGCCATGTTTTCATTAATAGATAAGACCTTCCCGGGAACCGCAAGGCACATGTTATCGTCTCCTTCATGTTTTCAAATTTTCCGCAGCGTATACGGCTTGTCCCAAAGCTATGGAACTGTCATTTGGCGATAAGTTCACGTGTATTAAAACATTATAATTTAATTTTTTCAACTGATTAAAGACGCTCTCCAGCATTATGGTGTTTTGAAAGACACCTCCCGACAGTACAACATCCTTTATTCCTGTTTCAGCGGATATGCGCGATACCGCGTCAATTAATGCCGCACAAATAGTCGCGTGGAAATTTGCTGCCGCGGTCCTGGCTGTTTTTTGCCGCCACAAATCCTTAAAAGCCGGCGCAAGGTCCAGTTCAAATACCCCGTTGTTCTTCACAATATCATATTCATACACGGCTGTCGGCTTTATCCCATGCGCGGCAGCTTCAAGCTTCATCGGGGCTTCCGCATCATAAGTTGATTCATGGCATATGTTGAGTATTGAAGCGGCCGCGTCAAACAAGCGCCCGGCTCCTGACGATAAGGATGTATTAATATTTTTTTTAAGGGATTGAAGAATAATGCCTGGGGCATAATCACTGTATGTCTTTATTATCTCTTTTTCCGCCAGAAACGAGGATAACACGCTTATTGCGGGCCTGTAGCACTGTTTTGCCGCAAGGTCCCCGCCCGCAAGTTTTAAATATTTAAAGTGCGCCTTTCTTTCATACGATGAAAAATCCCCCGTAAATATCTCGCCGCCCCAGGTATTCCCGTCGTCTCCATAGCCTGTCCCGTCAAGGATGACGCCTATTGCCCTGCTGTAATGTCCATGCTCGGCCATCACAGACAGCATGTGCGCATAGTGATGCTGTACCTGCACGAGCGGTATCCCCGCTTTCCGTGAATATTCAATTGCAAATCTTGTTGTCAGATAATCGGGGTGCTTGTCGCATGCAATAACTTTTGGTTTTATCCCGTAGAATTTCAGGAAGTTATTCACGGTGGATTTGAAATAATCGTACGCCCGCTTATTTTCGAGGTCGCCTATATGCTGGGACATAATGCCGTAATTGGAAGCCAGAAAGCAAACGGTGTTTTTTAATAAAGGGCCGGTTCCGATCACGGGCAAATACTTTTTTTTAAGTATAAGCGGCGCGGGCACATAACCACGCGAACGCCGGATAAAGACCGCGGAGGATGCATAAGGCTTTAACACTGAATCATCGGCGGGAATGACTATGTTCCTGTCGTGAAACAAGAAATAATCAGCGATACCTGACAGCGATTTTAAAGCCTGTTTATTATCGTATTGTATTGGTTCTTCCGCGATATTTGCGCTGGTCATGACAAGCACGGTCAAAAAACCGTCAAACAGCAGGTAATGAAGGGGCGTGTACGGCAGAAAAACGCCTATATGTTCCAGGCCTTTTGCCGCGTTGTCCGTTATGACTGATGTCCCCTTTTTTTTCAGCAGCACAACGGGGGCGGCCGGATCAGCAAGCATTGCCGCCTCAAAATGTCCAACTTCGGCAAAACCGCGAATTGTCCCAATTGAATCAGCCATGACAGCAAAAGGCTTGTCGGACCTTTTTTTCCTGCGCTTCAATTCAAGCACAGCCTTTTCATTTGAAGCATCAACCGCGATATGAAAACCGCCAAGTCCTTTGACTGCTAAAATCCCGCCGTTTTTCAGCAACTGCCGGGCTTTTATAAAAACGGCTTCGCTATCCGTGGATATTTTATTTCCCTGAGGATCCGCAAGCCACGTCTTTGGCCCGCATTTGGGGCAGGCATTTGGTTCGGCATGGTATCTGCGGTCGGTCATGTTTAAATATTCGCGTCCGCAGTCTTCACACATTACAAAATCTTTCATTGAAGTGTTTTCCCTGTCATAAGGCGTGTCTTTGATGATGGTAAAACGCGGGCCGCAGTTTGTGCAGTTTATAAAGGGATAATGAAAGCGCCTGTTATTAATATCATTGAATTCATCCAGGCATTGCGGGCAAACCCTGATATCCGGTGGTATGGATTTAAGCTCTGCTGATTTTTTGCTTTTGATTATTTTAAAATTGCGAAATTTATTTGTTTGTGCAACAAATTTAATCGATATTTCGTTTATTATTGCGGGAACGGGCTTGTTTTTTATTATTGACGCATAAAACTCCTTTATATCAACGGCCCTGCCTGACGCTTCTATTATGACGCTTCCCGAAAGGTTCCTGACTGTTCCGGTAATTGAATGTTTTACGGCCGCCCTGTAAACAAACGGCCTGAAACCTACTCCCTGTACGGTTCCCTTTACTTTTATAAGAGCAGTTTTTAATGGCATTTTTTTTCCTTTTGATTTGCCTTGTTCCTCAGTATCAAGCCCTGCCTTACATGCAAGAACCGCAACCTGGGCTTCGACTGAGCTCAGCCGAAGTCAAGGTTGCGCCTACATAATCAAATACTGACCAACCCGCCGGACTTCGTTTACTGTTTTGCCTGTGTAGCCGCAACCTTTATCCGTAACACTTTGCTTATACGGACTATAGCGTTGCGGCCTTTGTTCTAACGCAGCAGTTGCGGGGATTTTGAACCGCCCGCATATAATTAAAAGAAAACCAGGATACTTAAGAGATTGCTTGCCCCGTTATCTCCGGTTCCGCTTATCTTTACCGAATAAGCGTAATCCAGCCTGGTTTTAATGCCGTAAAAATCATAATTAAAACCCGCGCCCCAGCTTATGAAATCCAAGCCTTTTGCATCCACATTGTCGCCGAATCTTGCCGTGATCATGTTTTGAAAGACATATTCCATCCCTATTGCCGCGGCATACCTGCTTTCATTAACGTGATAGAAACAATCCGCTGAAAAAGAAATCGAATTTATGTTATCAATTGGAAGATCATAATTAAGGCCCACGCCCAGTTTCAGGGGCAGGATTTCATGACTAAGCAGGCTGAGTGGATCGGTATACAAAAACTGATCGCCAAGATTCAGGATCGATACGGAACTGGTGAGGCCGAAGTCCCCGGTGAAAACAGCGCCCGCGTCAAATGCCATATACGATGTTTTATTTGAAACGATTGTCGAGTCCAGATACTTTACCGCCGCTCCAAGTTTGATATTTTCCGCCGCGGAAAACGCGTAAGCCGCCGTGACAATACGGTTGTACCTGCTCAAGTCCGACGCGCCATACGGGGCGTCCGTTACGCCTGACTGCCTGTCGAAAACATAGGACAAGGCGAACGTGCAGTCATTCTGTCCGGGAATCACTATTGTAGTCAGCGTAGAACTTGAATTAATCAATGAATTATTGTCATATGTAAACATGGCTGTAACATTGTGTATCCCGTAAATCGCGGCAGGGTTATAAGTCAGTGCGTTAATGTCGGATTGTTTTGCGCTGCAAGCTCCAGAAATACCGGCGGATGACGCGGTGGAAACCTCCGGGAACGCAGCGGTATTGCGGCCGCAATAACTTTCAGCAAAGGAAAAAACAAGGATAACAAATACCATTGAATATATTTTCATGACTTCCCTCCTGTATTTTTGAATATTATATCATAACATTTTAAATTTGTCCAACTTCACGATCAAAAAATATACATTGACATGCTGCTATATTATGCTATAATTTGCTATATGAAGAATATAATCAAAGAACTGGAAAAATACAGGCTTGAAAACAGGATCACCCAGGTAAAACTTGCGGATGATCTTGATGTGGCGTTTTGCACCGTTAACAGGTGGTTTAAGGACAGAAATGAACCGAATCAGATCCAGGAATTTCATATAAGAAAGATTCTAAAAAACAGGAGGGTTCAAAATGACAAAGAAAGAAGACGCACTCACTAAGATGTCGGACACGGACAATTACGAGGGAATACAGGCCGGGAAAGAGCATCTGGAACTGCTTTCAAAAACAAAGGCTTTAATGTCCTACGAAAGAAGCGAGTCACACAAAAGAAGCGGTTCCATAGACAACCTTCTAGTAAAATTGTATTTAGCGCTGTAAAAGTCCCGCCATATCGCAATAGCCGGTAAAGGAAGGCATACTTAAACCTTCTTATATCGCATTATCTTACGAGATTTAGGAGCCCCTCGGATTGCTGTAATTCCATGCCTTCCTGGACTTTTACAAGGTTAAAAAAGTCGCATGAGACGCAGGCCCTTTTATGCTTGTCACCCGTCTCATTTCCGTTTAATCCGCATTGCGTGCCTACAATTATCCAGCATGCCCTGCCGCCTTTAATGCCTCCGTGTATGCCTTCCATGATTGAAGTTGTTGCTGCCGCACAAAGCCCGAGATCTTCGACATTTTCTCCACCGGGTTGCCTACCGCAATTTCTGAACTCCCAACAATTGACTTTGTTCATGCCAACCTCCATGCCTGATTTAAATGCTACCAATTTAGTATAGATATAACATATCAAGAGGCATAAATCAACTATTATTGGGATATATTTGGAGACTGCGAGACTGTCGGAAAAGCCCGCAAAGGGCGGGCAGCATGATATGCTGCCCCTACAAATGCAGGTAGATATTTGTAGGGGCCGAATACGAAATCCGGCAATATTATCAGGAATTAATAAACTTACAAGTACCCTGGATTTTCCGGAAATGCTTTATCTTGCGTATATCAACATCAATTTCGTCCTTAAGCTCGGCTATTTCATTGGTTACTTCTTTTACTTCCTTGAATTCATCCTTAAACTGCGAAACGACTTCGTCATAATAAGCTTTCATCATTTTGCTGTTCCCTTTAATGTCCCTTTTCAAATGCGCGCAGATCGACCCTCCGACCGCTATCTCATTTTCCTCGATAAAAGGTTCGGCCCCTTCAAGGGCAAGCAGGTATATGGAATCCGTGCCTTCTATGTCGGGAAATTTCGTCGAGAGCAGACTTATCATATGTCCCGTGAAAACCCCTCTGCGGCTTATACCGGCTTTCCACTTTTCGATTTTTCCATACAATTCGGGAAAATGGTTGTTTAAATCCTCATACAGTTCTTTATTTATTTTTTCAGGATGGTACCAGATGTTATGCCAGTCATCCAGAACATGGGCCTCAATGTCCTCAAAATGATTCTGGTTTGTGCCACCTGAAGACGCTTTTTTACGCGCATCCATGATTTCAGCCTGCTTGCCGATTAAACCCGCGATCATAAACACAGCCAGCGCCAAAGCGATAACAGCCGCTGTAACAAAAGGGATTATCATGGAATCTTTTTCTTTTTTAAGTTTCTTGATATCCGTTTCGAGCCTGACAGTTTTAGCGGTCAGGGATACTTTCTGGGCCGTAAGTTCCTCAATGTTAATATTTGCAGATTTTAACTCTTTCGCAAGGCTTGTCACCGTGACTTTGGGTGGTTTCGCCGTTTTAACTTTCTTTTTAACAGCGGCCGTAAATAAAATAAACATAAAAACACACAGTGCTATTGTCACCAATTTTTTCATTTCTATATTCCTCCGTTTGATATATATATGTTGCTGCCGGAAAACCCTAAAAACCATCGTTGTGGGCCGAATAATCCTGTCAACACACTTTGTGTGTTGCCGGACTTCGTATTCGGCCCCTACAAATACCTGATTGCATTTGTAGGGGCAGCATATCATGCTGCCCGCCCCTTGCGGGCTTTTCCAACAGTCTAAAAATACTTTCAAAAATACTATTTAAACAAAAATATTATATCACAAACTACAGCAAACCGTAATCCCTCATCTTTGCCTTAAGCGTGTTCCTGTTGATCCCGAGTTTTTGGGATGTTTTAAGCTTGTTATTTCCGGTCTCCACGAGCAATTCCTCTATCAGCCACTTTTCGAGGTCGCCTATTACCTCCTTGTATATGGAACCATCCGCTTTTTTTCTCATTTCCGACTTTATATATGCCTTTATGTTAAAACCTTCATCCCTATTTTTGGCGGGATTTATGGAATCCGGCAGGAGTGAGACGTCAATAATATTGCCTTTCGCCATGATAACAGCGCGTTCTATGACGTTTTCCAGTTCCCTTATATTACCGGGCCAGTCATATGAATTCATAATTTCTTCCGCGGGTTTATCCATGCCCGCGATCTGTTTTTTATAAAGGTCATTATAACGTTTTATAAAGAAATCCACAAGCAGGGGCATATCATCTTTTCTTTCATTCAGCGATGGCATATGCACATTTATCACATTCAGCCTGAAATACAGGTCTGCCCTGAATTTCCCCTCGTCAACAAGTTTCTTTAGGTCCCTGTTCGTGGCCGCAAGTATCCGTATGTCCACTTTAAGTGTTTTTTCCGAGCCTAAAGGCTCTATTTCTTTTTCCTGTATGGCGCGCAGTATTTTTGACTGCAGCTGCAAAGGCATATCGCCTATTTCATCAAGGAATAAGGTTCCCTTATCCGCAAGCTCAAATTTTCCTTTTTTACTGCCCACAGCGCCTGTAAAAGCTCCTTTTTCATATCCGAATAGTTCGGACTCCAGCAGATTTTCGGGAATAGCCGCGCAATTAACGCTGATAAATTTGTTGTCCCGCCTGTCGCTGAGCAGATGGACTATCTTGGCGATGAGTTCCTTTCCTGTCCCTGTTTCTCCCGTAATCAACACGGGAACTACAGTATTGGAAACTGTCTTAACCTGTTCTATCACCATTCTTACCTTTTCGCTCTTGCCGACTATATTTTTAAAACTGAATTCTTTTTTTAATTCTTTCCTTAACTCTATATTTTCGCTTATCAGCTTCTGCGTTTCTTCCTGCCGCCTCTGAAAACTGCGTACCCTGTAAGCTATAAGTGACGATAACAGGGTTATAGTGTCTACTCCATCCTGGAAAGTTTCTTTATTTTCAAATATTTTCTCGATTACAAGCACCCCGAGCACGCGCGGACCAGCCTTGATAGGCGCGGCAATCAGAGAAATCCTTTCGGGCCTTTGTATTTTCAGCCGGTTCAAAAACATAGGGTCATTTGTCAGATCCTCCACGGCGATCGTTTGCCCCGTTAATACCGCATTGCCTATAATACCTTCTCCGATCTTATAGACCCCGTTTTTAATCGCATCCTCGCTTATCTTATATCCGCTGTATACTTTCAGCGAGTCCGGATTTTCCTTGTCAAACAGCACAAGCATGCCGCGTGATATGTTCATCCTGTCTTTAAGCATTTCCATAACCTTGTTGAAAATATCATTCAGGGATTCTTCCGCTTCTATAATGTGAAAAGTTCCGATAAGCACTTCCTGTAAATTGATTTTTGAACTGAGCCTTTCCTGTATCCTGTCCCTTGATATTATCTGCGCGGAGAGTTCAGCTACCATGAGCAGGAGTTCCAGGTCGTCTTCGGTAAAAGCATTTTCTTTATTTGAATCAACGCTTATAACCCCGATGATCTTATTCTCGGTTTTGATAGGCACGGCAAGCTCTGAAAGGAGGTCCTCCCTTACCTTTATATATATGGGTTCCTGCCGTGTATTATTCACCAGTTTGGGATTGCCCGTCATCGCCACCCACCCGGTTATGCCTTCGCCAAGTTTCAATTTTGTGGATTCAGCGGCCTTAGCCGGCAGGTTTTTAAATGCCACAATATCGAGGACTTTTTCTTTTTCATTGATAAGCATGACGCTGCCTGTCTTGGCGCCCGTAAGTTCGAGGCACCTTTCAAGTATAAGCGTAAGGAGTGTTTTCGCGGAGTGCGGCTTGTTCATCTCAAATGAAATATAATGCACCAACTTTAATTTATTGATCTTTGACTCATAATTGCTATCAGGCAAATTATGCGTAATTTCCATCCTCTTTTTCATGATATTCTCCGGTTTTTGCAATATTATTCCTGCCAATATTGGTCATATTTTAATCATGTGGTTATTATATATCATCATATAATCCAGTCAAGTAAAATGATTGTTTATTGACCATTAAATAATAGTAAATGATAAGAATCTGACCATATCGTTCTATAAACACCCTTGTTTTTAAGGCTTAATATTTGGTATGGTTCTTGCTATAAAGTTATACAAAGCCTTAATGGCTACAGAGGATAATGAGTCGGATCATTACGAAGTTGAAGGGACTTCCACAAATCTATACTCATATCCCCAAAAACGAGAGGAGATATTTTTATGGAAAAGAATGTTGCAGGAGTGACGGAAATTTTTGGATGTAATGTATTCAGCGACAGAGTAATGAAAGAAAGGCTTCCCAAGGCGGTCTACAAATCATTCAAAAAGTCAATTGATGAGGGCAAACAGCTTACGCCGGATGTTGCGAATGTTATAGCAAATTCGATGAAGGACTGGGCCGTGGAAAAAGGCGCCACCCACTACACACACTGGTTCCAGCCTTTAACGGGCATCACAGCTGAAAAACATGATGCTTTCATCTCTCCTGTCGGCGACGGTGAGATTGTTCTTGAGTTCTCGGGAAAACAGCTCATACAGGGCGAACCTGATGCTTCTTCATTTCCCTCAGGCGGACTGCGCGCCACATTTGAGGCCCGCGGATACACGGCATGGGACCCTACAGTACCTGCATTCGTTAAAGATAACGCGGTCGGCGACGTTACCTTATTCATACCAACAGCTTTTTATTCTTACACCGGCGTTGCGCTCGATAAAAAAATTCCTGTACTACGTTCTATTGACGCAGTTTCAAAACAGGCGTTAAGAGTGCTAAAAGCCCTCGGCAATACAGTAACCAAAAAAGTTGTCGCGACACTCGGACCTGAACAGGAATACTTCCTGGTTGACAAAAGCTTGTTCTTAAAGAGACTTGATCTTCAATTGACCGGCAGAACGCTTTTCGGCGCCCCTTCTCCCAAAGGACAGGAGCTCGAGGACCAGTATTTTGGCACCATAAAAGACAATGTATCGGCATTCATGGCCGATCTGGACACTGAAATGTGGAAACTCGGTATTTATTCAAAAACAAGACATAACGAAGTGGCTCCCGCGCAGTTTGAGAATGCGCCTGTGTTCTCGACGCTCAATATGGCTGTTGATCATAACCAGCTGACCATGGAACTTATGCAGAAGATAGCATTAAGACATGATCTGGTATGCCTGCTCCACGAGAAACCCTACCGGGGCATTAACGGCTCGGGCAAGCATAATAACTGGTCCCTGGGAACAGACGATGGATTGAACCTGCTTGAACCGGGAGACAACCCGCATGACAACATGCAGTTCCTTACATTCTTAGCGGGCGTTATCAGGGCCGTTGACAGGCACGCTGACATGCTGCGCGGCGCCTGCGCAACAGCCGGACAGGACCACAGGCTCGGCGCCAACGAAGCCCCCCCCGCCATTATCTCAGTGTTCCTTGGGGACATGCTCGGCGAGATATTTGAGAAACTTGGCAAAGGCGAAAAGTATGTCTCAAAAGGCGTTGCATTTACAGACGTCGGAGTTGACGCGCTGCCTTCCTTCCCCAAAGATAATTCCGACAGGAACAGGACGTCGCCTTTTGCTTTCACCGGGAACAAATTCGAGTTCAGGATGGTGGGATCCGCAATGTCATGCGCCGGCCCCATGCTGATACTGAATACCGCTGTTGCCGAGTCGCTCGATGATATAGCGAACAGGCTTGAAAAATCAAAAGATGTAAAGGCCGAAGTTGCGGCGATCCTGAAAGAAGTTTACAAGGAAAACAGCAGGATCATATTCAACGGCAACAACTATTCGGCCGAATGGGAAAAAGAAGCCGCAAAACGCGGCCTGCCGAACGTGAAAAATTCGGTTGACGCCCACAAGGCCCTTATTACCGCTAAAGCCGAGGGTGTTCTTGTAAAATACGGAGTGCTTTCAAAAGAAGAACTGCACAGCCGCTACGAGATCTATATTGAGACATATTCCAAAGTCATTAACATCGAGGCAAACACCGCTATTAACATGGTAAGCACGCTGTTTATACCGGCCGCGATCAAATACACAACTATACTTGCCGATTCCATAGCCAAAGTTAAATCCGCCGGCGGCAGCGCGTCAACCCAGGAGGCTATTTTAAAAATGGTTTCTTCCCTGCTTGACTCAGTTTCCAAAAAACTCATGTCCACTATCGACGCGAGGGCCAAAGCCGCTGATATTTCGGATGCAGTGAAAAAAGCAGAAGCATATAGGGATAATGTTTTCTCAGTCTATACTTCTTTGAGGGACGATGTTGACGCCCTTGAAGCGCTGGTTCCCGCGGAATTATGGCCTGTGCCGACTTACGCGGACCTGCTGTTTAAACTGTAGAACCATAAAAGCTATAACCCCGGGGCGGTGATGAACTGCCCCGGGGATTATGTTCTTGTTTGATATAAAAACTAAGGCAAAACATCCAGCAGCGGGCCGACACATAGGTCGGCCCCTACACAGGTAAAACATCCAGGTAATATTATGGATATTTCATATCCATAATATTACCTGGATCCCTTCTACTTCGACGCCGACTTGGCCCCGCAGTGCCGACACTGCGGGGCCGCTAATTTTCGTTTGAAGTGGAAGGACTTAGAGAGGCCCTGTCGGAAGGGCCGTTGAATCCTAAAATTTCTTTATTTGGTTCCGTCGAATGTCAGAAGGGACACTACATCGGGGAGGAACAATAATGAAGAGATTTTTGTTCGTTTTATCTTTATTTGTATTGGTTTTATCGTCCTGTTTGTCAGCGGAAACAGCCGCACCTGTAACCGGCAATTCCGGCAACATCGCATGGATGCTCGTTTCATCCGCGCTGGTGCTTCTCATGACGCCCGGGCTTGCTTTTTTCTACGGCGGGCTTGTACGCAGAAAGAACATTTTGGGCATTCTTATGCAGTGTTTCATGGCTGTCGCCCTCATCAGTATTCAATGGGTGCTGTTTGGCTATTCCCTCGCGTTTGCGCCCGGCAATGATTTTATCGGCGGATTATCCTATCTTGGACTTAAACATGTAGGCATGGAACCCGGCCCTTTTTCACCGGCAATACCACATCAGGCATTCATGATCTTCCAGATGATGTTTGCCATCATTACCCCCGCGCTTATTATCGGCGCATTTGCGGAAAGAATGAAGTTCTCCGCTTATCTTATATTTTCCCTCCTATGGGCCACGCTTGTTTATGACCCTCTCTGCCACTGGGTCTGGGGCGGAGGCTGGATGGCGAAAATGGGCGTCATGGATTTTGCCGGCGGCATAGTGGTTCATATCAGCGCGGGTTTTGCCGCGCTTGTAACTGCGATTGTGATCGGTAAAAGACGGAACCACACCGCGGTTCCCACACCGCACAATATGCCTTTTACGGTTTTAGGGGCCGGTCTTTTATGGTTCGGATGGTTCGGCTTTAATGCCGGAAGCGCTCTCGCCGCCAACGGCGTCGCCATAAGCGCGTTTTTATCCACAAACACCGCAGCCGCGGCCGCTGCGCTTACCTGGGCATTTATTGAATGGAAAACAACAGGCAGGCCCACCATGCTTGGCACCGCAACAGGCGCCATAGCGGGCCTTGCGACAGTAACACCGGCCTCAGGTTTTATCAGCGTTATTCCGGCTATTATTATAGGCATCACAACATCCATAATATGTTACATGGCTGTCAGTATAATAAAACCAATGTTCAACTATGACGATACTCTCGACGCGTTTGGAGTACACGGCATCGGCGGGCTGGTCGGGACACTGATGACCGGTTTATTTGCATCAACCGCCATAAACCCCGCCGGAGCAAACGGCCTTTTTTACGGCAACGCAAAACAGTTCGGTATACAGTGTATAGCGGTATTAACCTCTGTCGGCTTTACGGTCATAATGACATTTGTCCTTTATAAACTTGTTGATCTTACTATCGGGGTAAGGGTTGAAGATAAAAAAGAAGTGCTCGGCCTTGACGTCAGCGAACATAATGAAAGAGCGTATACGTTAATTGAATAACCCATTCTGTATCCGGCATTTTTAGCCACATAATTTAAAATGGAGGTGTAGTATATGAAACTCGTTATCGCCATCATCCAGCCCCATAAGCTGGAGGAAGTAAAACAGGAGCTATATAAAGCCGATGTCCATCTTTTAACGGTTAATGAAGTGCTCGGCCACGGAAGGCAAAAAGGCATCACTGAAGTGTACAGGGGCGTCAGGGAATCAGGAAATCTGCTAAGGAAAATACGCCTGGAAATCGCGGTTAACGACGACTTTTTAAAACCAACTATCGAAGCGATAACCAAAGGCGCCTATACGGGAGAGACCGGCGACGGCAAAATATTCGTGCTGCCGCTTGAAGAGTGCATAAGGATAAGGACAAATGAAACCGGGAATGTGGCGATAGGTTAATAGGTTTTATTATAATAACCTTCCAAGCATGCTGATCAAATCTCGAATTTCAAATCTCAAACGGGACGAGTAGGCTAAAAGGCCAGTTTCAAACAAGGCTCGAAATTTGAGAGTCGAGATTTGACCGCGCCGACTTCGAATTATAATATATTATTGAAGTCGGTGCTAGGCCATAAAAAAATCCCGCGCAAGCGGGCTTTTTTTATGGCGGGGGTGACGAGGATCGAACTCACACTTTGCTGCTTAAAAATACAGATTTCAGTCAATATAGACTCAAACATGTGCCAACCATTTAATCGAAAACAAATATATCAGTTATAAAAACCTTGAATTTTTGCCTATATTTTAATCATTTTTTATGCTGTTGTCTATAATTTAACCACATGTTTGTTAATTGTATGCTAATTAACCGTGATTTTACAGCGTTTTCAATTTGTGGCACGCTATATGCTTTATTCATCGTGTGCTTTCAAATAAATTTAAGGAGGTGCTGTAATGAAGATGTTACTGAACCTGCTGATCTTTCTCAAGGATTATTTCGCTGTATATTAAGACAAAAAAAACTAAAAAGGAGGCAAGAAAATGGACAAAAAAGCGTTAAGAAATCTGACTTATGCTTTAGCTTTTGCAACACTGCTTTCAGGGAGCCTGTTGGAGGCCACGCCCTCGACAGTCTACTGGACCCCCTGCACGACCTATTTCCAGCCCTTTATGAAGGGGCACATAGGGTACGATACTTATGTCAGGGACATCAACATGCTCCCGGTCGATTATGGTTTTACCGTGGGAGTGCTTCCTTTTAAGGAAATACAGGCTGAGATCGGTTATGACGCGCTGCTCCCGTCAGGCCTGGGCATCTCAACGCAGACGGTACATTACGTCAACGCGAAGATCGGGTGGGGCGAAAATGCCCTGCTTCCCGTGGGATTTGCGGCGGGTATTTTCAATGTTGGTTTTGTCAAAGACGTGACTGATTACAATGTTTGCTACGCTGTAATCCAGAAAACATTTGACAATATCGGCACATTTGCGGCCGGCGGATACACGGGTAATAAAAAACTGCTTGTGGACGAGAGCGGCAACCCGGACAATAACGGGTTCATGCTCGCGTACACGTCACCACAATTCAGCAAGTTCATCATTGCCGCCGACTATTTCAGCGGCAAGAACACACTGTCGGCTGTCGGCGGCGGGGTATATATATACTTCGCTGATAACGTAACACTTCTTACCGGTCCCGTATTCCCGCTTGCAAAGACATTTGTCGGCGGAAGCAATATGACCTGGACTGTCCAGCTTGATATTGATTTTGACATGATGCCCGCGCAAACGGCGTCAAAATAAAATGAAAGGAAGGCGATTAACATGAAAAAAATTCTTATGTTCCTTATGTTGACGGTTTCAATTCTTGGTTTTACGGGTTTGGTTATGGCTGATACCACAACCGCACCAGCCACGATGGCAACTGCTGCCCCGGTAACGGCTCCCGCGCCTGTAATCAGCGCCGGAGACACCGCCTGGGTGCTTATGTCTGCGGCACTGGTTATGCTTATGACTCCCGGGCTTGCTTTCTTTTACGGCGGATTGGTCCGCAAAAAGAACATGCTCAGCGTGTTAATGCAGTGCATGCTTGCTCTCGCAGTAATAAGCGTTCAGTGGGTTTTGTACGGTTATTCGCTTGCGTTCCACCCCGGTGACGGCTTCTGGGGCGGGTTTGGCTGGGCCGGGCTGCATGGGGTTGGATTTGAACCATACGCTGATTACTCCGCGACTATTCCCCACCAGGCTTTTATGATATTCCAGGCTATGTTCGCTATTATCACGCCTGCGCTTATCATAGGTGCTTTCGCGGAAAGAATGAAATTTTCGTCCTTTATAATTTTCCTGCTCGCCTGGGCCACATTTGTGTACGACCCGGTTTGCCACTGGGTATGGGGCGTGGGAGGATTTGTCAGGAAGTTAGGAGCCCTTGATTTTGCAGGAGGCACGGTTGTCCACATAAACGCAGGCATCGCGGCCATAGTCACGGCTTTGTATCTTGGAAAAAGAAAAGGCCTTGCAAGCACTCCGCCGCCCCACAACCTCCCGCTGTCTGTTTTGGGTGCGGCTTTGCTCTGGTTTGGATGGTTTGGATTCAACTCGGGAAGCGCGCTTGCCGCAAACGGCCTGGCTGTAAACGCTTTTGTTGTGACCAATACGGCCGCCGCAATGGCAGGCTTAACATGGGCCCTGCTTGACTGGATGATAATAGGCAAACCCACAATGCTCGGCACCATCACAGGAGCGGTCGCTGGCCTTGTCGCCATCACCCCTGCCGCGGGTTTTGTCGATATAACAGGTTCGATCGCTATCGGCGCCCTGGTAAGTTTGGGATGCTACTTTATGTTATCCGTAGTCAAGCCCAAGTTTGGATATGACGACTCGCTTGACGCGTTTGGCGTACACGGAATAGGCGGTATGATCGGAGCTTTAGCGACAGGATTGTTCGCCACAACCGCGGTCAATTCCGCGGGCGCAAACGGCCTGTTTAACGGCAACCCCAAACAGCTGCTGATACAGGCAATCGCAGTGGGTGTGACCGTAGTATATTCCCTGGTTATGACATTCATAATCCTTAAAGTTATAGACATGGTTATGGGCGTAAGGGTCAAGGAAAAAGATGAAGCTGTCGGCCTTGACCTCACCCAGCACCATGAAAGCGCGTATACACTTATCGAGTAAAGCCAAAATACGGATAGGAGTATGTATCACCCGGCACCCGGCACTGGATAAGCACCACATTAAATAATGGAGGTATAAAAAAATGAAACTGCTCATCGCGATAATCCAGCCACATAAGCTGGAAGAGGTAAAACAGGAACTGTATAAGGAAGAAGTGCACCTTTTAACGGTGAATGAAGTACTGGGTCACGGCAGACAAAAAGGCATAACCGAGGTTTATAGAGGAGTACGGGAGTCTGGTAATTTATTGAGAAAAATAAGGCTTGAAATCGCGGTTAACGATAATTTTGTCCAGCCGGCAATCAACGCCATCATGAAAGGCGCCCAGTCCGGAGAAACAGGCGACGGCAAAATATTCGTACTGCCAATGGAAGAATGCATAAGGATAAGGACAGGAGAAAAAGGAAATTTAGCCATAGGATAATCTCACTTCCCTCCCCGATAAGTCGGTTGTGAGTAAAGCCCCCGCGGTCCGCAAGGACCGCGGGGTTTTGTTTTTATGATATGTCCCTCTCCAGCTCGACTGTTTTTCCCCCGTCCCTGCTTAGAGGGGGCAAGCCCCCTCTCTACGAAGTCTAAAGCGACTTAAGTCCTTCTATAATACCTACCAAGCTTGCTAAATCTACTCTCGACTATCTACTCTCT
>OCZT010000007.1_pt1 | contig 167177 bp, 176 predicted proteins | sample 1539031 | NCBI WGS metagenome assembly OCZT01 (sample SAMEA3539308, study PRJEB22396) | soil metagenome | biome: tundra; feature: field; material: soil | place: USA | collected 2010-05 | depth 0.15 m
CTCGACGCTCCAGAGAAGGTTACCTTCGACGAGCCGCAAACCCTCGTTGAAGGGTCGATAGCGGCACAGAGAAGGCTTATCTCAGGCTATAAAGGCTCTTCGACAACGGACGTGCACAAGCTGGAAGAAGCGTATGACCCGCGCCAAGTGGCCATCTCACTTAGCGGCGAACCAACGCTCTACCCGTATCTCGACGAGCTTATCAAACGCTACCACGGCGAACGCATGACAACCTTCGTCGTATCAAACGGCAGTCACCCGGAGGTGCTCGAAGACGTACGCCCGACCCAACTCTACGTCTCACTCAATAGCCCAGACGAAGAGCATTTCTATGCGGTGTGCAGGCCACAAACGCGTCGATTTGAGCACCTGCTCGAGTCGTTGCGCGTTCTCGCTGATCATCCCTCGCGCACGGCGATTCGCATCACTATCGCAAACGAGGTCAACGCGTTTGGAGAGCCGGGCTACGCGAAGCTCATCGAATTGGCCGAACCCGACTACGTCGAGGTGAAATCGTACATGCACCTCGGCTTCTCGCGAAAACGACTGCCACGCACGGCGATGATATCGTACGAAGGCGTTATGTCGTTTGCGCACGACATCGCAGAACGAGCAGGCTACGCTGTCGCCGCGGGATCTCCCGTTAGTCGCGTCGTCGTGCTCTCAAAAAGCGGGTCGATTGCGAAAATTTCTGACTAACTGTTTGTTGACAACGCGCAGAATCCACTCGCCGAATCAAGGTACGTGCATATGCGAACGAAAGCCGATATCGCGAAGCTCAAGGAGAAAAAAAACCTCTACGGCCTTATTAACGCGCTGAAAGACCCCGACGCAGACATTCGATCACAGGTAGCCGAGGGGCTCGGAGAGCTGAACGACGAAGCCGCAACAGACGCACTGATAGAGGCGTTAAACGACGATCACTGGTCAGTACGTCGGAATGCCGCCTGGGCGTTGGGAGAAGTCAGCTCTGCACGGGCTGTTCTGTACCTCATCGGCGCCTTCAGAAAAACCTGGGAGGGCATCGACGCGTATTGTGCCGAGGCGCTGGTGAAAATCGGCCGGCCGGCCGTCAAGCCGTTGCTGCGGGTCATTGATGGCCCGGACTTAAACACGCGTTACTGGTCGATCGAAGCCCTCGGGCAGATCGGCGATGCACGCGCCATTGAGCCCTTGATCGCATTGCTTTCCGACCGAGATGCAATCATCCGATACAGCTCAACCAAGGCCCTCGGAGCGATCGCCGATAGCAAGGCGTTCGATCCATTGATCAACGCGCTCCGAGATCCGAGTGACATGGTAAAGCGGCGGGCACAAAAGTCAATACGCAAATTGGTGTCGCAGGAATCCGCTCAGAAGATCGACCTGCAGGCTGGAAAACTGATCAAATTGATTGCAGTAGTAGAAACCGATGACGGGACGGTCAAAAAAATAGAAATCGACCTGAAATCGCCCGAAGAAAATACGACGCACGAGTAAAGGGTCGACCCAACTTTTTCCCTCTCCCCGCGATTCTTAGCCTAAAATAGAGACGTAACGGCGATCCTGACTACCAGGCTGGAGGTAAGCATTTATACCAGAATGACGTGGTAGCAATTTGAATCAGCCGATCCTAAAACGAGCGCTGCGTCACTTGGCGAGCGATCAGCAAGCGACACACTGTTCAGAATTGACATTGTTATGGCTCACGTGCCCCTTTTTATCGACTTGAGCGACAAGTGCATCGTCATATTCGGCGGTGGACACGTCGGAGAGAGGAAGGCCAAGATGTTTTGCGCTTACGGGCTAACCAAAGTGGTGAGCACGAGCTTCACCCCTGAATTAATGAAAATGGCAGGCAGTGGACTTGTCGATACGATCGTCGACGATCTGAAAGACGTCAAAAAGTACCTCGACGGCGCATTCATCGTCGTTCCTGCGACTAACAACCGCGCGCTCAACGGATTGATAGCTGATCAGGCAAAGGCTATGCACATCCTCGTAAACCAGGTTGACGACATCGGCGAAGTCATCGTGCCATCGGTCATTCACAAAGACGATATCCACATCGGGATCTCAACGATGGGCAAAAGTCCCGCGGCGGCGCGATTTCTGAGGCTGCGCATCGAAGAGCTCATCGAGAACGTTGCCCTCATGGTTACGCTCCAAAACGAGCTGCGAAGCATTCTAAAAAAGGAGATTGACAGCCAGCTTGAGCGAAGGCGCATCCTTGAGTCAATCATCAATGACCACGGCGTGTGGATGGCACTGGCGCGCAGCTACGACGCTGGGCTCCGCACCGCGCTTGAAATCGTGGAACACGAGCGAATGAAGCCACGCGCCACGACATAAGGGGTTCTCACGTGAATGGGATCATCAACCTCTCAATCTCGCACAAATGGGCAAGCCTGAATGATCTCGAGTGCGCCCGCATTGACAACCTAGAAGACGCGTTGCGGGCAATGCGTTCAGCAGACGGTGTTCGTGAGTGTGCCATCGTGCAGACGTGCAACCGGATTGAGCTCTACCTCGACGTCAACGGCGAGTTCGACGTCGCCGCTTTCACCGGACGTTTCTTCCCATCCGTGCACCAGGAGCTTATCGCCCACTATGAGTCACGCGAGTCACTCCGACACCTGATGCGCCTAGCATCAGGCCTCGATTCGATGATCGTCGGTGAGGATCAAATACTCGGTCAGCTCAAGGATGCGGTGGAAACCGCGAGCAAAGAGCGAACTCTAGGACCCGAGCTGGGCTTAGCATTTTCGAAAGCCATCAAGGTCGGCAAGCGCGTGCGAACCCAGACGCAAATCAACCGCGGTTCAGTCTCCGTCGGCTCTGCCGCCGTCGACCTGGCCGAACGCCTCATGGGTACCCTCGACGAGAAGTCGATTCTGAGCATCGGTGCCGGTGAGCTGGGGACACTTGTGGCGGTCGCCCTCGCCGAACGAAAACTTAAAGCGATGTTCGTGTCTAATAGAACCTTTCGGCGGGCCCAAACCCTTGCCAAGCAGCTTGGCGGAACGGCGATACGATTTGACACAATAGACAACTACCTGTGCGAAGCGGACCTCGTGATAAGCGCGACGGCCGCACCACACTATATATTGACGAAGGATCAGATCAGGCGGGCAATGCAGCGGCGAAACAACCACCCGCTCGTCATCATCGATATCGCCAACCCGCGCGACGTCGAAGAGGCCGCAGCGACGATCGACAACGTCGAGCTGCATAACATCGACGACCTCCGCAAAATCACCGAGGAAAACCTTAAGAAGCGGCGTTCTGAGATCGGAAAGGTGGTCGCGATCATCAATCAGGAGTTAAACCTTCTCGAAGAGCAGTATAAGAAAGCCCGCGCGAATGAGCTGATCGCGGGCTTGTATCAGAGCGCTGAGGAACTCAGGGTTCGCGAACTGGAAAAAGCGCGCAAACGCATGCAAAGCGCGGATGACCTGCGCAACTATCAACAGATCCTAGACGATCTCACCGCTTCGATCGTCAACAAGCTGCTGTTCGAGCTCACTTCTTCGCTGCGAGAGGCTGCGGCTAACGACGATGATGACCTAATGCGCTCGGCGCACAAGCTCTTCAAACGCGAGGCGGATTAACGTGGCCCGACCTGCACGGCTCCGAAAAAAGGGCATCAGCACGCTGGTTCGAGAGACGTCACTGCACCCGCGCGACTTGATTTGCCCGCTGTTTGTCGACGAGAACCTGCGAGCGCCGGTCTCGATTCCCTCACTGGCGGGGTTTTCTCGTCACACCGTTGAAACCGCTATACTCGAAGCCGAGGAAGTCACGGAGCTGGGCATTCCCGCCGTGATCGTGTTCGGGGTGCCACGTCACAAAGACGAGACGGGGAGCTCCGCGCTCAGCGGCATCGTGCAAGATACCATAAGCGCGATAAAGGCGAATGTGCCAAAAGCCACTGTTATCGCCGACACGTGCCTGTGCGAGTACACGAGCCACGGACACTGCGGCATCGTCGATGAAGCGGGCACGATCCGCCGTGATCCAACCCTGGAGATGCTCCAACAGGTCGCGGCATCGTACGCGCGCGCCGGGGTCGACATCGTCGCGCCATCGGGCATGATCGACGGCATGGTCGGTGCGATACGAGCGAAGCTCGACAAAGAAGGGTTTGACGCGGTCGCCCTCATGCCGTACGCCGCAAAATACTGTTCGAGCTTCTATGCACCGTTCCGGGACGCCGTGGACTCGGGGTGCGCGTTCGGCGATCGCTCAGCACATCAAATGGACCCTGCTAACACCAACGAGGCGGTGCGTGAGGTGCGTTTGGACTTAGAGGAGGGTGCCGATATCATTATGATCAAACCGGCACTGCCGTATCTCGACATTATCTACCGAATTAAGCAAACCTTCAACGTACCGGTCGCGGCGTACAGCGTCAGCGGGGAATACGCAATGTTGCGATCGGCGATCGACAACGGCCATTTGACGGATGAAGCTATTTACGAGACGCTCCTTTCAATGAAGCGCGCCGGAGCCGATATGATCGTAACGTATTTCGCTAAAGAGGCGGCAAAGACACTGGCTTCCCAGTGAGGGGGCGCACCAATGCAAACAAACGAGTCTGCGAAGCTGTATGAAAAAGCCCGAAAGCTGATGCCTGGCGGCGTTTCAAGCCCGGTCCGAGCGATTGACCCGTATCCGTTTTACGTCCAGAAGGCAAGTGATTCTCGGATATGGGACGTCGACGGAAACCTGTACATTGATTATTGCATGGGCTACGGCCCACTCATTCTTGGCCACGCTCACCCAGCGGTCTACGCGGCAGTTGCCGAACAACTGAAGTCGGGGTGGGACTACGGAACCCCCGTCAAGGCCGAGATCGACCTCGCAGAGCGCATTCAAGCGGACTTCCCGTCAATGCAGATGCTTCGGTTCGTATCGACGGGAACCGAGGCCACGATGAGCGCGATTCGCGCCGCCCGGGGGTTTACCGGAAAAGACACCATCGTGAAGGTCGAGGGGGGCTACCACGGCGCGCACGACGCGGTGCTTGTAAAGCCAGGATCCGCCGCCATCTCGGCTGCGAGCTCGTTGGGGGTTCCCGCCGCGGCGGTGAAACACACCGTGCAAGTGCCGTTCAACGACGTTGAAGCCCTTTCAGGCGCTCTAGAAAAAAATGACGCGGCCTGCCTCATTATTGAACCGGTGATGGGCAATATCGGGCCAGTAATGCCCGAAGAGGGCTACCTATCGGACGTGCGAAAAGTCACCGAAGAGAACGAGACGCTGCTGATATTTGACGAAGTGATTACCGGCTTCCGGCTGTGTATCGGCGGGGCACAATGCCTTTACGGGGTCACTCCTGATCTGACGACCCTCGGGAAAATCGTTGGCGGAGGATTCCCGATAGGTGTTTTTGGCGGCACAAGGGAGATTATGGAATGCGTCGCCCCGTTAGGGGGCGTGTTCAACGCGGGGACGTTCAGCGGACATCCCGTTTCACTCGCCGCGGGCCTGGCGACGCTAAGCGTCTTAAACGAGGAGGGTTATCGACGCGTCAATGGCTTGGGGGACCTGCTTAGACGAATGCTTGTCGACCTCCTCCAAGAGCTTGACGTCCATATCTCGGTGCAAGGGATAGGCACAATGTTCCAGATCTTTTTCACCGAAAAACCGGTCAGAAACTATCAGGACGCGCTGACCTGCAACCCCGAGCTGTACAGGAGATTCAGCGCGTATATGCGCGACGAGGGAATCTTCTTGGCTCCGTCGCAATTTGAGACCAACTTTATCTCACTGGCACACTCAAACGAAGATCTGGAATACACCATCCGTGCGTGCGCAAACGCGTTCGAACAGCTTTACCGCCTTGACGTCGACACCCCGGGTTACTAGCACGCGGTGGCGAGAGCGAACAACGAATAGAGAGTGATCAACATACTGCGTATCGGCACCCGAGGCAGCAAACTCGCATTGATTCAGGCAGAGACCGTTAAGAGTGTGCTGGCAAAAAACGGTGTTGAAAGCGAGCTTGTCATCGTAAAAACGAGCGGCGACAGCTTCACCGACAAACCGTTCCGCGAGGCCGGCATTGGGGCGTTTGTGCGCGAGATCGACGACCGCATGCTCTCTGGCGACATCGACGCAGCGGTGCACAGTATGAAGGACGTGCCAACGAAACGCCCGCAGGAGATAGCCGTGTGTGCCGTGCTGCCTCGTGCTTCGCCGTATGACGTTCTCATATTTGAACGTCCTGTGCGTGATGGAGACGTCATAGGCACCTCGAGCTTGAGACGGCACGCGCAACTGGCGCGCTACTTTCCGCAGTACGTTCGCAGACAAATTCGAGGCAACGTGGACACGCGAATACGAAAACTGAGAGCGAGCGAGTTTAGCGCGATCGTTCTCGCGGAAGCAGGACTCGAGCGTTTGGGCGTGCGCATCAATCAGAAGCGCTTGCCGTTCGTTCCCTCACCGAATCAAGGAATAATCGCCATAATGGCGAGCGAGCAGATTCGAGAGTATGAAGCCGTCTCTGCACTCAATGACAGTGCTACGTTCGTCGAAGCGATGGTCGAGCGCGTGATCATGGAGACTCTGGGCGGTGGATGTTTGGTCCCCCTCGGCGTCTTCGCGCAACTTCAAGGTGACTCAGTCAGCGTCACCGCTGAGGTGCTCTCCCTTGATGGGCAGCGCGCAGTCCGCCTCGCCGATCACATATCCATGGAGAACTACGACCACGATTCACGAGCATTCGCACTAAGAATAAAGGAAAACGGAGGTGAGGCGTTGATCGCGGAAGCCATCGCAACCGGCTTCAGCGCTTAACCGACCTGTGACCCCAATACGCCGCAGCAAAGGAAAGGTCTTTCTGGTAGGCGCGGGCCCGGGTGATCCGGACCTGCTAACACGAAAAGCAGAACGCGTGATCAAAGACGCTAATGTGGTGTTGTACGACAAACTCGTCGACGACCGCATCGTCGCGCTCGTTCCTCACGGGACGGAACTCCTGGATGTCGGAAAGGACCCGGACCGCCACAAGGTGCCGCAACACAAGATAAACGAGCTGCTTGTCAGCTACGCTCGTCAAGGCAAGAAAGTCGTGCGGCTCAAAGGAGGTGATCCCTTCGTGTTTGGTCGGGGGGGAGAAGAGGCAGAGGAACTCATGACCCACGGCGTGGACGTGGAGGTTGTGCCCGGCATTTCTTCGGCGGTCGCCGTTCCTGCGTATGCCGGCATACCGGTCACGCACCGAGACTACGCCTCAAGCGTCACCATTATTACGGGTCACGAGGCTGCGGGCAATCGGCTACAGTGGGAAGTCCTCGCACAGCTTGATGGCACCCTCGTCGTATTGATGGGCGTGGGCACGCTCGCAGAAAACGTCGCGAATCTGGTCGCGTGTGGAAAGGACGTGCAAACGCCTGCTGCAATCATAGCACAGGGAACGACGCCGCGCCAGAAAGTTGTCGCTGGGACTCTTAGCGACATCGTACGCAAGGCCAAAGATGCCGACCTACAAGCGCCCGCGGTGCTGATCATCGGCGACGTGGTCAAACTCAAATACATCCTACAGCCAAGCGATGAAGACGCTAGCAATCATTCGGCCTGAAAAGCAACTTGAGGATTCGAAGAAAGTTGTCGAATCCTTTGGGTACAGCGTGCTCGCTACCGCAATGGTCGACATCGTACCCATACGAGACTTACTCTGGCCTACGTTCTTGGACGAACTCAAAACGGGCCGCGTCGACTACGTTGTGATTACGAGCGCAAACGGCGCGCGCAGCTGCGCGGAACTCAGATTGAACGCCGCAAGCTTTCCGGCCTCAACGCGAGTGGTGGCGATAGGTCCCAAGACGAGGAGCGCATTGCTCAAAGCACATTTCCGCGTCGACCTGATGCCGTCGGAGTATAGTTCGCGCGGCATCGTTCAAATGCTGGGTGATGTTACACGCAAGAATATATGGGTCTTGCGCAGCGCTTTTGGCAGCTCAGAACTAACGGACGGGCTCCAGAACAACGGTGCCACCATAAACGAGATCGTGCTGTACACTCTGAAAAAGCTCTGTGGCCAGCAGCAACGTGATTTCTTACGCGAGCTGGTAGGGAGCGAAGTCGTCGGCGTTCTCTTTACAAGCGCCATGACGGTGCGCGCCCTGTTCGACTGCGCCGACCGAATAGGGATGAAAGAACACCTTATCGACAGACTTACGAATCGGGTCGTTGGCGCCATCGGAAAGCCGACAGCAGAAGCACTCGGCACTTACGAGGTGGGAGTAGACGTCATACCGAGCGACGCGACATTCCGAAAGCTCGTTTCAACGGTTCACGCGACCCTGACTGATCGCGCGCAGCAGTGAACCCAAGGAGGCTCCATGGATATACTCTTGGCCGAATACGCAAGCGCGATGCTTCCCGAACTTGCTAAAGAGGGGCGAGCAATACTCGAAACGCTGAAAGGAGGCTTTCAACGCAGCGGACACGTCGTGCACGTGCCGCAGCGGTGCACAGGCGACCCTGACACGTTTTGCAGCCAGGTAAAGCAGCTGGCACGATCCTGTGACGCAGGGATGATTATCGCACCCGACAACGTCCTGTACGATTTCACCGCGCTCGTGGAACAGCACACCACGAATCTCGGGTGTCCCGCGGAAGCGGTGAAGAGAGCGGCGGACAAACTCAGCACGTCTCTCGCGCTTTCGGGGGGATTACTAACCGTTCCAGAAATAAGCCCTGCGACAGGCCCGTACGTTCTTAAGCCACGCTACGGCTGCGGCGCGGAAGGGATCAGGATCGTCTCAACGTTCGAGGCGAACGACGTGGACGAGAATACGTTTGTTTCGAAGTTCGTGACGGGAGACCCTATAAGCGTAAGCATCGTCATCGGCAGGACAGCGCTTCCGCTATCGATCAACAAGCAGCACCTTCGCATAGATGATGCAATCCATTACGTCGGGAACACGACGCCGTACGCAGTCCCTAACGCCAACAACGTGATTACTCAATCGGTAAGAGCCGCACAACTGCTGGGGTGCGAAGGGTACGTCGGCGTCGACATCGTGCTTCAGCCCGACGGTGTAATTAACATCGTCGACGTGAATCCACGCCCAACGACGGCCATCGTTAGTATCGACAAAGTGATAGGCAACGTCGCCGATTTAATTCTCAAAGCGCGATTCGGGCAAGAATTACCGACTCTTTTGACACCGCACGGCACGCACACCTTCCGAACCAACTGCGGAACCATCTAGCACCTTTTGAGCATCCAAATGGCCCTAAGCGATACGATTGGAATAGACATCGGGGGAGCAAATACAAAAGTAGCCTCCGCCAGCGGGGAGGCGAGAAGCCTGTACCTGCCACTGTGGCGGGACAACGACCTCGCCGGCGAGTTGCGACTCGTAAGGGACGAGTTTCAGCCGAAACACGTCGGCGTCGTGATCACAGGCGAGCTCGCCGATGCGTTCAACAGTAAGAAGGAAGGGATCTGCTCGATCGCATCTTCGGTCGACTCGGTTTTCGCGAGGCCGTGCTATCTGAACGTTCGCGGCCAGTTTACGCGGCAGATCGCTGAGAGCGAGGCCCCCTTGTACGCCGCGTCAAACTGGACGGCTTCAGCCGCGTTTGTTGCACAGCGCGTCACCGACTGTATATTCGTGGATATGGGGAGCACGACGTGCGACGTGATTCCCATACGAGACGGAAAACCCGCCGCCATGACAACAGACTTTGAACGGTTGCGAGAGCGCGAGCTCATCTACACCGGAGCGCTCAGAACCAATATCGCGACCATTTTGCGGCTCGTAACCCTCAATGGAGAGAACTATGGGCTAGCTTCCGAACTGTTCGCGATTGCCGCCGACGCCCATCGCATCCTCGGTAACATTAGCGCCGAGGATTACGCGTGCGACACTCCGGATGCCCGTCCGCGCGATCTGGAGGCCTGTTATCGAAGAATCGCAAGAGTCCTGCTTTGTGACGTGGATGAGCTTGGCCGAAAGAACGCTCGCGACGTTGCCCGACAGGTAGAACGCGCCCAAATCGATGAGCTTGCTCAAGCCCTCGATGTTCAAGCACGCAAACACGACTTAAACGAAGTCGTGGGCGCGGGCCTCGGAGAGTTTCTCATAGCTAGAGCAGCTTCAAAAGTAAAACTTGAGTGCCACTTGCTCTCACAGCAGTACGGCAAAGAGCTTTCAAAAGTGTTCCCGGCGTTTGCGGTAGCCAACCTGGCGCACGATGTGTTTCAGCGATAATCGAAGCGCAACGAGGAAAGGCGTGCACAAACGTTACCGGCTCGTACATCGGTAATCTGAGATTTTTTTTGTGTGTGTGGCTACAGCGAGAGCTCCGTCTGTGTGCTCGAAGGGTTGGTCGCCTCCACTACGCTGTGACACACAAATGTGTTCACGCGGCCTTATACCGCTTTTTCGCGCAGAAGGCAGTAGGAGGCAACGGGTATGATCACGAAGAATTCGGTGTGCTATTATGGGGCCCACTTTGGCTGCCTCAACGCCGCGAGCGAGCCCAACTGCCGCAGGTGCGCACAACGCTTGACAAACGCGGTAAATTACGTGCTGCACCCGGGCGTGAACGACACCGACGCGTCGCCCACATGGACAGCGCCACACGCTGTCGGCGCTGCAGAGGCGCTCGAAGAAAAAACGGCGAGCACACATTTTACGGGGGATCATAATGTTTGGCGAGATACAGAGCTACCGCACGAGTAACGGGGCCTATGGCATCAATGCAGAACCCTGGATAAAACTGCTAAGTGAGTTCGGGCTCAGTGAGAAGGAGGCACAGCTTTACGTGCACTTGCTCAAGTACGGACCGAAGCGTGCTGGCGCCCTCGCGCGATCCCTCAAGACGTATCGCCTGCAGGTTTATCGAAAACTTGCAAGCCTCGTCGACAAGACGATGGTGACCGCAAAGAGGGAGAGCCCGTCTGTCTACACAGCGATGAACTTAGACGATGCGCTCGATGCCGTGCTGCTCCCCCGCCAACGCGAGCTTCGTCGGATGGAGGGGATAAAGAGGGAGCTCAGTGTGCTCATGAACAACACACAATTCCTTGCCTCTGACGAAACCCGCTCATCTAAGGCTCTCACACTCGACAACGAGCAAGCACTTACCAAACTGCTGAGTGAGTTCGGGCTCGGTGAGAAGGAGACCCATCTCTACGTGCACTTGCTTAAGTACGGGCCGAAGCGTGCCGGTGACCTCGCGAGATCCCTCGAAACGTATCGTGAGGACGCGTATCGCCGATGCGCAAGATTGATTGACGCAGGTATGATCGTAAAAAGCGCGGGGGATTCTTCACGTTACGCGCCTGTAGACCTTGACAAAGCGCTAGATGCCGCGCTCATGTCCCGCCAGTGCGAGCTGCTTCGGTTGCAGAGGGTCAAGCATGAGCTTGTGAGAGAAACAAACGGCGCGATCAGCCGCAGAGCTGACAATGCCCACGCGTTCAAGATGTTGAAGAACGTCGGGGAACTTGTTGCTGGCATCTCGCAGCTCATCAACTCGGCAGAGACGTCTGTTATCTTCGTCGCCCATCCTCAATTCAACCTCATCACGATGGGGGGCTTCCTGGATCATCTTAAATGTGCGGTGGGCCGCGGCGTTCGTGTTCGTGGCGTGCTCGATATCTCACCACAGAACCTTTCTGCGGGACGCAAGTACCTGGAAGGTGGCATTGAACTGCGGCATACAAACCCATACCGCGGGATGACGCTAGTGGTAGCCGATGGCAAGCGAAGCATTAGCCTCATTCACGCTGCTCTGAGGGCCGCCCTTTCGCTTGACGAAAATGTTGCGGCGCTTTGGAGCGACAGCGTTGCGCAAGCGCAATTCCTTAAGAGCGCGTTTGAGATGGCTTGGGAGCAGGCTTCTGGCGCAGAAGAGCGTATAGGCGAGCTGCTGGGACAAGGGCACAGCTCATTAGAGATCGCAACATCGAATTAAGACGTTTCAGTTTGGCATAGACAGCGCAGCTGAGTGACGGCTTTCCTACACGCCTAGAACGAATCCTGAAGCGCTGACCTGGCCCGCGTCAACTGCTGTGGCAAGTGCTGTGCCTAAAGCCCCGGCGAACTGCTGCCTACCCCAATGAAGCTATAATGCAGCGCCGTGGCAGAGTGCCTAACAAGTGGGAGCAGAAAAAGACAATCAATGGCGCGCCCGACCTGTGCTACCGAGCTTCATCGTTCTTTCTCTTGCCGTTTGAGATTCACTTTGCAGAAAACATACCGGCGTGCGGGCGGCATTACGGATCTAACGGGTTTAGGCCCCCAAGAGGGCGCATCCAAGCGACGACAACCTTTGCGACGCGTTAGGAGGCACAGCTTTATGAACTCGAGGACGTTAACTCATAATAATGGCCGAGCGAATCATTATTGAAAGCCTTAGGGACGCCTTAGCTGTAGGTTCAAATATCATAGAATCTGCGGAGAAGGAAGTCTTGTGGCTGCTCGAACCTGGCATATTAGCCCTCGCCTTTCAATTCAGTATACCAAAGAAGTCCAAAATGTTGATAGAAAAAGGCGGACACGTGCAGGGGATCACCAAGATTTCAGGAACCTCCCTCGATATCGTCCGCAAACTCTTGGACAATGGCGAAGAACTGCGCCACATCGATCAGTACCAAGGAGCGTTCATGCTTATCGGAGACAAAAAAGAAAGCATTAGTTCGATCAACGTGAATACCGAGTTCTCACTTGACGATCCGATCGTAGCATTCTGGACCGATGACCAAGCCTACGCTGATTTTCTGACCGCCACGTTTGGGGCTGCATGGAACGAAGCAGTCGATGCAGAAAAGCGGATACAAGAACTGTAGCGCGCACGCCTTTCATTTGTTTGACCAGCAGTTGCCGCTAAGCAGCTTCTTACTATAAGCCATCGATACCGACGCTTATCTACAATCTGCCGCGGAAGGTTGGAGCTATGGATAACGAGGCAACATTTATTACTCGCCTCACTGGCTTCGGGCTTAGCGAAAAGGAGGCCCATCTTTATCTCCATCTGCTGAAGTACGGGCCAAAAACCCCCTCGCCTCTCGCGAAGTCGATGAAGACGATCGCGAAGACGTGCACCGTACGCTTACAAGCTTGATTGAAAAAGGCATGGTGCACCCATCACTCGATTCACCAACAACCTACGCCGCGGTGGACCTCGACATCGCGCTTGAATCCGCGCTCAAGAAGCAGGAGAGCGAACTCCGAGAGATGGAGGCGCGAAAGCGGGAGCTGCAGGAACTCGCAAAGCAACAGCAGTTCCGCCCCTCCGACGACGTTTCTACGTTCAAGAGCATCAAGGAACTCGTCGCTACCGCTTTACCCCTTTTGGACTCGATGAAGCAGGAATGGCTTGTAGCCGTACCTGGACTGGCGACCGTCGTTGCCTCATTATTTGGCATTAACGATGCCGCTGGAGAATTTATTCAGCGCGGAGGCAAAGTAAGGACGGTAGTCGATATCTCATACCCAATTATCGACAATGTGCGGGAGCTGTTGCAAATTGGAGAAGAAGTGCGCCACATCGATCAGCACGGCGTGATGTTTGTCGTGTTCGACCGAAAAAATAGTATGACAGCGATTAGTAACCCGGCTCGCATCTCACTGAACGCGCCAATGGCCGCCTTGTGGACCGACGATCCTACCTACGCCGAGTATCTCGCAGCTACGTTTGAGATGTTGTGGAAACAGTCAGTTCCGGCGGAAGAGCGAATAAAAGAGCTTCAAGAACAAGGACCTCCGCAAGCATAAGCCGGGCTACGCTCGTGAAAATGCTTAACCTTGCCTTTTTTAAGGACTTTTTTGGTCGCTGACTTAGAACGTGTAGTAAACGCTGTCACGCAGCTTTATAAACTCGGGAGTCCTGTTTTGCTTTCATGACCAGCGGGACGATTGTTGAAACCGTTAAAGACGCGATCGCTGTGGCTTCAACTATAATAGAATCTGCAGAGAAGGAAGTTTGCTGGCTTGTACCTGCCCCTCTACTGGTCTTGGCCGCTCACTTCAATCTGAATGACAAATCTAGAGTGCTGATGCAAAAAGGAGGACACGAACGAGGAATCACCGAAATCTCACCACTCTATGTCGAAGTGGTAAGTGCCCTCATCGACATTGGCGTAGACCTCCGCCACATAGAACGGTACGGTGGGGCGTTTATGGTCGTAGGAGACAGCAGGCAAAGCATCAGTTCGATGGACGTTAATGCCCAAGATCTCTCGCTTGACGATAATATTGTAGCGTTCTGGACTGAGAGCCCTGATTATACCGCATACCCGCTATCAAGCTTTGATAGGACCTGGGCAGAAGCTACTAATGCACAAAAGCGGTTAGAAGAGCTCGGTGAAGACCGCCCCTCGCATCTTTAGGCTCGGACAAGACGAGCATCGCTCAAATCTAGCTACGGAATAAGAGACGTAGTGTGACCGGTTAGGATTAGGGTATCGAGAGCCTTTTTTGCCGGTTATTGGCGGGCGCAAGGCTTCAAAAGATGGACTTTGCAGCGTCGCACCGCGCTTAGGAGCAGCGACTCCTCTTTGATGCGGGCACGGGTTTGCGCTCAGAGCACAAGGCAACTCGCCGTACACAGGCGTCAAAAACCAGCTCGGACGCACGGTTCGCGCCGTCGAGTTCTAATACCGCCACTTTGACCCGAGCACAAGAACAATGTTAAACGACTAAGGCACGGCAAAGCCTTATTTACTGGTTATCGTACATCGGTAATGATGGACGACGACGCGGCATTTGTCACGCGCCTGATCGGATTTGGACTCAGCGAGAAGGAGGCGAAGACTTATCTTCACCTGCTCAAGTATGGCCCAAAGACCCCGTCTCCGCTTGCAAAGTCGCTGAAGACGTATCGCGAAGACGTGCACCGTACGCTCACTGAGTTGATCGAAAAGGGTATGGTTCGTCCGTCGCTCGATGCTCCGACGCTTTATACAGCTGTGGATCTCAATACCGCGCTCGACGCTGCATTGAAAAAGCAGGAGAGCGAACTCCGAGAGATGGAGGCGCGAAAGCGGGAGCTGCAGGAGCTGTCAAAGCAACAGCGGTTTCAGCCATCCGATGAAGTGAGCACGTTCAAGATCATCAAGAGCGTTAAAGAGCTCGTCGCTGCTACTATAAATCTCGTTGATTCAGCAAAGAACGGATATCTATATGTGGTTCCCGCTGACATGCTGGTCATAACCTCCTTATTCGGAATAAACGCGGAAGCCAAAAAAATTTTAGAGCAAGGGGCAAGTGTTAGGGGTATTACTGATATCCGCTATGCGGAAATAGCGAGTGCTCAAGAGCAGGTGGACATTGGAGTCGATCTGAAGCACTTCGACAATTACGAAGGGCTGTATTTCGCAGTGGTAGACCGAAAGCACTGTATAAGTGCGATCAACGTCGATATCAACCGTATATCTTTGAATGAACCTATCTCAATGCTCTGGACTGATGACCCGACCTATGCCGACTATCTCACAGCTACGTTTGAGGTGTTATGGGCGCAGGCAATCCCAGCAGCTGAGCACATTCAAGAGCTATCAGCGCAAGGCCCTCCAAAAGCCTAAGCAAGAGCGTCCACATTTATTCTGATAGAACGCTACTGCGTTTTCGCTTTTGCGGCCTTTGGATAAATCAACAAACCTGAATTTGCTGATCTTTTTGCAACACGTGAATATAGTAGCATCCGACCCGCCGTTCTACGCTTATCGGTAGGAGTAGTATGTGGATGGTATTTTTTACCACGTCGTGTGGGACGAAGGTATTCAGCGCCCGTGCGAACGCGGGGTGACTGAAGTAAAAACGCGCTAAAGGCTCGAATCTAGAGAGAGACGGCCGCACCCACTCGGTGAGGTCCTGCGCGACAACTACTGAAAACTCCTCTCGCATGTAGTCTTCCACGACATTAACCCGCTCGATGGTCTCACACGCAAGGCTCTTTGCAATTAGTCCCCACATAGCCTCCTCAGAAGAGCTAAGCGGCTTAGCGCGATCTCGTTGATACCCGTCTATGACGATAAAAAGCCCGTCATCCCTTAGTTTTTTCCTGACTTCGCGAAGGACTCGCGACTTGTCAGTTGAATAGCACAAGGCTTCTATGACAAAGACAATATCGTACGAATTGTCCTCAAATTGACTCAAGTCGTGGTAATCCCCACAACAAAAACGTACGTTTGGCAGTTTTGCGTGCCGGTGCAGCGGCTTGTTGGATAGATCAACTCCGTCAAATGCGACGCGAGGGTTCCGGCTGGCGAGGAAGGCTATATTTGGACCTAGCCCAGATCCGAGTTCCATTACTTTCTTCGCGTTTCTTTGTCTGACGTACCCCTCAAGTATTCTTGCGTGCGCCTTGTGATCGTCTGTCTCGTATTTCCCGTTGCGACTGATGCCATAGTGAAAAAAGCCACCCCAATTGTAAAAAAGCAACGTCAGCCTGTTTATAAAATAGTAGTGAATGATCTGCGGTCTCGCTTGTGGGCCGCTGAGCATGCTGGGTATATCAAATATTTTCCCCACCTGGCTAAGGCATGACTCCAGGTTGTCGGTATCCTCAACTACCGTGCGTTCCACGTTTTCATTAGCTGCCCAGTTGGGTAGTTCCTCAGGCATGTCATTACGCCCCCCAAATGACGAAGGGAAGTATGTAGGCAACGCTGGCGGCCCCCACAATATACGGAAAGTATGTTGTGAATATCCTAAGCCGCTCTCGCACATTTTCGATCTTTGGTGCGCTCAGGAGCGGCACGGCCGTGATAACAACGCTACCCCCCCACACGACAATGGGAGACAAGTAGGCAACGCCGACGGCCCCTACAATAAACGGCAAAAACGATGTGATAGCAGAGAACAGGAGAAAAAGCGCGCCAACGACCGCTGCTACGCGGACGCCACGTGTGGATGCGAGAGTGGGATACCCTGTGCTCACATCTCCTTCCAACGTTAAAATGTCCTTGAGCACGTTTAAACCGATTGCGCCTCCCGCAATCAACCCCACGAAAGAGAGTGAGTCCACGTTTATCGCTTGAAATACGACGGCTCCTGCAAAAAGCGCGACCGTCGCTCCCAGGTACCCCATGACCAGGTTGCTTAGAAACCCCGAGAACCGTTTTACCACGCGCGGGTACGCGATGAAAAGCACGACGTTTACCGCAACGATACCGAAGGCGACGGAATTAATAGCAAACGCGGTTCCCAGCCCCACGAGAAACATCAACGCGGAAAACTTTGCGGCCCCGGCCGGCGAAATCTTGTGCGAAGGGACGGGTCTTTCTGGATGCGTGAGCGCGTCTGAATCGCGGTCGAAGCAATCGTTGATCGCCGCGCCCCCCGCAGTTATCAGGGAGACAGTCAGGACAGCGAGTCCCACGAACCCTGCGCTGTAGAAGCCTTTTTGGAACGTGACGATGAACAGCACGCACAAAAAGTCGAGCATAAGGATGTACGGAAGCCGCACAAGGGTGATAATCGCTCGCACGTTCTCACGGAGTTGCATATGTCTTAGAAGCTTCTGAAATACGAATATAAGTAAATTCTCATCTTGTGCTGCATGCAACGAGTATCAATTACCCGTTACAGCTGCGTAGCGAATTCTTACTGAACGGCTAGGCCTGAGAGCGGCACAATCAAAACCTGCGATAGTGCAACCCTCATCCCGCAACGACAAACAGGTGTGGCACCAACTTTTTGTCACACATTCGCACACAAAGCTTGCCTCACGCAACCTTAAGAAACTTTTCTGCGCAGTCTGGTTTGGAGGTGACCGTGATGGCTACCAAGGAACAAACGAGACTCGAGCGTGACATCACCATTATCGAACAGACGCTTCGCGCCATGATTGAGATTGATCCGGCGACGATTCAGATCCTTAGCGAGGACTCGCAACAGAGCAGTGTGGGCGCCACCCTGCTATAATGACTAGCGAGCAGGTGTGCTACTATGGGCTCCGTGTCGGCTGCCCTAACGCGACGAATCCTAACTGTCAGCTATGTGCAGAGCGCTTAACCCGCGCCGTCAACCAAATGCTGCGCTCTGTGACAACAAGCGACGCGGAAGAAAACCGCAGCGCAGGCGCTTCAATTGACGATGGCAGCACAGAATACATTTCGGATCTACGCAGCACGGTGCTCAGCTACGCGAGAGAGCGCAGTTGAGCGTCGCGTCTGCGGTTAGCCATTTATAAACTGCCGCATTAATATTTGCTTTATGAGACGGCGGCCCAGAAGCCCTCAATGAGCTCGCGATGATCACCGAATCGCTCTGACAAGGCGGCGTAGCTCGTGGATCGGCGAAATCATATGGTCGCGGCTCCAGAGGCGCTCACACGTTAACTTGTCAGTGTAGAAACGGTGGAACTGCTTAGTATTCAAACAACAACCCGTTGCTTGCGAGCAACCAAGCGCACAATCGACACGCTTTTTGACCACGAGAGCACTCTCACTATCAGCCCCGCAAAAGGCTTCGCCCTTGCACGTACTAATCGGCCAATCTTTCCTCCCGTCAACCGCGTAACGAAGCACCTCCGATAACGTCCCCTTGCGCCCAGGAACCTCGCGCGATGCGATTTTTAGCGGCTTCCTGACACTTTCACGCGCTGATGTCTGACGGATCTCGCTTGCTCACCGTTAAGGGACCGCAACTGCAGCACTACTCGATCCGCTGCACAAAGGAGATATTGGCTGAGCGCCCACAAGTATCAATCAGGATGAACGGACACGATAGCTCGACGCAGACTGTGCTCAAAGTCGGCGGCAGCCTCATTGAGGTGGCTACAGACTTAATTGACTACCTGGTTGCTGCTCACGTTGACGCGCTCGTGGTGCCGGGCGGTGGACCATTTGCGCAGACTGTCAGACACTACGCGGCCCGCACAAATGAAACAACCGCTCACTGGATGGCAATCCTGGCGACGAATCAATATGGCTTCTATCTGGCCTCATCGGGAGCAGAATTGGTTGAGGATCTCCGCGCAGTTGAGCGCGGAATTCGCATCTTGTTGCCGTTCAGAGTGCTTTACGAGCGTGACCCCCTACCACACTCTTGGAACGCTACTGCAGACTCCATCGCGGGGTGGGTTGCCCATCAACTCAATGCCGATCTCGTCATAGCGACCGACGTTGACGGGATCTTCTCAGCAAACGAAGTGATTTCAACCATCGCAGCGAGCGACCTCACGTCAGAGACGTGTGTGGACGCGTTGCTTCCCGAGCTTTTGGAAAAGTACGAGTTGAACTGTACAATCGTGAACGGCCGGCAATTTCAACGCGTCGTCGACGCTATCAGTGGACACAGCACGATCGGCACGACGATCATTGGACGAAAGTAGTTTATAAAAGTCCTTGCTCTATAGAGTAGAAGCACCTGATACGGGGATGCTCACTCACTGACAAGACGTAGAGAAGTGAAAGAATGGGGGAGACGTGCATATCGTGCGGTGCGCGAATAGCCAGTGACAGCGCTATATCGTATCCGTGCCCCTCGTGCGGAGAGATAATCACGCGATGCAAGAGGTGTAAGAAATTGAGCAATCCTTACCGATGTGCGTGTGGTTTCGGAGGCCCTTAGATGGGAGGAGTAGCAGCACAGATAAAGATAATGCCGAACGGCCCGGACGTTGATCTTCATGGCCTAAGTGCGCGAATTGAATCTCAGGTCGCCCAGTACGGACGAGTCCATAGCTGCGAAGTGCAACCCATCGCGTTTGGGCTTAAGGCACTATTGATCACCGTCATCGTTGAGGACAGAGAGGGCGGAACTGAAGCTTTAGAAGCGTCCTTATCGGTAATCGAAGAGGTAGAAAGCATTCAAGTCGTGGCCATAACGCGAATGCTGTGACGCCGTCGGTGCTGTGGACGCAAAAATGCACCGACCGGGATTCGAACCCGGGTTGTGGGCTTTCTTCACGCGTTGGAAGGCCCAAGTCATAGCCACTAGACCATCGGTGCGCGACGCAAAACTACTTTAACAGAACGTATATTAATGCTTTGCACGGCGTGTGTAGAAGATGTCCCAACGAAGAAAGAAAAGAGGGTTTATCAACGACATCGTGTTGCAGCGCATAGACCGTTTGTTCGATGCGGCCGCCGCAGAGTTTCCAGCACACGCGCAGCGGAGTGATCGCTATGTCGAGCTTGTTCGGCGGCTGGCGACCCGGTACCGGGTACCACTCAAGAAAAAGAAGATGCGTTTTTGCAGAAGCTGCGGGACGTATTTTGTCTACGGAACGAACGCGCGCGTGCGCATAAAAGACAAACGTACCGTTATCACGTGCTTAAAGTGCGGTGACCTAAGGCGTTATTGAATGGCAATTCACACAGATGACCAAAAGTGATACGCAAAAACTTAAGACCCTCTCGGCAGAGCTTGTTCCGACCCTCTGGATCGGCAAGTACGGCGCAAACGATGCGATCGTACTCGAACTGCAACGTCAACTCAAGCTAAGGAAGATGGTCAAAGTGAAGATCCTCAAGGCCGCCTTGCTCGAATCAAATCGCGAGGACATCGCGCACGAACTCGAGCACGCTTCGGGAGCGCGCATGGTCGATTTGAAGGGTGCCACCGCTGTGTATCTTTCGCCGTATCGGGTCAAAAAAACAGCTCAAAACGGCTACGCATATCAGAGAAAATGATATAAGTCAAAAAGACGTAAAGACGCTTGATTCCAGTAGAGAAGTCCAATTAGGAGATTAAATGACAACGCTGTACGATGTTCCAGGCAATAAACTAATCGAACTTACCGCAACGAAGCTGAAGAGCGACGAACGATTTACCCCCCCAGAATGGGCGTCGTGGGTAAAGACGGGGATGCACAGGGAACACCCGCCGCAGAACGATGACTGGTGGTATGTCCGCTGCGCCGCGCTGCTCCGACGCATCGCAATGGACGGCCCCGTTGGCACACAGCGACTCCGCTCGGTCTATGGGGGCAAAACCGACAACTCGCCAACACCTGAACGTTTTGTCAAGGGAAGCGGCTCAATAATTCGAAAAGCGATGCAACAGCTCGAGAGCGCGGGGTTCGTTAAGACGACCCCAAAAGGTCGCGAGATCTCGTCACAAGGCAGGTCGTTGCTCGACAACAGCGCGTACGAGCTCGCACAAAGCGCATAGACGACCCGGAGTGTGAGGATTATGGATGATGACCTCGAACAAATACGGAAGCGACGCCTCGAACAACTCCAAGCGCAGCAGAGCGGAATGCAAGGGGCGTCCACCGAAGAGGCAGAGCAGGCACAAGCGCGAAGAAGCGCTCTGCTGCGACAGGTGCTCACCCCCGAAGCCCGAGAACGGCTGAACAGCATTAGATTGACGCGGCCCGACTTTGCCAACTCAGTGGAGTCGCAGCTGCTCGCCCTGTACCAAAGCGGCAAGCTTACTGGACAGATAACTGACGAACAGCTTAAGCAACTCCTCAAGCAAATCGCCCCCAAAAAGCAGAACATACGCATCACGCGCAGATGAGGGTCGGCGTTTTGTTCAGCGGGGGCAAGGATAGCGCACTCGCAGCCCTTCTTCTCAGCCCCTTCGCGCAAATTGAGCTCGTTACGATGTCGTTCGGAATTGTGCCGAATGACGCGGCGTCAGTGGCGCGCGTACTCGGTTTTCCCCACGCGACCATCGGCCTTGAAGAGGGGCTCGCAACAGCCACCGTCGACGCGATGATCCAGGACGGATACCCTAACAGGGGAATCAACCAGCTGCACAAAACGGCGCTTGAACGCGCCGCCGCACGCTATCAGGTCGTGGCCGATGGCACACGCCGGGATGATAAGGCGCCGCTCTTAAACGTGCGTGAGGCGCGAAGTCTGGAAGATCGCTCGGGGATCGACTACGTACGGCCACTCCTCGGCTATGGACGAAGGGCAATCGACGCGCTTGTCGCCGCTCTTCTCGAGGTCACGTGCGGAGAGTGTATCTCGTTTGACTACGAAGTCGAACTGCGCAAGGTTATGGAGAGGTCGTACGGCTATGAGGCTGTGAAGGCCGTTTTCCCACAGGAGCACATCCAGTCAAGGGTCACGGGCCGAAAAAGCGTGGTTTTCTGAGCCGTATTGGCGTAAACAATTATTAACGATGAAATGAAATAGGCTACTCTGATCGTGAGGGTGAGAGAAATTCCGAGCAATCCACCGAGATCTGCTACAGAGGGACTGCAATGAGTAAAGTAAGCAAGGGGAAAAAGAAACGACTCGCAAAAGCCACAAATCAAAACAGACGCGTGCCGGCGTGGGTAACTGTACGCACAAACCGCAACGTGACGACCCATCCAAAAAGGCGGCACTGGCGACGCGGTCGCCTCAAGGTGTGATAGTTCATGGCGAAAGACACGAAGGTGGAGGAAGAGCGGGTGTACACCATACCGCTGCGAGCAGTGAAACACACGCCTAGGTGGAGACGCAGCAAAAAGGCGATGTCGGAAATTCGTCAGTACCTCGCCCACCATTTGAGCGCGGAAGAAGATAAGGTCAAACTTGATCCCTCGATCAACCAAAAAGTCTGGGAGAGAGGCTCGAGCAATCCGCCGAATAAAATCACCGTCCGGGCGATGAAATTCGACGATGGCGTCGTCGAGGCAGAACTCGCGACCGAATCGTGATGCACGCATTTGTAGGAAGAAAACCACTCGCAGAGGATCCAACGTGGTCAAGCGCATCTCGATAGACGGAAGCGCCGTGCTCGGCGTCTTTGCTGCGTGTACCGAAGATTTCTTGCTTACTGCACCAGCGCCGAGCGAAGAGGAGCAACTCAACTTCCTACAGGAGCTGGACGTGACCCCCGTCCCACTCCTCGTAGGCTCAAGTACAGTCGTCGGATCGCTCGTCGTCGGAAACTCGAACGGATTTGTCGTTTCAAATAACGCGCTCAGGCACGAGATGGCACAGCTCAAGGCGAGTTGCGGAGGTTTGACCGTGCGAAAGCTCCCTGGGAGGATCAATGCCGCTGGAAACGTCATCCTCGCAAACGATACCGCGGCGCTGATCCACCCCAGCCTAATCGCTCGAGCCGACAGAGTCATTTCTGAGGCTTTAGGAGTGGACGTGCAGCGCGGAACGGTCGCCGGTCTGAAGACGGTTGGGATGGCGGCGTGCGCAACGAATAAAGGCGTTTTGGCGCATCCAAAAGCGACAGAAGGAGAGCTTTCGAAGCTGGACGACACCTTCGGCGTTCCCGTCAACATCGGCACCGTGAACTTTGGATCACCGCTCGTGGGATCTTCACTTCTTGCAAACACGAAGGGCTACGTCGTAGGCCTAGAGACGACAGGAATAGAGCTCGGGCGGATAGAAGAGTCGCTAGGGTTTCTGTAGCCTTTAGAAGCGCCCCGCAACGGCCGCTCTCGTTAGTTTGGATAGCTATTTAACAGATAACCTCGCGAATAACTCAATAATCAAGTGATCTTCGGCAGCGAGGACATCGGCCTCGTACCCGCCCCCCAGGCACCTGTCACACGCTGATTGACTAATGGTGTAAGTATGGAAAGCAAAACCTTTCAAATAATAGGTTCCTTCAAAGCAGGACGCTCGTGGGAACGATTTACAAAAAAAGTCTCGAGCAACAACGAGAAAAATGCCGCAGAAAAGCTCTACTCACTTATTGGCAGTGAGCATGGCTTAAAGCGGAGAATGATTCGAATTGACTCCGTCGAAGCGAAAGAAGTGTGATAGCATGGCAAGCGAGCAAGAAGTCCGCGCGTTGGTCGCCCAACTCCAACAAACTGAGGCGGAAGCGCGTGCGTACGAGCAACAAATGGAGGTCATCAGCTTCACCATCAACGAGATAGAAAACGCGGTCACGGCTGTAGAAGCGCTTTCCAAGCCCAAGATCGGCAAAGAAACGCTTATACCGATCGGCGCGAGCTCATTCGTCTATGGCAGCATTCCTCAAACGAAAAGGGTCATCATTGGACTCGGCGCCAACGTCTCCGCTGAGGTGGATGTCACCGACGCGGTTTCATACTTCAACGACCGAAAGAAAAAACTAACGGACATGCAAGGACAATTCGCAGCTCGGCTGAATCAGATCGGCTCACAAATCTACGCACTCCAAACGAAATTACAGGCGTACCAATCGCAGTCAGAGGCGGCACGCTAGATGTTTGAAAGCTTGAGGCAAAAACTCAATCAATTTAAGCAGACCGTCAATAACAAAGAACGCGCGCTTGATGATGCAGAAGTCGAGACATCTGCAAATGATACCACACCCCTAGCCGAAGGTCCAGAAAAAGCCACAAGCGAGACATACACGCCTCCCGCTGTTCACATTGACGAGGCAGTCGAGGCCCCTCACTTGGCTGAAGCGCCGACGCAGGGAGTAATGGAAGGCGAGACTACAAGACCGACAAAGGGCAAGTCGCTTTTTGAAAGAGAAATAAAGGAAAAAGACCTGGAAGAGCCGCTATGGGATCTTGAGATTGCACTCCTTGAAAGCGATGTGGCGATGTCAGTCTCTGAAGAGATCATTGATACGGTAAAAAGGGAGCTGATTGGCACCAAGCGCAAGTGGCGCCAAGATGTCGGCGCACTAGTCGAGCAGGCGTTGCGCGACGGAATCTTGAAAGTGCTCGACGTAAACGGCCTTGATTTCGACGAACTCATCAAACAGGCACCAAAACCTGTGACCATCGTGTTTACCGGCATCAATGGAACGGGAAAGACCACGACTATTGCAAAAGTTGCATACCGCCTTAAAAATCAGGGATATGCTGTCGTGCTCGCAGCAGGGGACACGTACCGGGCCGGCGCCCTTGAACAGATTGAGCGACACGCTGAAAACTTGGGAGTGAAGCTCATCAAGCACCAGCATGGCGCAGACCCCACTGCTGTTATCTATGACGCGGTGCAGTACGCGCGCGCAAAACACAAAGACGTCGTGCTTGCAGACACGGCCGGACGAATCCACACCAATGTTAACCTCATGAATCAGCTCAAGAAAATTGAGCGAGTGATTGATGCGGATCTTGTGGTTTTTGTCGACGAAGCCCTCGCGGGCAATGACGCGGTTGAACGCGCGCTGCAGTTCAATACGGCAATGGCCATCGATGGATCAATTCTCACCAAAGTGGATGCCGACTCAAGAGGGGGAACCGCCATCTCAATAGCGCACGCTACGAACAAGCCAATCCTCTTTTTAGGACTGGGACAAGAGTACGACGACATCGTCAAGTTCGACCCCCAGTGGCTGGTGAGCAGACTGTTCGGCGAGGCAGAGACGTAAATGGTAATGGAAAACCTCGGCAGCTCACTTCGCGACACGCTAAAGAAGATAGCGCGAGCGAATCGCATCGACGAAAAAACGCTCAACGAGGTCGTCAAAGACATTCAGCGCGCGCTCCTCAGCGCCGACGTCAACGTCGCCCTGGTGCAGCAGCTGTCGAAACGCATTAAGGACCGGGCGCTAAAAGAAGAGCTCTCCGGGAAACTGAACCCACGTCAGCACGTCATCAACATAGTGTACCAAGAGCTAGTCGCGCTCCTCGGTGAACCGATCTCGGTGCCGCTCACCCGTCATACGGTGATTATGGTCGGCCTCCAGGGCAGCGGCAAAACCACGACTACAGCGAAGCTCGCGCGATTTTTTCAGAAAAAAGGCCTAAGAGCCGCGGTCATCTGCGCAGACACCTACCGTCCCGGGGCGTACGATCAGCTTTCACAGCTCTGCGAGCGAATCGGTGTCGCTTTCTACGGCGAACCGCAGAACGGGAACGCGGTCGAGATCACGAACCGAGGCTTACTCGAGCTGAAACGCTATGACGTCATACTCGTCGACACCGCGGGGCGTCACGCACTCGAAACAGACTTGGTTCTCGAGATGAAGGCAATTAACGAAACGTCGAAAGCAGACCAGCGCTTTCTCGTGCTCGACTCTAGCATCGGTCAACAGGCGAGCGAACAAGCGAAAGCGTTCAACGAAGCAATCGGCTTAACGGGCGTTGTTGTGACGAAGCTCGACGGAACTGCGAAAGGTGGAGGGGCGCTCTCTGCGGTTGCCGAGGTCGGAACGGGCATCGCGTTTATCGGCACAGGCGAAACCATCGACGACCTCGAGAAGTTCGAACCAGACCGATTCATCTCTCGACTGCTCGGCATGGGTGACATCAAGACCCTCGTCGAGATGATCGAAGAAGAACCCCCTATAGAGATGGAAGAGGCGGAGGCGATGCTCAAGGGCGAGTTTACGCTCAAAGACATGTACAAGCAAATGGACGCCATACGCAAAATGGGACCCCTGACCAAAATCGTTCAAATGCTTCCGCTTGGATCACTCGGCGTCGACATCCCCGACGGGGCGCTTCAATCAACGAAAGAAACCTTAGAACGTTTCAAAGTCGTAATGGACTCAATGACGGACGAGGAGCTCGAGCACCCACGAATAATTCGAAGTTCGCGAATAAAACGGATCGCGCGCGGCTCGGGAGTCACTTCTGACTACGTGCGCGAGCTCCTAAAATATCACAAAACGATGCAGCGAGCGATGAAAGGCGTTCGCTCTCAAAAAGAGATGCAAAAGTTCTTGAGGAAACAAGGCTTGAAGTGAAAGCTGTACAGACTGCGCGCGATCTCAGAGGAGTCCGAGTAATTCTGTTTTTCGTTTTTCGTACGCTTCGCTCGTGATGAACCCTTTCTCACGCAACACATCGAGTTTCTCAATTTGCTCGATTATGTCCTCTTTCATACTCTGATCCTTCTCTTCCCCGGCCATCGTTTTTCGGATTGCCTTTATCGATGATAAACTTTATGTATTGTCAGACCTAATTATGAAGACTCCAAATCGCAAGCTTCTGGAAGAAAACGGTCACCCAAAACAACGCGCCGAAATCTCTGCGAAAGGTAGGACCTTGGGCAAGCCGCCGGAGGGATTTGAACCCCCGATCTGCTGATAATTCTTTGAGCGTTGCTCAAATACGAATCAGCCGCTATGCCGAGCTTAGCCACGGCGGCCAACCTTACTATGTTTAGACGTATATAAATGCTTTACATCAGCGTCGCAGGCGCCCCATGCTGGCCGCAGCTTCGGATATCGGAGGAGTTGCCGGAATAAAGAATCCTCTTAAACACTTAGCCTGTTGTCACCTGTTGTCACCTTTTATCACGAATAAGCATCATAGAGATCTCTGCCGGCACAGTTGGAAAAACGAAACAAGCAGAAATGACCGCAGCATTACCAGATAGATCATGACGAGTGAAGGAGACGAGATACGGAGAGTCGACGCCATTCTCGTCCGCTACGGCGAGATCGGAATCAAAAGCGACAGAGTCAGGAGCCGATATGAGCGCACGCTCGTGAATAACATAGAAAGAACGCTGGGCTTTTGCGCAATCTCCTATGAGGCCGTTGTCAGGGATTTTGGCCGCATCTTCGTGAAGACGCATGATGCGGCAGCAGCTCAGGCGGTAGCAAGCGTTTTTGGAGTTGTTTCAGCAAGCCCTGTCCAAACAAGCGCAGCAACTCTGGATGCTATGCAGTCAGCCGCTGTTCGAATCACTTTACCGTTGCTTACCAAGGGGAAATCCTTTGGCATTCGAGCACGTCGAACGGGAACGCACGACTACTCAAGCAAAGACATCGGCGGAGTTGTCGGAGGTGCGATTGAAAAAGCAACTGGTGCGCCCGTGCGATTATCAAAACCAGACGTCCAGTTGTTTATTGAAGTTCGAGCGAACAACGCGTATCTCTATACCGAGGTCGTTCCGGGGGTCGGAGGCCTGCCTATGGGAACCCAAGGAAAAGTAATCGCTCTCGTCTCAGGAGGAATCGACTCCCCGGTCGCGGCATGGCTTATGATGAAGCGCGGCTGCACGATTGTTCCACTTTTTTTTGACTGTGAGCCATACCTTGATGATACCGGAAGGCAGCGGGCAGAGGCCGTCGTCAGAGCGCTCGCCGTGTGGGCGGGGCGTCCGCTCGATTTCGCAGTGGTGCATCACGGGGCCAGTTTGAGTGAGTTCAAAAAGCTAGCCCCGCGAATGACGTGTGTACTTTGCAAGCGCATGATGTACCGGATCGCCGCATCGATCGCTAAAGAAGAGAACGCGCACGGGATCGTGACTGGCGAGAGCATCGGCCAGGTCGCAAGCCAGACCACTCAGAATCTCTTTGCAATCGACGAGGCCTCAGATGTTCCCGTCTACCGCCCACTGATAGGTTTCGACAAGACAGAAAACATCAAGCTAGCGCGACGCATATGGACGTACCGTCTGTCAACGGCCGGCGATTCCCCGGGTTGCACCGCCGCACACCGACACCCGACGACAAACGCAGACCAAGAGGAATTAAAAAGGTATGAAGCTGAATTGCTGATACGCGAACTGAGCGCCGATGAGGCAAAAAGCCTCACCTGGCAACGTGTATTCCCTGATAAGTCATTTCGATGGGTGCTGAACCGCGAGCCGAATCCGCCTTAGTCAGCCGTGTTGCTTCACATGAGCGGTGCGCACAATCGCTGACTATTGTTCAAGTTTCGACAGGGCGCGTGCACAGGATTGTGCCGCGGCTGTTTCACCTCTGAAGGTCGGTCCAGCTTCGCGTGACCTCGTCAAACTCTCTATGCAGATACTTTTCCTGCAGCAAGTGGTCAACGTCGGCCTCGAGTAGATTCGCGATTGAGAGGGCACAAAATACTACGTCTGCGACCTCTTCCGCCGCGGTTGCTTTCTCGCGTCGAATCGCGGTAGCAAGCTCACCGCATTCCTCTAAGAGAACCGAAAGAAGGAAAAATGAGCCCGACGCCTTGTCGATCTTGCCGTACCTCTCGCTTATAGCCTTCTGAAAGTCCGAAAGATCCATCTTAACTTCGCGATGCAGCCAAGCGGACGTCATCGACACGAATGGTCTTCCTGCCCGCGTGCTGTGCCATTATCAAAGCCCTCTCAGTGAGATCAATTACATAGTTTTCCATAACATTAGCGAGGGCTTCCGCTGCCTCCTGGCTTACACGTTCTGCGCCCGCTTTTCTTATAATCCTATCAACAGGAGCAATAGGTAATTCAGTCATTCAAACCTCCTACCCTCTTTTTTACCTTTGTTGCTTCGCGTCCAGAGCACCACTGCGTTGTTTACACTATTTGAAGCTGGTGTGCATCCAGTCCCACGGTTTTCCACAACGGACGTCCTGCATCTCGCCATTTATCGTCAACGGGCAGACCGTGGGATCGTTCCACGGACGCCGCTCCTCGTCAGGCGTTGTGTACTCGTAGAGCTTGTTGACGAAGTAAACCAAATATGTTCGCTGGTCACCAAGAACCATAAATCCGTGCCAGTAATGCCCGGGAATCCGTACTGACTGCAAGACGTCACTAGTCAGAATGATCTCGTTAAGTTCTGCGGTCGCATCATCATACGCACATAGTTTAATCGCCCCCCGCAAAACCACGAAATAGTCCGTCTGTCCTCTAGTATGCCTGTGCCAAGCTCTGACGACACCCGGATACGTGATGGAAAAATTGCATTGCTGCAAGGAATCATCAACGATCCAATCTTGCCTCACTAATTCCGTAAAAAAGCCCCGCTCATCTGCGTGTTTGGTGAGTGCTCGCGTCTGTATTCCTTTAAGCATTCCAGGACACAACTCTGTGCTCTTAGTTTAACTTGTTTGCGTTATTGAGCCGGGTATGCCTCAAATCGTCGGGAATCACGTCAAGGCTCTCCCGTACAGCAACAAGACTGCGAGTGAGACGGTAAACATCGACGTAATCAGCATAACGCTCAGGGCACGGTTGACAGTGGCCTTGGTTATCTTATCTGCACCGTCACCGATTTCGTAGCTTGAAGGCTTCGTCAGCCTCACGCCTAACCCCCCTGCGAATAAGGCTACGGGAATCCCTGAGTTAACGCCTGATTTCTTGTGCCGGTCCGTTTTCAAAACGTTCCATGCGTCGTGGCAGGCCGATTTGCCAGATACCATGCGAAATCCTAGCAGCATTGGAACGATTGCCAAGCGGGTCGGAAGGTAGTTGAAAATGTCATCTAGTCGGGCTGAAAGCAATCCTGCGTGTCTTCTGTGATCCTTGTAGCCAAGCATCGAATCAAGGGTGTTCACGGCGCGATAACAGAGCGCGCCCGCTACACCAAAAACGGCAAAAAACAGAAGCGGAGAGACTACGCTGTCAACAGTGTTCTCACCGACTGACTCACACACGCCCGACAAGACACTTTCGCGGTCGAGGTGCAACCTTTCTCTGCTGACGAGCGCGCGCAGGTGCAACCGGGCCGCGTCAATGTCTGTGTAGACGAGATCGGTGACTTCGACGGCCTCTTTTTTCAGCGTGAATATCGTGAATGATGCCTTGAGTAAGTAGGCACTGAACCCGACATAGCACAACAGCAACGCGACGTTTCCGCTTGCGATCTGATAGCCTAGCCACTCGAAAAGCACGGCCGGTGCGGTGAATGTCGCGATTAGACCTAACGCGAGAGCGGCTCCCTTGAAGCGCTGCGCATTATCAGTCCCCCCGTACAGGCTCCGTTCCAGGATTGTCACGATTCTCCCCATCCACACAACCGGATGCGCCGCGGCTGGAGGTTCGCCGAGAAACATGTCGAGTGCCAACGCAAGGAAAAGAATCGAGATCTGGACGAGAAGCCAAGAAAACATTGGTTATAATCCGACAATCGAGTACAGAGCTTCCATGTCCACGTGTTCTAGCACGACACAAGCCAACTCATCAAAGGGATCCACATCTTGATCGGATGGTAGCTGACTCTTTAACCCAATAGATCGCTGGGGAGCGGCGCGGTGTGCACCGTGTGGCTTTCGCATACGTCTAGAGTGCATGTGCTCCACCAAAGCATAGCGAAAATTGTCGTTGTGGAACAAGCCGTGCAAGTAAGTGCCAAAGACAAGGCCCGTAGCATCCTGCCCCCCATCATCGCCAAATATTGGAAGCCCACACGTTGTGCTGCCCATGTGAATCTCGTACCCCTGCACTGTTTGGTTCCTCAAGCGGTCGAACACCGGCCCCGTTCCGGTGACGCGTTTTTCTACCTGCTCTGTTCTCTTTTTAGAGGAATTGAAAACGGTCCAGGCTTGTAGCAGCCGCAGCCCTTCTACGACATTACTTTGGTTTTGCGTTCCCTCAAAGCCTTCGTCAGTTATTGTCCCCCCAAGCATCTGAAATCCCCCACAGATTCCGATAATGGGGATTGCTCCAGCAAACGCCTCGATCCGCTTATCCATGCCGGAGCGACGCATTGCTCTCAAATCGTCAACGGTGTTCTTCGTGCCGGGAATAATTATGGCGTCAGGCTCACCGAGATTATCGGTCAACGAAACGTATCGAACTCGGGCAACGGCTTCAAGCGGTTCAAAATCAGTGAAATTGGAGATATGGGGAAGTCTGATCACTGCGAAGTCGAGCACGCTGTGTGCGGCCGGCAGTGTGTCATCAAGCGAAACGGAATCTTCAGACGGCAAGCGCACGTTCACGTATGGGATGACGCCCAGAACAGGGATCCCGGTGAGCTCCTCGAGCTGTGCTAGGCCAGGCTCAAGCAGTTTCTCATCCCCTCGGAACTTGTTGATGATGAAGCCTTTGATCCGTTTCTGATCATCCTCTGCCAGCAATTGCACGGTTCCATACAGGCTTGCAAAAACGCCGCCTCGCTCGATATCGCCTACTAGGATTACAGGGGCATCGGCACTGCGTGCGACGCGTAGGTTTGCGATGTCCTGCTTGTAGAGGTTGATTTCTGCAGGACTGCCGGCGCCCTCCATTACGATGACCTCATATGAACGAGCAAGCGCTTTCAATGAATCGCAGACATGCTGAAAAATAGCTTCTGTTGAGTCATAATACTCGCCCACTTTTCGATCACCTAGGGGCTTTCCGTGCAGGATCACTTGCGACATCATGTCCCCCTTAGGCTTTAACAAAACCGGATTCATGTCTACTGACGGTTGAATCCTGGCAGCCCACGCTTGCACGGCTTGCGCGATTCCGATTTCACCGCCATCCTGCGTCACCCATGAGTTCAAGCTCATGTTTTGGGACTTGAACGGCGCAACCTTGTGACCGCCATCCACCAAAAGCCTACAGAGCGCAGCAACTAGGACGCTCTTGCCGACGTGCGACGCCGTTCCACTGATCATTAAAAAGCGTGCCATGCTTGATCAACACCTAGCGCTGCTTCCTACAAGTTCGTTTCTCGCGATACGCGAGCGGCCAAATTCAAGCACTTTTTATCAAAGGCGGCGATAAATACTTGTGGGAAATCGTGCACAAGAAGTTTTGAGGCTGTTCGGACCTCTTCAGCGGGCTCCGGCTCTCGTTGAGAGGCCGCAACAGAAAGAGACCTTATAGTACACGATGATCACGAAAGACGCGCGGGATGGATAAAGCCGCCCTTCAGCATTAAGTCCGCAAGCACGATAGCCACCATGGCTTCGGCCACCGGGACTATTCTGGGCAGGATACACGGATCGTGTCTGCCCGATACCGACAGATCGACTTCCTCTTGCGTTTCCAAATCAACTGAGGTTTGTCGCATTCCGATTGAAGGAGTCGGCTTCACCGCAATTCTGCCGATAATCGGCGCCCCCGTCGAAATACCTCCGAGGATTCCGCCAGCTCTGTTCGTTTTGGATTCTATTCGGCCATCCGTCGCCGTAAATTGATCATTCATTTCGCTCCCTTTTAGTTTTGCTGCGAGGAAGCCTACGCCAATTTCAACGCCCTTCACGGCGCCGATACTCATGAGGGCCTTACCCAATTCTGCATCGAGTTTACCAAACACCGGCTCGCCGACACCCGGAGGGACATTGAAAGCAACGATTTCAGCAATACCACCGACGCTGTTGCCAGCTTCTTTCATACGTTCGATGCACGCGACCATCTCGTCCGACGCAGCTGCGTCACAGCATCGCACGATGCTCTTCTCAGCGACGAGCAGGTCCTCTGGACTCTCAAAGACGAACTTGGATTGTATCCCATGGATATCGACAACGTGCCCGAGCACGCGGATCTCTCGATGCTCGAGCAGTTTCTTTGCCACTGCCCCCGCAGCAACGCGGGCGGCAGTCTCTCGGGCTGAAGCTCTCCCTCCGCCACGATGATCTCGCCATCCATATTTCGCGTGAAAAGTGTAATCCGCGTGGCCGGGACGAGGCACGTGACGTAGCTCATCGTACCCGCGCGAGTCGACGTCCTCGTTCCGGATGATGATTGAAATCGGGGTGCCAAGCGTCTTGTCTTCGTAGATGCCCGAAAGTATGTGCGCGGTATCCTTTTCGGAACGTGGCGTCGTTATACTGCTTTGCCCTGGACGTCTGCGGTCGAGCTCTTTTTGAATGTGCTCATGGGTTATCCGCAATCCCGCCGGGCACCCGTCGATAACTGCCCCTACTGCTGGACCATGACTCTCACCCCACGTCGTGACCCGAAAAATGTGTCCCCAAGTGTTCATGAGGCAAGTCCCCTGCGATGAGTTTCAGAGGCTCTCAATGCTCGTCTGCTCGAGATTTGCTCCGAGGGCGAAGATGTCGTCAAAGAAGTCCGGGTATGACACTTTTACCGATTCTGCAGTGTCGATCTGGGTCTCTCCCTCAGCTCCCAGCGCTGCGACCGCAAGCGCCATAACGATGCGATGGTCCCCGTATCCGTTCAAGCTAGCTCCTTTGGGCCTTCCACCCTTGATTCGCAACGTATCGTCCACCTTTTTGATATCGACCTGCATTTTTCTCAGCTCCGTTATTATGGCGACCAGTCGATCCGTCTCTTTGTAGCGTAGATGAGCAACGTTTGAAATGTCGGTAGTGCCTTGAGCGTATGCACCTAGAACCGCGAGTATAGGAACGAGATCTGACACGTCACCTGCGTCAATCGCGATACCCTGGAGCTCGGCACCGTCTGCGGTGACGACATCACCCTCCCACGAGATATGTACCCCCATGTCTTTGAGGATCTGGACAATTTTCTCATCACCTTGTTTCGACTCAGAGAGGTTGTGCACGCTCACGCGAGAATTTGTTATTGCTGCGGCACTTAATTGAAAGGCTGCCGACGAGAAGTCTCCGGGAATCTGAAAATCTGTATCTGCGTATTGCTGACAGCAGGAGATCATAAATTCGCGATAATCGGTGCTTACGTTGACTTGTGCTTGGTTCAGCAGTTCGAGTGTCATGGCAACGTACGGGCGCGAGCTAAGGTTGTGGACTTTCAATATGCTGTCAGCTTGACACAACGGACAGGCTATCAGAAGCGATGACAAAAACTGCGAGCTCATCGGATTCGTGAGCGTTGATTCTCCGCCCAAAAGGACGCCTTTGACGATGATAGGCGCAGTACCATCTGACTTTGTCGAGAGAACCTTTGCGCCGAGTTCGTTGAGAGCGTCGATCAGCTGAGCGCTCGGTCGAGTCCTCAGCGACGCATCTCCGGTCAAAACTGTCGTGCCGTCAATCAAGGAGCAAACGCCCATCAGAAAGCGCAACGTCGTCCCGGAGTTTTGGCAATCTATAACATTATCAGGCCTTTGCGGCTCTCCTTGCACGCCTTCGATGAAAAACGCATCGCCAACAGGATTTATCGTCGCACCGATCATCTCACAAGCGCTTACCGTCGCCCATGTGTCCGCAGAGACCAAGGGTTTGATGATGCGTGAAGTCTTCGCTAAGCTGGCCATGACTATAGCGCGATGGGTATAGCTTTTCGACGGAGGTGCGTCAATTTTGCCGCGAATGGTGGATTGCGAGACCTTCACGTTCATAGTATATGAATGATTAGAATCAATTTATTTAAACGTGTGGTAGAAATGTTGGATCGACTGGAAAACGAGATAGAAATGCTTGAAAGGCACTTAGAGGTTTTAAACGCAGTCGTTATTGGTGAGCCTATTGGGATTTCGAAATTGTCAGAAGTGACTGGACATTCCAAGTACAAAGTCCGCTACTCGCTCCGAATATTAGAGCAGGAGGGCCTGATCAAACCATCACCGTATGGAGCAATTACGAGCTCGAGGATTTCAGCGTTTGTTCAGAACTACGAGCAACTTCTCGACCAGTTTTTACACAAGCTAAGTGAAGTGAAAACCAACTACAGGATTAAACGAGATTGAAGTCCAAAGACGCCCACAATGAGCATCACTCGTCGCGCAAACTGTTCTACGACCTTAAAGCTTAAGTAAAGAAACACACTAGAGAGATGTGTCAAGCCGCCATAACTCAGTTGGTAGAGTGCGTGGCTGTTAACCACGATGTCACAGGTTCGAGCCCTGTTGGCGGCGTCAGCGGGCCTGTAGCTTAGCCAGGTCAGAGCGCCCGGCTCATAACCGGGCGGTCACCGGTTCAAATCCGGTCAGGCCCACCTCTTAGATTCTGAGACGACAAGCGAGATTCACCCCATTCAACTCACGGCGGCAACTTTTTTTCAACGAAGACTACGTCCCGCGTTAACTGGCCAAGTCGACCTGTCGCTCATTACGAGCGGCAATTTGCGTTCGGGACGCACAGAGCAAATGGCACCGAGCTAAATAAATATGAGGTCAGCCATTAGGCATACTACAAGCAGGACCAGCGTCATAGGTCCATAGCGTCTGTAAACGCGCATTTAATTCGACCAGCGTGATCAACGTGAAGTTCGAACAAGTCATGAGCAACGTGGAAGAGGCCGTAACCGAAGACGAGCTAGCTGCCCTTCTGGACAATGAGACAAACATCACCGCCTATGCCGGCTACGAACCTAGCGGAGCACTCCATCTTGGACATCTTCTAACGGCGTATAAGCTCATGGATCTTCAGTCAGTCGGCGTCGACGTCATCGTGCTGCTCGCGGACTTGCACGCATACCTGAACGAAAAGGGCACAATGGATCAAATCCGCGACTGGACTGACCACTACCAGAAGTGTTTTTCCGCTTTGGGCCTTGCTGAAGGAACTAGATTTGTACGCGGGAGCGATTATCAGCTTGAACCAGAATACACCAAGCTGATTCTGAAACTGGCGAGGCACACCACGCTAAACCGCGCTCGGCGAAGCATGGACGAGGTTTCGAGAAACGCGGAGGACCCTGTCGTGTCTCAAATGATCTATCCGCTTATGCAAACAGCGGACATAGGATACTTAAACATCGACATCGCCGTTGGCGGTATCGATCAACGTAAGATTCACATGTTGGCGCGAGAAGAGCTCCATTCAATGGGATTTAAATCCCCTGTCTGCGTCCACACGCCAATCCTGCTCGGCCTTGACGCGAACAAAATGTCGTCGTCAAGGGACAACCTTGTGGCCATTGAAGATTCACCTGAGTCCATCAAAAAGAAGATTCAATCCGCTTATTGCCCGCCGCGAACCGCGGAAGATAACCCCCTCCTTCAGTTGTACCGGTACTACGTCTTTCCCCAGTTCAAGCAAGTCGAGCTCGAGCGACCCCAACAATACGGCGGCCCGATTCGTTACGAGGACTTCGCCACGCTCGAGCTGGATTACGCCGCTGGCAAGCTTCACCCGCTGGATCTCAAAAACGGTGCAGCAACATATATCGAACGAATCATAGGACCTATTCGCAGCGCGTTACGCAGCGACTAAATTATTTCGACGGAAAGAAGAAGGGCCTTGCACGAACGAGGTGTTTCTCTGAGTCAAGAGCCGCAAACTATAAGATTAGACTGCCACGGAAGAAAGAGGGGGAGGTCCTCGGGATTGTAGAAAGCATGCTCGGCGCAAACAGGGTGAAAATCCAGTCTATGGACGGCAAAACTCGCATGGGGAGAATTCGCGGCAAGATGAAAAAGCGCGTCTGGTTACGAGTCGGCGACGTCATCGTTATGGTGCCCTGGAGTTTTCAAGACGATAAAGCGGACATCGTGTGGCGATACCAAGGAACGCAGGTTGAGTGGCTCAAGAAGAACGGGTACTTATAGTCCCACTAAACAGCGCCTTCTCGACCCCCTAAACAACTAATGACCGACGTGCCTGATTTGATTGACGACAAGATAAAACGCATCGAGAGAGACATTGACGATCTGCGCGTACGCGACAAAGAAGCAGACGATTTCAAGGTCCGAGCCGAAGTATTCGACGAGCTGACCCTTAAGGCTCTGTATCGCCTCGCAAGCGGCGGGCTTATACAAGCGCTTGGTGGCCCTATTTCGACGGGAAAAGAAGCTAACGTTTTCCACGCAATAGGGCGGGGCGGACGAGAACTCGCGATCAAGATCTATCGAATAAAAACGAGCGACTTTAAGGCTATGCACGACTACATACTGGGCGATTACAGATTCGCGCACGTCAGAAGAACCAAAAAGGACATAGTATTCGCGTGGACAAAGAAAGAATTCCGGAACCTAACGCGCGCGCGTAAAGCACGCGTCCGCGTCCCCGAGCCGCTCAAATATTGGCAAAATGTCCTCGTCATGCAGTTTATAGGGCGAGAAGGCGTCGCTTGTCCGCCTTTGAAGCAGGCAGTGGAAAACTTAGAAAACGTCAAAGAGGTTTACGACGCGACGGTCGAATTCATGAAGAGACTTTATCAAGATGCACACTTGGTCCACGCCGACCTCAGTGAATACAACATACTTGTCGACGACCAAGCCGATCCGGTATTCATTGATATGGGGCAGTCCGTGCTTGTAGAGCACCCCCGTGCGCAGGAGTTTCTGCAGCGGGACGTCAGCAACGTGGTGAAGTTCTTCAACGAAGCTGGAGTGCAGGCTTCAGCGATCACGGTTTTGAGAGAGATCACTAAATGAGGGAGTACCTGAAGGTTCCTAGAGACCGCATAGGGGTCATCATTGGCGTCGGTGGTAGCACGAAAGCCCAGATCGAGGAAAAAGGCGAAGTAAAACTTGACATCGATAGCGCCGAGGGCACGGTCACGATCGAGAGTGATTCGCTCGGCATTTTGAAGGCAACAGAAGTCGTTAATGCGGTTGCTCGAGGTTTTAGCCCAGAAAAGGCCTTCCGGATTTTCGACGATGAACAGATAACCCTCGACATCATAAACCTTTCAAAGGTTGCCGATACGCCGAAGGAGCTCAAACGGATTATGGGACGCGTAATTGGCAAAGAGGGAAAGACGCGAGAGGCTCTTGAGAGTCTCACAGGCGCGAATGTGTCTGTTTACGGCAAGACTGTAAGCACGATCGGGTACATCGATCAAGTTCAGACCGTCAGAACAGCTATCGAGATGCTCGCAGAAGGAGCCAAACACGCTGCGGTCTACAGTTTCCTTGAAAGAAAACGGCAGGAACTGAAACGCTCGCAAATGGATTATCTTGAATGACTAATGCCGTCGAATAGAGAAGCGTTCATCCGTCACGCGGCACAGGCGCTGCAAGAAGCTGAGATACATCTGCCGCGCGATGTTACGCGGGCACTCGCCAACGCAGCAAAGGCTGAGTCGGACGAACGGGCCAAAGAACAGATAGGCGCGATCCTTGAAAACGTCAGGCTAGCGGGTGTTGCGGGTCTTCCGATGTGCCAAGACACGGGCATTCCTATTTTTTTTATCGAGATCGGACGAGAAGCAAACATCGATTTCGGCCTTAGAGAAACACTTGCAACCGCCGTACAGCGCGCAACCGACGCGGTACCTCTCAGGAAACACGCAGTTGACCCACTCACAAGAACGAGGTGTGATGAACCGCTCTTTGATATGATTTGTGACGTCAGCGACGGGAACAAGCTATCGGTCGCCGTACTAGTCAAAGGCGCGGGTTCAGAAAACGTAAGCGCCTTAGCTATGTTGGAGCCGCTTCAAGACGTTATTCCGTTCGTGCTCAACACGATATGGAAAAGTGGCGGCAAGCCGTGTCCGCCTATCATCGTAGGGCTAGGCATCGGAAGCACGTTTGACGGCTGCGCGCGTCTGGCAAAAAAACGCTGGTCAGATCTTTGGATGAAGAGGAGAGCCCCTTTGAAGCAGAGATCTTAGGACAGACCAACGAACTAGACATCGGACCGAGGGGCCTTGGCGGCGACACAAGCGCGTTGCGCGTTTTCGTTAAAGAGGCCCCCTGTCACACCGCCATGCTTCCTGTAGCGGTGGCAGTCCAGTGTTGGGCCGATCGAAAGGCTAGATTCAGCATCAAGCTGTAACGAGGAGTCGTAGCTAGGATCGATCAAACGTTATGTCAACTGTGCTTCACGCCCCGATTTCGCCAGCAGATATGGCCCCATTTATGGTCGGCGACGTCGTCTTTATCAGCGGGGTTCTCTACACAGCTCGGGATAAAGCACACGATAGGATGCTTGTAGACCCGCACCGCCCGTTCAGTTTGCAGGACGCGTGCATTTACCACAGCGGGCCGCTCATTGTGAAAGAGGGGGGCACGTATCGTGTCATTTCGGCAGGGCCAACGACCAGTGCGCGAATGAACGCGCAGACGCCCGCCATTGTGAAGCAGGGCGTCACGGCGATAATCGGCAAAGGAGGCATGTCTCTAGACGTTGCCCGCTCGTTCGCTGGCCGTTGCTTCTACCTCGCGTTCACGGGAGGCTGTGGGATACTAGCGCAAGAAAAAATCGTGGAGATCTTAGATGTGTACTACGCGGACCTCGGCGTTACGGAAGCGGTGTGGAAACTCAAAGTGCTCAACTTCGGACCACTTTTGGTAGCAATAGACTCTCGAGGCGACAGCATCTACGAAACAGTCCGTGTGCGCTCGCGCGAACGTCTCCTACACATGATCGCTGAGCGAAAACGCAGCCTATGACCTACCGGCCGCATCAATCAATTTTTTTCTGGGTGTCTATGATCCGCTCGTGTTTGTACGCTTCAACAAGCGACTCAAGCCGGCAAAGCTGTTCGTGTTGTTTTGCGTTGGCGATTTCTGTTTGACCCTTTTCCATCATAAGCTCCAATGCATTCTTGTCGATCGTCATCAAATTGCCAGAAAGATCCAATGCGAGCTCTCGCATCGAAAAAATAGGAATATCAGCTTCAAATAGCGTTTTTCGTGCTACGTGTGACATTTCGTTTTTAACGACGACGGCGCGTATTCGCTTGTGGACCAACAATTCGGCAGCAGCGATGCCGCCACCGCTTGCATCCTCGAACAAAACGATGCCGTTGCTCAGCCCAAATTGGTCATCCGCAGCCTGAATCGCTTCTCGGTTGAAGGATTTGACGATTTTAACTGCCTTTACCGCTTTGTTACGTTCAGTTAACCCGATTTGCTTCAGCTTACGCATACGTTTCAGCAAGCCCTCGTTGGCCCTTTTGCTGCGCACAAGCTCAGTTGAAAGGCGGTCGACTTCCTTTTGCCTGAACGTGACTTCTCTGTCCCTTTTGACGTTTTTTGCGTCTTGAGACCGTATGACACTAATCTTGTCTTGCAGCTTTACCACCTTTTCTTGGCCTAACTGCAACGATTCCTTCAGATCAGCCACGTAGCTCAAAAGTCGACTAATTTGCTCGTCTTGTCGTTTGATGATTGCCTTGAGGTACAGGATATCGGGACCCAGAAGATCCTTCTCGGGGGCTGGAACTAGGCGCTGTACGTGATTCTCAGTAGGCGCTAGGGGCTTTTTGAGCAAATTGATCGCAGAATCAACCGTATGTCCGCGCAAAACGAGCATCTGAAGTTCGTCGAGTTCGACATCGGCAGGAGCTCTCTTCTGCACACTTTCGAGCTTATTTCTGAGGCTTCTGGCAGCGTCGATTGCCGCGGCGAGCGCATCTCGCTCGTGCTCGTTTGAATAGTCGAAGAGCTTCGTATCACGCTGTTTCTGTTCAACCGAAAGTGATGAAGCAGGTGTGTGCAGAATCGCGTTAAAAGCTCGCTTTATTCGTTCGACAGTTCCAGGAACTGGATTCTTGTCCGTTGCGATGATAAGCGGGTGTCCCGATTCAATTAGCAGCCCGACGAGCTCAGAAAAACCCCACGATCTTGAGCTTCCGGTTCTAAGGACTCGACCTTTCAAATCCAAAACAGCAAAAGCGGTGGTTGTTCCGGGATCTACACCGACGATAGTGTACGTCCTCTTTGGCGCAACTAGATTTCCGCCGTTTTCCTTAACGTTTTCCTTAATGGTCGAAATTGCGTCGCACCTCCAACGCGCTTCCTAATACTCTCACTAACCTGCAAAACGGTCTGCGGGACCGTGATCACGTTGTTTTACGTATGCTAAAACATCTTCTGTTCGTTTTGCTATTTGATATTTTCTAGCAAAATACGATAAGACGGTGCTCACGTCTCTATAGAGCAATTCATCAGCATTAGGATGCGTCACTGAGACCCATTGCGGCCAGTCGATCAGCGCGATGTCTCCGTCGGCACACACAACTACGTTGTATTCGCTTAAGTCGGCATGAACAATGCCAAGCTGGTACGTTAACTTAATCTGCGCAATGATCTTGTCAAGAATGGCGATAGGGTCTCCCAGCGTAGTGCTGCTCATCTCTCGACCGTCTACTAGTCCCATGACAATAACATGTCGGTTGTGCGCAATCGGCCTCGGAACGGCGACGTTCCCGTACAGGGTGGTAATGGCTTCATACTCTCTTTCTGCTGCGAGCCTCGAAGCAAGCATCCACGAGCATCGTTCGGCCTTTCCGAAATAACCCCTCGATCGTTTTACGTGCCGGAACGTCGTGCCTTCACGATGAAATTTGACGATTACGATCCGCCCGCCTTCGCGCTCAGCGTCGTAAATATCGGACTCTTTCCCGACGCCCACTTTCGATCCAAGGGACTCTATGGCCGTACGCCGAACGAGCGTGTTAATGGCAAGGGCGTCATAACCGCCGAAGGTTAGCTTGTAGCCGACGTAATGGCCCGTTTTCCGCTCAACGAGCTTGTATTTGGAAATCCGTGTGATTCGGTACTCCACCTCGTCTCGCGGCAGCCGAGCGTAGTTAGGCAGATCATCGACGGGAACCCAGTCAAAAAAACGCATGCCGGTTTCGACCGCTTGCAGCACTCGGAAATCATAGCGCTCCAGCTCCTTGAATTCGCGTGCGATATCTTGAAGCATCTTCACAGCCTCATAGTCAGTCCCCGTTTCTCCCCGCGCTGCAGAACAGTTTATTAGTATTCATCCGGAGATATACACGAGATGAAGTGCGATAAATGTAGCGCGCCTGCTGTTCTATTTCAGAGATATTCAGGGCTACATCTTTGCAAGGCACATTTCTTCGCCGACGTCGAAAAAAAGATCAAAAAAGAGGTCAGAAAGGAACGAATCGAGGGCACACTCGCCGTTGCGTTCAGCGGCGGGAAGGACTCTGCCGTGGCTTTATCCGTATTAAGTGACCTCTTCTCACGCCGTGGCGTTGAAATTGTGGCCATCACTGTCGACGAAGGTATTGCCGGATACCGTGATAAGGCACTTGAATCAGCAGCAATGCTCGTCGCAGAGCTCGGCGTTCGATGGCAGGTAGCTTCGTTTGAGGAGTACTTTGACGTCAGAGTCGATCGCTTGGACGAGCGACCGTGTACGGTTTGCGGAATCCTCCGACGCTCACTTCTTAATCGCGTGGCAAAAACTGTCGGCGCCTCGACACTTGCCACTGGCCACAATCTCGATGACGAAGCGCAGACAGTCCTAATGAACTATTTACGCGGAGACATCGACAGGCTGCTGCGGCTTGACCATCCCGCTAAAGAAGGACTGGTTCGGCGCGTCAAACCACTCAAATATGTGCCAGAAAAAGAAGTCGCGCTATACGCTGTTCTCAGAGGAATCCCTATCAGCCTTGATGAGTGCCGCTACTCTGCTGGGGTGTTTCGAGCTGAAGTGCGAAGCGTGTTGAATGAGTTAGAGCCTAAGCATGCAGGCACGAAGTACGCGCTCGTCAAGGGCCTTGAAAGGATCTTGGGATTAACGCGACGCGAGCCGTTTCAGCTCGGTCACTGCGTACAGTGCGGAGAACCCGCGGTCAAGGCCCTATGTCAGAGCTGCGAAATCCTGAGAGGGTTGCAATCGAGAGGAAACGAAGCGGCCAAATGAGGCGCCGCCGAAGCGTATTAAATGAACGAGCACGTTAGAGAATGTTGTCGATCTCGCCGGATTCGAATTCCCTGGCGAAGTCTCTCACGCGTGGTCCTTTTCTGGCGCTGGTGGCTTGTTTTGCGCTTTGAAACTTGAACAGCTCGCCATACATCGGCCCTAACACCTGAGCAGATTGCACGCCAGTCACGATCGACATCACCCGCACGCGGCCCTCATAACCTTTCTGAACACGCGCGCCCCAAATGACATTAGCGCTTGGATCCAACTGAGAGGTCAGGCCCTTTGCGATCTCTTCGGCCTCTTTCAGCGTCAAGTCCGGTCCGCCTGTGATATGGATTAACGCGCCTTTTGCCCCGCGGAAGTCAACTTCGAGGAGCGGATGGTTGAATGCCTCGCGTACGACGTCGCGTGCTTTGTCTTGGCTTCGCGATTCACCGACTAGCATAGCGGCAACCCCGCCGCTATTCATAATGGTTCTGACGTCTGCGTAGTCAAGGTTTATCAGTGAAGGTTGCGTGATCGTTTCAGCGATGCCTTTTACGGTTTCTGCAATAATCTGATCCATCACCGAGAACGCATGGTCAATCGGCAAGTTCGGCACGTAATCAAGCAGACGATTGTTATCAAGAACAATGACCGTATCAGCATCTCTCCGCAGTTCTTCAAGTCCTTCTTCAGCCTTAATCAGCCGCGAGCGTTCCACGTTGAACGGAGTTGATACCATTGCAACGACGATTGCGCCGTGCGCTTTCGCGATCTGCGCGACGATCGGAGCAGCCCCTGTGCCGGTTCCGCCCCCCATCCCTGCGGTAACGAACACAAGATCGGTATCTTTAAGCAGCGTTTCCAGCGTCCTACGACCTAACTCGGTCGCACACCGCCCGACTTCAGGATCGCCACCTGCCCCCAACCCTTTCGTAATCGATTTGCCGACTAACACCTTGATATCGGCGTCGATCATATCCAAATGCTGCTTGTCAGTGTTGAGCGCGATGGTTTCAGCGCCGTCAACTCCTAGGTTGTAGAGTCGGTTGACCGTATTGTTGCCAGCCCCTCCGCAGCCCACAATGAGTATCCGAGGGGCTCCAAATTCCTCTTCTTCCTCATCTTGAAGCATCTGAGGTCGCTGCTTTTCCATTTCGCATCGTCGCAAAGCTTCCTCGACAATACTTTGCATATCTACCGCCACCTGTACTAAATCAAAACCGCACTTCGTTCTTTTCTGCTGAGGAGCTTCTCATAATGGGTGTCAACCAGGTCTCGAACAGCTGCACGGATTGCTTCGCTCTTCGAGGGGAATTCGCCCGCTACCACTAGTTTGTCTATGAGTTCTAGCTGTTGTTTTGGCAATCTCAGTGTGATTCGCTCCATAGCAACCATTTGCAAGTTTTTGTAGTGTCAGACGAAGAGCTGACTTCTGTCTGCTTCAGAGACCACAAAAAGCTGCCTAGTGTCAGACACATGTCTGTTACTCGTCTGACTTTTAATCACCCTACTGCAATATTAAGCTTTTGTTATCTCTTTTTTATAAAAAAAACTGTATATTAAACTACCAAATTTAGCTGTGCACTATAAAGAAGCTCTCAAGCGCCCCGAAACCAGAATCTGAATCACTCTAGTCATATAAAATCGCTCACCGAACACAGTAAAGAATAAGTAATAACGGTCGCAATACTGTCGTCACCCGCCTTAACTCAGTCTGGCAGAGTGGTCGGCTGTAGACCGACATGTCCCCCGTTCAAATCGGGGAGGCGGGATTCACCCGCGAGTGACGCTCCAGTAGCTCAGCCTGGGAGAGCGCCAGACTGAAGATCTGGTTGTCCCCGGTTCAAATCCGGGCTGGGGCATTCCCACTACACACACGAGCTTCTACTTTTTCTCTTGCTGCGGCAACAGCGGCGTTAACCAGTCAACGAACATCTTTTCGCTCCGACTTTGTATGTAGACCGTCCCCTCTCCACTAAATTCGGTAACCAGTACCTCTCCACCAAGAACAGTCGATTTAACGCCTCCAAACGTCCCAATTTTCCAGTCGAGGCCTTCAGTGAATCCAACAATGTGCCCGGTGTCGACGCGAAACCGTCCGTCGATTCTTCGTTCTTGAATTGCCCCAAAACTTGAAATAAATACGTACCCGGACTGAGAGACTTTCACGAAAAAAAGCCCCGCCTCCGACAAGAACCCTTTGACGCCGCCCCACTTCGTATCTAAATCTAAGCTTTGCGAGCCCGCCAAGAAACTGTCTCCTTGGATAAGAAGCGTCTCATCCTTTATCTCCCTGTACGCAATATCACCGACGTAAGGGGGAGCGAGGCCAACGACCGCGTCGCCCTGCGCTACAAACGTGTTCAGGAAAATGTCAGCGCCACCGAGCACGGTCCTCTTGAGCCCGCGGAGGACTCCTCCCTTGATTCCGGTGCTCACGCTTAAATTCGCACTCATGTAGGCCATAGATCGCCGGTCAGCTTGAATGCTTTCGCCATCTGACAGTCTTACTTCTGCGAGACTGTAGGTTGGTTTATAGTAAATTTCATATTCCATAGGCTCTTCTAGACGAATTTTCAGCTTATACTTTGCGATGGCGACGCTCTGTGCAACGACGTACGGAGAAAAACAGGAGGAGCAAAAACGCATTGAGCAGAGGTCGTGCGAGCGACGTCGGTGCGCGTTTTATAAAGGATGAATAAGTTGTAAATAGCGTGGTTCTTTGACTCGCATAGAACATCTCAAAATAATACGCCTTAAAATCGCAGAACTCAGTGAACAAATGAATGCCGACGTGCTAAGCAACGCATTTTCGAATAGGCACGGGGTTACTAGCGTGGAGATCAACACTAACAACGCAACTGTCGTCATCGCCTATGATGGCACGCTGACGTCTATTTTCGAAATTGAAGCCATAGTTTCCAAGCTGAAGTTCAAGCTCGAAGGCGTAGGTTACCTAAGCTGACTTCGCAGTAATCGTGCGCTTTCCTTCGTTAAACTAGCGCGAAATGCCCTATCGTCGCGCTGATAACTTTTATATAGATACGAGCGCATAATCGTATGCTCGATTTTTGCGCTGGTAGTGTAGTGGTTATCACTGAGGCTTGCCAAGTCTCAAACCCGGGTTCGAATCCCGGCTGGCGCATCTGACGTGCCGAGGTAGCCAAGTGGACTACGGCGCCAGCCTGGAGGTCTCGTTATCAGACAGCTGGTGAGGCTCTTGCCTCGCAGGGGTTCAAATCCCTTCCTCGGCGTCCGCATCATTCCTCTTCTTTTGAGCGATGACGTAAAGCTCATCTTTCTGCGCGCTCAGCACCCTAACGATTCTGAAGCCTTCGTCCTCGATACGTATCATAAGAGCCCCTGCAGCTTGTTCTGCTACTTTTCCTTTAAAAACCTGCAAGAGTAACCCTCCGGTTTTCAGAACCGTTGACACCTTTGCGAGAAGCTTAAGTGCGTCGGTTGGTTCTGCTGTAATGTCGCTTAGCAGAACGTCAAAGCGCACTCCAAGACGCCCAAAATCAAAAGAAAATGCGTCAGCGTAAATGATAGTTACCTGGCCAGGATACCGTTCTGCGACCGCCTCAAGATATGACTTGCACGACAAACTGAACTCGACCGCGTAAACCTCCCGCGCCAGTTCCGCCGCGCACGACAAGAATCCGCCGGCGCTCGCGCCAATGTCAAGTACCGCGTCATCAGTTTTTATTAGCTCAAACACCTCTTGTATTCCTCTTAGTTTCCAATACCCAGCCGGCCTGTCGGCGGCAGCACCAACGGTTACCAGCTGGTAACGCGTGATGTCAAACGAAGGCTTCACGACGGTTCTACCGTCGACTGTAACAAACCCACCTTTGATCGCCCTTTGCGCGCGTGAACGCGATGCGATAAGCTTTTCCCGAACGAGATACGTATCTAGCCGCATGGTGTGCGCAAACTTCTTGTATGTACCATCCATTAGAGTACAAGCTAAAAAGCTTTACAAAGTTGCTGCTTATGTGGAGTGAAGTGCTCGCAAGGTTTGCCAAGTTTCCCGCTCAAGAGCGGGTTGCAGAAGTTTTGCTTGAGCACGGATTCCAGGTAAATAGCGCGGGAGAGGTTGTCTCGGGCAGCATTAGGATCCCTGACACCGAGATCTCACGAGCGGCCAAAGTCGATCGGAGAGCGGTCGACGAGACGACTACCACTATTCTAGGCGACGAAATGCTTAGGCACTTTTTTTCAAACCTGAAAACACTGATATTTCTCCGCGACGTTGCCCCTCTTCTAGGACTTGGCGTAATCGTCATAACGCCGCAAGATGCTGCGCAGATCGGCATCATCGAAGAAGTTGCAGAAACCGTTGCAGCGTTTGGTGTGCGCATTAGGCAGGCGGTGACTGATGATCCTTACTTTATTGATGAGCCCACGCTGACGATTATCTGCGACACACGCGTTCCAGGTTCGCTTGTTGATAAGCTCCTAGAACTTGCCAGCGTCAAAGGCGTTTCGGTCTTCTGACCAGGCGCTCTTCCGAGTAACTGAGCAGGTCATAGAGGCGGCTAGCGAGCATTTAGGGCACCTCTGACGCACGCCAGCTCCGATTCCAAGTAAGGACCGATTCGCGGGACCAGGCCCGGTGCGTCAGTCCCTTTTTTACAGATGATAGAATGCTCCAAAATGCCGAGCCTTTCGATCGCATAGACATCTCGCGAGTGGCGACTCCGTTTCAGGGCCGCGTGGATCTGCGCGCGGGAAGCGTTGTTGACATTGATCCGGTCGGTCCCTTTTTTCCACCGCCATAATACGTCGATTTGGTTTTTCGTAAACTCTGCATCAAATTCTCCAACTAGTCGGATCTGTAGGGGCATGCAATGAATCAGGCCAAATCTGGAGGCGATCTGTTCAACAGTGCCACGCCCGAACGGTTCGAGCCGGACACAGGGCACCGAAACACGTTTGCAGCCAGTGTCGAGGGCAATGCCATCATCGTTAATCTCCGCCAGCCAGGCGCGTACGATGTCGCCCGGTCGGGCGTCGCGCAGCTCGCCGTATTGCTTCACCAGTACGTCCGCGGCAACCTGTTCCTCACTCCCGGCTACGGTCACCGAGATCCACGAGGTAAGCGTGAGCGAGCATGTGACGCTCAATCCATTTAGGTCGTTGCGCAGCATCGCCTCGAACGATCGAGCTACCTTACCAGGGTTACCGCAGACGAGCTGCATAAGATGAATCGTTCTCATGATCGCTGCTTTGCAGGCGTCACGGGGCAGACCGTTTGGCGCTACCAAAAACTTCGTCGTGAAGACTTCTTATGCGAATTGCAGCTGGATTTCCGTTAAGCTTAGCGTTGAAATCAGCTTCTGCCTTATCTATGGTGATCCTCCGCGTGCCTTCTATGAGGTTGTCGACGGCGGCTACGATTTTCTCCTCGAGGGTCTCCGGCATATAGTTTCCTGGAGGGAGCTGCAAGCGTGCAGCTTCTTTCTCCGTTATTCCAGCTCCGACGTGTTTTTCAGCGATCTTCGCGACGCGTTCGTCGACTCCGAAGCTTCGCAAAAGCTTTCCACCTACCACGCCGTGCGCAATGCCGTTGGTCTTGCATCTGCCGATGTCGTGCAGAAGCCCGCCAATTTGGACAAGGGCCACATCAGCATCCGCTAGTGACTCGGCAACTTCGACCGCGTATTTGGAGACGGCCTCTACGTGCCGCATGAGGCCGTCGCTGCAGCCGCTTTCCTTGAGAAGCTCAAGCACTCTGTCCGACGAGGGAAGGTTACTCGAAAGCACGTCTCAGCTCTTCCAGTTTACTTCTTACGGCGTCGACCAAAACAGAGCTATCTTGATAATCAAGTCCCACATGGCAAACGGGGCAGACAAAATCATAGTCGCTTGCTGTCTCAAATAAAAATCGACCGCAGCCGTTTTCGCACGTGTAGCAAACGCTCTGTCCTTCAAAGTCTAAACGCGTATCAAGTCTCCTAATAAGCTTTTGTGCCTCTTCGTCCATGTTACGCGAAATGTCACTCAAATCAACTTTCCAAAGGTACGTAAGCCATCCACTGTCCTTATCCCGCTCACGTCGATAGTTTGCTAATCGATTTTCATAAAGGATATACAGGGTCCGCCTTACCGTGTTGAGGTTCGAACCCGTCTCTTCAGCTATTTTTTCGTCGGTCAACTCGTTGATGGACGCACGCTCAATCATTTCCAAGCCGTCATCTCCGACAAGATTCTTCAAATAACCTCGAACGGCAACATCACTAACCATCATATTATTTTTGTGTGCTAAAGTGTCTTATACCTGCTTATGGCGCGTATTCGTGCACGAGGGGGCCACAACGGCGCCACTCAGTTCTGGTAGGATTTCCTTGCAGCTTCTATGTAATGCGTGGCGTTGTTGAACGCGGAATCCCGCGACTTACCATACCCGATAGCCGAGATGATCGGCTTCGCCCGCTCAATGTAAGCTCCTTTTTGGGGTATATCCATGTAATGCGCGCGGTTGCACGCTTTGGTAACTTGAAAATCTTGCTCCGCGAAACAGATCATGCGACACGCGAATCTCCGATACTTTATGAGGGGGATCAGTTCGCCCTGACAGCTTTTTATGTGGGCCTCGACGAGGTTGACGCCAAGTGATCCCTCGATCGTATCGAGAGTTCCTTGAAACCTTGGATTGATCTCAATTACGACCGGGCCGCTTGGGCCGATGATGAAATCAATGCCATTTGTACCAACCAAACCCAGGTCGACTGCTAGCGAGTTCGAAATTCTTTCGATTTCCTTCGCATAAGTCGTTTTAAGCGGAGTCAAGCTGCCACAGAAGCTGAAGCGCCACATCGGGCCAAGACTCCTGAGACCGATGAGCTGTTCGTTTATTGCGACAGTGACCGCCTCCTTGCCGGTAGACAGCACCGAAGCGCTAGCATCAATACCGCGAACGTATTCCTCAACGAGGAAGTCATCCCCCCACCCGCTCTCATTATATTGTTCAATACTCCTTTGAAGATGCTCCTCATCTTTGACGAGAACGTTCTTAAATCCCCCCGCACCTCGCTTTGGTTTCAGAATGACGGGAAATGGCAGATTATCTTCTAACCCATAGTGCTCGGGGACTGAATAGCCTAAGGATTGGAGCTTGTCCCTCATACGACCCTTGTCATTAACGAAGCTCGAAAGCGACGGAGGATTTCCAGCCGTTCGCGGGATCTCAAGTGTCTCAAAACCTGCGGCTAGTATTGCGTGGTCGTAGTCCAAGCCCCTCACGAGCGCTTTTACGCCGGCATAGTCTGAGTCGGAGATTATTCCAGGGAACTCGTCTCTTATGAAACGCGTTACGTCACCGCATTTGATCAAGTCACGATCTTCGTAATGGCTTACGGACTCGACGTAGTACCCTGCTCGCTTCGCAGAGCATATTATATGCCTTGTGTTATATCCGACGACAAGGATCCGCTGGTCTCCATCACTTCGACTGGCGGTGCTAGTTGATCTGCTCAGAACGCTTTACACCTACCTTGTTACTCATGTTGCCGATGATCTTCATTTTGCCTTCAAAATCCGCCTTGAGCTCCTGCCCCCTCTGGAGGTGATCAAGAAAGACGCTTAAGGCTGCTATCTCTGAGTGGGGTTGATTCGTAACCGCTACGTTGTAATCCGCGAGTCGGTAGAGGTCTGGAGGCACCTTTTCCGCTCCTACCACGACCATAAGCTTCTCGCTTTCGAGTCGGCCGATCGCGTTTGGAAGGTTCTCTCCATACATGGTCAGGTGCACGACCGTGCCCATTTCTCGCTTCCATTTCACGATCTCTCGCCTCCAGTTGGCGTTATCGCGAATCCAGAAGCTGCCCCCCCAACGTTGCACTACGTCGCGTATTGTAGACACGACAGAGCGGTCGGAAGCGGCGAGAAGCATCCCTTGGGCTCCTAACGCCCTGGCACACAGACCCACGTGCGTCGTGACGCGGCGATCGCGCTCGATTCGATGCCCCACCCTCAAAACCACAATTTCCATAGCTTGTTTGCGCACCCCGTGCTTATCGGAGGCCAGTCTTAAATAATTGGTATATCGTACATAAAGATAGCAGTGCTGAGTTTAAAGACGAACCTGAACCGGATTTTGCATCACAAGAAAGCGATTGCTACCATCTGGATTCTGCTGATTCTTTTTCCAAACCCGATGGTCCTGCCCGTAGACGTCTACCGCTTTTTTAAGATGCCGACCAAGCCCACAGGCGACGTGAACCTCGTTGCAGCGTCGCTCCCGGCAAATGGGAGCGCTATCGAGCAATATGTCGACGCTCACGTTCATTACACTTACGATTTTCAAGCCTATGGGGCCGTATGGTACCTTCCCACGCCGAGCGACGTGCTCAAATCGCAGCAAGGAGACTGTAAGTCGAAAGCGGTACTCACCGCAAGCTTGTTTGAAGCGAAAGGTATCCCGTACACGTTAAGTGTCTCTCCTGTCCATTTCTGGGTCAACTACAGCGGAAAGCCGCAAACCAACTTTAGTGAACACTACGAAACCACTCAAGTTGCCTTCGTTGACAACGGCCAATTCAAGCTGCCAGACAAAACGAATGCGTTTCTCTATTTAAATACGTATAAAGACATAGTGTGGACTTCGATGCCGTTATTGAGAAAGATTGCGCTGATAAGTGGACTAGCTATCATCATTCAGTTTGGCTATTGTAAGGGGCCAAAGAAACGCCTTCAGGAATATCTCGGCGAGGCGTTAGCCAAGCTCCCTTTGAACACATAATTGAAAGCGTTTTTCTATTGTCAGCGATGGGAGCAACACGTATATATCACGGCGTAAATCACACAGTTGGACGCCTTAAGAGCGGGGGTTGCCAAGCCAGGTCAAAGGCGATAGGTTCAGGGCCTGTTCTCGTAGGAGTTCGTGCGTTCGAATCGCACCCCCCGCATATTGCCTCACGATGGTAATCCCCGATCGGCACGAATGCCAAATGATCGTTCAATTGAACGATTAGAGGTCGGCCGAATCTCGATGACGACCGCAACGGAGCCACCTTATAGATAACGTAATCATCTTTCAGATAGGCACAAATCGTCAGTCGTCGCGCGATCTCGTCAATCACCCGTACGCCGTTATCCGCAACGCGAAAACTGTACGGGGTTCTCACTGGCGTGCTCGAAGCGCACGCCTTTTTTCGAGCAGCGCTGCTTCAAATTCAGCAACTTGGCAGCGTAATACACCCTGATAGGCGTCTCCTAGCAGTTTGCATTTAACTTCTTTCCTTCGTGCTCCTCGAGCTTCCACTTACCAGAGGTCCTTATCTGCAAGAGTACTTCGCAAGACGCCGTGCTCGCGAGACAGCACAAGTCAGAAACCCGTAGCCTTGAACACTTTTCTACTTCTGAACGAGGCAGCAGAAGCTGACCCGCGCGCCAATAATGATGACGCATGCCCAACAAAGCTGTTTTTCAGCACTTTCGTGCAGAAACTGACGACAAAAATTCTCGTCCCCAATAGACGCCACGTGCTCTTGCAGCCAAGTGCTGTGCTGCAGTTTCCAATAACCTTAAGCGATACGACGACGCAAGACTGAAAAGGTGTTAAGATGAGCAACGAAGAGACTACGGACGCTTCGCGTCTCACAGAGAAACACTGCGTTCCGTGCGAAGTCGGCACGCAACCTTTTGATCTAGAAACCGTCAATGGACTGCTACCCATGGTACCCAAATGGAAGCTAGAAGACACAACAAAGATCAAGCGAAGTTTCAGGTTCAATGACTTCATCGAGTCGATGAGCTTCATCAATGAAGTGGCGCAACTGGCAGAAGCTGAAGGGCACCACCCAGACATTTTCGTATCCTACAGCTATGTGCGAATCAGTCTTACGACCCACAACATAGGCGGCTTGTCTGAAAACGATTTCATAATGGCAGCCAAGATAGATGAAATATTTGCAAAAACTGCAGCTAAACCAGAGTAAGCCCGTGCTGCAGATGCCCTAAACCCTTCAAAACCAAAAATACACGCACGCCAAAGTTTAGCAGTTTCAGGGTATAGACCAACCCAACAAATTGCTGCAAGCGGATAGGCAGAGCCCGCGCCGCTGAACGTCAAAGCGAAAAGAAAGGCCCTTAGCAGTTGATTCGTGATGAGTCCTAAAAGAAAAACTCAAAACAATGAGCTCGGCAACGTCTTGGCAAAGCTGGAAAGCGACCGTTATGCGAACTTTCTAGGAATTCAGATCACCAAGATCGAACGGGGGTACGCTGAAGCAAATCTGACGGTGGCTGAACCAATGCTTAATTTCAATGGCTTTGCGCATGGGGGCCTGATTTTTTCGCTCGCTGATGCGGCATTTGCTGCCGCTTGCAACTCGTTTAATCAGACTGCAGTAGCGTTGTCGTTCCACATCGCGTACCGACGACCAGTCCAAGTTAACACGCGGCTTGTAGCAGAGGCTGTGGAAGAGAGCTCAGGAAAAAGTACCGCGCTTTATAAGATCGTAGTGAAGACCAACGATCAACGCACGGTCGCCATATGTCAAGGTTTAGCGTACAAGCTGCCGTCCCGGGTAGTCGAAAATGATGGGCCCGAGGCGATTTGAACGCCTGACCTCACGGTTATCAGCCGTGTGCATATTCTCCATCCTGAAACGACACAGGATGGAATCAAACCTGGCTAAGCTACGGGCCCATTCGTTGATAGCGCAATGCCTATAGGTTAATGCAATATATAAGAATTCTTGTCTCCTTCCTAAGAAGGCGACGTCGCGTCGCACCTTTCTTCGCGCAAAGCAATGCTTATATGTATTGAGCTGAAAACGCTGTTGAAGGATTCGAGCGGCCTACTAAGGCACGCTGAGCGCAGAGAAGGGCCGGTAGATCAGGGGTAGATCGCTACCTTGGCATGGTAGAGGCCTCGGGTTCAATTCCCGACCGGTCCACTTTTTTTAACACGCGCTTGTCCTTCGACGCTTTGCTTGTGGGCCTTTAGATTAGACTCGCTGCGTTTGGACACTCGGCTGCCCAGGCTTCCCGAGATTTGTAGATTTGCGCAGACGCTGTTCTCGAGTCGTGCTTCAACAGATGTTGTTCAGCACATGAACTGAGCTAGCTGAGCATTATATAGCGCAGCGAACAATACAAATGCGATGAGATTTCGTTGCCCGAACTGTGGCAGCCTTTCTTGCGTGACTTCCGCCGAACACGTCCTCAAAATTGCCCCCACAATGTACGCAAAGTGCCAGGCATGTCACGATCTGGTCCTTCAGAAAACAGACGCAATCAATTTGTCGGATATCAGTTTTAACGATTTGACGTGCACTAACTGTGGAAGAAGACCCCTCGATGCCGTCATGGCGCACATACTCGCCACGTCGGTTCGGCGCAAAGACCGACCAAAGCTGTCGCTTCGAGAAGTAGGTACGCCACTATTGTCGCCTGGCGTCCCCACATATGCTCCGCCACACATCGGGTACCATAACCTGCTTCTCCTGACCAATCAACAACTTATTGCAGATGCGAGCGATAGAATTCTCCGAGAAGTTCCAGAAGTCGCAGGAGTGATCTTTGGAGATACGAAGCGAGTAATTGGTCTAGCTTACAGCCAAGCCCAGCCGCACACCTGCCGCGTCTTGGCAGGTTGCGACATCCGAGCCGACCTAGTCGCCTCAGCTTACGGGCAGATCGTAATATACAAGAGTCAATCAAAGATTCATATAGAGCACGACAACGCGGTCAAGATGGCAAAACTAGGAGCGCTTCCAGTGTCCGGCCGTGTTGTGCTTGACGCACTTGCTGGGCCCGGTACTCTCGGTCTAATGAGTGTGCTCATGGGCGCTCAAAGAGTCATTCTCAATGACGCTTGGCTGCCGGCCGTGGAGAATGCGTATCTCAACTTGCGAGTAAACAAAAGAATACTCGGCATACGGACGATAAAGCGCGCGCCAATGACCAAAAAAGAGTTCGACAAGGCCCCTGAGCTATTCTGCACAGCTACTACTGATAACGGCATCATAGAGCTCTATCACGGTGATTTTCAGGAGTTCAATATTCAAGATTCCCGAGTTGACATAGTCTTGGTAGACCCGTTTCCAGGTACCGAGCGTCAGTTCAACGCGCTATCCGAAGAGCTTCGCAAAAAACACCCAAGAGTTCAAGTGGTCTACTTTTAATGAGAAGCGAACCAAATGGGACGCTTAAGCGGACGCCCTGCGCAGCCTCAGCGAACCTTAGTGCCAAGTTTTGCGAGCGGCTTTCACACAGAAAAACACGTAAGCGGCGTCCTAGGCTGCAAAAAGAGCTAGAAACTCGCTTTTTAACGTATTTTTTTACCCCGAGCGAATCTGTTTGTGAGTGGCGCCTTTATCTGGTTAGCCGACAACGTTACTGGTCCAACTTGTATTGTTGCGATATTTTTCGGGTATGCAGCCCCAGTATTTCCTCAACGTCGAGAGCGAGGTTCGCGCCAAGCCGCCCGACTGCAACTGAAGGTCGCGGCACGCATATCGAGTTCCTAACAAACATTATCTATCAGTCCGTTCCATAGCTGGACTAATCACTGCTAATCACTTCGTACCACAAATAGACAGAACGGGCGAACTCGCGCAACTGTGAGACGAAGTAGGTGCGTCAGAAGTGTCCACGTTAGCATTTGTAGTCGGAACTCGGCCTGAAATAATCAAGATGGCCCCAGTGATACGCGAATGTGAAAAACAGTCAATAGATGACCTGATTATACACACCGGACAGCACTATTCGTACGATATGGATAAAATCTTCTTTGAGGAACTTGAGCTTCGTGACGCAGATTACGCGCTTCGCGTGGGATCGGGCACAGACGCAGAACAAACCGGCAGGATCCTGGTTGGCGTCGAAAGGGCTTTGATCAAAGAGCAGCCAGACGTGGTTTTAGTGGAAGGAGACACGAATTCCGTTTTTGCTAGCGCGTTTGCAGCGACGAAGCTTCACGTTGAAGTGGGGCACGTGGAAGCAGGCTTAAGAAGCTACGATAGGTTCATGCCAGAAGAAATAAACCGCGTGCTTACTGATCATATCTCCGATTTTCTTTTTGCCCCAACAGCGAAAGCTGAAGCAACTCTCTTGTCCGAAGGAATTCCTAAAAACAAGATATCGGTGACAGGTAACACTATCGTGGACGCAGTCCGCCAGAACCTTAAACTTGCACAAAAAAGAGCTAGTATTCTCGAAGAGCTGGATATTGACAAAAGAACCTACTTTCTGACAACCGCGCATAGACGAGAGAACGTCGATAACAAAGCACGCCTTAGCGGAATTTTGAAAGGATTAAAAGCGCTGCACGATGAATTCGATGCGCCAATAATATTCCCGATGCATCCACGAACTAAAAACCGCGTGGCAGAGTTCGATCTAGCCTTAGACGGGGTTATCTCGACTCCTCCTATCGGCTTTCTCGAGTTCTTGCTGTTGGAAGCAAATGCGAAGCTTATTATCACCGATTCTGGAGGTGTGCAAGAGGAAGCGTGCACTCTCAAAGTCCCGTGCATAACGGTTAGAGATAACACCGAAAGGCCTGAGACAGTAGCAGTCCACAGCAACTTAGTGGTTGGCACCGACGCTGGTCAGATCGTAACAGGGGCAAGAGCGATGCTAAACAAGCCACGAAATTGGGATAACCCGTTCGGTAACGGAGACTCAGGACAGCGCATCGTGGCAGTACTTAAGAGCGCTTTCGAAGCTTGTGGCGTCGACCTGTGACACGAAAGGAGATCCTGGCGAAGGCACCTTCCCGCTGATCGTACATACGACTCAGAGGCGCACTATTTCGCTTTTAAGACGTGGCTTAACCCGCTTTTTCTGCCACTTCATGGCAAACCGCCAACAATTCCTTACCGGCCTTGTCCCACGAAAACTTCCGCGCTTGCGCTACGCCTTTTCTACTCATCTCTCTTTTTAAGTCGTCGTCCTCGAGCACGGTGCGCATTGCCTGCGCAAGCGCTTCGACGTCATACGGATCAACGAGGAGAGCTGCTTCTCCGACGACTTCTGGCAGCGAGGAGGCGTTCGATGCTATAACCGGGCACCCGCACGCCATCGCTTCGAGTACAGGGAGTCCAAATCCTTCGTAAAGCGAAGGGTAAATGAAAACGTCGGCTTGCTCATAGAGGGTCAGTATGTCGGCGTCTGGCAAGTATCCCGCAAATGTGATTTGGCTGTTTTCATTTCGCTTTTTGATATCCTGAAGGGTGGCCTCTAATTCGGGAATGGCGGTTCTCATATATCCTGCGATGACTAATTGCAAAGGATTTTGAGAGCGTTTTTGTGCGAGCTCAAACGCCTTTATCAGCCGGAGATGATTTTTCCGTGGGGAGATATCAGACACGATCAGGATCTTGTTGCTTCCGAAATCATCTCGAGGACTTTTTGGAGCGATGAACGAACCGTGGTGAATCACCACAACTCTGTCCGCTTGCAGACCCCAAAAACGCATTGCGTCCTTCTTCGTTGATTGTGAGACCGCAATGTATTTTTCAGGTACGTCGCTGAAGTGTTTTTGAAACGTATTGAAGAGCTTCATGGTCCGCCTGCCTTGGATACCGTCCTCAGAAAAAACGTACGGTATAAAATCGTGCACGACTTGGATCCATCTTGACCTAGGCAGAAAGCCGTACTTTATGAGCAGAAGAAAAAAATACAAAGCCTCTAAGGGGTCGAGCACATCCCACGGTGGAGCCAGGAACAGTACCACATCACTTTCCTTATACAACCGTATAAGTTTCACCATAGTCTGAGGTGTAAGAAAACGCGCTATTGTTAAAAGTGAGACTTTTTGATTAACGAGGAGAGAAGGAGTAATGAAGTCTATGCCTTGACGAGCGAGGACTGAAACCGCGTCCACTTCATCTGACTCGGATATTCTTTTGAGAAGCTCCTCGGCGACCCGTGGTATCCCATCTTTCTGTTGGGGAAAAGGTGCGATGACAGTAACTTTCATGAGCCTATAATGCCGTTCCGAGCTCCGACTCGCAATCACTTCTGGACTGAAGGCAGCGAAGGCATGTACCTCTGATTTCCGGTTTATCCTTCATTCTAGTGGCTCTCATTTCGGAAGTGAGTCAAGCTCCTTTGCTGAGTTCATCTAGGCGGTGCACAGTAAGCACTTCGAGCAACCATCTGTTCGTCATATTACAAATAAATAAAGCTTGGTAGTGTTGTAATACTGTACAAAAAATCCTTTTTCTCCGTTTAAGTCGCTAAAAGAATGGGTGATGACGTTGAAAATAGCGCAAGTTTGCATCAGGTATCTCGCTCCCGGCGGCGTGGAAACGCACATACAAAAGATTTCAGAGCGGTTGGTGCAACGAGGCCACGACGTGACGGTCTATACAACAAACCTGAAAACACAGGTGCCTTGGCAATGCTTTGAAGATTACGCGGCAGATAGTTACGTCAACGGCGTGCGGGTAGTCCGGCTGCCAGTTAAACGATACCCATTCCCTTACGCAGCATACCCGGCCATTCCTGGCTTGATTAAGACTATTTTCGACGCTGAAGATGATATCGTCCACGCCCATTCGCACCGCTATTACCAGATTCTTGCGTGCGCTGCAGCGAAATTGAAACGGGGCCGTCGACAAGGACGATACCAGATGCCACTAGTGGTCACCCCTCACTTTCATCCGCCGTCTAACGTGGAATCACCCGCCGCACGATTTCTGATGGGACTAGACGACGTCCTCGTTTCGCGTCGCGTTTACAGAATGGTCGATAAGGTACTGGTTGTAACCGACAGTGAAAAGCCTTTCATCGGAAGATTCGCGCCCTTAACGAAGTGCGTTACCGTCCCAAACGGATTAGACATAGAAGACTGGACCCCTATTCCCGACGGTCGACTTTTCCGGAGGCGCTACAGGATGGACGACGATGAGAAGATGATCCTTTATACTGGAAGATTAGCAGATAACAAGGGACTGGAACACTTGGTAGACGCCTCATATGACGTCGTTGCGAGGTATCCTGAAGCAAAATTCGTCATAGTAGGGGAAGATTGGGGCGTGCTGAAAAGGCTCAAAAAGAAAATATGGGCAAACAATTTGGATGATTACTTCGAGTTCACAGGCCATATAGACAGTTATGAACTTTTTAAGTCAGGATATGCGGCTGCCAACGTATTCGTTCTACCGAGTGAGTGGGAAGCTTTTGGCATCGTTTTGCTCGAAGCGATGGCGTGTGGTACCCCAATTGTTGCTTCAGACGTTGGAGGGATCCCCGACGTCGTCGGAGATATCGGCAGAATATTTAAGTATGGAGATACACGAGCTCTTGCCGAAAACATCATTGATATTCTTGACAATGAGGAGCAGGAACGAGAGAAGAGCATTCAAGGCAGGGCGAAGGTAATTGAACAATTCACTTGGAGCGCCGTGGTCGATAGGCTTGAAGCAATCTATGGAAGCCTCGTCGACTCCATGTAATTTGCACGCTGCCAAATCCTTCGAGTTTTGTGGGCTGTTGTTTTGATATGCCGGAAGACGTGAGCACATAAGAGATGGCATCAACTAATGACGAAAAAACAGCTAAGCTGAAGCGCGGGTCATTGGTGCGCGGCATTAAAAACAGCGTGCTTTTGTTTGGTGGAAATGCGATCTCTGCAGTAATCTCGTTTGTCATCACCGTTTACATCGCGCGATTGCTGCCTGTCTCAGACTTTGGCTCCTATATTACGGTGATCTCATTTGTCACCTTGTTCGGCATCTTCACGGATTTCGGGATTAACACAGTCATAATCCGCGAAGGAGCAAAAAACCCTGAAGATACGCACAACCTCATTTTTAGCGCGATGGGGCTCAAGTATCTCATGTCCCTCGCATCCATGCTTGCTGTGATCGTATTCGCTCTTTTCACGCCTTACTCATTCGAGGTGAAGGCGCTGATCGCGTTAATGTCTATCACGCTCTTGATGGGCGGCATCGGGAGCATGTTCAGCGCCGTTTTCAACATTTACCAGGACATGAAGTACATCTCGATCATTCAGATCGCTGAACGAACCACTTTTGCCTCTTTCGCGCTGATCTTTCTGATCGCAGGACTTGGCGTGCCCGGCGTCATACTTGCGATCATCATAGCCGCTTTTGTCAGCCTGATGTTGAGTTTCGTACTCAGCCGACGAATTCACTACTACAAGCTGAACTTCAGACCCATATTAGATTATACTTTACTAATGCCGGCGTTTTGGTTTGGCATTGCGGGGCTGCTTGGGACAGTCTGGCAACGGGTGGACACCATTATGCTCTCACTGTTGACCAATATGACGCAGGTCGGACTGTACACCCCAGCGGTCAACTACGTGGGAATAGGGGACATGGCTGTCCTCGCGCTCACTGGCGCATTCTTTCCCATTGTCTCGAGAATGGTGCACGAGAGGAGGGTATCCAAAAAGGAACTCTCTAAATATCTCGGCTACTTCGCTGTAGCAGGACTTGTCATTGTGGCGGTAACGTATGCTTTCGGGGGAGAACTCATGATCTTGGCGTTCGGGCCGAAATACGCCGAGTCTATCGTGTTCATCAACATCCTTATCATCGGATTTGCCGTGAATTTAGTAACCATCCCAACCAGCCTCTTGCTGGACGCAACGAACAATCAGAAGGTACACGTGCTGAATGCGACCTATCTGACGGGGGTGAACGTTGGGCTGAACTTGATTTTGATACCGGCTATGGGCGCTTTAGGTGCCGCGTATGCGACGACTATATCGCAGAGTCTTGGCGCGGCTCTCGGCATACCCATTGCGCTCTACGTCTTGCTGCGGTCACACTATCTATGATAAGCGAGAGCCGTTATCCTTGTGCTCGTTCTTAGATTCAGACGAAGTAACCGCGCGGCTCAAACGCAAGAAGAGTAGCGATGAACACCGGAAAAGATAATAGTTCACTCAGCGTAACCACTATTTGGAGCACAACGTTATTCATTGGCTCTGTGCGATTTGGACGACCGCTTTTTGAAGAATGGCGCTAGCCCGACGAGGTAGTTCACTTGAAAACAATATCAGAGAAGATTCTATCAAAGCGCAGCGGGGTTGATGCCGCGAGTGGCGATATCGTCACCGTCCCAGTTGATTTGGTCTTCGCCCACGATGGCACACTGCCGCTTGCGATCCAGGAACTGGGCGGACACTCAGTGAAGTTTCCAGCAAACGTTGTGGCTTTTTGCGATCACGCTTCACCCTCTCCTTCGGAGAAAGTGTCCAACGTCCAAACGCTCATGCGGCAGTTTGCCCACAGGTACGGGTTGGATTTTTATGAAAATGGTGATGGGATTTGCCATCAAATTGTCCTCGAACGGTACGCGTCGCCCTATAAGATAATAGTTGGCGGAGACAGTCACACGTGCACCCACGGCGCACTCGGCGCTTTCGCCACTGGGATGGGTTCGACTGACGTGGCTTCGATCATGGCCTACGGAAAAACGTGGTTAAAGGTGCCAGAAACCGTCCACGTAGAGGTTTCCGGAAAGCTGCCGAAAAGCGTTCACTCGAAGGACGTGTTCTTAGAACTGCTTTCACGAATAACAGCAGACGGGGCCACTTACAAGGCTCTTGAATTCTACGGCGACACTGTTGAAGCGATGAGCGTCGAGTCCCGCGCTACGTTGTCAAACATGGCGATTGAAGCCGGCGCAAAGGTAGGAATGTGTGCGGCAGATGAAAAGGTTAAAGCGTTTCTAGCGCACTACGGGCGCAGCAGTGAGTTTACACCTTTGTACGCCGACAAGGATGCAATTTATGTTGAGGAGGTCCGCATTCGCGCCGAGACTATCGTTCCGATGATCGCTAAACCCCACAAGGTCGATAACGTCGTTCCGGTTACGGAGCTTGAAGGTCAGGAGGTAGACCAAGTATGCATCGGCTCGTGCACAAACGGACGGATTGAAGATCTCCGTGCGGCGGCACGCATTCTGGATGGACATCAGAGCAAAGCGCGCCTCGTGATTTACCCTGCAAGCCGCGATGTCCTTCTAGAAGCCCTTAAAGAGGGGGTCTTAGAAACGCTTTTAAAGGCAGGCGCCTCGATAGGCCCCCCTGGATGCGGCTTTTGCATAGGAAGGACGGTCGCCTTGGGAGATGGCGAAGTTGCTCTTTCCACGCAAAACAGAAACTTCAAAGGCAGGATGGGCAACGATAATTCGTTCATTTACCTGTCGAGTCCGTCAACAGCGGCAGCAAGTGCGATCGGAGGGAAGATCACAGATCCGCGAGGTTTAGAGCGTTGAACGCTGTTCTCGATGGAGGAAAACATGAAAATTGAAGGGCCTGTTGTCCGAGTATTTCCTAGTGATACTAACACAGACGAGATCATTGCTGGCAAATACAAATATGATGAGCTGGACTTGAACAAGCTCGCTCAGCACACCTTTGAATCACTCGATACGCACTTTTATGATGATTGCACTCGCTTGAAAGATCCGATTCTGGTTGCTGGCGCGAACTTCGGGTGCGGCTCATCACGAGAGCAAGCCCCACAGGTTCTCAAAGCTTGCGGTATCTCCTGCGTCATCGCCGACTCTTTCGCTCGCATATTCTACCGAAATGGCTTCAATATCGGCCTTCCATTGGTGGAGTGCGAAAGCATCTCAAACAACGTGACCCGAGGCGAGATGCTTAACGTGGATTTCGGTAGAGGGGTGATTCAAAGCGAGAATCGAAATGCCGAGTATCGCTTCAAGCCCATTCCACAGTTCATGCAAGAATTGTTAGAAAGAGGCGGACTAATGCAATACTTGGACGCCCGTGGCGGATTCACGGACTAACGAATTGAGCGTTTTTAACAACTGAAGTTCTGGTGATGAAATGCGAGAAGTAGCCGTCATATTGGGAGATGGAGTTGGACCTGAACTGGTCAAAGCAATGATGCGAATCGTTACTGCTACCGGGGCGCCCCTAAATATGGTCCCTTGTGAAGCGGGAAGCGATTGGTACGAGTCTCACGCAGGAAACTCATTGATTCCCGATGAGACCTGGGACGTAATCAACTCAACTCAAGCGTGTTTCAAAGGGCCGACAACAACACCTGGGGGGCCCGGTTCCCCACGCAGCGTCGCGGTTACCATTAGGCAGGAAAAGGACCTATTTGCAAACGTTCGTCCGATACGAACGTTTCCGAATACCCCCCGTCCTCTTGGAGATGTCGACTTTGTGTGCGTGCGCGAAGCGACTGAGGGCATGTACTCGGGCAGTGAAGTGCAGCTCTCGAGCGATATGTACGTCGCCCTGCGGAAAATCACGAAATCGGCGAGTCGAAGAATAGCTCACTTCGCTTTTGCAGAGGCGGACAAACGAAGCTGGAAAACGGTTGTCGCTATCCACAAAAGCAACATACTAAAGCAGACGGACGGCGCTTTTCTCAACGCCGTTCGCGAGGTTAAAAACGAGTACTCCAGCATAGAACTCTGGGAGTACCACGTGGACAACGTCGCACAACAACTCGTGAAGAATCCGCAGGTATTCGACAAATCGATATTGCTGTCTACTAACCTTTTTATGGACATACTAAGTGAAGAGTGTGCGGCGCTGGTTGGGAGCATTGGAATGAGCTACTCGGCGAATTTCGGCGACGCTTATGCCATGTTTGAACCCGCTCACGGTTCAGCCCCCAAGTATCAAAACCTTGATAAGGTGAATCCCACGGCTACCGTACTCGCCGGAGCATGGATGCTCGATTACTTGGGCTTGAAACACGAATCCGCGATGATATTCAATGCCCTCCAAGAGACCGTTGCCGAAGGCAACACGACGTACGACCTCGGAGGCTCTCTTAAAACAAGCCAAGTGACCGACTGCATCGTGGAAAAAGTTGAGGGGGGCCAGAACTCAGCTCCTTGACGCGATCGACCAAAAGCCTCATTCTTTTTCTGAACAGGCCGCGCAAGCGCTTCGGCTTTGGTCTAACACGAGACGCTTCTTGCTGCAGCTCACGCACTCATGAGAAAGCCCCCCGCTTACGAAGCGCTTTTTCGGAGACATGTATCGACAGTCGAAGCCTTCACGTAGCGTTTCGATCGAGCACTCATCGCACTGCACTTCGTGAACCATAATGCCTTCGCCGGCCAGGACACAAGAGTAAAAATCTAGGCCTTCCGATCCGAGCAGGACACGCTCACGCCTGCGGTAGCGGCACTCCTTCGTATTGCTTCCCCCTGGCTTTTATTCGTAGCGAGTATGGGCAATCCAGGGCGGGAACGCTTCCTCGCTCGTTAGGAAGTATTTAATCGCGTACTCCCTGAGTTCATCATCTGAAACGCTGGAGGTGCGCGCCTCCTCATCGTAAAGTTTATGAATGTCGTTGCAGATCATCTTGATCCTGCGGTCGTTTTTCCTCAAGTTCACCTCAACGCCCAAAAGCTCGTTCAAGACTTCTTGCATCTTGTAGCGCACTACTTCCCTCCCAGAGGAGTCTCCGATAAGAAGCACGCGCTGTCCGCCCACAACCTCCGGCGGAAACGGCTCGTACGTAAAAGGGTTCTTCAATACGCCGTCAGTATGTATGCCGCTTTCGTGGGCGAAAATGTTTTCGCCGACGATGGCCTTGTTTCGCGGGAGTCTAAAAGCGAGCTCGTGTTCGAGATAGCGGGTGAGCTCGGTAACTGGTGCGGGATTGTACTTTTCGAATCCCTTCACGCGACAAAAAAGAAAGGTGAGAATCTTTTCAAGCTCGGTATTTCCTGCACGCTCACCTATGCCCATAAAAGTCAAACTCGACCAGTTCGCTCCGTACCAGTACCCAGCCAAAGTGTTGGCAACGCCGAGTCCAAAGTCGTCGTGAACGTGCATTTCAAGGTCCTCCGCGCCGATCTCTTTGAAGGCGCGCACGATCTTAGGTATACTGAACGGCAGCGGAGTCTCTTCGAACGGAACGCCGTAGTTCAAAGTATCACAGATTCGAAAAATCGCATCAGGAGCAATGCTTAGCAATTCCTTTACAAAAGGTATCACGAAGTTTGGGATATCAGCGCGCGTAATATCCTCGAGATGACATCGTACCTTCAACCCGTGATCAACGGCGTATTGGAGAGCTTCAGTGTACTTGTCGCGCGCCTGTTCTCGATCTTTCAAGCCAAGTTTGTCGAAAATGTGCGTGTCCGATACGGACATCAGAATGCCTACCTCGTTTATGCCTTCCATACTAAGGTTCGCATCGATATCGGCGACGTTGGCGCGCGCCCACCCTGTGATATCAGGATGATCATAATTGCAATCGAGCATATCGCGGGCCAAGCTGCGGTCCCTTTCATTGAAAACAAAACACTCGAGCTTTTCTATGCCCATTTCGTGCAAGAACTCGAATATCTTAAGCTTCTGTGTTTTCTTTAATACGATGCCCGGCATTTGAGATCCGTCTCTTAGGGTGCTGTCACTGATCTTGACCTCCAAATTGCCCGGAAGCTCGATTTTCGGCATCTCAGCGTATGATCTGTACAACTTTAGGCTCCTCCATTTCCTCGCAATGCGATATAACGTAACTGCGTTCTTTTTTATGGCAATAATTCTATATGAAACTACTTCTGCTTGTTTTGAGTGCATCTGTGGGGCGTCGCATATTGATATACTAAAAAATACGTATCAGTCCCTGTATGGGTAAATCTCGGCTGACTCTCAACTACGGAGACCGAAAAACCGCCGTCACGGTAAACGAAAGAAACCTCATTCAGGTACTCCAACCAAACGAAATCGAGGCTGGAGATGAAGAAGGTGAGATTATCTGCGCGATGCAACATCCTATCGAGAGACCCACGCTCAACGAAATCGTGTCAGCGCGCAAGGCCTCCAAAAAAGACTTGACAGCCGTCATCATTGTGAGTGACGTAACGAGGTCGACGCCGACCAAGAAGCTGCTTCCTTACGTTTTAGCAGACCTGCACAAAGGCGGGATTCCCGAAGACTCGGTAACGATTTTGTTTGCTCTCGGAATTCACAGGCCGTTAGCCGAACGAGAGATGAGAACGCTCGTCGGCGATGACGTCTTTGACGATTACCACTGCGTCAACCACGACGCCAATAAGTGCGCTTTTGTAGGAACAACGTCGCGCGGCACGCGCGTTTGCGCCAACACAGTAGCGCTCGACGCCGATGTGAGAATTTGCCTGGGCGCGGTTGAACTCCACTACTTTGCAGGATACAGCGGCGGATACAAGTCGCTGCTCCCTGGAATCTGCGCGCGAGAGACTATTGAAGCAAATCACAAACTCATGCTCGAGCCAAACGCGGCTGCCGGAAGGCTAGACAGCCCTGTAAGAGAAGATCTAGAGGAGGCTGGCCGGTTGATCGGATGCGACTTCCTTGTAAATGTCGTGCTGAACTCAAAAAAGCAGATCGTGAAAGCTGTCGCAGGTGATCCCATTGCAGCGCACCGCGAAGGGGTCAAAGTCGTTGATTCGATGTACATAATTCCGATTACTGAACTTGCTGATGTCGTGCTCGTTTCAGCTGGAGGCACGCCAAAGGATATAAACCTCTTTCAAGCACAGAAAGCGCTTGACAATGCGAAATACGCGATGAAGGAGGGTGGCGCTATCGTGCTGGCGGCCGAGTGTCCAGAAGGATTGGGTGAAAAAGTGTTTGAACGATGGATCAACGAAGCTCATAACAAACAAGAGCTTATTGACAGGCTCGACTATGCATTCGAAATCGGCGGACATAAGGCTGGAATTCTGGCTAAGCTCACTCAAAAAGCCGATGTTTATCTCGTGTCTGAGCTTCAAGAAGAAATTGTGGAGCGCGCATTTTTGCTCTGCGCTCGAGATTTGGACGATGCTCTGCACACGACTACGGAAAAGTGCGGGCCAGACGCCCGCATTACAGTCATGCCGTTTGGAGCGCTCACCCTCCCGCGGCTTCAATAAAAAACGGCCGCGGGTGTAACCGAAAAAGTGGGCGCACGGGATTCACTGCTATGTGGGTGACGAACTGCTATAACGGTTCAGGGCGACCTTTAGACGTTCGGAAAAGGTACAGCGGCGTTGAGCGCCCGCTTTTCATTTTGATTCTCTCTAATTCGGATACAGCGACTATTCCCGGCATATCAGGTGCTGGAAGCACTGAAGAGTACATTCAACACACGCCAGCTGCTGATGCTGAAATTGTCTCCAACGGAAAACTGAAAACGATTGGAGTAATGCCTGATGCGCCGTCTGGAGCTGTCACTCCTGCCGTTCTCACACGCGCCGGCCTTAATCTGTCACAAAGCGCACACCTGCTGATAAACTCAGGCCTGAAGATTGTCCCGGGAGTCCCCTACTACGACTTACGAGCGGAACACGGCAGCGACATCCGATTTGCGCCGGCAGTGCCCGACGCTTACGAGATCGAAAAGGCTGCAAAAAATCTCGCTGCGTGCTGTGACTGCGACTTAGCAGTAATAGGGGAGACTATTCCCGGAGGCACAACCACCGCGCTGTGCGTGCTGCGAGCGCTCGGCTTAACCGCCAACGTGAGCAGCAGCCTCGCGGCGAATCCGATGGCTTTGAAAGAACAAGTCGCAAGAGAGGCGATGCGCCGGGCTTCCATTAGTCCGGGAAACTTAGAAAACGATCCCCTACGAGCTATTGAACTACTTGGTGATCCAATGATGCCCTGTGCGGTCGGACTCACCGAGGGTTTCCTCCGCTCCGGAAAAGAAGTTATTTTAGCAGGCGGAACGCAAATGGGAGCAGTTGCAGCCGCGTTGCGTGCACTCAACGTTTCCACCGGCCTCGTACTAGCTACGACAAAGTACGTCTTTGACGATCGTTCAGCGCAGTTTATGAAGCTAGTTAAGGCATTAGACCTCGATGCGTTTAGCGCTGACCCAGGCTTCTCAAAAAGCTCGGTTGATGCGCTTCAGAAATATGAGCGGGGGGAGGTGAAAGAAGGTGTGGGGGCAGGGGGGGCCATGACCCTAGCTTGTATATGTGGCTACGGTCAAGACGCCTACAGACGGGAGGTAGAGGCGGTCATCAAGCGCCTGTGACCCACATGTGCCAACCGCAACACCTGCGAGGCACTTGCAGCGAGATAAAACGACGCTCAACAAACTATAAAAGCGTCAGTTAACAATACTCATAGGATGTTCAACCAAAAACACATCGTTTCAATGCGAGATTTAACGCGCGATGATGTGGACTTTGTGCTGGACTATGCTGAAAAAATGATTCCGTACGCAAAAGCCGGCGTGCAGCTGCTCCAAAGCCGGATACTGGCGCTGCTTTTTTTCGAACCTAGTACGAGAACGCAACTTTCGTTTGACTCGGCGATGAAGCGGCTCGGCGGCTCTACTTTAAGCTTAACCTCGCAAGAGAGCTCAGTGCTAAAAGGTGAAACCCTTGCTGACACGATAAAAGTCGTGGGTGAATATGCAGATGCGATCGTATTGCGACATCCGAGGGAAGGAGCAGCGCGCATGGCTAGCGAAATATCAAGCGTCCCTATCATTAACGGAGGCGATGGAGCAGGCCATCACCCCACTCAAACTCTTCTCGATCTTTATACAATAAAAAAGGAGAGTCATTTACACGACCTCGACATTGCTTTGTTAGGAGATCTGAAATACGGACGGACTGCCCATTCCCTGGCCTATGCCTTGAATATGTACGATGCAAACATCACGCTCGTAGCACCAGAGGGGCTCCAAATGCCCAAGCACATCGTTAGTACGCTAGATTCCGTCAGATTAACTGAAGACATCGACGAGGTCATTCGCGACGTAGATGTGCTCTATGTCACGCGAATACAAAAAGAACGATTTCCTGATCCAAACGAATATTTACGCGTCGCCAAAAGCTACAGGATAACGCTGCCAGTTTTGGAGGGGGTGCGCGATAATCTGATTATCATGCATCCGCTGCCGCGCGTAGACGAAATAGCCCAAGAAGTTGATCAAACAAAATACGCGAAGTATTTCAAACAAGCGTTCTATGGGATACCTGTGAGAATGGCGTTGCTTGCGATTCTCTTGAATGGTGCGACATGATTCCAGACAAAGACAAGGAGGAACTGAGAGTCCGATCGATTCGAAACGGTTCTGTCATAGACCATATCACGGCCGGAAACGCCCTTAACGTGCTAAGAATACTCGGCATAACTGGAACCACGACCGCTATCGTTAGTGTGGTCATGAATGTGCCAAGCAAGAGGCTGGCATTCGGACAAAAAGATATCGTCAAGATTGAAGACCGCGAGCTAGTTCCGGCAGAAGTAGACAAAATTGCGCTGATAGCCCCGCAGGCGACGATCAACATCATAAGGGACTACGAAGTGGTACAAAAGAAGTCAGTCGTCTTGCCGGATTTGATAACCCACGTCGTTCGATGCCCGAATCTAAATTGCATTTCAAATAGCGCAGAGCCGATCTATTCTAAGTTTAGAGTTCTTGATTCGTTTGTCCTACGCTGTGGCTACTGCGAAAGCATCATCGATAGCGATATCGCAACATACTTGATTTGAAACGCTTCCCGCAAATCGCAAGCGCATTGACTTCGATTGCGCGCAAATTGTATACCATCTTACGCAAACCTACGCGCGATCGCAAGCGGATTTGCTCGGTGATCAAGACGCAGGGCGCTACCGAACATTCTTAGTCGCAGACGTCCTCATTGGGTTTGTAGGCCTAAGAAAAACGCTGCTTGCCGATTGAACGGAGTTGCTGCACTACATCGGTCAACCGATTTTCCGGGCTGCGAGTCTGATCGCTTCGACCAGGCTGTTCTGCGGCATAATGGATGCGACGGGGATCCGCAAGATTTTTTCAACTGTAGGACTGACGATTGGGGCACAAACCAATGCGAGCGCTCCATCGCGCTCAGCGTGGATAGCTGCAATCAAAGCTTCCTCAATTGACGTTGCTGGATACTCTCTGATCACAATTTCTTTTCCTTCTATCATCATGGTCCTTTCCGTTATCTTGTCTAGCACCGGCCGTGCAGCGACGACGGCAATAAGATCGCCCTTCTTTGAGGCTCCTTCGAGTCGTCTGACTGCTCGGACGATCTCTCTGAGTGTTTTGAGATTTGGTTCGCGTTCTCCTGAAATAATTTTGTAAAGCGTGCTAGATGACACGCCTGATATGTCAGCAAACTTGGTAACTGTATATCCAAGTTCTTTTATCGCCTGCAAAAGAGCGCTCTTGAGTTCCTCGTCGGATGAAAACGTTGCCCGAATAAGATCATCTGCAAGCATGGCGATTTCTGCAGACAGTTAACTACACCTATTATTTAATGGTTGTTATAGGATAATGAATTGTACAAAACTAGAAAATAGTTCCTTTTTTGCACCAGATTCCGGTACTAGGCTTGGATTAGAGGCTTTCATTCTGTTTTAGAGAGGTAAAGAGCCGTTCGCCCGAACGTTTGAGGCGTTGGCACGAGCTTCGGAGTAATAGCCACCGTTAAGCTTGTAAACTTGAATTCCTAGTAAAGAATATGGACCGGGAGTTTACCGAGAAACTAACGATTTTCTGGCACGACGGCGCCATTATGTTGGTCGACCAAACGAAGCTTCCAATCGCCTATAAGCTCATCAAGATTACAACAATAAACCAGCTCATCATCGCAATAAATAAATTAAAAATACGCGGAGCGCCGGCTCTCGGAGCGGCCGGCGCCTACGGCATTGCTCTTGCGGCCCACAACTCGACGGCTCGTACTGTATCTAAGTTAAAGACCCACGTGCATGCGGCAGCGAGGTCAATTCTAGAAACACGACCAACTGCCGCCAATCTGTTTTATGGAGTTGATCGCGTTCTGAAAGCGATAGATCTGTGCATCACGTCTGACGAAGTCCGAGAAACGGCGCTCGGCGAGGCGATACGCATAGCAGAAGAAGATGTGAGCACCAATAAAGCTCTAAGCGGCGTGGGCGCGTCTTTGCTTAAAGATGGTGACGTCGTCATGACCTACTGCAACGCAGGAAGGCTCGCCACCGTAGGCTGGGGGACTGCTTTGGGAATCATTCGCTCGGCAACACAGGAAGGAAAGCGAATCGCCGTATATGTGTGTGAGACAAGACCACTCAACCAGGGCAGCCGCATCACAGCGTTTGAGTTGCTCGAAGATAACATTCCAACCACCTTAGTCGCCGACAACATGGCGGCTTGGATGATGAGGCAAGGAAAAATCGACCACGTAATCGTCGGGGCAGACCGGATTACCCGATCGGAAGTTTATAACAAGGTCGGAACGTACATGCTCGCTATCTGCGCCAAGAATCATGGCATACCGTTTTACGTTGCCGCGCCGTTGTCAACCTTCGATTATGAAAGCTCCGTCGTCAAGATTGAAGAGCGCGACGCCAATGAACTCAGATTCTGGGGTGGGCAACAAATTGCCCCGACCACTGTGCAGGTTGAAAACCCCGCGTTTGATGCGACGCCCGTCGAATTCATAACTGGAATAATAACCGAAGAAGGTATCATAGACCCTCAACACATCTTTCACAGATCTGATACCCGGAGCTGACCGCGATGGAGAACTCAATAGCGATAAATGTTATATGTCAAGACAAGCCCGGCGTTTTGAGAGATGTTGCCGCGGCAGTTGCCCGTTTTGAAGGTAATATACGGTACACCCAGCAGTTTGTTCTCACCAAGGGGAAGCACAAGGGCTTGACTGAAATCTATATGGAGATCGCGAACGTCTCAAGCGTGCCAGACTTGGCTAAAAAGCTTGAGGCCATCTCTGATGTCGACAGCGTTTCTTTTCATGAGCCTTTCGAGAAGATTTGGGGCTCCAGAATCATTATAATCGGCGGTGGCGCTCAGGTCGCGCAAGTAGCCCTCGGAGCGATTACGGAAGCTGATAGACATAACATACGCGGAGAGCGAATTAGCATTGACACATTGCCAATAGTAGACGAAGACAAGATAGCGAAAGCAGTAAATGCAGTATCTAGGACGCATCGCGCAAGCATATTGGTGCTCGCAGGCTCGCTTATGGGGGGAAAAATCGCTCAGGAGGTCAAGAAGCTACAAAAAGGGGGTTTTAAGGTAATTGCTCTGAACATGGCGGGGTCCGTGCCGGAAATAGCGGACCTAGTAGTCACTGATCCTGTACAGGCGGGAACATTTGCCGTGATGGCAATCGCGAAAACAGCAAGCTTTGACTTGGATCGAGTTTCAGGCAGACGCTTCTAGCCTTTCAAAATCGAGACGCAGGTTTTCACAATGTGGCAGCTACTAAGATCGGCAGCGTGATAGTAGCGTCTGAATACACCGTTACCGTATCAGCATGCTCACCTATCTTGCCCCACGATTTCGCCTCATCCAAAGTGGCACCGGAGAGCCCCCCAGTCTCAGGGGTATCCGTTGTGAGTTGAATGGCGAAATCAAACCCTTTGGGAATAAGAAGCATGGACTGCATAATGAAATTCTTCGGAACCCCGCCGCCAATAAAAAGCGCGCCTGCTCGTCGTGCTTTGTAGCAGATGTCCATTATTTGCCGAATATCCCTGAACGTGTCGACTTGAAGATCGCGTTTATACCCAAACACCCAACTCTGAAGCCCGATCGATGAGTCAGCGATAGCAGGACAAAACACAGGCACTTCGTTATCTACGGCGGCCCGTAGAATAGAGTTTTTGTCCTCTATGCGTGCCCCTATCTCCTGCAAAAATTCGCAAATCGTAAACAGCTTTTGTGGGTGGGAATCGAGAATATCAGCAACTATCGTGTCAAACCTGTCTTCAAACGTTGTGAAATGTTGGTCGGCCAAATAAACGTCATATATCCTATCAATCTTGCAGTTTTTCAGTTCGATGTCGTTCGCAGTGCTTTGTCCCTGACAATGCTCGCCTCCGAAAGCTTCTATCATGTCGTGCACAAGGTTGGCGCCTGTGGTAACCAGCACATCAATATCGCGGCGCCTAATCATGTCAGCCACAACTTGCCGCATTCCTGCTGGAACCATGGCGCCAGCGAGGCCAAAAAAGCTCGTGACGTCTTCAGCTTGCATTTCTTTGTATATCTTAACAGCCTGAGCTAGACGACCGGCTCCAAAAGCGCAGGTTTCGTACTGTTTCATTAAGTCCGCTACAGTGATGCCTTTTCCGACCTTTGCGTGTTTGACAGGGTTCACCGAATACTCTCCGCTTCTCGTGGCTTTTCGGAGTCCGCCATTAAGCGGGCAAATAAGAAATCTCGAACAAGTTTCGCGCCGACAAGAGCCGAGATTCCCATATCGTAATCGGGAGTGATTTCAACCATATCGAAACCGACCACGCGAGATGAAATCTCTCTGATCGCCGTTCGCAGTTCCAAAGGTGTCAACCCATAGGGCTCAGGATTTCCGACTCCAGGCGCATATGCTGGGTCTAGGACGTCCACGTCAATGGAAAGATACACAGCCCTGTTTTCGAATGAAGGCGCAATATCATTCAAGATTTTCTTGATCCCCACACGTCTAATCCGGTCCATGGTATAAATAGCGCTGGTGTCTAGCGCCCTCTCATACTCATCGCGCGCCCCACTGCGAATTCCGATTTGAATCAGCGGCACGGAAAGACCGAATACGTTCCGCGAGACGCACGCGTGCCCGCATTCGTTTCCAAGATAATTTTCTTTGAAATCTAGATGCGCGTCAAAAATGACCGCGATGAGCTCCATCTTGTTCGCAAGGGCCCTAACGCAGGGATAAGTGAGTGAGTGCTCGCCACCTAACGCTATCGGGACTTTTCCATCTTCCACTATGCGAGACGTTGTTGCCTCCATATCGGCAATCATGTCGTCTAGGTTGCCATACTCCGTATCGCCTATATCACACACTAGTGATTCTGAAAGCTCACAATCACACTCAAAGTCGTACGGCTCAAAATTGTGAGAAGCTTTGCGTACAGCTTCAGGCGCCCATCGGGAGCCCGATCTAAAAGAGGACGTGCCGTCGAACAAGACGCCGTGTATAACGTATTTGCTGCTTGCGTAATCAGAGCCTGAATCGGCAAATATCATGCGTCAAAAAGTCAGATGTCTGGTTGGATTTATTATTTGATATCTAATTTGCGCTTTCCCATCGATTCCAGGTACGTGACGTCTTTGCCTGCCTCCAGTTTATCCATATGTTCTGGCGGAATCTCAATCTCAAAAGTCGAATAGTCGTTGAGATCCATGAGCTGCGCAACGCTTCCCATAACAGAAAGAACTTGAGCCCCTTTTCTTTCGACAATGGGGACGTAAATCTTGGCGCTAACGGGCTGCACGATCGATCGCTTTTGGCCATCGAAAACTCCGATCGCGTCTATCCTCGCTTTGGCTGATCCGTGCTTACCAGGCTTTGATGTTGCCAAACTAACTATAGTAGAGGGTTCATCGTCAATTATAATATAGCGGCCGACTTTGAGCGTTCTTATTTCCGTTTGCTCCTTCATACGGGGTAATAGACAAGCATTAAATATAAATGTATACGCATTAACGTAAAAGGCTTAGCGCCCAGCAACGCACGCTATTCAGGAAAACGACGAGATTTGGGTCATTAGAAATGCGCATAGGAATCGTCTCTAGATGTGATATTGAGGAAGCAACCGACTTAGCTGCCAAAATCGGCCGCTACATCAAAGGCCGTGCTGATGCAATCTATGACGATCAAACCGCTCGCGCACTTGGGCAAGAAGGGATGGGACTCGAACGCTTCGACGTCGACGTAATAGTGACGGTAGGCGGCGACGGGACGATCCTGCGAGTTCTCCAAAACATTCCACACCCGATTCCAGTGGTCGGCATAAACGTCGGAAAAGTCGGCTTCCTGGCGGAAGTCAGCCCGGAACGGGCGCTCAGAGTCGTTGAAAACCTTCTCGACGGCTTCCGTGTCTCGGCCCACTCGAGACTAGCGGTGTCAGTCAATGGCCGACGCCTGCCGTCCGCTACCAACGAGGCGGTAATCGTCACTTCACGCCCGGCAAAAATACTTGAGTGCAGCATCAAGGTCGACGATCATGTTCTTTATGTGCTGCGTGCAGATGGCGTTATCGTCGCTACGCCTACCGGGTCAACCGCGTATGCAATGAGCGCTGGTGGTCCGATCGTGGATCCACGAGTAGATGCATTCCTTATTGTCCCTCTTGCGCCCTATAGGCTTTCCGTCCGCCCTTGGGTCGTGTACGGTGAGAGCACCGTAGTCATCAAAATAGAGGAAAAGGACGCTGCTATCGTCATTGACGGGCAATATAATGAAACCGTTCACAAAGACGATGAGATCCGCTTTGACAAAGATGATCAGAAATCGCTGTTTGTTCTTGTCGAAAAGAGTTTTTTTGAAAAAGTCTTGACGAAGCTGAGATAAAGCGTCGCGACAAGTGCTTTGGTTGTTGGCGTTAGGAAGAGCCGCTTTCGTGTTTCTCAGGGGTAGAACTCAACAAGTTCTGAGCCGTTTTCCAAGAACGTCTCGTTCCAGGTGGCAGGTCACCTCGCGCATCCAACCACTTTTTCAAAAAAGCAATCGTGGTAACGTCTGACGGATAACCACTGCCAATAGTGGCACCGAGGGAGCGCTCGAGGGCTCTTATGCTGCTATCTCTGCTTACTTTGGCGATGATTGACGCAGCCGACACAATAGCGTAATTTGTATCTGCCTTGTGCTCGGCGATTACCTTGTTTATCCCGCTCGCTTCCTTCACGCGCTCAGAGAACCGCGATGCGTTTACGTCAGCAGCATCAACAAATGCTACATCGGGCTTTAAATACCGCAAGGCTTGAGCATGGCCTTTCACGAGGATTTCGTTGACAGTCAGCACCGTCCTTAGTTCATCTATTTGTTGGGCGGTAATCTCCTGCAATTGCACGGCGCATACCTTTTCGATCCGTTTCGACAGAAATTCGCGCCGCTTTGCGCTTAGTGCTTTTGAGTCTTTAAGCCCCATCCTCTCCAAATACTTTAGTCCTGAAGAGTCAATACAAACTCCTGCAATAAAAAGAGACCCCAGGACAGCTCCTTTGCCTGCTTCATCCACGCCAGCAAGCTTCATGTCGCTCAAATTGCCTCAAAACAAATGACGCACTCCAGCTAGCAGTCGCGGATTGCGGGAGATAATGCGCCTTACTATTCCTGCAACGCTCATCTCCTCGAGCGGCAGCCCTTCCAGTGAGCGGACGAGCTTGTTCAACTCGTCATCGGATAGATTAACAAAGATGTCCTTTATTTTGTAATTTCGTTCGAGCTTCTTCCCGAAAGACGCGCGCCAAGCCGCTTCATATCGCTTCAAAACCTTAGCAGACGGGTCTTCCGCTCGAATAGCTTCCTTGGCAACCTCGCCCGCTAGTCTGCCCCCCTCTAAGGCGTTAATTATGCCGCCGCCAGTTATAGGATCAGTGTGATGCGCAGCATCGCCGACTAGCATAATGCCGTCTCCTGCGGTTTTACGGACGGCGTTGCTGACTGGGACTCCTCCAACGTTCAATTCAACTGGCTGGCCGCTGGGGTAATGCTTGTCCACAAACGCGTCTAGATAGTCGATTGGATGCTTGCCGTCCAGTTTGTTCGCTAGGACACCAAGCCCGATATTTGCTGCATGTGATCCCTTCGGGAATGCCCAAGCGTAACCCCCGGGAGCTGCTGAACCGAGATAAAAATCGCAGCAGTCCTCCAACAAATCGACGTTGGCCATAAGGTACTGGGCGCAGCTTTCGAGGTCTTTGGGTCGAAGAGTAGTGTTAATGCCGGCCCAGCGGCCGACTTGTGACTCGATGCCATCGGCCGCGATGACGACAGATGCACGGATTTCAAGGGATTCGCCTAAATGCCGAGCCTCGATGCCACGTATGAACCCATTTTCTGTGATGACCCCGGTCGCGCGCGTCCTGACCACCACATCTGCTCCTGCGCGAGCTGCACGCTTCGCAAGGTCTCGATCAAAAATCTTGCGCTCGAGCACATAGCCTACCTCGGGACCCGCAAGTTCTTCTGAAACGTCCAATCTCGTTCCATCAGGCGCAAATATGCGGGCGCTGGCCACTTTGTTCGCGATCCACCTTTTCTGGGGTCGTAGAAACTTCGAGAGCCCCACTTTTGATATGCCTTCAGCGCAACGAACGGGATCGCCGATTTCTTGGCGCTTTTCCATTAAAAGAACGTCACATTCGGGTGCGGCTGTCGCCGCCGCGAAAGCTCCTGCAGGTCCCGCGCCCACTACTATGATATCGTATTCGCTTTTCACACTCACGCCCCCCTATTCAGGAAACGAAGAGCGCGCCGACGGGGCATATTGTGATACACGTTTCGCACGCCGTACAACTTTCTGCAATTTCGAGGCATGACTCGATGAGCGTTATCGAATTAGTCGGGCAAACTGATACACAGGCGCCACAGTGTCCACATTTCTCAATATTGACTTGAATCACAGTTAACCTCCTCCTAGCTGCATTGGCGAGTAAAGAGTGCGTAGCAAGAAGCGCAGAACGTTTCGATGCTGGACAGGCGAAATTCTAACGTATGTAACGGAGATCCTCCTCGCTCGCCACTTCGTGCATCCCTGTTTGCTCCATTTCCCTCAGTCGAGCAACAATTTTTTCCATATCTTTTGCGCGGTCTTCAAGCGCTCGCATGTTAATGTCAGTTTTCAATGCCTTACATAGGACCCTCAGTACAGCCTGGGCGCTCTTTGGATCGACCAAGTAACCAGAGGTTTCTCCCATCAAACAGATCCCGTCAATGCCCATAAGGCCGCCAAGCCCCAGCAACAATCCAGAAGCTCCTACGATGCCCCCTCCTGGCTCGTTCTCTTTGAAAACCACGCCGTATCGTTTCATTTCTTCAACCAGCGCCAAGTTGTTCACAGCTCCCAAGACCGCAGGTTTCTCGACAAGCTGTCCGAGACCGTAGCCGCCAAGTGTGTAAATCCTTTGCACGCCGTTTTCTTTGGCTAGTTCCAGGTACGCACTAGTCAGCTCGTAGTGCCCTTCGTTTGTCGCGCTTTGATGATCACCGACGAGGATCAGCAGATCCTGCTTGCCGCTGTTGACCGCATATAATTCGCTTCTAACCATTCTGACTGAGCCATCAGCAAGCACGATCACCTGCGGGGGAAAATGCGAGGAGTAAACTTCGGCGATTTTTTTCGCGCCAAGTTCGTCAATCATGTGCTCAGCTACAAGCTTTCCCACATGTCCAATTCCTGGCAATCCCTCTACCAGAATCGGTTTTTTCAATTTCACGTCTGTGATTCGCTTGACTTCTATTCGCTCCATCTAGATCCCACTTGTTAAAAAATTCTTCAAGCTTTAAGCTCTCACTTTGATCGTGTGGTAGTCTCGCGCTTGAGCATTCTCCGGTACCTACCGTATCGATCCTCCGGTGAGAATCTCGCTGGGCGCGCCGTCACAGTCGGTTGTCCGCACGTACGGCATTTTTCCTCTAATGTGTAGCCGTGACATTTTCGAAGCTTCATCTTCACCTTGGTGAGATAGTTAGACTATATTATGATGATTGAAGTTCTCTATGAAACTTTCCCGTGCCGTCGGCCTTAACTACCACGTCTATAGATGCGTTAGCCGCCTTTTTCATCGCGTTTTCGGCGATCTTATAATCGAGGGCGACTATCCTTATGCGGTAACGGGGCGCACCGATGTAACTCAAGTCAAAGCGAATGTCATCATCTTCGGACTTCATGGCGGCTTTCAGCGCACGTTTGATAACGTCTATCCCGTTCGGTTGAGGACATGTCAAATCTACGTAGCCTGTTATGTACACGTAAGGTATTTTTACGTTCTCCTTAGCAACGAGTGCAATTTGAGCGGCAACCTCGGGCTGAAGTCCCTTGAGAGCTTCTGGGCCGCGCATGGCTGCGTCCTCAAAGACATAGTAAAGACCGTCGAATTTGTCAGCGAGTTGATCATAGAGCGCATCTTTGTCCACCCCCGTGGCGTCGGCTACAAATTCTAGCCACTTTTCAGCTTTTTGTTCGCTCTTCCATTCCTGAATTTTAGAGCGTCTCTGATGCTCATTAACGTCCTTGAACGAGAGATCTATATGGCTCCGACTCGGATCAACGTTCAGGACCTTGCACACGATCTTTTGACCTTCCCTTACGTGATCTCTTATGTACTTTACCCACCCAGACGCAACTTCGGAGATGTGAATTAGCCCCTCCTTCTTGTCGTACTCGTCGAGTTGGACAAATGCTCCAAAGTCGACTACGTTAACCACTGTACAAACGACCAAGTCCCCGATCTCTGGCCAAGCTTTTCTCATAAGACCTCAAGTATTTGTGTCCTTATCTCTGCCCTCCCGCCGCGCGGCTCAACAAGAGTTCTCCCACAGACTATGCAGTTTACTACCGAAGACGCACTGCCGAAAACAATTTGGATATTCTCACAATCCGCACATCTTACGCGCAAGAATTTGCTCACCACTTACACCTCCACTAACTCGAACTTCGATACTCTGAATCCTTTCCTTGTATGCGCTTTGTTGCATTCGGTGCAGCGGTAGCGAACGTTGATGCGCTTCGTAGGTTTATCTCCGCCTGGAACCTTAGAAAACTTGCCGAGATTACCAATGCCGCTGCGCCGTTTTTTTTGGCGCGCAATCCACGTCAACGACGATGCGCGCCCTTTTCGCACCTTCTCAACTTCGTGAGTTGTGTGCTTTCGACACACCGGGCATATTGACCTAATCTTCTTTGGCATCTTCAAGTTTATCACCGACTATGATACCCATATGACGATCGCACAACGCCCGAGCATTCCCCTCAGGCAATAGAACCGAGTCGCCTTCTCCAAGTTTGTAGTTTTCGCCGTCCAGTCCTATGAACGTTGGAATGTCGGACAACACTCGCACTCTGAGATACCTCATATTCCCGCGTTCTCGTATTAAAGTGCTTTCGTCGCCGCGCGGCCCCTCGTTTTCGTCTGCACTGTCCTCCACTTCTTCATTGGAGGCAATCAAGGGCTGCAGTGCCAATCCTTCCTTCAAAGACTGCTTGATGCTCGTAGCGTCAAGCTCAACGCGATCCGATTCCTGTTTGGGCAGTGCAGAAGTGATCCCACGGTTTTCATTTGATAGCGCGGGCTCGGTTGCCGGAGCGGCCGCGGCTTCTAATTCCTTTTGTCCGAGTACGCGGTCCCGATAATACGTAAATACCTTGTAAACCGAATCGTAGACCTCAGCTTCGGCGTCAGCTAGCGATACTTCCTCCACGTGCCCTTTTGCCGCGAGCGCCGCCAACTTGATTATTTTCGCAGCGCGTTTATCATAAATTGCGTCTGCGACCTGCAGAGCGTTCTCGAGTTCATCTTTTTTTTGCGGATCCTCGCTTTTTTTGAGTGAATCCATGTATTCTTTCAACTCCGAATAGAAGCTATTCTTTAATTGCGTCAATCGTCGCGAGCGGCGCTCCTCGCTTCTAATCACTTTTAAGTCGTCGAGATTCATATTCGGCAAGCCCTCGCGCCATGAGATAAACGGCCGTGTGTTCCGGTAGCTCTGTTGTACTTTGATCAACCTTAATAGTTTCACCCATGATCTCAGTCGTAGCCGGCGTGAGAATCCTGACCGAAACCGAATTGTCGCCGAAGACGACCGCGTCATTCAGCGGTACAAAGCGACGGAAGTGATCGAGAGTCAAAGGTGTGACCCGAAGGCCAGAACCACCGTGCAACGACGTGGGCAGCCGAATCAGTCTCTTTATGTCCGCGGTGACCGGCACATCGATGCGAACCTTCAAGTGCGAGATGGCTTCTCTGATTAAGCTTTTCCATGCGTTTAGCGGAATTAGCTTTGACTCTACCAAAGGTTGGATCGATGCGTCTTGCGACAGCGTGCCGACAATTTCTTTGGCGCGCCGCTTGCCGATAGCCTTGGCAGATGCAAGCTCATTTATCGCAATTTTTGCGTCAAGTCCGCGTATCCGCTTGAAATACTCGTCAATCCACGTCTTTATTCTAATCTCCCAACAACTGGTGTCCCCGTGCATTGCAGTCGTGCTCGACCGTTTGAGTAGATACTCTGCCTCAAGGCCCGTTCCGGTCAAATAATTCACAACCTCTCGCCGCTCATGACTACCGAGGGTAGCTAGTTTCTTTTCCCGCAAATGGACGTGGTAACCACGACCACCCGAAAACACGATACTGAAGTCCTTCTCGTCCAAACCGAAATCGTTCATCAGGAAATCCAACAGTTTAGTGGTCTCATCTTTTACTTCTTGAAGCAGGCCCGCATACGAAGGCACCGACTTCGTCAAGAGCTTATCCGCATCGAGATCGAAGATTATGTCTGCGCCTTCCCACTTCTTGTCTTGCATGCGTGTTGCGCTCGGATACGCATAATACGCCGTTGAATGGTACACGTGAGCCGGTGCGACTGCGCCCAAATATGCACGCACTTCCTTCTGCGAGCCAAAAGCTTTGTGGCGTCGCATTACAAGCTTCGGATAACTTGAGTCAAAAAGAACAAACGCCCATTCTCGTTTATTGAACTGCGGCGGGAGCCCAACTGACGCCTCACGATAGTAATCGCCAAACTTTCTCTGGAGGAATGCTTTCGTTTCCGAGTTCACGCGCTTGCACCTGGCCGCAGGGGGTTGCGGGGTGCGGCCACCTCCCTTTTCAGTAACTCATGAACGGCCACAGCTCTGCTCTTCTTGGTTCTAGGGTCATCGGTTTACTGATGCTTAAGTCGCGCTCGGTAATACGAGAGCGGATGAGAGATACGTTTGCACAGGCCAGTAGTCTCCGTGCAATTACCGTAGGTCTCCATCGTGGAACATCCGGGGGGGATATAGTCTTTCCCGGACGCTCCCTTTATGTGATCGACCTGATAACGCGTAAGTTCATAGTCGAAATCTGGAGACGTCTGATAGATGTGCACGATCTCCTCGGCTTTCATGCCTATATTCGCTAAAAAGGAGGTCAACGCGAATCGAGCGGGATGTGAGAGGTTCTGCCCGGCTTTTACTTGCGAAAGCAACGCTTTCATGCACGGGGGACACGCTTCCAAAATCACAGGACCAGAATCGGCAGGGCGCAACGAGGCTACAGATATCGCTTTTTTCAAGGGTGAGGTGTAAGGCGCAAGTTCTTCGCACATTTTGCTGCTGAGTTTTAGTGGCAGCCCGCGTAGCACCTTCAGCCTCACAGCCTCGGCTAAAACCTGGATCATCTCGTTTTTTGCAAGACTTACGTGGCCTCTGTTCAACAGGTTAACGAGGCGCCACTGTGGCCCTCTTAACCTGCCCGTATACTTGATCAAGTCCGTGAAATGCAGCTCAAAAATATTGTTGTCTGCCGATACTGGCATTCCAAAGTCCTCCAGCAGCCTTGCAATGTACTCATCCTGAAGTCGCTCGCCGGCGTTCCGCAACTTGCTAAATGCGTCGTGGGCTTCCGCATTTGCATATCTCTGAACCAGAACAGCTTCGCGAATGCACGAGACCAACGCTCTCCCTATAACGTAAGAGAAGAGCTCAATTTCATAATCGTCACGCTCGAGCGGCTTTGAATGGACGTCGCTATCGATCGCTCGTGCCACTCGCTGAACGCTTTTGTTGAGGACACTATCAGAAAACTCCCCAGCGGTCGTGAGGGAGTCAAAAGTCCTTGCGGATGCTTCTACGTAACGTGTGGCCGCAGCCGTATATGGAAAAAGAGCTAGATATTCATCCATGCTTCTAGCGTCGGCCCGATGCGACGGCGTTTGAGGTTCATTCTTGTTCGATGCGCGGCGCCAAGAGATACGAGACAGAACCGTTACCGTCGGCAAAATAAAATCCAACCTTGAGCGGTATGTTCTTGCCCATGTCGAGGGAGACTTCAGAAGCTTTTCCGACTGCTTTGGACATCTCAAGCAAGAATTCAAGACTAAAAAGTGCTCTTACTTCATCTGCTTTGCCATCTGTACGCGATACGTCGATAAGCTGATCTTTCGACAGCTCAAGGCGCATCGTATCAGCGTCACCAAGAGCCTCCATGAAAAAGTCAGTGTCTGTGCACCCAAGGGCGATATTGTCGCTGACTTTGCCTGCTGCTCTCACTGCCCACCGAAACTCTTTTCCCGTGATAACGACGTGTGCAGCAGATTCAACTTTTGGCACTTTGGGCTCCTTCTTTATCGAGTAGGGACTTAACAGTGCGATAGTATACTTAAGATCGCCGAATGACAGGGCCATGCGGTTCTCATCAACAACGATTCGAATGATATCGGTACGATTAGCCAGCTCAAGGATGCCCTGCATTTTCTTGAGATCCAGTGTGACAACCTCATCGTCGGTTTCATAGTTTTCAAAAGCTTTAGCCGACAGTTCAAACTGCACCATCGCCACATAGGATGGATCCGCATTTCTCGCATACAGGCCGTCTTTGCTTAAATGTACTCGCGCTTCATCAACGATGATAGTCAACGCTTCGATGCCGTCTTTCAGAGTCTCTCCGAGAATATCAGCTTTAAACATGATCCGCTCCCTTGTAACCGTCTAAACACCGTATATGTCTGCTCATCACTTTATATCTTTGTTGTTCAGAATTGGGTCGCAACGATAGCCCTCGGCAGAACAAAAAAACGGAGAGCAGAGTTCAACTAAGCCCCGAGTCGCTTCTCTCGGAGGGAAAGTACCGAACGCTGCCTGCGCCTTGCCCTAAACCCTCATCTAAACGGACGCTGACTTCTGTTATAGTGCTGAGATCGAGCTTGTTACACAGCTCATCGAGGAGAAAGCAACAAAGATCTTCAGCGCTCGCCGAATTGATGGGGAGCATAACTACATCTTCTCTCGGGAAGCAGTAACGTTTCCCGCATTTGCCAACCGTCACTGAGATATCCCCCGCGCGGGTGGTTTGTATCCGTACATCTGCGTCTTGAGATGCGAGCAGAATCTTATGATCGAGAGCTTCACAGATCTCTGCAACATCTTTTTTGAGGTCTTCAAAGTCCACTACAAAATCGTGAATCTGCGCCCCGACGATCGTCGCACTCATTGCATACGTATGCCCGTGCAAGCGCCCGCATTTCGGGTGATCTGGAATGAAATGGCACGCTGAAAATCGGAGCTTTGCCTGCCACCCGTCAAGCTCTATCCACATAGATCGGTCCGTGCCGGCTGCGACGTTTCTTAAGTGCTTCATCTTAGTATTGCTGCACTTGTCTATTAGTAGAGTAGTATATAAAAGCCGTCTGGCTGCCCATAATGCTTTTTATTCTGCGCGCGCCCTATCAACTAGAATGAAAAGCCTTGAGAAACGGCGAAAGGACTATTACTACCGGCGGGCGAAGTCAGAAGGATATCGATCACGAGCTTCGTTCAAACTGCTCGAAATTCAAGAACGGTACCACATCATACGACGCGGAGATATGGTCGTTGATTTGGGTGCCGCCCCTGGCGGATGGCTCCAAGTGATCCGCCATTTGGAAGCGTCTGCCATAGCCGTTGATCGACAGCAGATCACTCCGCTGCAGGGGGTGACGCCTATTCGAGGCGACCTAACTTCCCCAGAAATTGTGACTAAAATACAGGAGATTGTAAATGCCGTAGATGTCGTCATATCGGATGCTGCTCCGAATCTAAGTGGTGCATGGAGCCTAGACCACGCGCGATCAATCGACCTTTCAGCCTGCGCCTTAGAAATCGCCAAATGCGTGCTGAAACCCGGCGGCAATTTCGTGGTCAAAGTTTTCCAAGGGGACCTCTTTGACACGTTCACGCGCGAGGTAAGCGCGTATTTTCAATTTGTCAAAGCGTTCAACCCGCGAGCATCACGAAAGCAAAGCGCCGAAACATACATAGTAGCTAAGCGCTACAGCCCCTCAGAAGACCGCTTGACCAAGCTGGGTCGTTGAGGATTGGGCAACCTGTGCCAAAGTCACGCGGAGGTTCGATCCAAAAGTTATTGACGTAAAACTATTTATTCACGTATCGGAAACTACTCGTTGTATTGCAGCTACGGACCCAACAAAAGATTCTTTTCCGAACGACGCACTGACGTCTGCGAGTAATGGCACAAAAAAGCACAACTGGCGTGATGACGAGGCTCTTGCTCATCTATTTGGTGATGACAGTAGCATATGCTTTTTTGCGAATTCCGGTTGGTCAAGCTATGAACTATGTCCTTGGGGGCTTGGTTACCACCCTCTACGTTCCCCTTTTCATCACGATCCTTTTGCTTTCGGTCATCACAGGCTCTTATTCGTCTTTGCTGCTAAACCGCTTCGTCGATCAAAAGCAGTTAAAACAGTCTCAAGCAAAGATGAGGGAATTTCAGCAGGTCTATCGTGAGGCCCAACTAGCCGGAGACAAAGGCAAACTGAAAAAGCTCGAGAAAGAACGTGCCGAAGTGATGGAGCTTAGCATGGACGTTCAAGCACAGACCATGAGGCCCATGCCATACATTCTGATCATCTCGCTACCGCTATTTGGCTGGCTAAGTTACACAATGTCACAAGCAGGTTCTTGGCCGACCCGCGTGTCAACTACGATCAGTTTACCCTATTTTGGAACACTGCCGTACACTCAAGGTGTCATCCTCGGTTTTCCGGTTTGGCTCATTTGGTACCTAGTTTGCTCACTCGTCTTTACTCAAGTCATTCGCAAGACTTTGGGAATGTGACTACTGGCAACAGGATAGAGCTCAGCAAGTTTCCTGTCAGTTCTCCCGAGCATTGTCGCCGTTGTCTTCGAAGGGGCCATTACGATTCCATACTCAACCACGATTAGGTCGTGCTTTCTCGCGCTCGCAGCTCAAATCGAGCAGCACTCGCTTCAACGTGTTTGCGTCAGCGTCCGTCTTAATCGACGTGCCTGAAAAGTGAGTCCTCGATGCGCGACAACCGATGGCGCGTAGTCCGCTTACGAGTGTTTCAATAGGAACCGGCGGACACTTGAGTTCTCTCAGAAGCTTGTGGTAATCAAAAAACGTTACCGTATCGAGCTCATTTAGGCACAGTGTTAAGATTTTCGCGGCCCGCATCTTGGTGCCAAAAACACCAGTCTCAAGGTTTTCAAGAACTTGCTGGCAGAATTTTTGATCGTGTAGAGTCCCAAGCCAGAGAGGCCCAGCCACGGCAACTTTTGCACCGCAAAACGCACAATCGGAGCGCAGGGTAGGAAACAGCCCGGAGAGCACATAGCGATGTCCACAAGCAAAACAGTGGGCTATGAATCCCATCGACCTGACACACGCATTGGCAAGCTCGGCGCCGCGATCGAGAAGCAAATAAGCCCGATAGTAGTGCTCGGTTGCGTGTGCGAGGACTGGAGTGGCAGATTTATCATATTTGACAAGCTCTCGAATGATTGTACCAATGAGTATCCGTATCCCTGTTTCAGCGTGATACTCTGTGTTCATAGGAAGTGCGGAATACCTCCGCACGCCGGCACTAAAATGAGCACCACTTAGAGGGGCCGTGTCCGTCGCGGTCACACAAAGCATCTTGCTGGCTGACCTGCACGCTGCATCAACAAAGGGGGCTGGGGATCCGAACGGATCTACGTCTATCACATTGAACCTAGCTTCTGACATCAAAGCGTTCGCATCTCGGTGCTCTGCATGGATGTTCTGCTGCAAACTTTTCGCGTTCCTCTTGATCAACTCATAAGCTGCGAGGCTATAATCGTTGACCGTGACCTCGGCCTGCGCCTCGTTCGCAACTCTGAGACCACGTATACCACAACCCGCGAGCGCATCTAGATACGTCAGCCCGCTATCGTCGCGTTGATTATCGGCAAAAGCCTGTATGCAAGCAACGCTTATGTCTCGGCTTAACTCCATTCGTGGATTGTAGAAGACCGGTGCCGATGATGGAGGGTACGACGCGTTTGGATCCAAGCGCGGCACTAAAACAGAAGTTTGGCCTTCAAGAGCGAGCCTCGTTCGCACATCTAGGACTAAGTTTTGTAAATCTTAAAGTTTTTCATACGCCGCGCAATTCGCGCGCGCATTCGCGCGCTGCGCCCAGAAACGCCGAGCAGAAACCGGAAAAACGCGTATTAACGGACCCTCTCGAACTTCCAATGATCGACCAGCGGTGCGGTGGCATCGACGCCGACCTTCGTTGTCGTGCCGTCGCTTCCAGTGCGCGGGTCGAGGGACGATCCGCGAACGTTTGGGATAACCATAATATCTAAATCGCCTTTGACGCGGGTGGCAATTGCAAATTCTATGTCGTCAGTGTCATAGACATCAATGTCCTCATCGACCACCACAACGTGTTTCAAACTCGTGTGAGCCGCAAACGCTGCCATGATCACATTTTTTGCATCTCCCTCAGTCTGTTTCTCTATCTGTATAACAGCGTGCAGATAGTGCCGTCCTCCTGCCGTTAATACTACATTCTTCACTTTTGTCACGTTTTTGCACGCGTTGTAGATCTGCGGCTCATACGGAATGCCCATCAAAAGCGAGTGTTCGGCGCCCGCTGGCAATATGGAGTGATAGATGGGGTCTCTAGCCGACACCATTCTCGTCACTTCTATAACCGGTTCAGGTCGGACGACGTCATACGTACCCGTAAGATCCACAAAAGGACCTTCATTTGTAGTTCTTGTTGGGCTTATTTGTCCCTCCAAGACTATTTCGCTTGGCGGGACAGGGATCCCATTTTCACATTCAATGAGTGTCTGAGCCTTTCCCTTCAGGGCGGCCGCATAGTTGAATTCGAGACCACACGGGAGTCTCGTTGTGGTTGCAAATAGCGTGACAGGATCGACGCCTATGGCGACGGCGATGTTCAGAGGCTCGTCTTTTTTTGCGGATGCTTTATGCATCAGATACGTGTGGCGCGGCGGCACGAGCCTCACAGCTAACGAAGTTTTGTCGACTACCATCATGCGATGAACTGACGCGTTTATTCTGTGACCATATTTTGCCACCACGACGCCTGCGGTGATGTAAGGTCCGCCTTCTCGCTCGAAAAACTTCATTACAGGTAACTTGCTCAGGTCCGGAGTGCGTTCTAAGTCCCACGTAAGGTCTTGCATTACCGTTTTTCCCGTTGCCGCTGTGCTCAAAAGCTTATGCAAGAGCCCTCGTTCGTCGACATTGAGCGCTTGGGCGAGTAGCGCGCGCGAAGCCAAGAGGTTTACGATGGCTTGAGAGCCGTCAATGCGTTTGAACAGTACCGGTCCTCGTCCTCGGGCTAGGCGCGGCGCTTGCAATATCGGCGAAACGGGCTTAGTTATGACTTCTAGTTGTCCCGAGTCCTTTAAATGCTGAATGAAGCGTCTCATTTAGTCACCCCAGCGTCGCGACACCGAATGGTCAACCTGCAACAAGTCAAGCACCCGGGCAACCAGAGCGTCAATGAGCTCTTCGATCGTAGTCGGACGTGTGTAAAACCCCGGACTGGCGGGGACTATGACAGCTCCACATTGCGACAATTTCAGCATGTTGCTCAAATGAATCCCGCTGAACGGCGTTTCGCGCACAACCAATATGAGCCTCCTATGTTCCTTCAAACATACATCTGCCGCGCGCGTAACAAGGTTGGAAGAAACGCCGTGTGCGATACTTCCAAGCGTCTTCATGCTGCACGGAATTATCACCATGCCGTTACTAATGTGGGAACCGCTTGCAATAGGCGCGGCGAGGTCCATTTCGTCGTACGTGCGGTTCACTAGCGACGTGACGTAGTTCAAGCTGTAGTCAGTCTCAATGTCTATAAGCTGCTGGCCACTTTTAGTCACAACGAGCTGCGTGCCAACGCCGAGTCGATTCAGAGCCTCCAGCAACCGAACGCCGTACTGCACTCCGCTCGCGCCGGTAATGGCAACTATTATCGTCATTTGAGAGCCTCGATAAGTTCATTAACAAGCGAAAATGACGCATCAACAATCTCCGCGACTTGCCCTTCAGATGCATCGTGGACGTGAATCCCGACAACCACGACGCAGCTCTGCCGCAATTCCTTCGAAATTCGCAAAGCAGCTTCTTTAGCGATGATGTCATCGCGATGATTGGGAACAGCTAACACCGAAGCATACGACCTCCTGTGAAATCCGCCCAGAGCAACGGCGCCCACGTGCGCTTTTCCCCCCACCAACGTGACGAGCAAGTCTTTTCCCACGCGAGCTGCGTCGACCGTCAAATCTGCTGAGCCCGCGTTCCTCGTCAAAACAACGTGACTACGAGACAAATATCTACTCCCGCTGACAGTTTTTGGCAAATCAAAGGCTTAAGCAAAGCGACCGTCAGGCGGCTGCGGCCACACCACCTCTAATTCTATCGTGCTCTCAGTCTTAAGGCTTTTGGGTTTGTCGCCTGCACGGACGCGACTGTCGCGACTGCTATTAGCGTCCACGCCTCGCAATCGAAAGAGTTTCGCGGCCGATCAAGCCGCAGCACGACACGGCTCATCAATCCCTTGCTCGCCTCTTGCGAGTCCCCAAATAAACACAGTTCTCGCTGCGCATGACATACCCATTTATTCTAGAAAAGCTCACTGGAACGTCCGGAGGAAGAACATTGTTACTCTTATCGGGCGGTACAGGCAGCCCTAAGCTGCTTCGCGGGCTGCTTTTCTATTGTTCTGGCGCTCAAGTGACCGTCATTGCTAATACTGGAGATGACATCTGGATCTCGGGCAATCTTGTTTGCCCGGACCTTGACACAGTTGTCTACACCGCAGCGGGAATTGTGAGCGAACGGTGGTGGGGTATCAACGGGGACACTTTCCGTACCCACGAAAGACTAGCTAGCTTAGGACACAAAGAAGCGCTCATCATAGGCGAGCTTGATAGAGCTATTCATATTTTCCGCAGCGACCTTCTGCGACGAGGGGCAACGCTAACTGATGCAACCCTTGCTATGTGCGCGTCGTTCGAATTATCTACTGCGATCCTGCCGATGACGGACGATTTCGTGCCTACCATGATCGTAACGGACAACGGCGAGATGCACATCCAAGATTTTCTAGTAAGATATCAGCAAGCCCCGAACGTTTCGCAGGTGAGGTGCCGGACCGGCAAAATGACCAAAGAAGTACAAACTGCGCTAAACGAACATCGTTCCGTTGTGATTGGGCCTTCAAATCCGATATCAAGCATAGGTCCTATCCTTGCCGTAAACGGAATGCAACAAGCCCTTAAAGACCGATTTGTCATTGCAGTTAGTCCAATAATACGGGGCGAGCCGATAAGCGGGCCTGCGGGAAAGTTCATGGAATCGCGTGGACTTCCGGTTAGCTCTTTAGGGGTTGCAGAGTTCTATAGCGACTTCCTGGACGTCTTGATCGTTGACGGTCGCGACGACATTTCGCAAAGCGATTTGCCAGGCGATATTGAACTGCTCCGCGCGGATACGATTATGTACGGTGTAGAGCAAAGCAAAAACCTCGCGACAGAGATCGTGCGAATTCTTCCATCCCAAAGTTAAAGTCATCTATTAAGAGCGGAATCTGCGTCTGCAAAGTAAAATTAAATAGCAGCAAAATACAATATTGAACGTCCGCATTATTACTTGCCCATTTCAGCGCAGCGAGTGAGTTTTGGTACGCACAGAGGTTTCATCGTGTCTCAAGTAGCCTTTCAACTGGCGATCGGCGATGTCCAAATCCCGAATCCTTTGGTTCTCGCTTCAATGGCTGGACTAACTAACAGCTCGTTTGCTATCTCGCGGAGCGTTGGACTAGCAATTCTCGGTGGATACAACCTTGACGCGTCAACCATCGACGCGGCGAAAGAGCTCGTCAAAAAGGGACGAAGCGAATTTGCTTACGAAGAACCGACACCTGTGATCGAAAACGAGCTCGGAGTCATGAGCACGATCAACATGAAAGCTGGAATCAATGCTCGGTCAACTACACTGGAGCCACTGATCGCGATCGCTGAGTTGATTCATCAAAAAGGGGCAATTCTCGAACTAAACGCCCACTGCAGGCAGCCTGAAATGGAAGCTGTTGGCGCCGGCCAGTGTCTCACGCGCGATCTCAACAAGCTCAGCGAATGGATACGGGAGATCAAACAAACAGACGTGCCTTTGTCGGTCAAGGTACGCGCAGGCGTTGTTGCAGATATCGAGCTCGCAAAGGCTATAGACAAGGCCGGCGCCGACGCGATTCACGTCGACACGATGGATTCTGGACCCGCGTTGGTCAAGAAAATTCGGGATGCCACGGCGCTCAAGATAATCGCAAACAATTCGATCGTGGACTATAGCAGCGCCCACAAGATGTTCTCGATGGGCGCAGATTACGTTTCAGTCGCCCGTGCCGCTGTGGCCGATAACACCGCTGTTGAAGAAATCCTGGCTGAAATTCAGTCATATCAAGAAGCAGTCGGCTGGTACAATGCCCCAAAACACATTTGCGCTGGAGGGGACTTGCGGGGGTTAGCGTATTGTTGCATGCCCGTGAAGGAGTGTCCACTGCGCTATGTTCTGAAAAGAGCGGGTATCTCCGAGGACGAGTACGTCCAAATCAAGGAGAGCTTCAACAACACAAAGCTAGGAGCGGGACCAGGCACGTGCTTCGGCAGCATGGTGTGGTGCTGCAAAATTACAAGGCCTTGCCCGTGGAGAGATAGCTCTTTGCAGGACCTAGGTTTTTCCGACGTTGAGTACATGCAACTCAAAAAGCAACTTGCAGAGAGATTTCTCAGCTGTCGAGACCTCGACTGAGCTTCTCAACATGTACGACCCAGACTTCATAGCCGGTTGTGCCGAGCTAGCAATGTTGCTCGAGGTGTCCGCGACACCAAAGCCGGGCAATGTAGACCGAACGCATGACTTTGAAGATGTAACGTACGAACATTTTCTTGCATCCGCAGTCGGCACTTTTCCTGTGTTTAAAAAAGCAGCGTCAGCTCGGCATGGGATAGGCGGTCTGATTCTCGATGCGGTTCAAGCAAGTACCACCTGGCAGAATGCTGGTAATTGTCACTTTGGCGCGATCCTGCTGCTGATCCCCTTATGTGCCGCGGCACGGAAAAGCAGCACGATATCTCAACTCAAGACCAACCTTGTCCGCGTCGTCCAGCAGACTTCGAGCGCTGATGCGATCCGGTTCTATGAATCTTTTCGGAGCGTGCACGTCCGCGTCGGAGAGCGTCACTATCTTGACGTGAATGACGCGTCCTCATTGCAAGCAATTCAGCAACAAAATCTGACGCTATGGGATGTTATGCAAATATCGAGTCCAAACGACACCATAGCAAAGGAATGGACTGAAGGGTTTCCTCGCACCTTTTACGGCGCTGAATTGATGACACACTACGTTGAATCGGGGTTCAGTGTCAAGAACTCAATTGTGCACTTGTTTCTTCAACTCCTCAGCGAGTTCCCCGATACACTCATAGCAAAAAAATTCGGCACTGATGTTGCCCTTGAGATTTCGGCAAAAGCGGCCCGCGTGCTGAAACAGGGCGACGCCGATGAGTTCGATAAAGAGCTTGTCGCGCAGCACATCAACCCCGGGACGACAGCAGATCTCGTGATCGGATCATTATTTGTAGTGCTCTTAGGAGGTTTCCAGTACTGATGGAAGTGCAATTTAACGAAGGCATCTCTGAAGTCATAGCAACGACGCGCAATGGCCAGCCCAACGCTGCCCCCATGGGCGTCATAAATCGCGGCTCCCTCTACATTGCCGCTTACAAGGACAGCCACACCTTTTTGAACGTCAAGAAAAACCGTCAGCTGGTCGCCAACTTTGTTGCGGATCCGCTGATTTACGTGAAAACCGCCTTTGAGGATCTCGGTCCTGATTTTTTTTCCCCCGATGAGACGGCGCCTGTCCTAAAGGCAGCGTACGCATGGGTAGAATTTACGTGCTCGATTCTGGAAAAACCGACTCAAAAAAGCGCTGTAGTAGAGCTCCAGCCTGTGAGATCTGTTGTCCTGCAGCGACCAATAATACCTGTGAACAGGGCATTTTGCGCTGTGCTTGAAGCAACAATTCACGCAACACGTTATCAGACTCTTAAAGACCCAGCCTACCTCGAGCGAATGACTCACTGTGAGAGCATCGTTACTAAGTGCGGTGGAAGGCGCGAATTTGAAGCATTTGAGCTCCTAAAAAAATATCTTGGACAAGCGATATCTAAACAGCAGGATTAAGGTCAGAACGGTTGGGGGGGCTATGGCAAAAATCGCGTGGGGCATTACGGGGGCTGGACATCATTTACGCGAAACGTTTGATTTGTTCGTCGAGGCAAAGGAAGCCTACCGCGACCGCGTGGCTGTGACTTCATTTGTCTCGCGGGCTGCGGAGGAGGTTGCACGGGTCTACGGCCTTTTTCAATACTTGGATCGAGTTTCACCGGGAGGGTACATGGAGGAGGTCATACTCGAACGCGAACAGGGATGGAGCTACCCAAAGACAGGCCGCTTCTCGCGCGGCATCTATGATGCATTGTTTGTGTCCCCGGCTACGTCCAATACGGTAGCCAAAATAGCTCACGGCATTGCTGATTCACTCATTACTAATGCGGTCGCGCACGCCGTGAAAGGCGGGGTTCTGGTTTTCATCGTTCCTGTCGACATTGAAGGTAGCGTTAAAAGTCCTGTGCCTTACTTCATAAACAGAGATCTTTGCACTGAGTGCCTAGAATGCGCTCAAGCTTGCCCAAACGATGCGATTGACGAGCAAATCGACTACCTCAAATGCAACGGCTGCGGCGTGTGTAAAGACGTGTGCGATTATGACGCGATCCAAGGGGGGACGGTGAACCTTGTCGTCCGCGACATTGACAAGAACAACGTCCGAACCCTAAGAGATTCGGAAGGAATCACGATTCTTGACAGTCCTCATCAGCTTGAGGAGGCACTTTGGGCAACTATGTGACCCGCACGTCCGTGCCAAGCGCCCAGTTCGATGTTTTTGTTGCGGGCAATTTAACGGCTATTCCTTTGATTCAAGACCCGTGCCTTAAATGAATAACTCGCTGGCCGGAGACGTGGCGATACGCGGCCGTTCGCTGTAGATCTGCCAGCCTGTATGGCGCGTAGTATGTCCTGCACAGCAACGCCGCTCGCAGCATCTACTTCAGTGTACCCAAAACCGACCGTCTCCACGTTGTGAGAATCACTTCCGCCAGTGACCCCAAGGTTCAGTTTCGCAGCTGAACGAGACGCGAGATAATTAGAGACGCCAAGAAGGCGCCTTGAATTGAACGCTTCGACAGCGTCTATCCTCTTGTTGCGCAAACTACGGATGCCCTTTCTGAATAATTCGAATGGATGAGCCGCCACGACGATCCCATGGCCGTCGTGAGCGCGTTTGCTGGTTTCAGAAGCAGATAGACCGGCGGGCACAAGAGTGTGATTTCCGAGCGTTATCAAATGACCCTCCGCTGTTGAGATCTCAGCGCCCGGTACTACGATAAGGTTCAGTCCCAGATCCTCCGTAAGCCTCACTGCATCAAAGAAAGATTGCACAGAATTATGATCAGTAATCGCAAGTCCGTCGAGACCGGCTTCTTGCGCCTGCCTAAGTATCGCTTCGACTGAGCTGTTTGAGTCAGGAGAAAAATGTGAATGAATGTGCAGATCAAACCTCATACCATCAGTAATTGTGATATAGCATATTAAGAGTATGTTGTTACAGGTGGAAACCTATCGAACGAGTGCTTGTGGCGACCGGTCGCTGCGCCGAACAAGTCGTTAGAGAGGCTGTAGGCGCAGCCGCAGATGTGTTGGTCCTAGATGTAGACATTGCGGCGCTGATGACACCTTCCCTCTTAAGGGAGGCGTACGTCGAGTTCGCGAGACGGCATGGTCACAAGCACGATGTGATCTTGATTCCCGGCGCTGCGAATCCCGCTGACTTTGGGGCGCTTGGTGACGAGCTGAGCGTGAAAATTGCGCTGGGCCCAAAACAGGCCTATGATCTCGGCTTGGTGCTTGCGTCACTCGATCAATCCATGCTGTCGCTCAATGAGCCGGCTGACCTCATCATTCGGGAAAGGCGTAGAGACGAAGCCTTGAACCTATTGACGCAGCTAGAAAGATCTGCAGCCTATGATTTCAAAATTCGAGACCTCAAAATTGGAGGAAACTCTCGAATGAAGGTGCTCGGAGAGATAATCGACGCCCCAGTTGTAGATGCTAAGCGCATTGCTTTGCAGCATATACACAACGGGGCCGATATCATCGACGTCGGCATACCTCTCGGAACTGCACAGCGCGAGGTGCGCCGTACCTTTGCGGAGGTCAGCGCGGTAACCGGTAAGTACAACGTCCCCCTCAGCATCGATAGTCTCGATCCAGAGCTTATCTGCGCTGGAATAGAGTCAGGCGCTGAACTCATTCTCTCACTTACAGTAGAAAACGCCGCCGAGATAGGACCCACAGTCGCAAGAAAAGACCTTGCAGTTGTGGTGTTACCCGAAAACAGCGATGTTTGCTCTACCGTAGCTCTCGCGCGGACTTTTGGCATCAGCAAAATCATCGCCGATCCGGTCCTTTACCCGATAGGCAGCGGCGCCTCCAACTCGCTCGTCGAGTACCACCGCGTCAGATCGGTCAGCAACGTCCCACTGTTTCTCGGCGTCGGCAACATCGTTGAGCTTATGGAAGCCGACTCGATAGGCGCTAACGCTCTGCTTGCCGGTCTGGCAATGGAGTTAGGGGTTGGCGTGCTTTTTACTCCTGAGCACAGTGACAAAGCAAAGGGCAGCGTTAAGGAGCTGAAGACAGCGGCTCAGATGATGCAGCTCGCACGGTATCGAAAAAGCCCACCCAAAGATCTAGGCATTGATCTTCTCGTATTGAAAGAGCGCAGACGGCGACCGGAGTATCGAATCACCGGCACCAACGTCCTCGACGCTAAGGACTTCGACACGGCGAGGTGGGCGCCTGACTCAGCTGGCAACTTCGTGATCGGTGTTAGAGGGGGAATGATCGTTGCGAGGCACGACACGGGAATCACCGTACAAGGCAATTCCGCAAAAGGTTTGCTTGATGCTATTTTTGAGCTTGAGCTCGTATCGACGGCATCCCACGCAGCGTATCTTGGACGTGAGTTGAAAAAGGCAGAAATCGCGCTGAAGCTGGGAAGGAGCTACGCACAGGATGATGCATTCTGAGGTCTAGCTCTGTCAAATGCAAAGACGAACTGACTTCATCCGCCGTTGAAAAGGATGGGCAAATCTCGCGTTCATTCAGACAAATTTTGGTCGCTGCGAGAGCATTTCGGGTAATGTTAGTGGCCGATATGGCATTTGCTCGATTTCTTGGCGCACGTGAGCGATCAGCTCATTGACAGACATCGGCTCTTTTTGCCCCGAAAAGCGTGCGGTCACAGCGAGGCTCTTACTCTGCTCCTCTTTTTCCCCGATAACAGCGACGTAGGGCACCCATTCTCTCCCGGCAGAGGCGACTTTCTTGCTTACTGACTCATCGCGGTCGTCAATGTCAACGCGTATTTTCGCATTTCTGACTTCGGTTGCGATCTCTCGCGCGTATTGAAGATGCATTTCCGAGACAGGAATGATCCTCACCTGCGTCGGGGCGAGCCACACCGGAAGGGCCGGCACTTTCTCGAGCGCCTGCGCCTCGAGGATCGCGCACAGTACGCGCTCTATCCCACCCGTCGGGGACGTGTGAAGAATAATGGGCCAGTGTTCTCCCGTTTCGGTATAGTACTTGATATCAAACCGCTCCGCGCTCTCCACGTCAATTTGGACTGTCGGGCATTCGATTGGTTTCCGCGAAGTATCTAAGGCAGCGAGATCGCACTTGCAAACCCAGTAATGAACGCGCTCTGACAAGAGTTCTACCAAGAAGGGGCGCTTAAACTCGCGAGCGATCTGCTCTACCCATTTTTTGTTGTCCTTATAGAACGCCTTCGTGCTCCGAAATATAGCCTGATATTTCACGTCGAGATCCACACCCGATTTGAACCCGAGTCTCAACTGCTCCATGAAGAAACTCTTGGCTTCGCTCATGTCACGGCAAGCGGTGTGCATGTCAGGCATCGTAAAAGCCCGTTGGCGCTTGAGACCAGTCAATTCGCCCCGCTGCTCATACCTGAAAGAATAAGTCGAAAGCTCGTACAGTTTCAGCGGCAGGTCTTTTTCGGTCAAATGCATCTGGTGCATCATGCTAAACATACCAAAGCAGGCAGCGAATCTGAGCATCATATCGCGTGCGCCCGCTTTCAGCCGATATTGTCGCTCACCAAACTTGCTCGCGTGTTCACTGACTGCTCTGCTGGACAGGTCATACATAACCGGCGTCTCGACCGGCATCGCTCCGTAGTTCACCGCGAGGAGATAAGAATAGTCGATGAGGAGATCACGGACTAGCTTTCCTTTCGGCAGCCACTTGAGGTGTCCCGCGTCTGACAGCGGCTCGTACTCGACGAGCTCCTTCTCTTTCATTAGCTTAATATGCGGCAACTCCGCTTCTGTGCTGTAGAGAGCGTGTTGCCCCAGTTCATAACTAACGATGTCCTTGAATTCAGCGTCCGTCGAGTGAAACGCAGTCGCCGGAGTTATCGTACCGCTAGGCTCAAGCACGTAGAATTCGCTTTCGACTGCCTTCTTCTCCGGTTTTACCTCTGGGTGAATAGATCTGGATAGCTCAGCAAGAGGATGCCCTTTACACTTCAAACTGAACGATTTGTACCATCCGAATGGCGCCCTCAGCACTTCAAAGCCGACGAGCAGAGATTCAATCTCCTGCAGGATGTTCAAAGCAGTCTCGGGTGACGCCAACTCGGAACTCAAATGAGCGTAGGGATAGATCATGACCCGCTTCGTGGCTACCTTAGTCGCAACGTCGCCTATTGCATTCGCTGCGTCGGCTGCCACGTCGTCAATACTCGTCTCGTCACTGCGTTCTGCGGCGACAAAGGCGACTAAAGCCTCCTCCATTCGCGCCTGTTTGCGTGAATCTTCCGTATCTTCAGCGTACTTGCTTGCCTTCGTGACCTGGTACTCAATATAGTCAACGTGCATTAGCAGAAGTCGCATGTTTGGCAGTCCTCTGTTCTCAAATCACGGTCGCATGGTGGTTTTACAAGGGTGACAGGTGCAGCCTTCACGGCTCACGCGGGCTTAAAGCTAAAAAAATCCTTAATACGGTGTGTTCGCCTCAAAGAAGGCCTTTGACTAGTATAGACTTTTGACGAACGTGTACAAGATGACAGTTATAGCTGCTATGACTAGGAGATCGTGAAGGTATGGGATATAGAACAAAATCAACGATATGACAAATACTAAGGCAAGCGTAATCCAATCAATTCGAAGTGGGTATCGCGGCCGTTGCATATCACACGATACACTACCTTATGGTATAAAATCCTATTGCTTTTTTTGCGAAAAATAACTTGGAAGCGAGCTTGTTTTTCAAAACGAATCAATTAATGCTGCCTATTAAATACGTCGAGGTGACTCCAGTAATGCGCACCGCATAGAAGAGACCAAGAGGCAGTTCGCGCAGCACAACTATCGGCCTATAGTTGTCGTTGTATAAGACGGTGCCTCCCTTCTTGCCTCGTTCCACTGCTAGCGCCCTGTAGCTCTCTCCTATGCACTCACAGTTTCGCTGGCGTGCAACGCGGTGGTGCTCCGCTGTCAGCGTTCGCGACCGGTCTTTTTGTACCCGACCGGTCACAGGTCTCAAAAAGGATGCCTTAGTCCCCTCTCGTTGCGAAAAACGTGTGATGTTCACTTTGAGCGGCGCAACTTCTCGCAGTAGGTCCACTGTAGCCAGAAAATCCTCAGACGTTTCACTCGGGAAGCCTACAATGAAGTCGGTCGAGACAGTGACGTCTCTAAGTTCGTGACGGAAGCTCGAGACAACGTGCTTGAAGTCGGACACCCTATGCCCTCTCTCCATAAGCTCCAAAATCCGATCGGAACCCGACTGCACCGGCAAGTGCACGAATCTGTATACCTGAGGATGCTTATACGCTTTCACCAGATCCTCTGCGATATCAAGAATTGAAGACACGTTCATCATCCCGACGCGGAGCTTGAAGTCGTGTTCAATTTCGCAGAGCGCTTCGATAAGGTCGGGTAATCGGTGGCCCTGATCTAACCCGTACGCTCCCCCGTCCTGCGCAGTCAGGAAGATTTGCTTGGCACCATTTTGAACCCTCTGCTCCACATCCCTGGTGATGGCTTCGATGCTTCGACTCTTCACAGGACCTCGGATGAGCTTCACGATGCAGTAGCTGCAGCTTCCCCCACACCCCTGAGCGATCTTTACTTTAGCTGTGATGTTGGGTCTCGGCGCAGATGTGGCGCCACGCGAGAAATGGGCGTCTATGTAAGACGCCACGCCGCTGATCCGCATAGTTGTCAACGCTGGATACGAAGCGCGGAGCCGATCCCCAAATGGCCCAGCCATGCAGCCCGTGATAATGAGCGTTCGCTCGCCTAACTGCTGATACAGAGTGTCTATCCGCCGTAGAATCTTTTTTTCAGTCGTCGCGATAACCATACACGTATTTAGAACGAGCACACGGGCATCCTCGGTCGATTCGACTACCCTGTGGCCAATTAGCTGAAGCGTGAGCTCTTCGCTTTCGCTTTGGTTTAGCGCGCAGCCGTACGTTTCTACATAAACCGAGGTCATCGCTCTTGTTCTAGGATCGTGTCTCTTACGCGAGGCGTACTCACCTGAGTCGTATCGATTGTTGTCCTCCGTGAGTTGAGTGCAATATGAGAGGTGAAATGTCGTTTAAATTAATAGGAATTAACTATATGCGGATAGATAACTATACCTTTTCGCGCCAAGATTATAGAATAAAATGAAGCGTAGCACACCTACGCTATCTAGTAGCCTATGAAGATATCCGTAATTATCCCGACGATGAATGAGCCAGCCATTGCTGACGTTCTTCACGATGTCTTTGACGCGCTGCAACAGTACAGCGTGGAAGTGATCGTGGTCGACAAGTCAAAAGACGAGACAGCCATGCGTGCGGCAGAGCTTGGAGCAAAGGTAATCCATCAGACCGGAACAGGGTATGGCGATGCGTACCTCACAGGATTTAAACACGTGTCCGAAGATACTGAGACAGTCGTCATTCTGGATGGCGACTATACCTACGATCCGTACGACATTCCGAAGCTGCTTCAGCCTATCAACGACGGCGCTGACGTTGTGATAGGCACTCGATTCGCTCTTATGGATAAAGGAGCGATGAGTCGGAGAAACGCGCTCGGCAACAGAATGCTAACCGCCCTCCTACGATCTCTGTATCACGTGCGCCTAACTGATTCTCAGTCAGGAATGCGTGCCATAAGACGCTCTGCACTCGATCGTCTAAGACTTCAATCGCCTAACATGCCGTTTGCGAGCGAAATGATCATCGAGGCACAAAAAGAAAACCTCGCCATTACCGAGGTCCCCATAAGGTACAGGACCAGAGTCGGCCAAGCGAAGCTGGACCCGTTCAGGGACGCATTTAGCATTTTGTCTATCACGGTTCGCCTGGTCCGGGACTACAATCCACTCGTTATTTTTTTGCCCATTGGTCTCGCGCTCATGCTCGTAGGCCTCGGCTATGGTACATCCATACTTATCGAATATATCAAAACCGGCATCGTAACGCGCTTGGCAGCGGCGATTCTTTCCGTCTTGCTCATTTTGACCGGCTTACAGATAACGCTTTTCGGTTTGCTAGCCGACATCATACTGACGAACCTGCGACGGCGATAAACACCAAAATGAACATTGGCTATGTTTCAGATGTAGTCTATCCTTTCGTGAAGGGCGGGGCTGAGAAGCGTATCTACGAAATGGCAAAGCGTCTTGCCACAAATGACGAAGTGCACATCTTTGGCGTGAAGTGGTGGAAAGGAAGCAGCGATATCGAGTTGGGCGGGATTCACCTCCATGGCGTGTGCAAACCGCTCAGCCTTTATGCAGGAGAGCGCCGGTCTTTTCGAGAAGCAGCGAGATTTGCAGGCAGTTTGCGCCCCATTTTTAAGCAAGACCTCGATATCATTGACTGCAATGAATTTCCGTATTTACACTGCTTTCCCTCGAGGCTAATTTCGCAACTGAAGAGTATACCCTTAGTCATTACGTGGCACGAGTTTTGGGGAGATTACTGGTACGAGTACTTGGGCAAGCTCGGATTCTTTGGCAAGCTGACGGAGAGAGCAGCCCTGATGATAGCGGACGAAGTGGTCGCTGTCTCTACGATCACGAAAGAACTTCTCGAGCATTTCAGAAAAAGTGTATCACTCGTGCCGAATGGGGTCGACATCTCGTTGATCGATTCGATCGCACCGGCTGAAATCTCAGTCGACGCGCTATTTGTGGGAAGGCTCATTCCTGAAAAAAACGTCGAATTGCTGGTGCGAGCGATGCCTCCAAGCAAAACACTTTGCATAGTCGGCGAAGGTCCCGAAAAAGCAAGACTCGTTCAACTCTCGAAAGAACTTAACACTAACGTGCGTTTCCGCTCAGAATTGCCTTACGAAGACCTCATAGGGGTGATGAAAGCCGCAAATTCGTTAGTTTTGCCTTCCAGCCGTGAAGGCTTTGGCATCGTTGCTCTCGAGGCGCTAGCTTGTGGTACGCCCGTTATTACGAGCAATGTTCAAAAAAATGCAGCAAGAGGGCTCATCACGCACGGAGAGAACGGATTTATCGTTGATCTGACGGAGGATCAGCTCCGATCAGCGCTGCTTGAAGTTGACAAAAAGCGTATGCGGCGCGCGGCAAAAGCTGGCGCAGCTTTCTTTGACTGGAATCTCTTAAGTGCAGAACTTCGAAAGTTATATGCGTCACTTACGTAAGCGGAACGTGAGTTGCAACGATTCGCGGAACATCAGCGACTTCAAAAACGTTATTACAGCGGGCACCATTGTATGAGCAACCGCGTATCGCGAAGCTGAAATTACGTAGAAACAGAGGCCATACAGTGAACATATTGCTGGTAAGTGAGCTTTTTCCTTTTTGCGACGCCGCCGGCGAATTGCAGATGCTGGGGGGAGGGGAAAACCACATGTATGCCTTAGGCCGCGAGCTTTCGGGTCGGCATCACGTCGCCGTGCTGACATCACACGTGCCGGCAGCCACGTATCCAGAAGACCGATTTCCGTTCCACGTATACACCATATACAACCGCAAAACCGCGGGTAAACGCGCAGCGAATCTGCGATATGCATTCCGCCTGTCGCGAGAGTTAAGGCGTATCAGCAACCAGTTCGACGTCATCGTTCCTCAAACATTTATACCTGTCTTCTCAGCCTCGCTCAGTCGCACAAAGGTGCCGGTCGTGCCGATCGTGCACGACGTGTACCAGCCTTTGCCGTTGGCGAACGGCATCTCCGCGTGGCGTGACCTGCAAGGAGGCGACACTTTAAGGGGAGTGCAAGCTTGTTTGCTGGAACGCGCCTGTCTTCGCTACGCCTCGACCTGCCCGATCACAATAACCGTCTCAGACCCTACTTTTGAGATATTAAAATATTGGATCCCCCGGCACAAAATTAGAGTCACAGGCAACGGCATTTACCTAAGAGAATTCACGCAGAGCACGAAGGAAATTGATGTCATTTGTATAGCACGCTTCGACGCGCCTTACAAGAACATAGACATAGTGTGTGAGGCTCTATTCGACACGGAGGTTCAAACAGTCATCGTCGGCGATGGAAAGCTCCGACCCACTCTTGAACGTCGCTGGGCGAGCGAGAACATTAAGTTCGCCGGTCACGTTAGTGAAAGAAGAAAAAAAGAGCTGCTTTCAAAATCCAAAATTCTTTTATCTGCGTCTTCTGTCGAAGGATTCGGAATAACACTTCTCGAAGGCCTCGCATCAGGTTGCTTGGTAGCAGCCAGCGACATAGCCCCACATCGATTCATTGACCACGGTTCTGACATCATAAAATTCTTTCCCGTGGGGGATAGCGAGGCGGTAAAAAGCGCTGTTATTGAACTTTTACAACTCTCTGGTGAAGAGCGCGCTTCGTTTCGAAAACGCGCTAACTCGCTACTCTCTCACTACTGGAACTGGCAGGTAATCGCCCACAAAACCGAAATCTTTCTTGACTCCGTGGCACAGACGAACCGCCCACAGCGGGCGTGTTGAACAGTCGCGCGTAAAGCTTCTAAGTCGCTAGCTCACCGCTATCGAATTCTATGGAACTTGAGATGGCTGCAGCTATCGAGTCAACTCCATCAAGCCACTCTGCCACGTAGCTGTCTTCCAATTCGGCAATAGTTTCTTGACGCAGCGCCTCGCCTGCGATAACCCGCGCACCGACCTTTCCTACTATCGCTAAGGCCAGATCGAAGTGCCCTTTTTTTTCTTGATCCAGCGCGTCTTGTATTAGTTCGTCCATTGAGGCCTTGTCTGCAAAAGACGCTTTCACGTAGCTCTCAAACGATGCGAAGGCGCCAACTAGAGAAGCTTGGATGAGTCCTACTAAGTCGTCAAGCTCCACGTCACCTGTGTCAGCTTTTTCTTCTGTTATCGCCTCAATGTTATGTAAGCCATCTAAAGATTCTTCACGCGTGAGCTTGCCGATTTCGAAACCTCTAACAACCTTACAGCACGCAATTATTACGTCTTCTTCCATTTCAACGAATACTGTGGTGGCCCTCTCGTCCATGTTTTTGTAGTCACTTTGCCTTGCGCAGTCTATCCAGTTGCGCCAGCGCTCCTCATTAAACGGCACGTAGGGCTTCTTTGCGTTTTTCATCTTGTAACCTTGTGTAGTTTGTTACCGACACGTACTTCGGGTATAATTCGATCATATTTATACGTTTCAGCCCCTTGCCGGTAGCTCTAAATAAAGCGTTCGTTCAATTAAGTACGAATTCGATTGCGCCAGCGCGTTGTGGGCACGTGACGCAGTAGGGCGCGTCCGCATCGAAACCTCGGCTGCACCATTAACAACGTAGCCAGTGAACATAACAGAGCATAACATGTTGATGGTAGAAGCGCACCGCGTGCACAAAATATACGAATTGAACGGCCTGAAAGTCCACGCGCTCAGAGACGTGAACCTGCTAATCGAAAAAGGGGATATGGTAGTAATTATGGGCCCAAGTGGCTGCGGCAAGACCACCCTCCTTAACTGTCTCTCGGGGCTCGACGCACCAACGTCGGGAATAGTGAAAATCGAAGGGATCCCGCTCTCGCAAATGAACGACAATGAACTGTCGGGATATCGCGCCACCAGGATGGGATTTATCTTTCAATCGTTCAATCTCCTGCCCGTCTTGACTGCCCTAGAAAATGTTGAGCTGCCGCTGCTTGTAGCAGGCATTAACGAGAAAGATGCGCGTTTGCGGGCCTTAAGCATGCTCTCGCGCGTTGATCTCGAAGAGTGGGCACATCACAGGCCAATGGAACTCAGCGGAGGACAACAACAGCGAGTGGCGATCGCCCGGGCGCTCATAAGCAGGCCAGCAATCATCTGGGCAGATGAGCCGACAGGAAACTTAGACTCAGCAGGCGCAGACCAGATCACAGCGCTTCTGAAAACGCTGAATAAGGCTAACCGACAGACATTTGTTATCGTCACACACGATCCGTCCGTTGCAAAGACCGCGGATCGACTGATCAGTATGAAAGACGGAGCTATACTCTCAGAATCAGCTACGCCCGAGGTCTGGTTGGCCAAGTGCGCAGATTGAGGGACGTAAATGTACTCAGCGATGTACTTAGCACTTCTCGGCTGCGCCGTTACTGTAATCTTGCTTTTTGCCGCGCTTGCAGTTACAAACAAGTCAATCTTCACAATGGGCGTAAGAAACATTGTACGACGCCCGAAAAGCGCCGCTATTATAGTCGGAGCGCTATTGGTGAGCACAGCAATTATCTCAGGGTCGCTCGTTGCAAGTAGCTCCCTTAGTTATTCTGTCGTCAAGGCAACGTACGATTCTCTTGGCAACATTGATGAAACCATTGCCGCGAATGGCCAACCATTTAACTATTCAGTATATCAGCACGTTGTAGCAGATTCAGCGATAACTAACAATACAGACGGCATCTCTCCAAGCCTCTACGGGGGGGTCCCATCTGTGGACGATGTTACCAGCGGCATTACGTCAACCGGAGTGACGCTCGTCGGTTTGAACTTCACCCTGGACGCCCCCTTTGGCGATTTTGTTCTACTGAACGACACACACACCAACGCGAGCGATTTGACTGGCAGTCAAGTCCTAATCAACGACAAGCTTGCGCAAGATTTGGATGCACATACCGGCGATAGGCTTGCCATTTATTACGGCGAGAACGCATCTTCTGTAAAAGCTTACACATTCACGGTTAAGTACATCGCAAAAAACGAAGGCAAGGCGCAGTACGAGTTGAATGAAAATATCTTTATGCAGCTCAGTGCGGCGCAAACTGTTTTTCAACACGAAGGCCAAATCAATGAGATTAGGGTCTCGAACCTCGGCGATGCTGAATCAGGAGCGGCCAAATCTGGTAATGTGTCAGCGCTTCTCACGCAAGGCCTGCAAGGTACGTCGCAACGATTCGACGTGAATCCCGTCAAGGAAAACATGCTGGCGGCTGCAGATGCGCGTGGCGCTCAGTTTTTAAACTTCCTCCTCGCCCTAGGAACGTTTTCAATCATAACAAGCGCGATGCTGATTGTCACCGTTTTTGTGACGCTGTCTGAACAGCGTAAAAGTGAGCTCGGGCTGGCTCGGGCTTTGGGTATGAAACGCAGGCACGTCACCCTCCTCTTTCTTTTTGAAGGGGTAACCTGCGCACTACTGGCCGTAGCCATCGGGTCAGTACTAGGGATCGGAATCGGCGCTGGTCTTATAAATACGCTCAACGCAGCCACTACAGCAGCAAGCCCCGCAGGAGCGTCCCTTGTTCTGCATTATGATCTCACGGACCTCGTGACCGCATTTCTCATAGGTCTACTTGTCACGATCTCAACGATCGCGTTCGCTTCCTACAGAATAAGCAGGTTGAATATCGTCCGCGCGATACGAAATGTCGAAAATTCGGAAAGGGCGCCGCGTCTACCTCGGGGGGCGCCCACTCTCGGGGTGGGTCTACTAGTTTTCGGGTTTGCCGCGTACGGCGTTTCACCTCAAAGTCTAGCAGCGCATATTCTTGCACCCACGCTCATCATCTTTGGCTTTGCCCTCGTCGCCCTAAGAGTCATGAAACGACAGCAAATACTCACGTTAGCAGGAGCAGCTCTCGTGCTCTACAACGCAGGCGTGATCCTTAGCACCTCAGGCTTCAGCAATTTCGCCGCGACGGTTGGTTTCACCGTCAGCTGCCTTCTCTTAGTGCTAGGCGCGGTTCTCGTAGTTCTCGCCAACACTACCTCATTTGTGAAGCTATTCTCCACGCTGTTGACAAAGCTTAAAGCCAGTCAAGCCCTGATTAGACCCTCGTCGGCTTACTGCCTCCAAAAAAAGGAGACACTGGGAACGACCGTTACGATATTAACTCTCGTCATTTTCCTAATGATCGTTGCGCTCGTTACTGCAGCCGTTTATCAGCCAGATATCAGCAAGCAAACCGGCGGATACGACATCCGTGCGACATCAAGCACGCCATTATCAAACTTGACAACCCTGGAGGTCCAGTCACCCGCGTCCGAACCCGCCGCAAAACCTGTGGCGCTCTTGAACGCATCGGATATAGACTTCTACGATGGCCTCTTTGTTGCGAATGCAACAGGAACGAGCGTAAATGGTCAAGCGCTTTACCAGCAGGGACCTGAAACAAACGTTTATGGCGTAGATACGAATTTTTCTGAGCATGCACAGTACAACTTCGAGGACACTCTTGCGGGCGTCAACTCGTCGGAAACCTGGAATCTGCTAAATAACCCTAACTACGTTATCGTAGACTCAAGCTATTTGTATGGCGACAACGGCACCCAAATCAAAGCAGGCGATGTCATCTCATTTAACGTTGGTAACGGCACTGCACGCTTCTTGGTTGCCGGCGTCCTCGACGAATTCTATCTGCACGGCATTTTTATGAGCAAGCAACAGATGCAGCACTATTTTCCAGAGGTAAAAGGCGATACGCTGTTTCTTATAAAATCTGCGAGCGGGATGAAACCTATCGATCTTAGCTACGACCTCAAAAAAGGTTACAAAACTGCTGGCATCAACGCATTTCTCATTAGCGACGAAGTTTCGCAGATGACGACGCAGAGCCAACAGCTCTTTCAGCTCACTTCGACCTATCTCGGCCTCGGACTTATCGTTGGCATCGCCAGCGTAGGAGTCGTGACTGTGCGATCCACCATAGAGCGGCGTCAAGAGATAGGCATTATGCGCGCCATAGGATTCAACCGCAGCCTCATCGTAAAGTCGCTACTGTTCGAAGCGACCTTTGCGACCACGTTGGCAGCAGCATTAGGCCTCTCGACTGGATTGGTCGTTTCTTACGCCATATACACTAACTTGAACCAAACCGTGAAAGTTCCGTTCACGATTCCAGTCGTTCAGGTTGTGCTAGTTCTCCTAATTGTCTATCTAGCCATTGCTATCTGCACCGCAATCCCTGCAAGAAATGTGTCGCGAACAATGCCCGCAGAGGCCATTCGCTTTGTTGAGTAAGCTCCAGTCGAATTCCTGCTAGCAAGAACGGGCCAAGTCCAACCCAAATGGGTGGGTCGTGCGCCTTCGAACTGCTTCTGTGAGACTGCTCGGCACCGAATTTATCGTCTAAAAACTGAGATTAAGCTCAGTCCCGTTTTGAACGTCGCTCTCACTCACCGCGATTTCCTTTGTGACGTTACCGACCGTCACCTTGTAAGCAGGGTCAGTTTTCATTCCGTACGGCATCCCGTTCGTCGAATAAGGTACCACAAACACGTGGGTGCCGTTCAGTGGAGCACTCTGTGTGTAGTTGAACGTCCGGTTTTGATTTGTGGTGACGTTGAGAGAGAGTGTAGCGTTTCCGTTGCCGTGAACAGCTATTTTTGCGCCTTCAACGTATTCAAAGGTCTTGACGGCCTTTATCTCAGTCGCGCCGATCGTGCCCACCGAATTTGGCGATTCGTGAATTAAGCGATAGTGGCTGAGCCCGCTGCCATCCTCATATTGCAGTCTGACGACCATCGTGTTATAATACGCGTCGGTTGGCACGAGCTGTTGCGTCACTTGACCATTTTGGTCTAACTGCGCTTGCGTCGTGACGAATGTGTCGACTCCTTGTCCTGATAGAAGCGCAATTGCTTGGAATTTGTCGTTGTAGCCCGCCATTTCGTAATCGGTCATCACATACTTGACGTTGTCTTTCAGTACGATGCTTGAGGCGTTTGATTCATTCTGGCTCACAAAAAACTGCGCGGCATCGCTGACGCCTGTCTGGAAGTTATTCGCGACAGCTGGCCTGTGGCCCAGGAAAATGATCCAGTTCCCATAATCCCACCAGCTCAGCACCCCGTATGCTGGTATCTGGTCCGAAGTGACATTATAGTTTGAAGTTGCTGGCGTGTTGGCGCCCATCCACTGAAGCGATTCTGCCCAGTCTGGTGAGATAACGCCGGAGGCGGTCCTCGCATACGACGTGGTCACACTAATGCTTGGCAAGAGCAAAACAGCCACGACAATGAGGACGCCGAGAAGCTGCGTATATTTTACCTCACGTCCAAAGAGTTGGGGCACCGCCCCAGCCTCGCGTACGCCCGACAACTTGCTATAGGATTTGCCAATAAGCGCGTCCATAATCCACACTATCACGAACCCGGAAAGGATCGCGACGTTGGCAGACAATAGAAACGTAAAACGGGTTTGGATGGCGGCAAGCACAAAGGCAAAAACGCTCCAAACGGCAAGCAATAGCGCAGCCTCGTCCTGTTTCTTCCATATGCGATATATGAGCACAGCGAGACCGGCGAGACCAACGAATAGCAGAAGCTGGAAGTACTCAGCGGCCGTGCCGAGCTGGAAGCCTCCCGCGCCGCCAAACAGCGGTTGTGCTTCAGCTACGGTCTGTAAGACGCCGCTTTGCGTGAAGAACCCATACCCGCCGAACACAGTTACAGCGAGGCCAGGGTTCCACAGATAGACGCCAATACTCGCAGCGACCACGAGCGCGCAGATCGTCAGCGGGTAAGCTGCCCGCCGCATGCCTTGCATGTAATACGCGAGGAATCCGAATATCGCAAAGATGACTATTAACACCACCAAAAATAGCGGTTGGAACAGAGAAAGGTGTAGGGTGTCTATTGTCCGTCCGAAATGGGTTGTGAGACTTACAGGCAGGATCGTAATCAGCGATACGAAAAGCATCGTTAACAAAACAATCGTGAGATTATCGGATGACCGCCGTTTTACGTGGTTTATGCTATACTGTACAATGGCAAACGCCCCGATAATGCCGAGGAACAAGAATGCGCCGAGCCACGTCAGCAAACCGGCGGTTACAAAAACACCGGCCAGTGCTCCGAAGAGCAAAATCCGCTTGTCTCCACCAGTGAAAGCCAAACGCCGAACCTTGCCAAACGTCAGGTCGCCCTTCAGCGCGAGCATCAAAAACAGGAATAAGAGCGCCGGAAAAAGCACTTCCGCAGCGACGTGGTGATTGATATTGCCTACCATCGAACGTAAGATATTCGCTGGAATGATCGTAAGAAGTGCGGCCGCGACGATGCCCGCCTTCCAGTCAAAGACAAGCTTTGTTATGTAATAGATGGGCAAGATCGCGAGAGCCCCCAAGACCGCAGGGAACGTCGCGACGCCAATTTGGTAGTTGACGTGAAACAGCGCCATCGCCGCCAGCGTATATGCCGAAGCGAGAAAATCGTAGAGTGGTGGCCAGCCGATCCAAAATCCGGTGGGATAGTTGACGTAAGGATCGTAAGCAAGCACGTAAGGAAAATGCTGTATCGTGTTCTCGACTATCCGGAGATGATAGTACGGATCAAAATCGTTGATGATAATGCTGCTGCCTTGGATGGAACTCGCCCACGGAAGTACAATTCGCAAATAGAGAGCAACGATGAAAATAACAAGAAGCATCACGGCCCGTTCCGCGTGCTTTTCTCTAAACCATCCCAAGTTCGTGTGAATCTCCCTCGCAGGTCGCACAATGCAGCTACTAGACCGTTTAAAACGCGTTCGCTTGCCGCGGTGTTGAGGCAGCAACTGGCAGCGCGAACACATATTTTAGAGCATCGTGTAGTATTTATAGTGTGCGCCTTCCAGCGCTCCTTATATATCGTTTGCAGTAGAAGATGAAGTTAAGTGGCGCTGCTGCGTCCGATGGCCGAGAGATTCGATGTTCAGAAGCCAGACAAAAAAAAGCAGACTGCTGAGTAATGAGGATGTCACGTACCTCATCGACCGGGCAGATGACAAGTTCAAGCACGGACAGTTCAGCGACGCTGTCCATCACTACGACGCCGTGCTTAAGCGAGCACCCAACAATTTCAGAGCGTTGCACAACAAAGGATTAGCATTGTTCGCTCTCAGCAAGTTCGAGAAATCAATCGAGTGCTATGACAGAGCGCTTGGGATCCAGCCAAATGCGTCCCACGTGAAGCTCAATAAAGCAATATCGTTAAACAGCAGCAAGAAGTTCCAACAGGCCAAAAGTTTGTTGGATGAGCTTGTGCGACTTGCCCCGAAGAACAAAGAAGCACTTAACGCCCGGGCTTTGTCAGAATTTAACCTCGGTCTTGATACCGAAGGGATGCAAGACCTCAAAAAAGCCATACAAATTGATCCCACCTACACTATGGCCTGGAATAACCTCGGATGTTTCTACCTCGGCCTAGGCGAGCTTGATTCAGCTATTGAATGTTTTGACCAAACTCTCGCCGTCGACACAAGAAACTACGACGCCTTTTTGCTCAAAGATATGGCGGTCGAAAGACGCGAAAGAAGGCTAAAGCGTCCCTAATCGGTCAGTTAGCGAATCGCCTTTATCCACCTTTGCTCGCTTCATTCTCAAAAGAGCCTTTTCCGATGGCTGCCTTCACGCAACCTTGTAGTCAGCTGGAAATACAAAAAAAATGTGTGAATAATGTATAAGTAAGGCGTTCAACAAGGCCATCCACAAAAACTGACCTCGCTAACTAGGATCTGGGGGTTCTACCGACGACGGCGTTTATGTCAAACCAGCCAGCTCTTGGGACGGGGAAAACGGACTGCCAGGACATGCTCAAGCGGATGATTAATGATAACATTGTTATCTTCCATTGGCAGGAAAAACGTGTCAGCGACAACGTAATACAAATAAGCATTGTTGGCTGCGAAGATAGCTCCTTACCTGTCTTGACCTTTAGGGCAACAGGATTTGCTACAACGTTCAAAACCCCCCAACACGCCGAAGCTTTTGTTGTTAACAATACCGCTGGATTCATTCACGTTGGAAATGTTCGAGGAGACGCCTATATCCAAGACCGTTCGATTGCCGAACAACTTCGATTGCATCTCGTGCTAAAACCAACCAGCCAGCGAACGATACTGAGCTGCGAACTCACATTTGCCAGCTCCGGCACATTTGAGACCTTGAATTAACAAAGTGAAATCTCCGACTTTTTCGGGTCTTGCGCATCTCTCTAAGTAATCTCCCAGATCCATCATATATTTACGTCAGTGTAGCGAGAAACTATGTTGGCCTGCCGAGACCGCCACAAGTCCCTGAATTGAACGCGTGAGAAGAATACAAAAAGGACAAACTGAATGGCGTTCGGTTATGTTAGTTTCTCGCTGAGCACGCAAAGGACGCCGCGATAGCCACGTGCAAACTTTCGAGGGCTGTAGATGAACGAACACGAATTTGAATTTCTGGATATACCCGCACCTGATCGAGATCTGATCAGTAATTTTGTGAGCGCAGTGCAAGCTTGGGCTCCAACAAAGCTCAAATCGATTGTTCTCTACGGTTCAGTCGCAAAAGGTATTTTTCCAGAAGTCTATGACATCGATATAGTGATGCTCTTTTCGAGTGATTTCGATCATCCGCAGTTTTACGCTGAGGTTTATCGAATAATAACAGAACTTGAGCCTCAGCGCGAACTGCACGTCGTGCTAAAGTGGGAAGCAGAGATAGAGTCAGCGTATAAAGAGTTAATTGAAGAGGAAGGTATCACACTCTTTCCATAAAAGGTGCCGGCTGTTTCCTACATCAGGGGATGCACAATGGTGTCCTTCTTTGACAATAGCTCGTTTATCGTTGGCAAATCCTTCATTGCGTTGCCGATTGCACTTTTTGTCGCCTGGTAGTTATAGTCATATAGTTTTTTCTTGTCTTTGGCGCTGCCGTGAATATAGACTGATGCGATTATCATCAGCTCATTTACCATAGAAGCCGGAATTACGTTTTCTTGAACACTGTCGAGAACTGCTTTTGCTATCGCGGCTTGAACTGGCCCGAACATAAGCTCAGCTTGCGCTTCGCCCTTAATCGAAACCTTGTTTACCATAAGCGTGGCCGGCTTGACGGCATAGTTTGGAGCCAATATTGCCAACAACGCAGTATGACCCATTCGCGGCGTTGCGAGACCTGTGAGAAAAGCTGTCTCAAAAGCGCCTCCTTTTTGACCGATTGCGATGTCGATGTGTGCAAGTTCCGGCATTTCGCCAACTAAAGCCTCACCAGTTCGTGTACCTAGTTCCTTTCTCGAGATTTCGCTCTCCATTTGTGTGCCTCGTTCTGACCTAGTTTCAGTGCGCGTATAAATTGTTTGCCGCGTGACACCGCGTCGTGTCTGGATAAAAGCCCACAAAAAAACTAGAACAATCGATTTCGTCGGTGCTGAAAGGTTTATGTTGATAAAAGGATAGTAAAAACCATGAAAATTGTCATCGGATACGAGAGTTATCATGGCAATACGCGAACAATGGCGTATGCATTCGAGCGCGGAGCACGCGAAGCAGGAGCTGAGACACTGATCAGAAACATACGACAAATAAAGCCTTTCGATGTCAAGAGCGCAGACGTGGTGGTCGTCGCCACTCCTACGTACCATCAAAAACCGCCCTCGAACGTGCGTTACTTTATGAAAAGTTATGATAGTTTCGATTTTAGCGACAAGACAGCTTTCGTGTTAGGTTCTTACGAGGAACTCGGTGACGCGATAGACCAAACCATAGACTTCTTCCGCTCCAGAGGCGCGACTGTCCTCGTTCCGCCAATCAGGGTGAAAGGCAAACCGACCAAAGCCGATCTCGAATCGTGCCAGCAAAAAGGATCAGAGATAGCGACCAAATAGCACTCTTGCCAAGGGCCTCGAAGCTTAGCGCTACAATATGAAGCTTTCAACGGCCAAATGCTGCGCATCTATCTTGTAGAAAAAAGGATCGAACTGTCTTGCTTCAGATGAAGGCAGCGAACTTGTCTGCGCTTTTGATCCGTTCCATACGGAACTGCTGAGTTACACCAGGTCAATCTCGTGCCCGTCAGCAAAAACTCGCGGCTTGCGAATTATCGCATCGAGGTGCACGCCGGCAACGACGGTTCCTCCAATCGTGCTGTTGTCGCCTAACGCGATGTGCGCTGTGCCTCGCACCTTCTCATCTTCCAAAACAACGCCGATCATGCGCGCGCGCGGATTTGTACCGATTCCGAGTTCTGCGATATTTCGTGCTACGTCTCCGAGTGGGTTAATGATCTTGAGGAGTTCCTTCGCACGGTCGCCTTGGACGTCAACGGCGAGTCCTTCTTCGACTCGAATCTTTAGCGGATTTTTCAAAAGTTCGAGCCCGGCCATGGAGCCATCGATCACGACGGTGCCTTTGCAGTTTTCGGGAGCCGTATAGACTTCCCCTGCGGGCAGATTTGTGCTGCAACCTTTCTGTCGACAGCAGCCCACGTCGAGGTTCCATTTCGACGTATCGACTTCGAACGAGATGTCGGTTCCGAGCTCTGACACGAGTCGGATCTCCGACGCGCCCTTGAATGTTTCGGCGAGGCGGCGGGTATGTTCCATCACCTCTCGCGGATTCGCGGTCAAACCTCCTTCGACCATCATCTGCTCTGTGACGCCGGGCATGCTCGCCGTTCGCACACCGGCATCGTTTGCCTGCTTTCGCGCGCGTGTGTGCGTCAAGGACATCGTCGTAGGGGCGATGACAACGTCAACGCTTCGCATCGCTTCTGCCACCGCTCGGGGAGGCTCTTCTCCGTGACGGGAGCGGGGCGGCATCGTCATCATTATAGCGTCGCAGTCCATTTCGCGCGCGGTATCATACAACGATTTGGCAATTCTAAGCCTCAGCGTGTCGGTGACGATGAGCACGGTCTCTGTTTGTCTTAAGCCGAGGTACGTATGCAAAATGGTCCACGAGCTTTTGTATCCGCTGATAAGCTCACTTCCTTCGAAGTCCTTGAGTGCTCTACCCTTATAAAACTATTTTATGTCATTCGATAAAACGACGCCAAGCAATCGTTGCCCGTGCGCAAGCGTTCCGCAGTTGATTTCGTTTACAAAAACATTAAACTAGCAGCACTGCTATTAATATCTGGTTCAATGAGACAAAGTGACGCAGAAGCAGCGAACATCGTGCAGATTGAACGGATAAACGATCTATGGGCCTACGTGCTTCCAGATGACAAACTGGTGACTGGAAGCAGTTACGGAAACAAGAAATGCTTCGCGAATTCAAAGGCGACGGGAGCAATCGAAAGCTTGTTTTCACTCGACCTTGGGAGGAACGTCATTGGCTCAACGCTTGTCCGCTACTACGACGCGGAATCCGGCGTGTTGCTCGAACAGACCGGCACCGGAGATTTCACAATTCATCCGGCCTATCAAAAACGCAAGTTCAAACTCGCCCACGGACTCCGCGTGTCAGAGATCTTTTATGTGCCAAATGCGCCGCAAGACAATCTTGACGAGTGTGCCGCTGCGTACTTGGGGCTAAAGATTGCGAACAATAGCGCAGACGTCCAGCGGATCTCTATAGTAGCCTACTCGGATCTGCGCCCCAGGTTCCTCGCAACCGCTCCCGACGTAGAGGTCCGTTATAGCTACAAAAACGCAGCCATAATAGCCAGCAATCAAAGTAATGAGCAGTGGACGAGATTTTTTGGCACGACGGCGAAGAATCCAATCTGCTCGTATACCACCGACATTTCAGTGGTTACCGACAACTTCAACATCACCCCCAGTCTGCGCCCCTCGTGCGAGCAGTATGTAGGCGGCAGTTTCTCCGCAGAGCGCTGTTCCGTACAATACGTTCCGCTGGCAAACAATTCTGCTGAACTCAGTTCAGCAAAAAACAGCACGAACGATCGCGCAATCGTAGGGAGGATCCAAGTAGACATTGACTTGTCACCCGACGAAGAGGAGGAGTTCACTTTTGTGATCGGCTTCTCGATGGCCGGCGATGCAGACGCCATTCGCAAATTTGAGCTGCTTGGAGACTACGAAAAGGTATACGAACAGACAATACGCCATTTCGTGAATGAATCCAGCTATTCTGTGGTCACGACGCCGGACCAGGTCATCAACAGAGGGGTGCAGTGGGCGAAGGCTAATATGGCTCGCGTGAAAGCCCTGTATCCGCAAGGCTGGGGATTCACGAATGATCCAAGCCTCTCCAGCAATATCGTCGCCCGAGACACCGCGTGGTTCGCGTTTGGATGCGACTACGTAGCTCCGGAGTTTTCTAAGCAGGCTCTGAGCGTCTTCAAGCGGCTGCAATCGGCCGATGGGCTCATACCCGAATACTATAACGGCGTGACCGGAGAAGTTGACGACTACCAGCTCAACATTAACGACGATACGCCGCTCTACATCCTCGCCGTCGAGCACACGTTCCAGATCACCGATGACCGTTCATTTCTCGACGAGATGTATCCTTCCGTAGAAAAAGCTGCGGATTACATTATTTCTCAGAAGGACGAGCGTGGCCTCGTATATTGCAAATCAAACGGCGTGGGCGTCTATGGCATCTGCGGCTGGCGGAATATAATCCCAAACTACGCCATAAACGGAGCGGTTACCGAGGTTAATGCGGAATGCTTCGCGGCGCTGCGAGCGACTGCGCTGTTGGCCGATTTTATGGGCCACGACGATCGAGCGGCGTATTTTCGGACAGAAGCCCAGAAGCTCAAGAATGCGATCAACACGCACTTAATCGACCTCAAGAGCGGTTTTTACTACTTAAACATCGACATTTCTGGCAATGCGCATCCGGACGTCACGTGCGATCTGATATTTCCGGTGATTTGGAACGTAGCCACTCCCGCAACATCGCACCTCATCATCGACCGGCTGAACCGTCCCGACTTCTTGACGGCCGCAGGCTTGCGGACCGTGCCGCGGACGGCTCTCAACTACCATCCTGAACGAGGATGGGGCCTAACGGGCGGGGTGTGGCCTGACGTTGCCTTCATGTTTGCCTTTTCGTGCTCGACGCACCAACCAGATGTAATGGTAAACATCATGCGTGGCACGTTTCGCCAGTACGAGCTTGACCCAACAAACCAGAACACCGTCCCCGGACAGTTCTCCGAGTGGTATCACGGGGAATCCCTCGTCAATAACGGCATGAAGCTGTCACCGTGGTTCCCACCGAAATACTTGTGGACTGCCGTGGAAGGTGTGTGTGGCGTTGGCCTCTACCGCGGGTTGCACATCAACCCCAACATTCCCCTTAGATGGAAATGGGTAAGCCTCTCAAACATGCCGTATCACGGCAACGCGGTGACCTATTTTGCGTGCTGGGTGAAAGGGAACCTCAATATTTTCGCAAACTACCCGTTCGGGTCGAGCTTGAAAAACGTCCGTATCGAACTCGATGACGATGTTACGACCATGATCCACGAACAGCTCGAAGAGATTAACCTCGTAGCGCTCGCGTCACCGTCCCACGTCGTTATCTGTGTCGGCAACATGGCGGCGAGTTCGACTTCGTTCACCTTCAGTGTGAGTGAGATCGTCGAAGCCTACATCACGCCCGGCCGCTATCGGATACGGGTGTTTCACAGCGAGATCGACGACTGGTACGATCAAGGAGTGCGCGAAAGCAGCAATATCCGTGGCTTCACCGTCGGACTCGAAGTGGGCGGGTTCAAGCTCATTGAACTGACCGCTCAGGTCGCTTAGCGCGGCCCGTCGTCAACGGCCTTGAGCCACTCTTCTAGTGAGCGCTTGTCCGTGGCAGCGGTGTTGTCCAGTGTGAGGGGCGTAACAGAGACAAACCCGTTGTTCAGGGCGTAGACATCAGTATCGGGCTGCTGACTATTCTTAAAGTCGCTTCCGATCCAAAAGTACGCGTTTCCGCGCGGATCCAAGCGTTCTATGATCCTAATGTCAAAAACGTTTCGCTGGAGCCGTGTTGTTTTATATCGCGCGACGGCAGCACCCATCGGAACGTTGACGTTCAATACGTCTACCTTCGCCGGCAGCCCGCGTGCAAGGGTGTGAGCGGCTAGTGTCCTGCCAGCGTCTGCTGCCAAGCCAAAATCTACTTCAGATCGCGCCTCAAAGACGTGTGCCCGATGCGCCTGCAGTGAGATGGCAATCGCAGGAATGTCCTGGCTTGCACCCGTTAACGCGGCACCCAAGGTGCCCGAGGTCATGACGGACTCGGTACTAAGGTTCTCACCGACGTTGATGCCTGCCACCAACAAATCTGGTTTTCGTTTCAAGATCGCGTATTCAGCAATGAGCACGGCGTCCGTAGGGGTTCCGGCGACCGCATACGCTTCGTGCCCCTCAACTTTCGCACTGGATACCCGAATTGGCTCAAAGAGCGAAAGTGACCTTCCTACGCCGCTTTTTTGGACCGCGGGTGCGACGATGATGAGCCTGCCAAGATCGCGTAGCGCGTTTGCAGCTGCGAGTAGCCCCAAGGACCGTATGCCATCATCGTTCGTTATCAGAATTGTTTTTTCGTGCGACATGAAGCTCCTTGCAGCTATCAGCGCCTATGCAAACCAAGCGGCGCTCAAGCCCGAAGGCCACACTCTTCACGCCAGCACCGTGAGTAGAGACGCTTCGTTTGATCCAACGCGTAAGAGTGGCGAACACCCTAGAGCACGGGACGTAATAATCTTTGCGCAATACCGTTGTTGGAGGGCCTGCGCCTGTTTGTAGGCATTTGGAGCAGCCCTCAGCGATTCTTGTACCACACGTTGCACGCACCCTCGCCGGACACCATGCACGGCCCCACCGCTTTGTGCGGCACGCAGACCTTTGCGAAGAGTTTACAATCGGTCGGGACTCTGAGCCCCTGCAAGACGAGGTTACAGATGCACCCAGTTTTGACTTCTTTGCTTGTGAAATCGAGATTGTGCCTAAGCCGAGCATCGTAGGACTCAAACTCACGCTTTATCGCGTAGCCTGACTGACTGATGACGGGAAAACCGCGCCATTCAACGTCAACGACGTCGAATGTCCGTTGCATAAGTTCTTGCGCTTTGACGTTTCCTTCGTAGTGCACGACGCGTGGATACGCATTTTCCACCTTGTGCTCGCCATTCACAATTTGCTTAGCGATGAGATACAACCCGTAGAGCACGTCATTGGGCTCAAACCCTGCAACTACCTGTGGGACCGGAAATTCCTCGAACGGCCGCAATCCAATAATGGTGCAGACGTGTCCCGGAAGCAAAAAGCCGTCGATTTGGGCCCCTGATTCGTGTACTTGCTCCAAAAGCCACCGCAGCGCGGGAGGAATGAGTCGATGGGAGCACAGTATCGAGAAATTACGAGGTAGCGTCTGCAATAGCGCTACCGACGTCGTTGGCGCCGTCGTTTCGAACCCGACAGCGATAAACACCACTTCATTGTCGGTTTTTTTTGCGAGCTCCACGGCGTGCGTGATGCTACCAACGATGTGCACGTCCCCTCCTGAGTCGGCAAGAGATCCATCGGTCCCGGGCACGCGCATCAAATCTCCGTAGGTCGCAACCGTTATGCCCTCCCTTGCCATCTTGATGGCCGCATCGATTTCGCCTTGGGGGGTGATGCACACCGGGCAGCCGGGACCCATCACCACACGCAAGTTTTCCGGCAAAAGGGATCTCACGCCAAAACGAGTTATCGATGCCTCGTGGGTCCCGCAGACGTGCATTATTTTGATCTCTTCACCGTGTTTGCGCACGAGCTGGCCTATTTTGTCGGACAGCCTGAGCGCCGTTTGGTGGTCGCGATAGTCTACGTTCAAAGTCCTTCTCCTCTTGGTAAGCAGCGCGGATACATCACCAAGGCGGCCTCACCGCCTAACTTCATATGGAATACAGAGTTGAGCCATACTAAAAATATTTAGCTATGCTGGAAACAAGTGCGGCATTTTACGAAGAACGATGAGATCGCTCTCTTGCCACGCAATGCGCTTCGAAACATGACGCGGTCACAAAATGCCGTGACCGTTGTTTCATAGTGCGCGACGACACCTCTGTCTCAAAAAAGCAACTATGGTTCGAGTTTGTGACCGACGTCTTCCGAGGTAAGGGGGTGGCTTTGGCACAAAACAGCGAGAACTGCATAAGCTGCAAAGAGATGCTCGACACTAACCGATAACAACAATCGTTACGAGAGCATGGGGCGTGAGCCTCCATTTTTCGCTTACATAAAACCGGGTTCCATACCAGTGCTTAATCGAGCGCAGCCGAATCTAAGCTTTGATCTGCGCGGCAGAGAATCCTTTTGCCGCAAGGATATCTTTAACTCTGTCCTTGTGATTCCCCTGCAATTCAATGAGACCGTCTTTCACGGTTCCTCCGCATGCAAGTCGTGCCTTGAGGTAGCTCGTAAGCTCTACGAGGTCGATCTCGTGAGGGTCAATTCCCTCGATAACAGTCATCTCCTTTCCGTAGCGCCTTTTGTTTACCTTCACAGTTACTCGTTGCTGTTCCTTGGCTACTTCTTCACAAATGCATAACTCGCTAGGGAGTCCGCAAACGGTACACATTCCAGAGTTCATGCCTTTTTAGAAACCTCCGATTTCTCGGTATATCTAAGTATATCGCCTCAGATTATATAAACATTAGAGTTTTGTCAGGGGCTTTTTCGGCTTCTTGCCCCCAGATTGAGCCGCTTCCAAGAAGACCCGCACACAAAAGCCTGCCTTTAAGAAATAGAAAAGATACGCCGACGTGACAAAAACTATAGGGTGCTGCGGCCATCGACAGTCAGGTTCTTTCACTTCTACCTATAAATAGATTTTTTACTGATCGTGTTTTATGTGACTAGCATGCAAGAACTTGCCAACGACGAAGCTGTCGCTTTTGTCAAAACGAAGAAGTACGGAAATTTGGCGCTGTGCAAAAGCAATCAGCCGTACAGCATTCCGATCGCCTACACGCATGCCGACACCGCAATTCTCCTCTATCAACACTCCCGCGGACGGACGCTCGAATATCTTGAGGCAAACCAACGGGCCTGCTTCGAAATTCACGATATTAAGGGCTTCAAAGACTGGAAGTCGGCCATCATCGAGGGCTGGATCAGCCGCGTCACAGATCCTGCGGAACTCAGAGAGTCACTCAAGACGATTGAGAAGAATATCAATTTGATGGACGGGTCGTATGAGGAGACCGCACGAGCCATCACGAGTGGCCGAGTCGGAGGCGTCTATAAGATCTTAATCGAGAAGCTCAGTGCCGTTCAATCGTCTGAGTAAGCGCACCGGACCAGCCGATAGGAGCAGCCCACCTCTTCCAAATTCGCCACGCAACCTGCGGGACGCCTTCAGAGTGTAGATTGCGCTTAAATGCCGTCGCACGACCTCGTTCGCGCTTCTTCTAGCCCTTGAACAGCTTCTTTTCGCGCGCTAGACGTCCGCATTTGTTAGTCTCAAACAGAGCCATGGGCTAGGTCGGCTTTTCCGCACCTATCGCGGGCAATGCGCGTTATTAAAACTGCTAAAGCTATATGTCTCTAGCTACGAGTCTTATAGAGTCGTGCTCTCGTCCGGCAACCGTGTTGAACCGGACGGCAACTGAACAATTAGACGAGCGACGCCGGCGCGGGCGCGAGCGAAATGGGAGATTAGACGAGCGACGCCGGCGCGGGCGCGAGCGAAATGGGAGGCGTGATGAGCAATAGTGAACTGAATTGGAAGATTGGAGGCGAAGCCGGATACGGCATCATGACCGTCGGAGAGATCTTTTCAAAAGCGTTTATCAAAGGCGGTTACTACGTCGTTGCACACACTGAATACCCCTCGCTAATCCGCGGTGGCCATAACACCTTTCAGGTCAGGATAGCCGCGCAGCAGATACGGGCTCCTACCCAGCCCGTCGACGTCCTTGTGGCGCTGAATGCCGAGACGATCACGCTGGATCTGGACGATTTAGTCCCAGGAGGTTTGCTTCTTTATGATGCGACCAATTCCGACGTTGCGCCAGCGCGCGAAGACATTACCCTGTGCGATGTGCCCCTCGCACAGCTCATGGCGGACCTGCACCTTCCCAAGGTGGCCATGAACATGGCCGCGATGGGAGCCTCTGTCGGCCTGATCGGTTTTGAGCTCAGCGTGTTAAACGCGGCCATCGAAGACGCGTTTGCAGACAAAGGCGAAAAAATCGTCGAACAAAACGTGGGCGCGGCAAAGGCGGGATACGAGTTCGTCACCCGTACCTACCCGGAGCCGTATAAGGGCGGGCTGACCCCGGTCGAAGGGCCGCCACGGATGACGCTGACCGGAAACGACGCGATCTGTATGGGTGCCTTCAAAGCCGGGATGAAGTTCATCGCCATCTATCCGATGACGCCGACGCATACCATTATGACATACATGGCCGCGCACGCGCGCGATTACGGCGCTATGATGATACAGCCTGAGGATGAAATCGCGGGAATCAACCTCGCCATCGGAGCCAGCTTTGCGGGCGCTCGTTCAATGGTAGCGACCGCTGGGGGTGGCTTTTCGCTCATGGTTGAAGGGCTCGGCCTCGCCGGGGCGACCGAAAACCCGCTGGTCATCGTCGAAGGACAACGCCCCGGCCCTTCCACGGGGCTCGCAACACGAACGGCCCAAGCAGACCTGCGGTTTTGCCTTCACGCGTCTCAGGGAGACTTCTTCAGGGTGGTGCTCGCGCCAGGCGACCCCGAAGAGTGCTTCTACGAAACGTTCAGGGCGTTCAATCTCGCTGACGCGCTCCAAACGCCCGTGCTCGTTCTCACCGACAAGCACCTGGCGACGTCGTTTTTCGCGGCAGAACCGTTCGCAACCGAAGGATTGCACGTTGACCGCGGCTTGCTGCTCGCCGCCGGCGAGGTGCCGCCCGATTTCAAGCGTTATGAGGCGACAGCGAGCGGCGTGTCAACGCGAACCGTTCCCGGACTGCCGGGCGGCATATTCAACGCAAACAGTGACGAGCACGACGAGCGCGGCTACGTCTCGGAAGATGCCCCGGTGGTCGCCACGCAGGTCGACAAGCGCTGCCGGAAGTACTTCACCGCCGCCGCACTCGTCCACGGGATTAAGTTCCACGGCAACTCTGGAGCGGACACGGTGCTCGTCGGCTGGGGCTCCACGAAGGGAGCGATCCTCGACGCGATGGACCTTCTGCGAGCGAATGACGGCGTTGATCTCGGGTTCCTCCAGGTCGTGTTTATGAGCCCCTTCCCCTCGCAGCTGGTGAAAGAGCGCCTTGAGGGGGCTCGCGTTATTTTGATTGAAAACAACCGCGGAGCGCAGCTCGGCAGCCTGATAAAGGAGCACGCGCAGATCAGGCCAGACCATACCATCTTACGGTACGACGGGCGGGCGTTCTTTGCGGACGAACTCTACACTCGCATCAAGGAGGTGCTCTGAAATGGGAGACGTGCATCGCTACGACGTGCCCGACACGTGGCCCACGTGGTGTCCGGGGTGCGGAAACTTCGGGATCTGGAACGCGATGAAAGCCGCGTACGCGAGCATAGACCTCGCCCCCCACAAGACGGCGATCGTGTGTGGCATCGGGTGTTCGGGAAACCTCAGCTACTGGATTAACACGTACGTGCTCCACAGCCTGCACGGGAGATCAATCCCGGTGGCACAGGGCATAAAACTCGCGAACGGCGACCTAACGGTCATCGTGCACGCGGGAGATGGCGACACGTACGGCGAGGGGCTCGGCCACCTGTTGCACGCGGCGCGGCGCAACATCGACATCACGGTGTTCGTGCACGACAACCAGGTCTACGGCCTCACGACAGGCCAGCCGTCGCCGACGAGCTTCAAGGGCACCAAGTGGAAGGTGGCCCCGGAGGGCGTCGTCGCGTCGCCCGTGACGCCACTGCCGCTCGCGCTGCTTGCCGGGGCGACCTTTGTCGGGCGCGGGTTTAGCGGCGAGAACAAGCACCTCAGCGAAGTTATGGCAAAGGCGATCCAGCACAAGGGATTCTCGCTCGTCGACATCGGACAGCCGTGCGTCACGTTCAACCACGTCAACACCTGGAAGTGGTGGAACGACCACGTGTACAAACTCGAGGAGACCGAGCACGATCGCTCTGATTACGAGCTCGCGCTGAAAAAGGCGCAGGAATCCGGAGATAAAATACCGATCGGGGTTCTGTACGAGGCCGACAAGCCAACGTTCGACGACGAGTACCGTTCCTTGAACGCCGAGCCCCTCGCACACGCGCCGATCGACGACATCGACGTCGACAAGCTTATGGCGCGGCACCTTTAGGCTTTAGGCTTTAGGTGCGCGCCTGCCCGCCGCGGGCTTACGAAAGATCATGATGTACTCGTGCTTGAACAGATAGAATCCTCCCACGAGCGCGCGGTACTTCCACAGGTTGCCGTTCTTTCCCTTGCCGCGTTCGTTGTTGAGGATCTCCTTGACGTTGATGGCTTTGAGAACAAAACCCGCGTCGGTACAGCGCTGCATGCACATAAATCCGAGCGGGACAAGCCGTGAATCCACATACTTGTCGCCGATCACGAGGGCCATGAACCCGGCCGGTTTGAGCAGATCATACGTGTGTCGCGCTACCAGACCGATCTTATCCAAGAAAGCTGCCTCTGTTGGCACGCGCGAAAGATCGCCTTCGAGCTCACTGAAGCGGATAATGTCGTGATAGGGCGGGTGCAAGATGATGCAGTCAGCCGCATCGGCGCCCCATTCTCTAAGCGTGGCGTGCACGCGCTTCACCGCAAGCGCCGTCGTTGAGTCACCCACAAGCACGGCGACAGGAACGTCGTACGGGTTTTCCGCGCTATTTATGCGCTCCAGCGAACGTTCTGCCACGCCCGGGTCGATCTCAACGCCGAGTCCGGCTCTGCCGAGCCGTTTGCACTCGATGAGCGTCGTGCCCATGCCGCTAAAGAGGTCGACCACAACCTCGCCGCGCTTCGTGAAACGGGTCAAGACCTGATACGGAATCTGCGGGATGAAGTTGCCCCAGTAGTCGCCTACATGCGGCCCGGTCTTGTCGCGCGGGCCGAGCAGCCATAAAGAGTCGAGAATGACGTCGTCGTAGTCCTTCCAGCGGCTGAGATCGATGTCAGAAAACTCGGTCGATTTGTAGTTGTCGTGCATGATGCGCCGTCGGAGGAGCCCGAAAACGGCTTTCCTCGCGGTTTCTGTAACAAAATGAGTAGTAGCCGAACGATAAACTTATCTGTTTTGCAAAGGACGTGAGAAGCAGGGCTCGTGGTCTAGGCGGTTATGACGTCGCCTTCACACGGCGGAGGTCGCCGGTTCGAATCCGGCCGAGCCCATGTTTGTCTTTTTTTGCGAGGGAAGCAGCTTTCGTTTGAAAAGAAAATTGTTCAAATCGCGAGCCGATCATTCTTTTCCCTCAGAAAGGAGCTCCCACCCTTCTTCATCGCCTTCGCAAGTATCATCGCTTTCAGCTGCCTTCTTTTCGCCTTCGCGAGCATAGCTTTCTGCTAACTTATATGCTTCCACATCAAGGTCGATTCCATCCGAAATGACCTGGCGCACCCGTGGATCCCTGCTTGCCATCTCAAAGAGTGCACGCTGATATCTGCGCTTCTTTTCCCAATCCTCGGCTTGCGCCTTTGCCGCTTCGACGAGCGCAAGGATTCCTTTAGCCTTTACCGCGATAGATGCCAAGGCTCTGCCCTTAACCACGTCCAGGCTTCCGGTGGCGTTGCGGATAAGAGATACACCCTCCTCTACGGTTTTGAGCAGATCGAGCGGTCCTTCAAGACGGATAGGGCTCGAGATAGGCACTGCATTCTCGGCGTCTGCCTGACGCTGCGCTTGGCGCTTCTCCAGCCTGCTAATCCTCGATTCGTGTTGGCTAATGATAGTCTGCAATTCGTGTCCGCTCATTGTGCTTTCTCCTCGAGCGCGACTATTCGTCCCTCGTGATTCGTGATCTCAATGACCCGCAGGCCGATTTCGATCGCCCGTAATTTGATTCTCAACTTGGCCTCAAGCGTTAAGGAAGAGGGGTCGGCGTTTCGCGCTTCGGCGACAACCTCGCTAACGAGGCCGCGCAGATCTTCAGCCGTCTTGAGTTTAAGCGGGGTTAGCCGTGTGTCAATACTTTTTTTCGTCAATCCCTGGGCCCGCTGCATCCGCTTGTATGCCTTGTTGTATTCGCGACGTCGTTCGGCGTTTGCGTAGGGCATTTACTGATCGCCCCGCTTTGTTCTGACTTCGATTCTTTCTAAACGCACTCCTTCAAGACCGAGCCCTTGGACGTCGGTGGATCTCCACGAGGGAGGGACAACCTTGTCGATCGTAACCGACTGCGTATTCAGATTGTGTGACATTTTTATCGCCAATATGGGTTCAGCGCGACTACGTATATAAACCCGACGACGCGATAACGTTAAATTGGGCTCCGTTTAAATTTTTTATAAAAAACTGAGGACCGCTGGGTTAACTGTTTCATTCACGTAACCAAAAGGCCCCGCACGGTTCGCTTGTTCGCTTAAAAAACGGTGGCTTTGACCTACTGCCAGCGGCTCAATTGCAAAGAGGGATTATTTACAACAAGCAGGGAGGATATGCACCACCAATATGGTGGCGGCATAAAACATATGGACTGTTGCACTCGAACGCGGCAGCTTGCTACTCATTGTCAGGAGCTAGAACAGCTCGCCGCAAGAAGCAAAACGCACTGGTAGACGGGCAGCTCCAAATCATGCATTGGCAAGAGCGTCCAGCCGTGCCCGTTCAACGCTTTCTATTAGCTCTTCCAGCGGTCTCGTGTGAATGTAGGCGGCAAAGAGTTTGTAGAAGGCTCGTTTCTTGTCGCCTGTGTCGGTCCGAGAGTGGATTGCTTGCACACAAGGTGAATCTGCTTGACGGGTGATAATCCCGCGGCGAGAATGTGCTGAAAGTGACTTGATGCGCCTGCGTAATGATGGACGGCTTTGTGAAGTCTCTCTTTGATGCGCCCCAGGTTCAATCTCGTAACAGCTTTACGCTGCTGTTTAAACGATATCGACCGGTCAAAGAGAAAGAGAGATAGATAGGGACACACAATTTACTTTTTCGCTGTGGCAGAGCATTGCAAAGAATGCGGCAGGAAATTGAATTTTTTCACCAAAGCGCGTAAGGATCTATGTTTACACTGCTTTAACGAAGAAAACTTGGCTCGTATTGCGGAAGAAAATGAGGGATCCTGCAAGTTCTGCGGAGCGCCCCTTCCTAAAGAATCTAATTTTTGTCTAAAGTGCGGGAAGCAGCTAGACAGCACCGACAATCTGCCATTAGTTGAGACTATTAAGGATATCAGCATCAGCGAGGACCCGCAGGCCCTCATCCGTTATGTGAACGACAAATCCTCTACCAAGCGCATCCAATCCATCAATGCACTCGGCGATATGAGATGCGTGGAAGCTTGCGAATGTCTTGGGCATGCACTAAAGGACAAAGACCAAAACGTTCGGCTAAGCGCTTTGAGGGCTCTCAGCATCATAGGAAATCCCGCACCTGAAATATTTCACGGCTTACTAGATGGATCTGCAGATGTTCGCGCATTGGCAGCGGAAATCCTCGGACGAACGGGTAACGAGGAGGCCATTATCCCACTAGTAAGTACATCACGAGATAAAAACAACGTTGTGAGGCTTTCAGCGGTTCGTGCGCTTGGCAATCTTAGTGTGAGCGAAACACCAAGAGATCCTTCAGTCCAAACTTGGCCCCCAAACGCTCGGCGCCTTAAAGCTCTCGTACGAAGCTTAAGAGATCCTGATCGGGACGTCCAGCAAGCTGCTAAAGAAGCGTTGATAAAAATCGGACCAGAAGCGAGCGATGCGATGAAAGATGTTTGCGATGATCCTGATATTCGTGTAAAGAAACTGGCCGCAGAAATTCTTAGCAAAATAGAGAACGAGCAACAAACGGAAGATGCAAGTGGAAGTGTAAGAAAGACGCGTGTGCAACGAGAAGAGCTCGCACCCACACTGCCAACGAACGAGCGTCCTGTTGCGGGTCACGTGGTGGAGCAGTCCGGTGCTGGACAATTCGACCGTTTGCCGCGACAATGCGAATACTGCAACAAGTTTTTTAAGCCGAACCGCGAGAATCAACGTTTCTGTTCTGCCTCTTGTAGCTCCAAAGGATCTGCGATAGGATCAAAACGAGAAGAGCTCGCGCCCACACTGCCAACGAACGAGCTTCCTGTTGCGGGTCACGTGGTGGAGCAGTCCGGTGCTGGACAAGTTGTCCCTTCAGCTCAACGGGTTGAGCCGTCCGACATACCTGACTGGAGTTATGAAACTTTTTTGTTTAAGAGGGTTGCTGAGTATGACGGCCCGCACAAGGAGATTGTCGCGTCTGCTGTTCCTTTCTTTAATCTTCTTTGTGAATTACTTAACGACATTCTGATCGATTGGCACACCAAGGTCAAGATCTCCAGCGCCTTGGGGTACTTAGTATTAGCGGATGACGTTATTCCCGACCGTTCAGAAAACGGATTGATAGATGATATTTTTGTTATGTCATACATCCTGCACGGGATCAACGAGCGGTTTTCTTCGGAGCCAATAAAACGAAACTGGCATCTCGACGAAGACGTCTGCACAATGATCGACGCGACATACGACGCGTGCAATGATTTGATCCAGTCGCAAAAGTTGGAGATCCTCCAAAAGGTCGGCCTCCACAAATTCGAAAGTCTGGATTTAGAGGAGTATTCCGGCACCTACCAAAAACGTCTTGGTAAAGTCGGCAGAGAGAAACGGGAATTACTGGGCTTGCTCGCATACGTTGTCAAAAAGATGGGCGGCGCCAAGGTTGATCGCAGCAGCGTAGAGAACATTAGAAGGCATATAGAGAAATCTGGGGACGCTGCGGAGATAAACAGAATTGTCGAACTGGCAAATCAAGATCATCAAATTGAGGTTCTGGACAAAGAAATGGAAGCTTTTAAAGACGGCTTTTATCGCATTATTGCCTATTTCGATCTCCTCAAACCCAAACGTGTCTATATTGCGCAGCCCCCACACGAGCTGGTTTGTCCTGCTGATGACGCCTGAGGCAAAGCTGATGCCTGAGTCGAGGACGTTGTCGCGAAGCACATCGAGGCAAAACGAGTGGAAAGTGCCAGCCGTGATGTCGGAAGGGTCAATGTGTTTCTCGAGCCGCTCAATCAGTTCCCTCGCCGCCTTGTCGGAGAACGTAAGGGCCAGAATGCTTTGGGGTTTGACGCCATTTTTGGTGAGATGCAGAATCTTCTCAGTGACCACCCGGGTCTTGCCGGAACCGGGTCCAGCTATGATGAGCTGGATACCGTCTTCTTCGACAGCTTTCTGTTGAGACGTGTTAAGGAGCATAAGAAACACTCAGAAAGGGGAAGACGCATGCTTAAAAGTTGCCATTCAATCATTTCTTTGCTGTGTATTGGCTTAAATTTCGTCTTGTCAAATCTGCCTCAAATATTTGAGTCAAATATATTGGGTAGCGCCTTGATTTGTTATATGAAAGCTTTTAACAAGAATTATTGAAACCAACGATCATGATTGGAAAGGACCTCCTCATTGAGCTTTTTCAAGCGGCTGAAATGCGTCGCTGGAACGACAAGCTCTGTCCCGTCCCACTGACCGAACTCGATAAGCAGGGACACAAGATGGCCATCGCCTACGTGCTCGGTAAGTTCGCCGAGCACAGCAGCGACTTCAGCTGGATCGAGGTCATCGAGGGCGGCCTGTTTGAATACTTCGAGCGCCTCACCCTTACCGACTTAAAACCCCAGATCTTCGAGAGGATCAAGGCAAACGACGAGACGTTTAACGAGCTGAAGACCGAGGTTTACGCGCGCTTTACGCCCCTCATTGCTGATTTAAACGGGCTCGACAAACGGTTTGAAGCATACCTGTTCAGCCCACCTAACACCCTCAGCAGGAAGGTACTCGACGCAGCCCACTTCTACGCGACCAAGTGGGAGTTTGACATCATCGAGCGCGAAAACACGGGCGATTACGAGCTTAACGAGATCCGACGGGGATTGCAGCGGCGCCAGGAGGCGCTCGCTGACGTCGAAGGACTGCGCTACCTCGCCCTTTTCCCGACCTATCGGAACTTTGTCGACTTGTGCGGGCGCCTGCGATTTCAAGTACGATGGGGGCAGCTCTACCGAATCCCGCGGACCTCCGTGCTTGGCCATATGCTGATTGTAGCAATTCTTTCGTACCTATTCTCACTCGAGATCGACGCATGTCCCAAGCGCCGTGCGAATAACTATTTCACCGGACTGTTCCACGACCTTCCCGAAGTTCTCACCAAGGACATCATCAGCCCCGTCAAGAGGGCAGCTACGGGCCTCGACCGCTTCGTTAAGGACTTTGAGAGGGAAGAGATGGAGCGCAGAATTTACAGGCCGGAGCTCATCCCAAAGGCGTGGCAGCCCGAGCTGCGTATGTTTACCGAGGAAGAGTTTGTGTCGAAAGTAACGATCGACGGTCAAGTGCGCCACACAACCTCTGACGCCATCACCGCGTCATACAACCATGACCGCTACAATCCGGTCGATGGCGAGGTCGTCAAAGCAGCCGATGACCTCGCAGCGTTCATGGAAGCATACCTAGCTTTGCAAAACGGCATCTCAAACTCACAATTACAGGCCGCCGTTCAAGAGAAGAGACTGTTCTATCGCGACAAGACGATTGCTGGCATAAATCTCGGCGAGGTGTATAGGGGGTTTTACTAGATCGGAGCGCTTACGCCATGCCGCGAGTGAACCAGACAAAGCGCGGGCTAATCGCGGCGCATTCGCCATCTTCCCTCTTAGTGTTGGAAGCAAGAACAATAGAGAACTAGAATGATTTGGGGACACACAGACGAAGTTACAAAATATTGGCTAGCTCGCCTCGATGTGCTGAAAAGGCGCTGGCCTAGGGTAGGGAACGAAATCGTATCAATGATAGAAGCCTCTAAACGGTTTTTCGACAACGAAAAACCAGATGAGGCGTTGAAACTCGCAAGCGACGCAAAAAGGGTTTTTACGGATTTCAATAACGAAGTCGAAGAAGTTGTGGCGCAGTTAGCGCGGCGAGGCTCGAACATTAGCGGCGTCGACAATGTAATAGCCGAACTGGAAAAAACGCGAAAAGACCTTGATCTGTTCGAAAAAACATTGCGCGAAGAAGTTATTAAAGCACAGTAAAGCGCGATTCTTGCTCATTAGTACCTAAAAAAGAACTTTTTGTTGGAAGGGTTTGGCTCCATTTTCAGTGCTCTTTCTTCTAGTTCAAGGCTCCGCCGCACGCCGCAAAGCGCTACTAATTTATCCCTCCTCGCAAACGCAGCCTTTATCGTGACTCACAGCTCGTTATAGGACGTAGAATGTTGAGGCCGAATTTGATTCAATGTCGGTGGTGATTGGCGCTGAGACTATCGCTGAAAACTTCTATAAAAAGAGCGGCAATGCGGCGAGTCCGACCAAAACTGGTAAACAAAACGCTGCGGTATTCTGACTCTTTGCGCTCACAGGTTCGACGGTTAAGGCGGTGAGTTGCAGAGCAACATCCAATAAAACAAGGATTGGAACATCAGCCGCCTACGCTCTGCCTACAGCGCGATTCTGAACACCCGAGACATAAGGCTATGAGCAAACAAACCAAGAAGCGCAGTAAAAATGTGAGCGAATTATGAACGCAGTCAACGTAGTGGTTCTTCTTCTCATTCTGCTCGTGGCCTCCGGCGCCGCGCGCCTGATGTGTTCCCTTCCGTTTGTGTATCACTTGGGATTAGCACCGAAGAACGGAGAGATCTTGATAACAACCTGTTATAAGTTGTTCGTCGAGAATCTTAGTTGACGTTAAGGCTAAGTTGTCAAGATTGCTTTAAAGCCAAAATTAAATAGAAAAACGCGTTATCTCTCTCAACCATTAACACCCGACAATGCCATATCGAGACCTCGCCTCGTACCGACGTTTTTAGGCGTCACTACGGAGGTGCAACGGTGTCCGGAAAAACAAGACCACTACGGGGCGCGTTGGCGTTTTTTTTGTATAAGCAAATGTCCCCTTAACAGCTAGTACCTTCCAACTCAACGTTATATTCGCTCCGTTCGGGCGCCGCGCTACGCTACTCGGAATCATTACGGCGCTTGGGATACACCCCCGCCCACCGTTGCGTCTTGTCCTCGTATCTAGACGTGCGCCTCTGCCAGACTCTCCTCTGCCGCCTGCGTTACGGATTCCGTCACCTTCACCGGACCCTTGATCAGGAGCGTAACAATCATCGCCACAACAGCAAGGCCGAAGCCGGTCAGAAAGATATAGTCAAAGGCCGTCGCGGTGGGGAGGCTTGGCCCCATTATCGGACCACGCGGCGTCTGAATAATAATCGGTGCTACGTACGTGGCGAGGAAGACGCCGGCTATCGTCGGTCCGACCGAGCCGCCGACGGTCCTGAACACGGTGTTCATTCCTGTGGCGGCGCCGGTTTGCGCCTGTTCAACGGACTGCAGGATGATGTTGATCATCGCCGTGAACATGAAGCTGACGCCGACACACACGAAGACGGCCCCGAGCGCCACCTGGGCTTCGGTCGCACGGAACAGGTAGTAGTAATAGAAGCTAACAGCGAGAATGGCCGCACCGATGAAGAGCGGCAGCTTCGCGCCGCGCCGCGTGACGATCGCGCCGGCGACCGGTCCGGCGACGAGCATAAAGGCCGCCGCGGGCGCGAGGATCTCTCCCGCACGGAAGATATCGGTGCCGAATCCGACCGGCGCCGGGTACTCCATAAGGTACACGACGCTCTGAAACAGCATGAACATAGCGAGTCCGGATACAAACGAGGTGATGTTCGGCAGGAACACGTTCCGCTTACGGAGCATGGCGAGGTCGATCATCGGGTCGCGTGTGCGCATCTCGATGACGATGAACGCGATGATAAACACGAACGCCAGGGCCAACAGGCTGATGATGAACCCCGAGGTCCAGCCCCGCGACGTTCCCTCCGTCATCGCGATGAGGAACGAGACGATAGCGATCGCGAACGTTATGGCGCCAGGAAAATCCACGCGTGAGGGGGTGCGGATGGGGGACTCTTTCAGCGTGAGCGCGGCGACGACAACCAGCACCAGGGCGACGGGAATCACTGAGTGATACGTCGTCTGCCACCCGTAGTTGTTCGCGACCCACGAGCCGACGACGAGTCCCACCGCCGCGCCGACACCGAACATCGCGCTCACGATGCCCGTCGCCGTCGGCACCCGCTCAGGCGGGAACTCGTCGCGGATGATCGCAAACGCGAGCGGGAATATCGCAAGTCCGATCCCTTGAATGGCTCTGAACAAAAGGAGCGACGCCAAACTCCACGCAAATCCGTTGCCGATGACGCCCACGGTGTACAGAACCATCGCGACGAGGAAGAACCGCCTTTTTCCGTACGAGTCTCCGAGCTTTCCTAATATCGGGGTCGCCACAGCACCGACGACGAGGTAAATCGAGATGACCCACGCCGTCCACGTCGTGGTGGTGTTATACTGCGTCTGTATCGTGGGCAGGGCGGCGATCAGCATCGTCTCGGTGTACATGATCATGAGGGCGATGAGTGACAGGAGGAGCAAAATCCCCATTCCAGAGCCCGCTAAGGCAGTGGAACGCGTCTGTTTCGTGTTGTGCGCAGTTTCGTTCATGCGTGTGCCTTGTTTGTTCTTTCTTTCCTTCTAAGGCGCCCCATTTAGGCAGCGACGTGTTTTTTTGACCTACCGATCACGAGCGGCTTACGGAGCAGAGGACGGCGCGGTACGTTCCAGTATGTCGTCAATGATCGTGAGCAGACCTTTGACGAGTGGCCGTTTTTCCAGGGCGCCTTCACGCAGCGTCCGCTTTCCTTGCTCGGTGATCTCGTACACGATCTTTTCGCGACCACCAATCGGTTCTCCGGCGCGCACGTCGCCTGCCTCTTTTAACTTGTGCAAATGAGGGTAGACGTTTCCGGCGGTCGCCTTGAACTGACCGTGACTGCGCTCCTTGATGAGCTGCGCGATTTCATACCCACTCATCGGTCCTTGTGTGAGTAGAAAGTACAGAACAAAAAGAGAATATGACCGTAGCGCGTGCCGGGATAACAGTTCTACGTCCGTCATTACCTTGTAATATATGTGACTGTTATATAACAGCTACTGTTGTATAAACATGATATATGTTTTCCTTAGCTATAACAATCTTTTATATATCAAGTCGCTGCACGCTAGGTGAATTACGACAGCATACTACTGCTCGCCCGCCGGGCAACACCACCTTCGTATGTTTCCAGCACAGAAATCGTAAGCTTCTCGGCGTCGCGTGCACACATCACCTGTTGCAACACGTCTTTGATCTGACGAAGGGCGGCTTAACAGCCTCATCCGCGTCTACGCGCCCACTGGAGGAGTTAGAATCGAAGTGACCTAAGCGGCGAAGGTCTGGGCAAGCTGTTCTTTTAACGCGATCGCTTTCGAGGCGCTTACTAACTCCGCACCAAAATGCCCCGCTTTGAATAGAGGTAAGCGGTAGGTGCCAAGTTAGCGAAAATGAGCGTGAGCGCAGCCCCGGAAATACCGATCAATGGAATCAAAACCACGTCGAGGCTGATGAGCACCACCAGCGCAAGAACGCTGCTTACCGTAACCACCTTCGCCCCACTCGTGCCAACGGATCCTGCGAGCGAAGCGTAGGATTCGTCAACTACCACGATCACGGCTGCGATCGCAAAAATGAACGCAATCCCCCAGCTGAAGGGGTAGCGACTTCCATAAAAAATGAATGCGACGAACTCCAAAACAACGATTGAGGGCACGAGCGAGACGGCCACGTACGGCACTGCCTTATTTATCTTGCGAAAGAGCGCCTCCCTGTCGCTGCTCGTTGACGCATAGGGAAAGAAGCTGGTGTTAACAATACCCCATAGCAGGAGGGCTACGATTATGGAAGGGAGGAAGTACGCGTTATAGACGCCGACGTTTGCTGTCGTCGTGAAGGCATTGATCAGCAATCTGTCTATGCCCAGAAATGCTGCCGCGACAGCACCTGGAGCAGCGAAGAGCGAGTAGCTGATTATTTTTTTCGCCCAAAACCGGTCAAATTGAAGCCTTAGGTAGGGGCGGAGGAACGCGACCAAGATGAGGCCAACGACCGCGTACGAGACATACGATGAGTATGCGGCCGCTTGCCACGACCGCATATTGTCGCTCGCAAAGGCAAGAAACACGGCGAGCAATATGACTGATTGAAAAGCATTAGCAAGTGCATACGCCTTCATTCTTGATAGGATTCTCAGAGGGCTCATCATAAGCGCAAAAAACGCCGAGATAACGGCGTACCCGACCGAGAACAGGAATAGCGCCGAGGAAATCCCGAACAGCCGCGATAATTGCGGGGTGAGTAGAACGTAGATAGCCGTGAGAGCGGCAGTAAGCAACGCGATTTGAATGCTGGAGGTAGAGATGATTCGAACCCGAATGGCATCGTTTTGTGCCCCTGAAGCGTACTTTATCATCGGCACCATACTTAGCCCCATGAACACGGCGAGAATGCCACTCACCGTCAAGATGATGCTGAAGCTGCCGAACTCGTCTGGGCCCAGCGCGCGTGCCGCTATAATGCTGAATACGAGCATAACTAGTGCTCCGGCAAGCGTGCCGATCGCCACCTGCGAGGTACTCACGAAGAACCTTTGAGCTTCTCGGCCCATCTCTTCCTTGAAGACAAGTTCGTACGGTGCGCTGAGCAGACGATAGCCGAATTGCCTAAGGTTTGCCATGAGTGGAACCGAGACAGAATAGGCTTCGTTTGGTATATAATTTGCAGCATTGACTCTTCAAGACTGGCAAACACTATTACTTGACAAAGCCTATCGTTACTTATGGAACCGCTCTGCACGCACAAAATCAGTGTTCAAAGCTCGAAGCCGTCGCATGCCTCCCGCATTATCAGGCTTCCACGTGAGTTCTGTGAACTGGCTAGTACAAGCGCGGAGATCTATCAAACAAGCTATGACGATGGAATCGCTTTCTTAGTAAAGATCGTTGATCGTTCTAAAAAGAAGCTCACCAAGGGCTCAAATTTCGAAAAGGAGCCTTCACACGGCGGAGGTCGCCGGTTCGAATCCGGCCGAGCCCACTGGTTTTCTGGGGTGGTTTGACGAAATAACGGGCTCTGGGGAGCTTTTTGATTTTCGTTTTCGAGAAGAAGCGATTTGAGTTTTTGAATCTGTGATTCAAGTTCACACAGACGAGCTTCTAAGTCTTTCTGACAATCTGGTTGTATAACTTCAGGCGTAAGTTGTATAACCTCAGAACTGGCTTCTGATAAGTCACCGAACGTGACGACGAGTGCTCGCTTGTTCCCGTGCTGGGTTTCAAATATGTCAGCAGTCTTGCCAATCTGGTTTGCATAGATTTTAGGCAACCTAATGAGGGGGTAGACAATGCCAGCCTTGGCATTTAGTTTGGTTACCTTCGATTTTCCTATAAGTTGCATAATCTCACCGATTTATCTGACATCTCACAACTACCTATCCAACCTTTCCAATCAATCGCCCTTCTCCGTGTCTCTCGCTTGCTTCGCAAGCTCAACCGCTATAACTAGCGCGTCGCTCTGCGAGATTCTTTTATGTAGCCGAGCCGCTTCCTCAAGCTGAAAGCCGATTAGCAGCTCCCGCGCCTCCTTAGAGACTAATATTTTCGTCCTTTCCATGTTTTGTCTCGTTATCCTAGATTTATATGAACCTTTCTCTGATATTGACTCCTCGAAGGGTAACTTATACCCTAACATGTTAGAGTTACACGGTGCTGCTTTGTAGCTCTGCATGTTTCGCTCCGTTGCCGATTCTGGAGAGTGTCATCGGAGCTACCGGAGCCGTCGAGGTCAACCGAGCCGGAGCTAAGAATTAGAATCTCAGAATATTTAGCGCCCATCGCAATCAGGCAAGAAAAAAGCTCTAAAAGCAGGAATGGCGCAGCGGTCTTAATCACTTCTCAATTTTTCTATTGTTTCGATTTTGTAAATCAATTACACACGGAACGTATATGATCGAGGCATTAAGTTAATCAAGGGTAGGCAGTGATCTGCAAAACTTATGACATGTTGGCAAACCCACTTCGTGTTTATCCTTGAGAGACGGCCTTGAGCATCGCCATGATCAGAGGATCGATGAGCTTTTGTAAAAGATGGGAACGGAGACCATGACCCCCCCAACCCTTTATGGCGACTCCAAAGCTTTTTTTAAGCTTTGGTGGGGAGCCGCATAGAGATTTTCAAGTTGCTCTACCTGTCACAGACTAGCATAGGTCAGACTTTCTACACCGCTCTGCAATTCTGCTCGTCGCACTTTGCCAACTATAGATCCTGTCGGAGCCCCAATAGAGCTCCTACGCTAAGCGCTGTCTGGTCGCTAACACACATTGTGTCTTGTGGAGTCGGAGCCTCACAAAGGCTTGGCTCAGAAGAATCCGACCAGGTAGCAAGCGTCGATTTCTAATTCTCTCACACTTCGGTCGAGTGAAGATCGGCTAGCTTTACTAATTGAGTTTACCTGCAACTAGGAGGTAATGTGGATTAGTAGTACTTACCAAGTCATTTCTTCGTAAACTTCTGCCACTTTTTGGAGCGGCAAGATTGCGTGGACTTCTATTTCCATGTGGTTAATGAATACATTCCCCAAGAGGAGTGGAATCTCTTCCGGTCCTTCCACGTCGATAAGAAGAAACCCTGCGCGCGTGCCCGAAAACTCGCCACCCGCGATCATCTTTCCCGACTCTACAATTTTTTGTATTTGGGGGCCAATTTCGTGGCGCATCCGAACCGCATCACTGCCAGTAATTGTGTCAAAAACCTTGGAAATGATCAAGAATTGCATTGATCTTTGTCACCTCCTCTTTCTTGGTTGTGCGCCCCCTCAGTCAACGAAGTGAAAATCTCGATAAGCCAATTGCAGTTTGCTGCTGCAGCTTGTCCAGTGTGCGCTTAATGAGGGCATATGGCAAATCTCTCGGCAGTCTACTTGTAACAGAACAAATCAGATTCACTAATTGCTTTCGCCACTCGTTTCGGCACTATTAAACGTATATTCATCACTTACGTACTTTCGACCGCTTAGTTTATCAGGAAACGAAAACTTGATTGCAACAGCGCCATCGTAACCGTTATCCACTAACCAGTGGGCGAGCTTTATGTGTGACGTCCAGATCTCGCACACATCTCCCGGGATCAGCATGTGCGGAAACTCGTTTTTTCCGCAGTTAATTGGTAAGCGCGTGACATGGTACGGTCTAATATGATCAGTATATTCTCTAGGTGATACGTCAAACTCTTTGCCATCATGCATTATCAAGGTGGGTAAGTCGATCTTGGTGACTTGGTTGCCTCGATTAGCGACAGTTATGATGACATCATCTGACTGTACACCCGACATTTTACTTCGTAAATCTTGACTTGCTGCGTTTCTAATACTGACTTTAACCTTTCTACGTGGAATGCCAACATATACTAATATTAACGTTCCGACCGTACCGATTATTACGACGGCTAAAGTGACAATCTCCAGCGATACAAACATTCTATCATTCAATCTTTAAACGAAGCTGCTTAGCGTAATAAAACTTTCTGAACACGCGCCCAAAAAAGGGCAAGCTTTGAATGAAATCTCGCTTAACACACTGTATGCTTGGAACACTCAATCAAGGATACATACTCTATTGATTTTGTTAATTCAAAAGCATTTTAGAGTAATATGTATATGAAAAGCGACAAAGAGATTATTGACTGCGGGTTTATTTCCATTCCCAGTTTTTCGATTTAAATGTCCCATCGGCATTCACTTCAACTTCGAAGAGAGCTACAACGTTGTTCAAGCGTTTAAAGCGCGGTGATTGTGACCAATAGTAGAGTGTTCCAACGTCATGACTTTTGGGCGGACGACCGTTCGGAATCGTGAGTCCAGACACTCTGAATGTGATTGGCTCATTGTCCTTGGTTATTGTAATTCCGTACCCCTCCCCATACATCGTTCCATTTGGTCGAGGTGTACTCACAAAAGTTGATGTGCTTGTGCATTCCACTCCAAGAATAGCGCCCTCCTCCTGAAGTGTTAACTCCGTCGTGCCTTTTTCATCGAGCACCCTCATTCCCGTCATCTTGCCCTTTCCCTCATAGATTAACTCTTTTAACATTTTGACAGCCTCTGCAGTATCAATGTAGACTCTATATTTATGTTCTTAGCAGCAGCTGGAGATGTTCTTTCGTGTACGAAACGGTGAAGGGTTGTTTTGGACGTTTGCGGACAGCGGACGTGAATCAGCGATTTAGCGGGTTCATTTTTGATGGAAAGCCGTTTGGCAAAAGGGTGTAATATCGTCTTAGATGTGTGGCTCGATTATATCTGAAAGAGAATCGCGCCATCACGTGACGTTCAGGTCAAATAACTGTAAAACGGTAATTGCGCAACTGTAAAAAAATAATGCCTATGGGGCTCCGTTAGTTGAAATTAGTCATGCGCTGCTCGATTGCACCGGTTTGCACAAACAATTAGCGTTCAACGTGTAAATCCACATGCGCCCAATACTTCATGTAAACGTCATACACGTGCTCAGGCAGCGGATGTTTGTAGTGATTCCAGTCAATCCCGCTAACTCCGTGCGTCATTATGTACGTGCGGTTTACTGTGACAAGCATCTGTAACAACAATTTTTATTTCCTTAGAAGCCTTTTTGTGCGTTTTGGCAACGGCGGTCAAACTATCGCCCCAACGCGATAAAGTGCACAAGAAACCGACGTTATAAGAAAAGGGGGTATTCAAATGGGAAGGATTGAAGACCGTATTGAAATCAAGTGTCCGGTCGATAAAGTATTTGCGTACACGACTGTTGCGAAGGACTGGCCCAAGTGGCACGACTATATACTCGAAGCTGAACAAACGCCTCAGGGACAGGTGGGTGTCGGTACCACGTTTAAAGGGAAAACTCGCATGTGGGGACTGACGTTGGAATGGACGGGAAAGTTGATAGAATACGAGCCATACAAGCGATGGCGCCTAATAGTAGATGCTGGGAGCGTCAGCACAGATGAAAAGCTTACTTTCGACGCGGTGGAAAGCGACACCAGGTTTACGATAGTGTACGACATCAAGCCAAGCGGGCTCCTCAAGCTACTTTCGTCACGAATAGATAGCTCGATGCGTAAACAGTGGAAGCTGAGCCTCATCAACTTGAAAGGTATATTGGAAGCAGAAAGTTAGGAAATAAGGGGCTAGACGTCAAACCTCACTTGTTCCCAGTATTTCATATAGATGTCATAAACCTTGGCGGGAAGCGGATGCTTGTAGTGCTTCCAGTCAATCCCGCTAACTCCGTGCGTCATTATATATGCTCTATTTGACTGCTCCCACTGGATGGTATCGCCATATTGCTCGGCGAACTTCCGCAGGTCTCCGAGCACGAAATGCCCTTTGAATTGCGACATCGGGATTTGCTGCCGTTTGATCCACATCCAGAAAGAGCCGTGGTGGAACATAAGCTCATCATCGTGCCGCCCGTCGAGCAGCGGTTGAATGGCTTCAATAACTTTCGGGTGCAACGGAACGTAGTGCTCCATTCTGATCTTATCTTGATGCGGCGCAACCCGGAGCACAGGTTTCGAAGCCTTTAATGAATCGCGCAATTGGCCAACCGTCAGCTTCATCATCGTTGCCTGCTTCGCTGACCAGTAAGTGCGCCAAAGACGGTAAACGCTGTGTACTGCTCAGCTCTCGACCTGCTGATAATTCCGCTGGACTCGGCACGCTGTATATGGTCAAGAACGTGCTCGATATCTTCTTTGGTCACGATGCGATTTGTAACGTTCTTTCGCACCTTAATGCGCCGGGGTCTTTCGAGAAACAGCTCAAACGAACGATATTGCAAATCAAGATGTATTCTGGCCAAGTACTTCAGAAAAGCTACCGCGAATGTTAAGACCTTACTCTTAGAGGATTCACACTCATACTTTGCAAGCGTTTTTTTACGCAAGTCGTTGATGGTTTTTGCGCTGATAGCTCCTAATGTAGACAGCCAGAACGCTTTCGAAGCCCTGTTAATCCAATCAGCAGATTTGCGTATAAGCTCTGTTTTCCTATACTCGGTGTAGATCTTGAGTTCATCACGACCGAACTGTAGTTCGAGAGTTAGCAGACCCCCTTCAGACACCTCCCGCACTCTGCCTCGGGGGTGTTTGGTCCAGACCTCCGGAAATAGACCATTCTTGCTGTCTGTTTGTGGATCAAACGCGCAATGACCCTCCTCACTAGTCCCACAAAGACCCTCCTTATATACCCCATCCTCATCTCTTTCGGTGTCTTGCACTAGCTGACAATCAGCAATAGAGAAGCCCAGCAAGGGCTCCAAATTCGTAAAGGAGATTTCACACGGCGGAAGTCGCCGGTTCGAATCCGGCCGAGCGATGGTTCTTTTGTGAATTGGACACACTGCAGGCGTCCATTGAGGCTTTCTCGCTTGCGAGGATTGTGACAAGAAATAAGCACAATAAGGACAAAAAGTTGCACAACTCTGACGAAAAGCTGCACAACTCTCACGAGCCCGAGCTGACGTGGCAAGAGAAGACTGATCTATCGCCCGAAGACGACATTGTAGGCGGCTCGGAAATCTACTACTTTACCGATGAAGACGGCGACATCAACTCGCGCGAGTTCCTTACAAAGGAACTTATTCCCGATGAAGGTGAAGTCAAACGCTCGCCAAAAAGAGAACCAAGCGGGAAACTCAAAAAACTGAAGCCCGGAACCATCGATATAATTAGCCTCGTCCGACCAAACGAAGCCCAGCAACACGTAATCCTGCCCGCACCGAAGTCGACGGCGCCCCCCCTTGATGTCAGGATATCCAGCGAAGTAGCCACAGATCTGTTTCCTAAAAAAGAGTCGAGTACGGTCGGGCGAAGCTCAAAACGCGGTTCGGAGCATAAGGGTTGTTTACACGTTGCACGCCAATCACTATGATGGGCTTTTTATTGCAAGATTGAAATAAGGAGTGTGGTGCAGAGTATATACGTGGAGAGAGAAGGGACAGAACTATGGCATTTCGATTCGACAAATTAACGCTGAAGGCACAAGAGGCGGTGGTACGGGCGCAAGAACTCGCGACCGATCGAGGCAATGCGCAGATCGATCCGCTGCATCTACTGGCCGCGCTGTTAACAGAGAACGATGGAATCGTCGGGCCGATCCTCGAGCGGATTGGAGTGAACCGGCAACGCCTCGATTCAATCGTACAGGCGGAACTAGAACATTTCGTCCAGGTCTCGGGCGGAGCGCCGCCACAAGGGAGCCGAGAACTGAATCAGGTGCTCGAAGCGGCCCAACGTGAGGCCGATGGAATGAAAGATGAGTTCGTCTCGACCGAACATCTCTTGCTGGCATTGGCGAAGGTCGATTCCAAAGCAAAAAATATTCTGAAACTCAATGCCGTTACTGAGAAGGACCTGTTAAAGGTGTTGCAGGCGGTCCGCGGCAGTGCACGTGTGACCGACCAGACACCGGAAGACAAGTTCCAAGCGTTGCAACGCTATGGCATCGATCTGGTGGATCGCGCCCGGCAGGGAAAACTCGATCCGGTAATCGGTCGGGACCAGGAAATCCGCCGGGTCATGCAAGTCCTCTCGCGCCGGACGAAAAACAATCCCGTCCTAATCGGTGAGCCGGGCGTGGGCAAGACGGCCATCGCCGAGGGGCTTGCCCTGCGGATCGCCGAGGCTGACGTACCCGAGAGTTTGAAAAATCGGAGGCTGATCGCGCTCGACATGGGCCGCTCGTGGCCGGCACAAAGTTCCGTGGCGAGTTTGAGGAGCGACTCAAGGCCGTGTTGCGCGAAGTGAACGACGCCGGCAACGTGATTCTGTTTATCGATGAGTTGCATACCGTGGTCGGCGCCGGTCGGGCCGAAGGTGGCAGCGACGCCGCGAACCTGTTGAAACCCGCGCTGGCCCGGGGCGAGCTGCGATGCATCGGCGCCACGACGCTGGATGAATATCGCAAATATATTGAAAAGGACGCTGCACTGGAGCGGCGATTCCAGCCGGTCATGATCGGTGAGCCGACGGTCGAGGACACAATCGCCATTTTGCGAGGTCTAAAACCTCGTTACGAGGCCCATCATAAGGGTGTGCGGATTAAAGATTCCGCCCTCGTAGCAGCGGCCAACCTTTCGCAGCGCTATATCGCCGACCGGTTTCTGCCCGACAAGGCCATCGACCTGATGGACGAGGCCACCAGCCGGCTGGCGATGGAACTGGAAAGCGTACCCAGTGAGATCGACGTGGTGCAGCGGCGACTGGTGCAACTTGAGCTAGCCGACCGCCAACTGGCCGACGAGACCGAAGAGCATGCACAGCAACGTCGCGAGGAAGTCCAGGATGAGATCACCGAGCTGCGCAAAAAGCTTGCTGACCTGCGCAAACAGTGGGAGCTTGAAAAGAGCGGGATGGGCAACGTGCAGGATATCCGTAAAAACTTGATGGACGCCCAGTTGCAGTACAATCAGTTAGCTGCATCGATTAAGGAGAAGCAATCGGCTGGCAGCATCGTTTCCGAGGCCGACTATCAGAAGCTTTACGAGTTGGACCTTCAGCAGAAAACGCTGGCCGGCCAGCTGCACACGCTCGAATCGGACGCCGACGAGAAGCCAACCAACGGCACACGCCGGCTCTTGCGCAAAGAGGTCGATCCGGAGGAAATTGCCGAGGTCGTCAGTGCTTGGACGGGCATTCCCGTCTCGCGGATGATGGAGACCGAGCGGGCGAAGCTCTTAGTGCTCGAAGATCGCATCCACCAGCGGCTCGTCGGTCAGGACGAAGCAGTCGAAGCCGTGGCCAACGCTGTGCGGCGGAACCGGTCAGGCTTGCAGGACCCGAACCGACCGATTGGCTCGTTTATTTTCCTTGGACCGACCGGCGTCGGTAAGACCGAGTTGTGCAAGGCGCTGGCCGAGGTGATGTTCGACAACGAAGACGCGATGATCCGCTTGGACATGAGCGAGTTCATGGAGCGGCACACCGTGAGTCGATTGATCGGCGCCCCACCGGGCTACGTCGGCTACGAGGAAGGCGGCGCGTTGACCGAGGCGATTCGCCGACGGCCCTATTCCGTCATCCTTCTCGACGAAATCGAAAAGGCCCATCGCGACGTTTTTAACGTCCTGTTGCAGGTGTTGGATGATGGGCGGTTGAGCGATAATCGCGGTCACACGGTCGACTTCACCAACACGATCATCGTGATGACCAGCAACATCGGCAGCCAGGTGATTCAGGAGATCGCCAAAGAGGGCGGCACCGAGGAGGAGATGCGCGACGCCGTGATGGAGACGCTGCAAACCCATTTGCTGCCCGAGTTCCTCAACCGGGTCGACGAGATCATGATCTTCCACCCCTTGCAAAAGGGGCAGATTCGCAAGATCGTCGAACTTCAGGTCGCACGGTTGCGGAAGCAGCTAACCGACAAGGGGATCAAATTGGACGTGACCGAGACGGCCTTGGACGAAATCGCGTCGGAAGGTTACGACCCGACCAACGGCGCCCGGCCTTTGAAGCGGGTGATCCAGCAGCGGATCCAGAACCCGTTGGCCGTCGAGCTTCTCAAGCGGGAGTTCGAGGAGGGCAGCCGCGTGAAGATCGACTATCTCGGTGGCGATTTTACGTTCAAGCGGAACAATTAACACGTCACCGGTCAGATTCTTGACGGCATTTCTCTTTTTGCAGGAAGACAGAAGTGTCTGTCTGTTCGACAACTTGCCCCCTGTTGTATGCTGTTCCCACCCCACCAGAATGCGGGCGATAATCGTGCTCCATATATCGAATTGATTGACATGGGGGCTGAAATTAGCCAGAATAAAGTCTCCCCGCATGGAGAGAGTCCGCTATGATACCGTAGTTTTCCTTCTTCTCGCCACTGTTGAGGAAATCGGGGGCAATCGCAACGTGCCAATTTTGACGAAACTGAGGGGGACAACAATGAGGCATCTCCGGGCTCTGAATTTGCAGATTTTGAGATCGTGAGACTTGCTCGGAAAACGAGTTCGGGGAAGAACGACAGTAGCTTTCGCCTATATCAGACGGAGGAAAAAAGAAACGTTGCCTCAATAAGGGTGCGACGCTAAACATGATCACGTCGTTGATTTTAGCAGTAAGTGTCTAAAAGATATCTGCCGTGATAGCTTGCGTCGACCCATGCAGTTTTGCGCCGTTTTCGCGTAGATCACACGCCAAGGCGCCCGGTGTCGATTCTTTTTGCCGTACGCATTTGGCGTGTGCTCCAAGCTCGCTGGCAATTGGCCCAAGCGCCTTTGCCTTTGAGACGACCTTATGCATCGTTTCGGTGAACTTGATTCCCTCTGATGCGGAAATCTGATCCCAGTAGAGCCGTTCGGGATTGATGCCGATTGCTTGTAAATACGCTTTGAGATAGGTCATGCGCATATCACACGTGTAGTTCCCTTTCAGGTAATGGCAGTCGCCGAAGTGACAGCCGAGCACCATGACCATATCAGCGCCGGAGAGGAACGCTTTGACAATGAACAGCGGGTTTATTCGTCCCGTGCACATCACCCGAATAACGCGCGCATTCGGCGGGTACTGCATGCGCGCGGTACCCGCCCCATCCGCGCCCGCGTAGGAGCACCAGTTGCAGCAGAAGGTCAAGATACTAGGTTCCCACTGCCGCTCATCCATTTCCGTAGCGTCTTCAGCTTGGCTCATGCTTTCACCTCGGCAATTTTGGACAGAGGTATCGCGTCAGCCGTCGACTGTCCCGGCACATACCCGAGTATCCCTTGAACCGACGATTGCACCATATGGGTGATCGTGGCAAGCGGGATCTTCATCGGACACACGTTCTCGCACTGGCCGCAGTTCACACACGACGGACTCACGTGCATCAATCGCGTAAGGTGGAACATCGGGTCAGGCGGCACTGTGTCTTTCGGCACCACGAACTCTTGCTGCGTAAAGCATTCAACACACGAGCATATCGGGCACACGTCGATACAAGCACGACAGCCATCACACTTATCAAATTGGGCGAAGAGTCTCTCGAACTTGTGCTCGCCGTCAAATTGGGCAAATTGCGTCGCCATGGCTTTGCGTGCCATCTTCACCATGATGCCGTCCAGCTTCTCGCGTAGGGCTATACCTTGCGGCGGTGCGTCCTTCAGCGTGATCGCGCCCGCTGCAATCGCTGTATCGAGGAGCTTTTGCCCCTTTTCGGTGCGCACTTCGACAAACGTGGCTTTTCCTGCGTCGTCACCGATGACGCCCCAGTTGCCGCACGCCAGATCGGCCATGCGCGGTATGTTGTATTCACATCGCTGGCAGTTCGTACGTCGGCCGTAGCCCTCGGCTTCCAAGTCATCGATGGAGAGCTCTTTGTGTTGGCCGTCCTTGGTTATGATGATAAGCTTTCCCTTATCGATCTCCTCTTTTACCACGTCATCGGGATCAATCTCGAAGAACTGTCGCATCATCTCACGCGCCCGCTCGGGTAACATCGTCCCGCCGCAGTTCACGCCGATCATATAGACGTTGTCGAGATCGATCTGATTGCGCTTGCTCAACTCGATAATGGCACGCGCGTCGCACGGCTTACACGTGACTGCAATGCGCAAATCACGCGCACCATTGAAATCATTCTTTATCAATTTCGCGCTCAGCGTTGGGGCGCAGTGCAAAGAGCCAGCAGCTTCCGTAATCTCCTCTTTGGAAGTCGCAAAATAAGGAGCACCGTCATAGATGCTTTCACCTCTTTTGATAACCAGCGCTCCGTCGACTAACTTCTGCTCTACCGCGGCTATAAGCACAGCGGTAATCACGCCTCCGCATTCTCCTCTTTCTTCTACTAACTTATCTGTCGCTCTTCCGTAATACATATGAGTCGCCTGATTTTAATAAAAAATTATATATAATAATATATATATAATTAGATGCTTTAAAGCTTTTCGCTGATGCTGAATTGCCCATACACGAGTTATTGGAAATTCACCGCAGCAAAATCTCGCTTCACCACACAAAAAATGGCTACAACTACCCGACCGTACGATTGCCGCACACATTCTCGCGACTTGCAGGTTTGTCGATTCGAACTACCAGACCATTCAGGACGGGGCACTGGCTTTTCTTGTTGTGATTTCTCCTCGAAAAAATGCCTCAAACAGCCCAGAATCGCCCGCCTTCACACGTCGATAATCATTTGTCACCGCAAACCCGCCGTGCCCTGCTGACGAAGGCTATCAGCAAAGAATTTGAGTACCCTCAACTGATCGCGAAGGTCGTCTCAGCGAGGCGGAGGTCAGATCGCATCATTAGCACGCCGGTCGGTTGAACTCACGGTGCCTCGCCTGACCGCTCAACCAACCAGTTTGTGATAACAGAAAGGGCATCGGAATCTAGAACGCGGCCCTCGGCATTGTAATGCACTCCAACTTCAGCGGCGACAAGCTCCTCTCGCGGTCGAGGTTCGTACTTGAGCACGTGATCGGCGTTGTCTGGGAACGCGAAGGTAGCGTTGCCATTCTTAGCGGTGGCGGTTTGCAGCGGACCACCGTCAGCACGCCAGTCAACTTGGATGTCCTTCTTACCGATAAGAATCAGCATGGGCTCCGATACCTGCGATGCGAGGTGCGCCGGATTTTCGAGCCACAGCTCGCGAGCGAATGGTAAGTTTGCCGGGACAGTTAAGCTGGCTAAAAGGCTTTTTACAACCTCAGGCAAGGACGCATCAGCCACTATGGGTTTGCCAGCAACGAACGCCGCGATGCAAGCATCGTAGCGTTTCATTATTTGATCTCCGTTGGCAAGAGACCCGACTTGCGCCTGCACTTGATCCCGTGCTACGAGGCCGACTGAACGGCCCGGAGCGCCGGTCAGCACGAGACCTTTGAATCGGCGATGAGACATCCCCGTTTGATAGTTCAGGGCGTGGATGGCTCCCTCGCTATTCGTCAAGACAAACAAACGCGAAGCATCCACGTCGGGCACTGACAACAGCGTGGTGACAGCGCCGGTCAGCTCGTCTACGTGCCCCTGCATGCTTATCTTACCGAGAAGCCGCGGCAGGTTTTCGCGCGCGTGCGGACCTGCGGCGCGTTTGTCATATCGCAGCGTAACGAATCCATTTTCAGTAAAGGCGTTAGCAAGGAGCCGGCCGCTGCAGTTGGTACCCGGCAGCAGCGGTGAGCACCAGTCTCGGTCAGTCGGTCCACTGCCGGCGATAAACACGATTGCCGGATGCGGGCTGGTGCCGGCGGGGCGCGTCAGGGTCCCATAGACCGCGATCCCATCGACATCCCACGTCACCTCTTCACTATCACGTTCTAGCGTTTCAGTCATAATCTTTTTGCCAGCCTGATGGGGCACATTTGCCGTGAAGTGACTTTAAGCTTGCTAGAATAGTCAACGCACTTCGACGCTAGATATCCTCAAGTCAAGAAATTCACAGGAGTCCCCAATTGGCTGGCTAAACCGCAGTGCCTCCAATCGATCCCGCTCACAATGCATTGAGATGTGCGTTCGAAGTGATTCATTGGAAACTTCGCCTATATCACGCGGCGTGTTAATAGGACCAGAATTTCCGGCTGAGGCTACCTTCTCACACGCTGTATGATCCGCTTTCTGTGGTAAACAACGTAGCCCACGAGCACTATAATCCCGGCAATCACCGCAACGTCGAGATAAACAAACAGCTTTTCAAGGTCGACCCAGTGAGGGCCGAAGAGGAAGCCGATATAGGCGAGGCCAAAGCACCAGGGCAGCGACCCTGCCGTCGTGTAGAGGGAGAACTTCTTCACGTCCATCTGAACGATGCCGGCCGGGAGTGAGAGGAACGTGCGGACGACGGGGAGCATGCGGCTGAAGAAAACTGCGCGGTCACCATACCTCACAAACCACGCATCCGCGCGGTCAAGCTCCTTTCCGCGCACGAACACGTACTTACCATAACGAACGAGCAACGGTCTGCCGCCGAATACCCCGACGTAGTAGAGCACAAGGGAACCAACGAGGCAGCCGAGCGTGCCCGCGAGGGTAACGCCTACAAGCGTTAGCCCGCCTTTCCAGGCCACGTATCCCGAGAAGGGCATGATGATCTCGCTCGGTAATGGAATGCCGGCGCTCTCCAGTCCCATTGCGAGAAAGACGCCTACATAGCCGAACTGCTCAATCGCGCTGACGATGAAATTGCTGAGCGTTTCAGTTATGTTGAGGCTTAGCATGTCCTCTCTTTAGAAATCTCAGAGATCTTATACGGATACAGCACCGCTTAAGCTCTTACCACTTTTTTCTTCGGAGACCGCCTTAAAATTATTTTCAGTGCTTCGAACAATACAAGGCTGCTCAGGCCAGCAGCAGCGCTCGTAATGATCGCTGCCGCGGATAGTGGTGCGAAGAGAAATACGCTTCGTAAGGCCGGTATGTAAAGCGCACCGGCAAGAAAGATGATAGCCCCTCCCGCGACGTACCACAAGGCTCGGTTCGACGTTGGTGGTGCAATGATCAAGATGTCCCGCGATCGGCCGCTGAGAATAAGGCAGAGATTGGCAATAACCAGCGTGGTAAACGCCATGGTGCGCGCTTGATTATCAGTTTGACCGTAATAGGTCGCTCCAACGTAGATGAGCATAACAATAATGAGAATGCTGACGCCTTGGAGCAGGTTCACGCTCAATTGCCCGCGCGTGAACAACGGCTCGTGCGAATCACGAGGTGGACGGCTCATCACGTTCGGGTCAGCAGGCTCAGCCTCAAAAACGACTGACGACGCAGGATCGATGATGAGCTCGAGGAATGCGATGTGAATGGGTAGGAGGATAAGCGGCCAATTGAAAAGCACGGGAAGGAGGGTCACCCCTGCGATAGGGATGTGGATGGCGATGATGTATCCCATTGCCTTCTTTATGTTGTCGTAAATCCGCCGCCCGAGACGCACGGCGCACACAATGGAAGAAAAATCATCATCGAGCAGCACGAGTGACGATGCCTCGCGGGCAACGTCTGTACCGCGTTTTCCCATCGCAACGCCAATGTCGGCGGCCTTCATCGCAGGCGCATCGTTCACGCCGTCTCCTGTCATAGCAACGACTTCGCCATTTGCTTTGAGTGCTTGCACGAGCCGCAGCTTCTGCTCAGGCATTGTTCGGGCGAAAATGCACACCGTTTTGATGCGCTGTTGGAGGGTCCGATCGTCTATGCGCTCGAGCTCGGGCCCTGTCACGATCTCGTCACGCGGTGCAAGACCGATGCGTTCTGCGATACTTCGTGCCGTGTCAGGATAGTCACCGGTTATCATGATCACCCGTATTCCGGCGCTATAGCACTCCTTCACTGCGTCTGCTACGGTCGATCGCACGGGGTCGACAAGTCCGATTAATCCGAGGAAATCAAACACAAAGTCGTGCTGCTCGGGAGGGAGTTCCAGGGGTCGGAAATGCGCCTTTGCTACCCCCAGCACGCGCAGTCCTTTGCCGGCAACCGTAGAAATATGCTCAGCGAGATCGCGCTGCTCCGCTTCAGTAAGGTGGCACAAGTCAGCGATTGCCTCGGGTGCCCCTTTTGCCGCGATGATGTAGTCTTTCTCGTCAGGCGATCGCCAGACCCGCGAGAGAGCGAGTAGCCTTTCGGAGAGGGGGTACTCTCGTTCGAGCACCCAGTCTCCGTGAAGGTGCTCTGTCGTGGCCAAAAAATGCTCGCCTAGCTCTTTAAAAGCTTTTTCCATCGGGTCGAAGGGGTCTTTCTGACTCGCTAAGATGCTATATTCGACGATTTGATGGAACGACTCTGGGAGCGCTCTTTCTGAATCATAATCGATATCATGGAGCTGACCGTCCACGAAGAGCGAATGCACCGTCATGCGATTGAGCGTGATCGTACCAGTCTTGTCAGTGCAGAGCACGGTCGCAGCGCCAAGCGTTTCGACCGCAGGGGCGTTGCGGGTGAGTACTTCGTGCTGCGAAATGCGCCAAGCCCCCAGCACGAGAAATACTGTCAAAACAACAGGGAATTCTTCAGGCAGCATAGCCATAGCGAGTGCGATGCCGGCCAATAATCCTTCGAGCCAGTTGCCCCGCGTTGCTCCGTAGACCAGCACGACAACAATGAATAAGCCAAGCCCGACGAGCGCGATGTTGCGAACTAATCGTCCGGTTTGAACCTGAAGCGCCGTCTTTTCGGTATCGAGCGTGCGGACTGCCGTGCCAATCTTACCGATCTCGGTATCGGCCCCTACAGCACGCATTTCGGCGACGGCCTGCCCTCGAACCACTAACGTGCCTGAGTAGACAAAGGGGGTCCCCTCGCCACCGGGCCGGCCTATCCCCGCTCCGTCGCCTCCTGCTGCTTTGCGCACGGGCACTGCTTCGCCGGTGAGCAGCGACTCGTCGATAGAAAGACTGGTGCTCGACAGGAGGATGCCGTCGGCGGGGACCCGATCGCCCTCATAAAGCACAACCGTATCCCCACGCACAACCTCACGACCAGCAATCCGCTGTTCCGCGCCATCGCGAATGACTAACGCACGTGGACTTGAAAGGTCACGGAGCGCCTCCAAGGTACGCTCGGTCCGCCGTTGCTGATACAAGGTGATTCCCATGATCACGAAGACGAAGCTCAACAGAATGAGCCCCTCCTCGCTGTCACCGACCAGAAGGTAGATACCGCCGCCGCCCAGGAGGAGGAGGAACATCGGCTCGCGAATAACGGTCAACACGATAGCAAGGGTGCTGCGCGGCTTCTCGGACGGAAGCTCATTATAGCCCTCCTTCTGCAATCGTTTCTCAGCCTCTTCGCGTGAGAGGCCCGAAAGCGCACTCAAGTCTGTTTCGCGAGCCATCCTTACCAGTCGTACGCGCGTCCTCGCTTATATGTGTATTTTTAGAGAGAATCGCTTGGTTAGCACGCGTGTTGAGGTCTGCGCCTGCCAATTACTGCGCCGGTCATTGGGTAAAGAATGAAGAAGGAGAAACAGAGCTGGACTCTGAGGGGCTTATCGGGACTCAAGCCGAGAACATAAAAGTGCTGGCACAGGTTCGACCACGGAGACGAGAACGCAGCAAGCTTCGGCGGCAACCTTATAAACCTGCGTTTCATTCCATCCAGCTAACACTGCTGAAGAAAAACGCAGATACAAAGGATTCCAAGACAAGATAGGGATCTAATTCCTATTTTCCCACCTACGTGACACGACATCAGTAACTGTGCCGTACCCCTCGTCAGCTGAGACAAGACATTTCGTCATCGCACTGCTGACAAGCAGCGCCAAGGGAAGCATGAGAAAGCACGAGGAAAACTGGCCGGTCACGGCAACGCTACAGCCTAACACCTTTGAGAGAACGACCAAAGCTAAGCCGAAAACGACTCCAACAAGCGTGCCTAGCACGGCCCTGCGTAGACGCTCACGAGTAAGACGATTTGCCTAGCAAGGATATTCGACACACGCAAAAAAAGATCGTACCAGGCTTTACTGTTGCCCTTTAACCAGACCCCGAAGTCGACTTTGAGCGCGGAGGCCACACGGACGCTTGCTTCCTCATTTGCAGTAACTTTATCGTACTTGCGTAATCATTTCACGCTCTGTAGACCGAGCACGTGTTTCTTTCTTTGATTTCCTTCGATTTTTAGAGCCCATTCAGAAGCGTGGCGGCAAAAGTAGGTTGGTATGCCTTAAAAAGCTCTCGGATGCACGCTGCGGTTCATCATAACTGTAAGATTGGCAGAACCAAAAGGTTCGAACAAGGGATCTCATTACGGAAATTCGTTCTTTGTGATACACGTCTTCGTAGATTTCGAGCATAGAAACCGCAAGCTTTTCTGCGTCGCATGTGCATCATCTGCTGTAACACCCGTGAATAACCGCAAAGTGGGTAAGATTGTGTACTACGCACTTGCTGACGCACACGTTACGCAGTTCATCGATGTCTGAGTCGACCATGCCAGATAATCACAGCCACGGTGAACAGAGCTGCTCTGCTTGTGCGACGGACATTCTTGAAGAAAAAGAGCCGTTGTGGAAGCAAAAAGAAGTCATAGTCATCACTGTAGCGGCAGCCATCTTTGTCATCGGCGTTTATCTCGACGTAAGGGCCCATCAGCACAACCTCGCCCAAATCGCGTTCCTCGCGGCGACACTCGTTGCAGGATACTCCATTATCAAAAAGGGGTTCTTGGGGGTGATTCGGAAGCATCGCCTCGACATGAACCTGCTGATGACGATTGCCGCCGCAGGAGCGTTCGCTATCGGTCAGGGCGAGGAGGGCGCGGCGATCATGCTTTTATTCTTCATCGCAGAGTTCCTCGAAGATTACGCGGGTGATAGGGCGCGGCAGGAAGTCGGGTCACTGCTCAGGCTCGCACCGGAGACGGCTGTCGTCGTGCGCGGCCGTAGTGAGGTTGTCGTTCACGCTCACGAAGTCAACGTCGGGGAGACGGTCGTCGTCAAGCCTGGAGAGAAAATACCATTGGACGGCGTCATCATCAGCGGCATTTCGTCGGTTAATCAAGCGGCCCTCACGGGAGAGAGTGTGCCTGTGGTCAAGACGATCGGCGATACGGCATTTGCCGGCACCATCAACGAGGACGGGTATCTCGAACTGCGCGTCACGAAGCGGTCTGATGAAACGATCTTGTCGCGAATCGTGCAGCTGGTTGACGAGGCGCAGCGGAAGAAGACCCCGACCGAGGCGTTTATCGACCGGTTCTCTTACTATTACACCCCCATCGTCGTAGCACTTGCAGCTCTGGTAGTCGTTCTTCCCGTGCTCATCTTTGGCCTGTCCTTTAGCGAGTGGTTTTACCGAGGTCTCGTGCTGCTCGTCATCTCGTGCCCGTGTGCCATGGCGATCTCTACGCCGGTTTCTATGGTTTCAGGGCTCACCGCGGCGGCCCGACAGGGAATCCTCATCAAGGGCGGGGATGTGATCGAAGAGCTAAAGGATGTCAAAGTAGTCATCTTTGACAAAACGGGAACGCTCACTGAAGGGCGACTCAGCGTGACAGACGTAATCAGTTTGAATGGCGCCACGGAACGCGAGGTCGTGCAGATGGCGGCATCATTGGGAGCGAAATCGACCCATCCTGCGGCGCAAGCGATCGCAAAAAAAGCAAACGATGACCACGTGGCGTTGGTGCCAATCATTGAATTCAAATCAATTGCCGGAAAAGGCCTCACGGGAAGATTCAATGACGCGGACTTCTACGCTGGTAGCCGTAGCCTCCTCAGTGACGTCAACTCGCACCTGCCTGACGACGTTATCGACCAACTTGAGACTGAGGGAAAGACACTCATGCTGATCGGCACCGACACCCACATACTAGGCGTCATCGGCCTCAAGGATCGAATTCGGGACTCGTCGGCAGAGACATTACGGGCTTTGACCGCCCGTGGCATCAGGACCGTCATGTTGACCGGGGACAACGAGCGTGCGGCGGCCGCGATTGCTAATGAGCTGCCGCTGAGCGAGTGTTACGCTGAGCTGCTGCCTGAAGATAAGGTGCGGCACGTTGAGGATCTGGCAAAGGCCTACCAACACGTCGCAATGGTCGGAGATGGCGTCAACGACGCTCCTGCAATGGCCCGCGCACAAGTGGGTATCGCAATGGGAGCTGCCGGTTCAGACGTTGCGATTGAAACCGCCGATATCGCGTTGATGCACGATGATCTCTCGAAAGTTACGTATCTCATCGATCTTAGCACAAAAACCATGTCTGTGGTGAGAGAGAACGTGTCAGCAGCGATTCTCATTAAGGCGTCTTTTGCGGTGCTCGCCTTTCCGGGAATCATCACCCTGTGGTTTGCCGTAGGGGTCGGCGACATGGGGCTAAGCCTCGCAGTCATCCTTAACGCGCTACGAATCGGCAGCAGGCGATAATGGATGTAGCTGGGCAACCGGCACAAGTGATGAGCGGATGCTTACTATGTATTGGCTTTTGAGTAAATTTTCGGCGTGAGCATTGTGGCTAGCGGTGAGGTCTCGACTGTCACCGAACGACAGCAGCACCAAGCCTGCTAAAAAGAATGGAAGCGGTCATTTGCTTGCTACAGTTGCTTCGACTTCGAGAATGCTCATACGTACGCGTATCCGGCCCTCACGGTCAGGGGAGTGCAGCTCGATACAGCGCTGTACGACCTCATCAAGAAATGCGTCGCGCTTCTTTGCCGGAATTCGGTCAGTGTATCGATGCCACGTCGACCGTGCGCATCCCTTAAGCGCGTCGGCACTGGGGTGCGTTACCTCTTCGGTGACGAATTCGAACCGTCGCAGAACAAACCCGGCGTCGCGGAGCAGCCTTTTGTACTCTTCGGCGCTCCGAGCCCCTCGTTGCTTAAATTCCTGAAAATACGGCTTCCAAGTCGGGCGATCTATTATCTCCTTTCGTGCTGACCGGAGTGGCAACTGGCTCTCTGCTGTGGCATCTCGTTTTGCCATGAGCTGGGCGGCAAAGGCTTAGCGCTGGTGCTGAACTGGGTGGTCGCGCCGCTCTTTATGTTCGCGTTGGCCGTCATCTTTTTGCGCAGCTATCCTGAATATATGGTCGGGCTCATCCTCATAGGCATCGCGCCGTGCATTGCTATGGTCATCGTCTGGAACAGCCTAGCCGGCGGAGATTCCGAATATGCAGCGGCACTTGTCGCCCTCAACTCCATCTTTCAGGTACTCTTCTACTCTGCTTACGCCTACTTCCTCATCACGATACTGCCGCAGTGGCTGGGCATCTTTCAAGAGGCGACCGTGGTGAACATATCCATCGTCGAGATTGCGAAAACTGTGGCAATCTATCTCGGTATCCCGTTCGTCGCAGGGATGGTTACCCGATATGCAGGGTTGAAACTCAAAGGGCGGGAATGGTACGAAACGCGTTTCATCCCGAAGATCGGACCTGTTTCGCTCATAGCGCTGTTATACACTATCATCATAATGTTCTCTTTGAAGGGGCACCTCATTATATCGCTGCCACTCGACGTGGTGCGCATTGCGATCCCATTGCTCGTCTATTTCTTAGTTATGTTCTTCTTCACTTTCTATGTCTGCTGGCGGGTCAGGATCAACTATGCTAAGACGGCCACCTTGGCATTCACTGCAGCGAGCAACAATTTCGAGCTTGCGATAGCGGTCGCCGTGGCAGTCTTTAGCTTAAATTCCGGTCAAGCGTTTACTGCAGTGATAGGGCCGCTGATTGAAGTGCCCGTTCTTATAAGCTTGGTCAACGTGGCTCTGTGGTTTTCGACGCGCAACTTCAGTCCATCTGGTAGTGCGGTAACCAAAAATCGTGCGGAATGAACGCTAGCTAGTGCACGCGACTCATCAGTCGCTAAGGGTTAATTATAATCATTAAGTGCACAGCGCCGATCCTCCAAGTGCTATGCTTGCAGCTAAATATGGTTTTGCTTAAGTCAATATGAATAAGAAGGGAAAAGCACGCCCAATGATCCTCGCATCATCCACGTGAGAAGAATAAGAGAAACGATTACTTGTCTCCATCATCCCAGAATGAAGGATTTTTCTCACCTGGCGATTTACGCAAATGTCTGTTCTAGTGACGTCTAGCACGTGAGTACGCCAAGACAGATGCTATCAACGCGATCGCAAGGAATGCACCTTCTACGCCAAATCCAGGCGTTGAAGTTTGTGCTGCTGCACTCGTTAGGTTAGATGGCTGCGTGGATGCTGTAGATGCTGTGGTTGTTGTAGCAGCATTGGTTACTCCTATGTTCGTATACTTCTCAAAAGGCTGAACCAATGGGTACTTATCGCCATACACGGAAGCGGGGCCCCCAATCCCGGTCCCATTGGCGTCACTACCCTTGTAATCTGAGAAGTAGTTGCCCATATATCCGTGATGTATCGCACCGCCGAAGGTGTAAAAAAGCTGCTGCGGCGAATTCAAGCTATTCTCTGGCACTCCGCTCATAGGGGTTGGCTGGTTTATGAAGTTATTAAGGTAAATCTGGTCCCCTGTCTCCGTGATAGAGAGAATCCCCAGGTTAACGTTCCCACTGACCGTGTTAACGGTGAGCGTGTTATTGTTCGACTCACGGAGCCGGACGCCGATGTCTTGGTTGTTGAGTATTGAGTTGTTGGCAATCGTGTTGCCGGACGAGTGAAAGAGTGAGATGCCAAAGACGTGGTTGGCGCTAAGGTTGGTGTGAGTGATCGTGTTGGCGTCGGAGTAGTACATATAGATGCCATCGCCGAGCGCCTTTCCATTACCTTGCTCGCCCGTTGCAATGCTACTCGATATAGTGTTGTTTGACGCGTTATCGCAGTACACACCATATCCGTTATTAGCAAGGTTGCTTGAGCTCACCTCACAATTAGTAGCACCATCGAGATAGACGGCGCGATCGTTTCCGTGAGCGCTGAGGCCAGTTACGACACATGCTGAACTGTGATCGACGTGAACACCGGAAGCGCCAGTCGCTCCTGTGATTGTCAATCCTTCTACGCGAACGTTCTTCGCTTGCACGAGAAACACATCTTTGCTCGGATCTGCCGCGGTGACTACTGTAGATCCAGGACTGGCGGCCTTAATGGTTACTGACTTCGTCACGATTACATTCTCGGTATAGATGCCAGCACTAATGGTGATCGTGTCGCCGGGTTGGGCGGCGTTGACCGCTTCAGTGATGGATTTGTATTGACCTCCCAAGCCAACATTTAGTGCGGCGCCGTTAACTGAAACAGCGAGTGTGCTTATGAGCAAACCTGTGACTACAATGCTTAAAAGAGGGGCTGCAATCTTATGCACAGGGAGTCATCTCGGGACAGAATACTATTTTTCGAATCACTTGAAATTATTACACGTCAGATTCCTAGCTTGCCTAATGGGAAAGACCTCAATGCGAGCAACCTGTTCCGCACAAACTGAGTATCGCTCGGACCATATAAGTCTTACCCCGATCAGGTATCTTAATACAGTTATCAGGTTAAGAAGTAATATATCCATAAAAGAAATAATATAATGTAGAATAATTCAAAGGCGAGAAGAAGCGTCGCCAGCGTGCTTGTAGTAAGGGACAAGGATCGGCTAAATGAAAATAGAAGATGTAATTGAAGACGCCGACGACAAATTACACACGGTAAAGAAGCTGCTGGACGAGAGCAACAAGATCGTCGACCGAATCAAGGCTCTTAAAGCCGAAAGAGCGCAGCTACAGCCTCTCCCTGGCTCACTTCGCCGGCGAATGATCAAGTGCGGCAAAAAGAACTGCAGGTGCAGGAAAGGACAACTGCACGGCCCGTACTGTTATTTTGCGCCGTCAAAATGCCGAGGAAAATGGCAATATATATCGGTAGAGGATCTAAAAAAAGTTGAACAAGGCGTTGCAGACTGGAAAAAACAGCAAAAAATTGATACAGAGCTAAAGGATGTCTCGGCCCGCCTAAAAGGGATAAGATGTGAAGTGGTAGGGCTCATCCCAGCGGCTGAGTGATAAACCACGGTAACAAACTCCAGCAATCCTAACAAACCTTTAATCGGTGACTGCATTGTTACCGACGTTCTTACAGTGCAAAAAGTTTAATAGCTTATAAATCAGAGTAAGATCGTGAATCGTGAAACCGTCGTCTCCGTAAGCGTTAGAGCGGTCGGGTACGACAAGGACACATCAACGCTCGAAATAGAATTCTGTGATTCGGGTGTCTTTCAGTATTCAGAAGTGCCTGAGGAGGTCTACGCGGGCCTTATTGATTCTTTAGGCTTGAACCTTGAAAAAACGGACCTTCAATACTTCGCCAAAAATATTAAGGGGCACTACAAACAAAAGGTCGTGCGAAGGCCGCGGCTTAACCTCTTCAAAGGCGTTTTTGATACTTAAGCGCAAAACCTGCCGTAAATTTTGTGTCTTGAGAGACCTCAAAGCCTATCACTTGATGGTTTAGTGGAACTCTCGCACGGCTTCCCGCGAGCTCTAGCTCTTCGTAAGAAGACCTCGGTGAAAAACGCCCAACCTTTTAGGGCACACGAAAGCTTTAATCTAGTTATAGCATGCTCAACATAAGGGGCGTTACGATATCTCGAACCGTCTGCCCTGAATCGTTTATGATTTTCACTTCTATTCCGTCGCCTTCAGATCTCGTCTACAGTTTAGTCGTACCTTCCCTTCGAAGGACTTGATTAGCTTGGCGTGCTAGTTTGCGCTTAGTCGTGTGCGGCCAATCACAACGATTAAGTGTCAACCACTGGCCTCATTCATCACTATGCTAGCTGCCGAACATTACCCAAACGCTTTGACTGACGGTGCGTCGCTGCCAACACACGAGCTGTTGGAGATCCATCGGAGCAAAATCTCACTTCACCGTGCAAAAGTAGGTTACGACTACCCGACCGTACGATTGCCGCACACATTCTCGCGACTTGCAGGTTTGTCGATTCGAACTACCAGACCATTCAGGACGGGGCACTGGCTTTTCTTGTTGTGATTTCTCCTCGAAAAAATGCCTCAGAAAGTCCAGAATTACCCGCCTTGACATGGCGATTCTAACGCAAATCTCGCGCTATTTGTTTTTGATTGGCTTTTGTTTTTGAGCCGCTGCAAAAGACAAGAGAACTGAGGTAAGCGATCATGATGCTGTGTGCAGAACCGTCAAAGAAGTAGGCGTATCGAACCCGTGGATCGATCTCCAAAAAGCATTGTTGGAATCGGAAGACCTGAAAGCGGTAAAAAAGGCAAATACTACGTCGTTGAGGATTTCAAACAAAGCGGTTCAGAGCGCTTGGCGACTGAATCCAACGCGAGACATTTTTTTGAGAGGTTTCAATTCGAGCCAAGTGCGTAAGCGGCGGGCACGTGCGTTGGCTTGCTGCTTCGCTCCAAGACGTGTCGATAAAAAAGCACTTTCAACGCGTCGGTGATAAGGAACTAGACGAGTGCGTACGCCCAAACAATTAACGCGAGCATCCACCCGATGGGCGCCACTAACACCCCGTAGACGACGATGAGTGTCGCCATAAACTGAGTGCCAAGGACCGCTGCGATTAGGATAGTGGCGGGCCGAAACGACCAAAAACGGGCCACGCGTTCGGGCCACAAAGATCATGAAATGCCCGGCGACCGATAGTTTCAGGTACATCATTGACTGGACTACCAAGGTGCCGATGAAAAAAACGCGGTAGGCGAGATAGAAAAGCGAGAATGATGCGACCACGCCTACGGTGCCTAAAAGCGTCGCGACTGCAAGCACAGTTCGCATGTCCCATGCTTCAGGTGTGTTCCGGTACTGTGCGCGGTCGTATGCGATGGTTAGAATGGCGCAAGCTTCTTCGTCGTCAATTGTTCCAAGGGCTTCTGAGCACTCCAGCGGACGTTGCCGCAGCTATCATCGAGTGTTTTATTAGAGGGTTTGCAGCTCTCGTATTGGTATCTCTTACACTTCCATCCAGCACTTCCTCGAGCCATCCAAGGATAAGTTGCAATATCATTGCTGCGCCGATCTGGCAATGCTCTTCTGCGACTTTCTGATTCACAAATAGCTATATAATCCATAAAAATTGACGACAAGATACGAAAAACGACTAAAGATAAAAAGGTCAGTTAAAGAACTGGATCTATAATAGGGGCCTTATCCACAATTTACACCTCACAACTTACTCTCTAAAGTGAGTACAACAACCTTTGCCGTATAAAACGTGAGCAGTGGTCAAGTTGAAATCTCCCATAACGAGCATGCGTCAATAGGATGATGAACTTCTCGCCAAACCGAGGCAAGGACATGAATGGTGCCTCTGAAGAGGCCTCCGCACTCGCTTCTGGCTTGCGCGGTCGGGCACTACTCGAGGCTTCCGCGCTAAACAAAGGCACAGCCTTCACCGCCGCCGAACGCGCTGCGTTCGGTCTCGAAGGCCTCCTACCCCCTTCAGTCGAGACAATCGATCAGCAACACCAGCGTGTGCTCCAGCAACTGGGGCAGAAGACTACCGACCTCGAACGTTACATCTACCTCATTCAGCTCCTTGACTCGAACGAGACCCTCTTCTACTACGTCGCGATGTCTGATCCCGCATACTTCTTGCCTATAATTTACACTCCGACGGTCGGCGAGGCTTGCCTGAAGTTCAGCCACATCTACCGTCGACCTCGTGGAATGTACATTTCCATAAAATATACGGGGAAGATCGGTCGGATCCTTGCCAATTGGCATGAGAAGGACGTGCGCGTCATATGCGCAACCTCTGGCGGTCGTATCCTCGGTCTTGGAGATCTTGGAGCCAATGGCATGGGCATCCCGATCGGCAAGCTGCAGCTTTACACTGCTTGTGCAGGCTTGCCCCCAAAAGGACTCCTCCCACTACTGCTTGACTTTGGAACGAACAATCGCGAATTGCTCAACGATCCGCTCTATCTCGGACTGCGCCAAACGCGGCCTGCACGCGAAGAGATCGATCCTTTCGTGGATGAATTTGTCGAGGCTGTTCAGGAGCACTTCACAGATTGCTGCATCCATTTTGAGGACTGGAAGGGAACCGACGCTTTTCACTACCTAGCTCGCTATCGCGACAGGGTCTGCTGCTTCAACGATGACATCCAAGGCACAGGTGGCGTAATTGTTGCTGGATTAGTAAATGCTATGCGTATTACCAACCAGAACCTCAAGGATCAGCGTGTGCTCTTTTTCGGGGCAGGTTCTGCTGGCATTGGCATCGCCGACATGATTGTCTCAACAATGAAGCTGCAAGGAGTATCCGAAGAGCAAGCCCGCAGTCGCATATGGCTGTTCGATAGTAAAGGTCTGCTCGAGAATACACGCCACGACCTGACACCAGAGAAAAAGGCGTACGCGCATACGCACGCTCCAACTCACGATCTTGTCGCTGCAATCAATTCGATACGGCCCACTATTCTGATCGGCGTGAGCGCCGTCGGTAAGGCGTTCAATCAAGCCGTCGTTGAGGCCATGTCCGAGATAAATCACCGGCCTATCATCTTCGCCTTGTCGAATCCGACTCTTCGCGCAGAGTGTACGGCCGAAGAGGCTTACAGATGGTCCAGCGGCAGAGCTATTTATGCGGCCGGCGTCCAATTCCCTCCGGTACATTACAATGGCGACATTTTTCTGCCTGGACAGGCGAACAACTTTTATATATATCCAGCGATCGGCCTTGGAGCATACGCCACACGAACAAAGCGCATCACCGACGAAATGTTTGTAGAGGCCGCGAAGGCGACGGCAGACCAAGTGACCGATGAACAGCTCAAGAAGGGCCTGCTGTTCCCCCCTCAAAGCAACATTCTGGAGGCCGAAGTGCGCACCGCAGTTAGAATTGCCGCTCTAGTTTTCAAGCGGAATCTAGCGCGAGTCGATCAGCCGAAGGACATTAGCGCTTGGCTCCGAGCTATGCTCTACAAACCCCAATACGGCAATTAGCAAGCTGCAGGGGGAAAAGGCGCCGATTATCGTCGAGACACAGCAGAAAAACGTCAAGCAGAGATCTTCGATCCCGACCCACCTGTTGGCACGGGGGTGACGGGCAAGCGAGAACAAAGTGACTCTCTGGGGGAAGTTTAGGTTCACAGGCGACGCAAGCGATTTTGGCTCGAAATCCACGAAGGCGCGTATCGCGAGAGCAACGAAAAGCCTTGACGATTCAAGGTTCCCCAACGATCACCGCTAGTATCCCAAAGAACCTGCCGTAGCGTTCAACCTGTGCCTCAACTGCTTCCTGCTCATCCTTATGCAGCTCCCGGAAAGGGTTCAGCCTGATTTCCGCAGATTCTCTCTCCATGGCTCTCTTCCATGTCCCTTCCACTCTGCCGTTCAGAACAATGACGGCAGTCAAAGCATTTCCCATTGCCATCATCCGCTCAACATGTCGCGCTTCGCTGATATCGCTCCTGTCGTGATAGGCGATTGAGTATTCGTCATAAACCGACAGCAATAGTGCAATCGGTAGATCAGGGACCACCGCCTCTGCGTGAGGGGGGAACTTCTCGTGCGGTTGAACCTGCAAAGAATCCCCACCGCCGTGACGTATCATTCAGTGTACAGCACCCTGGAAGACAAGGAATGTGTATTTATGAACCTCAGTTTGCAGCTAATTGATGCCGGGATCGTACACGAAGAGCTCCAAAAAATTTTTCTGCCGGTGAACTTGGGCTGGGTGCCGCAGAACGTCACTGTCATACCGCACGGAGCGGAAGTCCTAGAAGCAGGGGGCGTGCCTGACGTCGTCGAGTCGAAAAAAGAGTACGGTCTTCAAGGTAAGGACGTCGTCATGTGTTTGGGCTGGTGGGAGGAATACAAGCGCTTCGAAGATGTTGTCGAGATATGGCCGCAAGTCGTCCGCAACGTGTCTGACGCCGCTCTAGTGATCGCAGGAGATGCGCGGCCAGGCTCTCCAGGTGGGATCCGCTACAAACCAAAGTTGTTGAAGGCTGTGGCTCAAAGTCCTGCAAAAGACAGCATCATCATCATCCAAGGTTCTTTCCGGCCTAAGGAATATCTAACGGTCGAAAAGGCGGCGGATATCGTTGTGTTGCCGTATGAGCAAAGTAGTCAGTCAGGGGTTGGCTCATGCATTCTCGTTAGGCAAGCCTGCCATCGTCACCGACGTTGGTGGTTTGCGCACGGAAGTCGAAGCGAGCGGCGGGGGGGTAGTCGTTCCGCGCGGAGACCTCGAGCAGCTCAAGGAGTACATCGTGCTGTTGCTCTCTAATAAGCAGATTAGGGAACGCTACGCGCAACGGGCGTTGGCCTATGTCGAACGGCGAATTGGTTGGAAGTTCGTGGCAGGGATGCACCAATCGCTTTATCTGTCGTTAATTAAGAACGAATCGCGCCCGATTCGAGCGTAGCGCAGGCGAAGCAACCCGATCGACTCGGACTACACAGCTCAACTTTTTTTGCGACACGAATGCTTCAGAAGGGTTTTTTGAATGAATGCTCTGCTTTGTGTGGGGAAGGTTTATCGAGGCTCAGCGTTAGGTTCGCATGGCAGAGAAGGTGAGCGTGTATGGTGGTTAAAGTCGCAGTAAATGGGTACGGAAACATCGGCAAGCGCGTCGCTGACGCAGTGGCAAAACAGGACGATATGAAGCTGGTGGGCGTATCGAAAACCCGCCCGAATTTTGAGGCCTTCGTCGCAGCGATGAAGGGGTACTCCGTTTACGTTGCCGAGGAAACGAGCGTCGATACTTTTAGGACAGCCGGCTTGGACGTAGCGGGCACGACGGTCGACATGCTCGGCGAGGCAGACGTAGTCGTCGATGCGACTCCTGAAGGAACGGGTGCGAAGAATCTCGAGAATCTCTACAAGAAGGCGGGCGTTAAGGCCATTTTTGAGGGCGGCGAGAAGCACGCGGCCATAGGCGCTTCGTTCAATGCGTACTGCAACTACGAAAGCGCGATTGGCAAGGACTACGTGCGGGTGGTATCCTGCAATACTACGGGGCTTTGTCGGACGCTTTACGCAGTAGACAAGCTTGCTGGGATCAAAAAAGTTAGGGGGGTGCTTGTGCGCAGGGCGGCAGACCCAGTACAGGTGAAGAAGGGGCCGATCAATGCCATCATTCCAAACCCGCCAACGGTTCCGTCACATCACGGGCCCGACGTTAATACCGTAATGCCGCAGTGGGATATCACGACGATGGCGGTTTTGGTGCCGACTACGCTTATGCACCAACATAACGTCATGATCGAAGTTGAACGCCCAGTAACCAAGGAGGAGCTGCTCACGGAGTTCTACGGCTTGCGCCGCATCATGCTCGTGCGGGCGAGTGACGGGCTCGGATCCACAGCCGAGATCATCGAACTCGCTAGAGATATGGGGCGTCCGCGCTACGACTTGTGGGAGATCGCGATCTGGGAGGAGAGCGTCAACGCGGTGGGCAACGAAGTCTTCTATATGCAAGGTGTTCATCAAGAGGCCGACATCGTCTTGGAGAACGTTGATTGCATTCGGGCGGTAGCTGAACTCGAGAAAGATGCGTGGAAATCGATCCGCAAGACCGACGAAGCGATGGGCGTAACGGGCTCATTACGCCCCCCTCAGTGTCTCGCTGACAAGCCCGAAGCACTGCGGGAGATGCACTATAAAGCGTGGGGTATTGAAAAATAGTCCTTGTGCCATCATGAGAGTGGGTTATGGAAAAACCTGCGGACAACACTTACCCGATTCACGAACTATTCAAGCGACGCTGGAGCCCTCGCGCTTTCGCAGAGCGACCGGTTGAGCAAGAGAAGCTACAAAGCATTTTCGAAGCGGCGCGCTGGGCCCCCTCCGCGTTAAATGCACAGCCGTGGAGCTTCATAGTAGCGACCAAGGAAGACTTGAGCGGATACGACCGCGTGTTCCTTTGCATGCCCGCCGCGAACCAACGCTGGGCACATCTCGCGCCCGTCCTAGTGCTCACAGTGACGAATTTGTATAATCCAGACACAGGAAAGCCTAATCGATTCGCACGCTATGATCTCGGCTTGGCAGTCGAGAACCTCGTGTTGCAGGCTACTGCACTGGGGCTTTTCTGTCATCAGACGGGCGGAGTGAACGCCGAGAAAGCGCGAACGGAGTTCAACATCCCAGAGGGATATGAACCTGTTGACATTATTGCTATAGGATATTTGGGAGGCGTTGACAGGCTTCCCGACGACCTTCGTGAGCCGGAGCTTGGGCAGCGAATACTTAAGCCCCTAACGGATTTCGTGTTCTCCGACCGTTGGGGCAAGGTATCTCAACTGGTGATTGAATAGCGTGAATTAGTTGCTTTCGCCCACAGGCTGCGTTGTGTCCGTTGCCGAATGATCCCGACTGCAACACAACTGCTACAAACGCCCTCGAAGCGCCGTGCAAGTGTTTATAGAGGCGCGACGAATAGGCCATGACGAGGTATTGAATGGCACAGTGGGTGTGCACGGTGTGTGACTGGATCTATGACGAAGATGTAGAGGGGATTCCGTTTGAAGAGCAGCCCGATGATTACACGTGCCCCGTGTGCGGGGTACCTAAGTCACTTTTTGAAAAGCTTTGAATCATTCACGCTTTTTTATGCGTTCTAACGCGTTTCGTGCAGTCTCGTGAATGGGGGCGAACTCATCTTGCAAAATGACCGCTTCCAAAGCCGCTTCCGCCTGGGGGGCACCTATCTTACCCAAGCTATCTGCCGCCACCAATCGGATTATGGTCTGCTCGCGATGATTGTTCAGCAGTCGTACTAGCGGTTCAACAGCCTGCTCGTCGCTGATGGCTCCAAGAGCTTCTGCGGCGCTCCAGCGGAGGGCTGCCCTTTTTCAAGCTGAGTGCCCTTTCAAATGCTCCTTTCAGCTCGTTTTTCGTGGTCCCTAGTACCCAGATCAGGCCGAAATTCACATTTCCCGCCTATGGCTCTTCGTGCAGCCGTGACGGTGGGACCATCTCTCGTATCGCAATGTGGCGGCATAGCTTCGCTCCTAAGTGTTCTTTTTCCTAATGGTTATTTATCTTTAGTTTATCATTCTTTTTCTTTTTTTTAGCGAACCCTGGCGCATTCGTTCGTTCAATGGTGCTTCTTAAGCACAGCGTTTTTTGAAACAGACGAGAATTCAGTTCAACTGCGTTGATGTAAGTGTCAAACCCAATAAACGAGGCATACGAAGCAGCTTTTTTTGGGAAACCCTTATCGCTTCAGAGCAATAAGAGGGTTGCATGGAACACGACGAATCGAATGAGAGTACGGAGTTTACCGAGAAGACCTCGAAAAAAAAGCCCGCACGTCGTAAGGATGAGAAGGATATATCAGAAGAAATGAATGAACAGACAACCGAGACGGAAGACCTCGTAGACCACGACGTGGAAAAAGACGGATACGCGTAGGCGCACGCTTGAAACCGACTCTCTAGCGCGAGAATCATAAACGCTTTTCTCTGTCCCTGAGCACGGGCCCGTACCTTCAAATCAACGTCAGTGCAGACAAAAGCTGAACGCAGTTTTCAACAGCTGTCATCATCAATTTTTTCATTTATCTATCAGATGACTTCCAAAATCTGTCCTTCCTGTAATGAACAAGTCAGTGATGATGCTAAGTTCTGTGCGAGGTGCGGTGCGGCACTAAACGACAGCTTGCGGGACGCTGAAATAGCTTTGGATCAAGACAGAAACATCTGTCCAACGTGTGGCGTTCCTTATCTTCAAGACGTTAAGTTCTGTCGTAACTGCGGCAACAAACTCGAGATCCGCCTCCCTCAACCAGAGAAAAAGTTTTGTTCTGCCTGGTGCCGCTTGCGCCGAAGAGCTAAGTTTTGCTACGGCTGCGGCTCAGCATCTGCAGCAGCGGTGAGCACCAGTCTCGATCAGTCGGTCCACTGCCGGCCACAAAGGCGACGGCCTGTATTAGGCTCCGCTGCTTTGTTGAATTCTTGAGAGTGCGAAGAAGTTGCTTAAGCCGGCTAAAACGTGGGATAGTAGGAAGTGCCGTGACAGCATGAAGACGATGCCAAAGCAGGATATCAAAGAACTAACGGATAGGGCCGACCAGTAACCTAGGCGGCGCTTCTTTTATGCAAAATTTGGCCGTACCCCCTCATTCTATCGCAAGCTCTTTCAGCACCTCTTTGAGCACCGTAACGTTGTTGTATTTCTGTTCGCGCGAGGCGTAAACGAGGGTGATGTCCCTTCCTGCGGCGTCAGCTAAAAGCTTCTCGAGCAATTGTGTCTTAGCTTTGAGTTCAGCCCGGTAGCGCCTTTCAAATGCAGGCCATTTTTCGGGATCATGTCCAAACCATTTGCGCAGCTCAGTGCTCGGAGCGATATCTCTCAGCCACTCATCGACGTGGGCTTCTTCCTTACTTATGCCGCGTGGCCATAATCGATCAACGAGAACTCTAAATCCGTCACTCGGGTTAGCCCCCTCATATACCCTTTTGAGGTTAATCATTGTTCGTTCCGTGTACTCCGCCTACAAGGCGGTCTTGTACGTCGTCTTAAGGGAGAAGTTTGAAATTTCAGACTGCCGTCTAACTTCTTTTTTCGGCATCCCTTCGACAAGGGGTGATGGCTAAATAAGCGAGGAGGGCCGTATCGAAGGGACGTGGAACTTCCAGAGCATCATACGCCTCCTTTACGCGCAAAAACAATTTGTTAGCAATTTCTTCATACTGCCGTTCGTCTTTAATTTCGGCACCCACTTCAATACCTCCTTTTTGCATAAAATCGCCTCAAATTATACGTATCGCGCTTCTTCCAAGCCATCGTTCTGTTTTTAACGAGTTTAGCAGATTTCGCTCCCCTCTGAGCTTTATTTATGGCGCTACATTATCTCCCCGTTTATCGAAATCGTGTAATCCTTAATTATTATGTTTTTTTGGGCTTTTTCCAGTGCCCTTT